>AZIJ01019222.1_pt1 | contig 14213 bp, 28 predicted proteins | sample 359151 | NCBI WGS metagenome assembly AZIJ01 (sample SAMN02429718, study PRJNA222666) | marine sediment metagenome | biome: Sediment sample; isolation source: enrichment culture of sample MGS-ElMAX(UA) from oil contaminated site at the... | place: Egypt: El Max | collected 2013-01-23 | depth 9.22 m m | reverse complement strand
CCCTTACCCCTTACCCCCTTACCCCTTACCCCTTACCCCTTACCCCCTCACGCAGCGGCTGGTTAAAAAATAACGGCCCGGACTTGCAAGCCTGCGCCAATTCCGTATAATGCCGCTCGCTTGGTTAACTTTACCGAGCGAGCCGAAAGGTTCATGCCAGGTAGCTCCTGGCTCTTACAGGCCCCCGATATGGTGGGCACCGTTGTTAAATCACACCCCCTCTTTTACCTAAAAGAGCAGGCGGTGCTGATTTTATGTTCTTTATCCAATTGGAGCTCTGGTAATGCAGAACCAAAGAATTCGTATCCGCCTGAAGGCGTTCGATCACCGTCTGATCGACCAGTCTACTGCGGAGATCGTAGAAACTGCCAAGCGCACCGGCGCCCAGGTTCGCGGTCCTATCCCGCTGCCGACTCGCAAAGAGCGCTACACCGTACTGGTATCTCCACACGTGAACAAAGATGCACGTGATCAGTACGAAATTCGTACTCACAAGCGTCTGGTCGACATCGTTGAGCCCACCGACAAAACTGTCGATGCGCTGATGCGTCTGGATCTGGCTGCTGGCGTCGACGTCCAGATCAGCCTGGGCTAATAACGGAAAGAGGTTTTATCAATGGCAATCGGTCTAGTAGGTCGTAAGCTGGGTATGACCCGTGTCTTCACCGAAGACGGCGTGTCCATCCCGGTCACCGTTATCGAAGTAGATGCCAACCGTGTTACCCAGGTGAAAACACTGGAACAGGATGGCTATGCTGCCATCCAGGTGACCGCTGGCACCAAGAAAGCGAACCGCATCACCAAACCGGAAGCTGGCCACTTCGCCAAAGCCGGTGTGGAAGCAGGTCGCGGTCTGTGGGAATTCCGCCTGGGTGAAGGCGAAGGCGACAGCATCGAAGTTGGTGCCGAGCTGAAAGTCGACATCTTTGCTGATGTCAAGAAAGTAGACGTTACCGGTACTTCCAAGGGTAAGGGTTTCGCTGGTGCTGTTAAGCGCTGGAACTTCCGCACTCAGGACATGACTCACGGCAACTCTCTGTCTCACCGCGCTCCGGGTTCTATTGGTCAGAACCAGACTCCGGGTCGCGTGTTCAAGGGCAAGAAAATGGCCGGTCACATGGGTGCTGAGCGGGTAACCACTCAGAACCTGGAAGTGGTTCGCGTTGATGTTGATCGTAACCTGCTGCTCATCAAAGGTGCAGTCCCGGGTGCGACTAACGGCAACGTCATCGTTAAACCTGCCGTTAAAGCGTAACGTCTGAGGAGATAGTAATGGAATTGGTAATGAAAGACGCGCAAGGCGCTCTTGAAGTTTCCGAAACTACCTTCGGGCGTGAGTTCAACGAAGCTCTGGTGCATCAGGTTGTTGTGGCCTATGCCGCCGGTGCTCGTCAAGGTACTCGTGCTCAGAAGACCCGTTCCGAAGTGTCCGGCGGCGGCAAGAAGCCGTGGCGCCAGAAGGGCACCGGCCGGGCCCGTGCCGGTACCATCCGCTCTCCGATTTGGCGTTCCGGTGGTGTGACTTTCGCGGCCAAACCGCAAGATCACAGCCAGAAGGTCAACAAGAAGATGTACCGTGGTGCCATCAAGAGCATCCTCTCCGAGCTGGTACGTCAAGAGCGTCTGATCGTGGTAGAGAAGTTCGGTGTGGAAGCGCCGAAGACCAAAGAACTGGTTGCCAAGCTGAAGCAGTGGGATCTGAACGACGTTCTGATCGTGACTGGCGAAGTGGACGAGAACCTGTTCCTGGCCGCTCGCAACCTGTACAAGGTTGACGTGCGTGACGTGGCCGGTATCGACCCGGTTTCTCTGATCGCGTTCGACAAGGTACTGGTAACTGCCGACGCAGTTAAGCAAATCGAGGAGATGCTGGCATGATCCGTGAAGAGCGTATTCTGAAAGTTCTGAAGGCGCCGCATATCTCTGAAAAAAGCACCATGGTTGCCGAAAAGACCAACACTATCGTGTTCAAGGTTGCCAAGGATGCTACCAAAGCCGAAGTAAAGGCGGCGGTCGAGAAGCTGTTCGAAGTTGAAGTAAAAGATGTTCACACTCTGCTGGTCAAGGGTAAAACCAAGCGTACCGGTATGCGTGTTGGCCAACGTTCCGACTGGAAAAAGGCCTACGTGACCCTGAAAGAAGGTCAGGACATCGACTTCATCGGCGGCGCCGAGTAAGAGAGGAGTAATTAACAATGGCAATCGTAAAATGTAAGCCTACTTCTCCGGGTCGCCGTCATGTGGTCAAGGTAAGCAACCCGGAACTGTACAAAGGCAAGCCGTTTGCAGCCCTGCTGGACAAAAAGTCCAAGTCTGGTGGCCGCAACAACAACGGTCGCATCACCACCCGTCATATCGGTGGTGGTCACAAGCAGCACTACCGTATCATCGACTTCAAGCGCAACAAGGACGGTATTCCGGCCAAGGTTGAGCGTCTTGAGTATGATCCGAACCGCTCTGCCAACATCGCCCTGGTGCTGTACGCAGACGGTGAGCGTCGTTACATCCTGGCCCCGAAAGGCGTTCAGGCCGGCGACCAGCTGCTGTCCGGTGACGCTGCTCCGATCAAGGCCGGCAACTGCCTGCCGATGCGCAACATTCCCGTGGGCTCTACCGTTCACGCGATTGAAATGAAGCCTGGCAAAGGCGCGCAGATCGCCCGTTCCGCCGGTACTTACGCCCAGATCCTGGCTCGCGAAGGCAACTACGTGACCCTGCGTCTGCGCTCCGGCGAAGTACGCAAGGTGCTGGCCGAGTGCCGTGCCACCCTGGGTGAAGTGGGCAACGCTGAGCACATGCTGCGTCAGCTGGGTAAAGCCGGTGCACAGCGCTGGCGTGGTGTTCGCCCGACCGTACGTGGTGTGGCGATGAACCCGGTAGACCACCCGCACGGTGGTGGTGAAGGTCGTACCTCTGGTGGCCGTCACCCGGTTACCCCCTGGGGTAAACCGACCAAGGGCGCCAAAACCCGTAAAAACAAGCGTACCGACAAGTTCGTGGTACGTCACCGTAACAAGTAATAGTTTTTTAGAGGTATCACCATGCCACGTTCTCTCAAGAAAGGTCCGTTTATCGACCTGCACTTGCTGAAGAAGGTAGAGAAAGCGGTGGAAAGCGGGGATAAAAAGCCAATTAAAACCTGGTCCCGTCGTTCAATGATCATTCCGAACATGATCGGTTTGACCATCGCTGTCCATAATGGTCGTCAGCACGTACCTGTCTACGTTTCCGATGAAATGATCGGTCACAAGCTGGGTGAATTTGCACCGACTCGTACTTATCGCGGCCATGTCGCTGATAAGAAGGCCAAGAAGCGTTAAGGGGTAAAAGATGGAAGCTATAGCTAAACACCGCTTTGCTCGTACTTCTGCCCAGAAGGCGCGCCTGGTAGCCGATCAAGTTCGCGGCTTGTCCGTAGACAAGGCACTGAATGTCCTGGCGTTCAGCCCGAAAAAGGCTGCCGTTCTGGTCAAGAAGGTACTGGAATCTGCCATTGCTAATGCCGAGCACAACGAAGGTGCGGATATCGATGAGCTGAAGGTGACCAAGATCTTCGTTGACGAAGGTCCCACCATGAAGCGTATTCGTCCTCGTGCCAAGGGCCGCGCGGACCGTATCATGAAGCGTACCAGCCACATCACTGTGGTTGTGTCCGACCGCTAAGAGGCTAGGAGACAAGCAATGGGCCAGAAAGTACACCCGAATGGTATTCGCTTAGGTATCACCAAGCCTTTTAATTCGACCTGGTTTGCGAATACCAAGGACTTCGCTGACAACCTGCACAGCGATTTTCAGGTACGTCAGTTCCTGAACAAGGAACTGAAGAACGCCTCCGTTTCTCGCGTCGTGATCGAGCGTCCGGCCAAGAGCATCCGTGTGACCATTCACACTGCTCGTCCCGGCGTGGTGATCGGCAAGAAAGGCGAAGACGTTGAAAAACTGCGCAAGCACGTCGCCAAACTGGCTGGCGTACCTGCTCAGATCAACATTTCCGAAGTGCGTAAGCCTGAGCTCGACGGTCAGCTGGTTGCCGATTCTATCGCTTCCCAGCTGGAGCGTCGCGTAATGTTCCGTCGTGCCATGAAGCGCGCGGTTCAGAACGCCATGCGTATTGGCGCCAAGGGCATCAAGGTAGAAGTGAGCGGTCGTCTGGGCGGCGCTGAAATCGCGCGTACCGAATGGTACCGTGAAGGTCGTGTGCCTCTGCACACCCTGCGTGCCGACATCGACTACGCAACTTCTGAAGCATCTACCACTTACGGCATCATCGGCGTAAAGGTTTGGATCTTCAAGGGTGAGGTACTGGGCGGCCTGCAAGCCGTTGCCCAGGAGCCGCAAGCCCCGTCCAAGCCCAAGCGCAAAGGCCGCGGTAAGTAAGGAGACTCGGACATGTTGCAACCAAAACGTACGAAATTCCGTAAAGTCCACAAAGGCCGTAACCGCGGTGTGGCGACCTCAGGCAACCAGGTATCCTTTGGTTCCTTTGGTCTGAAAGCGACCACTCGTGGACGTATCACTGCTCGTCAGATCGAAGCAGCGCGTCGTGCCATGACTCGTCACGTCAAGCGTCAAGGCAAGATCTGGATCCGTATCTTCCCGGACAAGCCGATTACCGAAAAGCCCCTGGAAGTACGTATGGGTAAAGGTAAGGGTAACGTGGAGTACTGGGTAGCACAGATCCAGCCGGGTCGTGTTCTGTACGAAATGGATGGTGTGCCGGAAGCGCTGGCTCGCGAAGCCTTCGCCCTGGCTGCTGCCAAACTGCCCGTTAGAACCACTTTTGTAACTCGGACGGTGATGTGATGAAAGCACAAGATCTGCGTGAGAAGAGTGTTGAAGAGCTGAACCAGGAACTGCTGGGTCTGCTGCGCGAACAGTTCAACCTGCGCATGCAAGCGAGCACTGGCCAGCTGGCTCAGACTCACAACCTCAAAACGGTACGTCGCGACATCGCGCGTGTGAAGACTGTTCTGAATGAAAAGGCAGGTGCCTAAGATGAGCGAACAAAACATTCGTACTCTGCAGGGCCGTGTAGTCAGCGACAAGATGGACAAGTCCATCACTGTGGCTATCAACCGCTTCGTGAAACACCCGATCTACGGGAAGTACATCAAGCGTACTACCAAACTGCACGTTCATGACGAGAACAACGAGTGCAAGGCCGGCGACGTCGTGACCATTCGCGAATGCCGTCCTCTGTCCAAGACCAAGTCCTGGACCCTGGTAAAAATCATTGAGCGTCCGGTCAAGGCCTAACGTTCTCTGATATACTAACCCGGTCAAACGGCCCAGCGATGGGCCGTTTGTTTTTTACGCTACCCTTTCGCATTTGGCGGTGCTATAATGCCGCGCCTTCTTTGGCAGCCAACATGCCCTGAAAGGGGTTTTAACGTAGTAATTTTAGCGGAGCACTAACATGATCCAAATGCAAAGTATGCTGGACGTGGCCGACAACTCCGGCGCGCGCAGCGTAATGTGTATTAAGGTCCTGGGTGGTTCGCACCGCCGTTACGCCGGCATCGGCGACATCATCAAAGTTACCGTCAAGGAAGCAATTCCGCGCGGTAAGGTTAAAAAAGGTGATGTAATGAACGCGGTGGTCGTTCGCACCCGTAAAGGCGTTCGTCGTCCGGACGGCTCTGTCATCCGTTTCGACCGTAATGCGGCCGTGATTCTTAACAACAATCACCAGCCGATCGGTACTCGTATTTTTGGCCCGGTGACTCGTGAGCTTCGTTCTGAGAAGTTCATGAAGATTGTTTCACTGGCACCGGAAGTACTGTAAGGAGTCAACGATGGCAGCAAAAATCCGTCGCGATGACGAAGTCATCATTCTTACCGGCAAGGACAAGGGCAAGCGTGGCACTGTCACCAAGGTCCTGACCGAGGAAGGTAAGGTAATCGTCTCTGGTATCAACATGGTCAAGAAGCACCAGAAGCCCGTGCCCCAACTGGGTCAGGCTGGCGGTATTATCGACCTGGAAGCACCGATTGACGTTTCTAACGTAGCGCTGTTCAACTCTGCCTCTGGCAAGGCTGACCGCGTAGGTTTCCGGATTGAAGACGGCAAGAAAGTCCGTTTCTTCAAATCCACCGGCGAACTTGTGAAGTAATTGGAGTATACGATGGCGAAACTGCATGATTACTACAACGAAAATGTAGTAAAAGAACTGATGAGCCAGTTCGGGTACAAGTCTATCATGCAAGTCCCTCGGATTGAGAAAATCACCCTGAACATGGGTGTGGGTGAAGCGCTGGCTGATAAAAAGATCCTGGATAATGCTGCTGCCGATCTGGCTGCCATTTCCGGTCAAAAGCCGCTGGTCACCAAAGCTCGTAAATCCGTTGCTGGCTTCAAAATCCGTGAAGGCTACCCCATTGGTTGTAAAGTAACTCTGCGCGGCGAGCGTATGTGGGAGTTCCTGGAGCGTCTGATTTGCATCTCTATTCCCCGGATTCGTGACTTCCGTGGCCTGAACCCTAAGTCGTTCGATGGTCGTGGTAACTACTCCATGGGCGTGCGTGAGCAAATCATTTTCCCTGAAATCGATTATGACAAGGTAGATCGTGTACGTGGTCTGGATATCACCATCACTACCACTGCCCAGTCAGACGAAGAAGGTCGTGCTCTGCTGGCTGCCTTTGACTTCCCATTCCGTAAGTAAGGTGTAGGGTTATGGCAAAACAATCAATGAAAGCTCGCGAAGTCAAGCGCGCAAAGCTGGCTGCCAAATACGCAGTCAAGCGTCAGGCACTGAAAGACATCATTTCCGACGTTAAGACTTCTGATGAAGACCGTTGGGATGCGGTGCTCAAGCTGCAGCAACTGCCCCGTGACGCAAGCCCCTCTCGTCAGCGTAACCGCTGCAACATCACTGGTCGTCCGCATGGTTTCCTGCGGAAGTTCGGCCTGAGCCGCATCAAGGTGCGCGAACTGATGATGAAGGGTGAAATTCCGGGCCTGAAGAAGGCTTCTTGGTAAGCGAACACGGGAGTAATACACAATGAGCATGCAAGATCCGATCGCGGATATGCTGACCCGCATCCGCAACGGTCAGGCAGCCAACAAAGTTGCTGTCTCCATGCCTTCCTCCAAGGTCAAGGTGGCGATTGCCAAGGTCCTGAAAGAAGAAGGTTATATCACTGACTACGCTGTATCCGGTGACACCAAGGCCGAACTGGAAGTTACTCTGAAGTATTTCCAGGACGCCCCCGTGGTTGAACTGCTGCAGCGTGTAAGCCGCCCCGGTCTGCGCATCTACAAGAAGCGCGACGAGCTGCCGAAAGTAATGGCCGGCATGGGTGTGGCCATCGTTTCCACGTCTCAAGGTGTGATGACCGACCGTGCCGCGCGTAAAGCCGGTATGGGTGGTGAGATCATCTGCTACGTTGCTTAAGGAGTAGATATGTCTCGCGTTGCTAAGGCACCTATCGAAATTCCTGCCGGCGTAGAAGTGACGTTGAACGGTCAGGAAATTACCATCAAGGGCGGCAAAGGTACGCTGAATCGTACCCTCAATGCTGCTGTTGAAATCAGCCAGAACGACAACCAGTTGACCTTTGCCCCGCGCGAAAACGTGGCCGGCGCCAATGCCCAGGCCGGTACCGCCCGTGCTCTGGTCAACAACATGGTTATCGGTGTTACCCAAGGCTTCGAGCGTAAGCTGCAGCTGGTTGGTGTGGGCTATCGTGCTCAGATGAAAGGCAACGCCGTTGCCCTGTCTCTGGGTTTCTCTCATCCGGTTGAGCATGCGCTGCCTGAAGGTGTATCCGCTGAATGTCCTTCCCAGACCGAGATTGTTCTCAAGTCTGCCGACAAGCAGCTGATCGGCCAGGTTGCTGCCAACATTCGTGCGTACCGCAAGCCGGAGCCCTACAAGGGCAAGGGTGTTCGCTACTTTGGTGAACAGGTTCGCAGCAAAGAGGCTAAGAAGAAGTAAGGTAACACTATGGACAAAAAAGCAGCTCGTATCCGCCGTGCTACTAAAGCACGCAAAAAGATGCTGGAACTGGGTGCTACTCGCCTGGTGGTTCACCGTACTCCGCGCCACATCTATGCCCAGGTTATTGCACCGAACAGCACCGCTGTTCTGGCTTCCGCGTCTACCGTCGAGAAGTCTGTTCGCGAACAGGTGAAGTACACCGGTAACATCGATGCCGCCGCGCTGATCGGTAAAATCATCGCTGAGCGTGCGCTCGAGAAAGGTGTTAAAGAGGTCGCTTTTGACCGTTCCGGTTTCCAATATCACGGTCGTGTAGCCGCTCTGGCTGCTGCTGCCCGTGAAGCTGGTCTTCAGTTCTAAGGGTGGAGTCGAAAATGGCAAAAATCGAAGCTCAAGCCGGTGAACTGCAGGAAAAGCTCATTGCAGTAAACCGTGTATCAAAAGTGGTAAAAGGTGGTCGTATCTTCTCCTTCACTGCACTGACAGTGGTAGGTGACGGTAACGGTCGCGTTGGTTTTGGTTACGGCAAGGCCCGTGAAGTACCCGCCGCCATTCAAAAGGCGATGGAACAGGCTCGTCGTAACATGTGTACCGTTGGCCTGAACAACGGCACCCTGTTCCACCCGGTCAAGGGTCGTCACTCTGGCTCCAACGTGTACATGCAGCCCGCTTCCGAGGGTACCGGTATCATCGCCGGTGGCGCCATGCGCGCCGTTCTGGAAGTAGCTGGCGTGCACAACGTGCTGGCCAAGACCTACGGTTCCACCAACCCGAACAACGTAGTTCGCGCTACCATCGACGCTCTGGCTCATATGAAGTCGCCCGAGCAGGTCGCTGCCAAGCGTGGTCTGAGCGTTGACGAAATTCTGGGGTAATGCGCCATGGCTAACAAGACTGTAAAAGTTACTCAGACTCGTAGCTCCATCGGCCGTCTGCCTAAGCACAAGGCAACGCTGCGTGGCCTCGGTCTGCGTCGCATTGGTCACACCGTTGAGCTGGAAGATACAGCTTGCGTACGCGGTATGATCAATCAGGTTTACTACATGGTTAAGGTAGAGGAGTAATCGCATGCGTTTGAATACTCTGTCTCCTGCCGCCGGCTCCAAGCCTTCCGCCAAGCGCGTAGGCCGTGGTATCGGTTCCGGTCTGGGCAAGACCGGCGGCCGCGGCCACAAGGGTCAAAAGTCCCGTTCCGGTGGTAAGGTTCGCAATGGTTTTGAAGGCGGTCAGATGCCGCTGAAACAGCGTCTGCCGAAGTTTGGTTTTACTTCGCGCAAGTCTCTGGTCAGTGCCGAAGTCCGTCTGAGTGAACTGGCGAAAGTTGAAGGCGACGTGGTGGATCTGAACACCCTGAAGCAGGCTGGCGTTCTGACCAAGAACATCCAGTTTGCCAAGGTCGTTCTGTCCGGTACCATTGACCGTCAAGTGACTGTGGTCGGCCTGGGTGTCACCAAAGGTGCCCGTGCTGCCATTGAAGCCGCCGGCGGAAAAATCGAGGAATAATAAGTACTATGGCCAAGAAACCAGGATTAGAAGCTAAAAACGCACAGGGCGGGCTGAGTGAACTGAAAAGCCGTCTGCTTTTCGTTCTGATCGCGATTGTCGTGTTCCGCGCCGGCTCCTATGTGCCTATTCCTGGTATTGACGCCGCCGTACTTGCCGACTTGTTCCAGCAACAACAGGGCACCATCATTGAAATGTTCAACATGTTCAGTGGTGGCGCTCTGGAACGAGCGTCCATACTGGCGCTGGGGATAATGCCGTATATTTCTGCGTCCATTATCATCCAGCTGCTGACTGTGGTTCACCCTCCCTTGGCCGAGCTCAAGAAGGAAGGTGAAGCGGGCCGCCGCAAAATCAGTCAGTACACCCGGTATGGCACGCTGGTTCTGGGCACCATTCAGGCCATCGGTATTGCCACCGGTCTGCCGAACATGATGCCGGGCCTGGTGATAAACCCAGGGCTCGCTTTCTACTTTACGGCAGTGGTGAGCCTGGTCACCGGTACCATGTTTTTGATGTGGTTGGGTGAGCAGATTACCGAGCGGGGCATTGGTAATGGTATCTCGTTGATTATTTTCACGGGTATTGTTGCCGGTCTGCCTTCGGCCATCGGTGCCACGGCAGAGCAGGCGCGTCAGGGGGAATTGCACATTCTGTTGCTGTTGCTGCTGGCCGTGATCGTGTTTGCCGTGACCTATTTCGTGGTGTTTGTTGAGCGTGGCCAACGCCGCATTGTGGTGAACTATGCCAAGCGTCAACAGGGCCGCCAGGTGTTCGCGGCACAGAGTACACACCTGCCCCTGAAAGTGAACATGGCGGGGGTTATTCCAGCGATTTTTGCATCCAGCATTATTCTTTTCCCGGGTACCGTGGCCTCATGGTTCGGTCAGGGCGAAGGGTGGTTTGCCAACCTGCTGCAGGAGCTCTCGCTCACGCTGCAACCCGGCCAGCCGCTGTACGTAATGTTGTATGCCGCTGCCATCATCTTCTTCTGTTTCTTCTATACCGCGCTGGTGTTTAATCCGCGCGAGACGGCAGACAACCTGAAGAAGAGCGGTGCCTTCATTCCGGGTATTCGCCCGGGTGAACAGACAGCGCGCTACATTGATAAAGTAATGACTCGCCTGACCCTGGTCGGTGCCCTGTACATTACCTTTATCTGTCTGGTTCCACAGTTCCTGATGACAGCCTGGAACGTCCAGTTTTACTTTGGCGGAACCTCGCTGTTAATTATTGTGGTCGTCATCATGGATTTCATGGCTCAGGTGCAAACCCACATGATGTCTCATCAGTATGGCGATGTCCTGAGAAAAGCGAACCTGAAGGGCTACAACCGTTAAGGTTCGGTTATTTACGGAGTTAAGCAATGAAAGTCCGTGCTTCCGTTAAGGCTATTTGCCGTAACTGCAAGATCATCAAGCGTCACGGCGTGATCCGCGTGATCTGCACCTCTGACCCCAAGCACAAGCAGCGCCAGGGTTAAGGTTAAAAAAGTTACGGTTTAGCTTGAAAATTGAAGGCAGGCTGGCTAAAGTAGCCAGCCACCTTCGTTAGGTGAAAGTTCAGCCATTACGTATCCTCGACGGGCTTTGTAATGGCTTTTTATTCGTTAATATGTAGGAGTGCATAGTGGCCCGTATCGCTGGCATTAACATTCCTGACCATAAACATGCCGTCATCGCTTTGACCGCTATTTATGGCGTCGGTCGTACCCGCTCCAAGGCCATCTGTGCCGCAGCCGGTATCGCCGAGAATGTGAAAATTAAAGAATTGGATGAAGCTCAGGTAGAATCTCTGCGTGAGCAAGTGGCCAAGTTCACCGTTGAAGGTGACCTGCGTCGCGAAGTTTCCATGAACATCAAGCGTCTGATGGACCTGGGTTGTTACCGTGGCCTGCGTCATCGTCGCAGCCTCCCCGTTCGCGGTCAGCGCACCAAGACCAACGCGCGTACGCGCAAAGGTCCTCGTAAACCGATCAAGAAATAACGGGAAGGTAGATCATGGCTAAAACTCCGGCTCGTAGCGCTCGTAAGCGCGTCAAAAAGCAGGTGAGCGACGGTATCGCCCACGTTCATGCTTCTTTCAACAACACCATCGTAACCATCACTGACCGTCAGGGTAATGCTCTGTCTTGGGCAACTGCCGGTGGTTCAGGTTTCCGTGGTTCCCGCAAGTCCACCCCGTTCGCGGCTCAGGTAGCTGCCGAGCGCGCCGGTGAAATTGCCAAGGAATACGGTGTGAAGAACCTGGAAGTAATGGTTAAAGGTCCGGGTCCGGGCCGCGAGTCATCCATCCGTGCGTTGAATGCGGCAGGTTTCCGCATCACCAACATCACCGATGTGACTCCCATCCCGCACAACGGTTGTCGTCCTCCCAAGAAACGCCGCGTATAACGTTTCTTGTAGGATAGTTGGAGAAAGAACATGGCAAGATATCTGGGTCCCAAGCTCAAACTGAGCCGTCGTGAGGGCACTGACCTCTTCCTGAAGTCAGGTGTTCGCGCGATTGATTCAAAGTGTAAAATTGATACCGCACCCGGTCAGCACGGCGCTCGCAAGCCCCGTCTGTCTGACTACGGTGTACAGCTGCGTGAAAAGCAGAAAGTTCGTCGTATCTACGGCGTGCTGGAAAAGCAATTCCGCAACTACTACAAAGAAGCTGCGCGCCTGAAAGGCAACACTGGTGAGAACCTGCTGCAGCTGCTGGAAGGTCGTCTGGACAACGTCGTATACCGCATGGGCTTTGGTGCTACCCGCGCCGAGTCTCGCCAGCTGGTGAGCCACAAGGCCATCCTGGTAAACGGTCAGGTTGTTAACATTCCTTCCTTCCAAGTTTCTCCCGAAGACGTTGTCAGCGTTCGCGAGAAGGCCAAGAAGCAAGCCCGGATCAAAGCTTCCCTGGAGCTGTCCGGTCAACGTGAAAAGCCGACTTGGGTAGAAGTTGACGCTACCAACATGCAAGGCACCTACAAGCGCCTGCCTGAGCGTAGCGACCTGTCTGCCGAGATTAACGAACAGCTGATCGTCGAGCTTTACTCCAAGTAAAGCTGGCTTCTAAGAGAGGACACAATGCAGGGTTCTGTAACAGATTTTCTTAAGCCGCGTCTGGTTGATATTGAACAAGTCAGCCAGACTCATGCCAAAGTGACTCTCGAGCCGCTGGAGCGTGGCTTTGGTCATACATTGGGTAATGCGCTGCGTCGTATTCTGCTTTCTTCCATGCCGGGCTGTGCCATCACCGAAGTTGAACTCGACGGTGTACTGCACGAGTACAGCAGCAAGGAAGGTATCCAGGAAGATATTCTGGAAATCCTGCTCAACCTCAAAGAGGTTGCTATCAAGCTGGAAGGCAAGGACGAAGTTACCCTGTCACTGACCAAAACTGGTGCAGGTCCCGTAACTGCAGGCGACATCACCCATGGTGATGACGTCGAGATCGTTAACCCAGAGCACGTCATCTGTCATCTGACCGGGGACGACGCCGACATCAGCATGCGTCTTAAGGTGCAGCGTGGCCGGGGCTATGTACCTGCCTCCGCCCGCGCCCACACCGAAGACGACGAGCGTCCGATTGGCCGCCTGCTGCTGGATGCGGCGTACAGCCCCGTGGTTCGTATCGCCTACAATGTAGAGGCGGCCCGTGTTGAACAGCGTACCGACCTGGACAAGCTGGTTATCGACATGGAGACCAACGGCACCCTGGATCCGGAAGAAGCCATCCGCCGCGCGGCCACCATCATGGCCGAGCAGCTGGAAGCCTTCGTGGATCTGCGTGACGTCAGCGAGCCGGAAGAGAAAGAAGACAAGCCTGAGTTCGATCCTATCCTGCTGCGTCCTGTCGACGATCTGGAACTGACAGTTCGTTCTGCGAACTGTCTGAAGGCAGAAGCGATCCATTACATTGGTGATCTGGTACAGCGTACCGAGGTGGAGCTGCTGAAGACTCCCAACCTGGGTAAAAAGTCTCTTACCGAGATTAAAGACGTGTTGGCGTCTCGTGGTTTGTCTCTGGGCATGCGCCTGGAGAACTGGCCGCCTGCCAGCATCGCTGATGAATAAACCGGATCACGGGTTTTACCGATTTAGTTAGGAAGGATTAGGTCATGCGCCATCGTAAGAGTGGTCGTCAACTGAACCGGAACAGCAGCCACCGTCAGGCGATGTTCCGCAACATGGCCAGCTCCTTGGTTCGTCATGAAGTTATCAAGACGACTCTGCCCAAGGCAAAAGAGCTGCGTCGTGTGGTTGAACCTCTGATCACACTGGCCAAGAGCGACAGCGTTGCTAACCGTCGCCTGGCATTTGCCCGCACTCGCGACAGCGAAGTGGTCGGCAAACTGTTCAACGAACTGGGACCTCGCTACCAGGAGCGTCCGGGTGGTTACACCCGCATCCTGAAGTGTGGTTTCCGCGCTGGCGACAACGCCCCTATGGCTTACATCGAGCTGGTAGGTCGCGACGTTGAAGCGCAAGAAGCAGCTGCTTCTGAAGAGTAAAAAATAAAAGCCGGGCTCGCCCGGCTTTTTCTTTATCTGTATCTGTCTATCTCTTTTCTTGCTGTACTCCTTACTCCTTACTCCTGATCTCGCCCAGGCCTTATGGCTGTTGAAGCGGAGGGGGAGGGTAGTTTGCTGTCGTAAAAATCACCAAGGTTTATTCTCGAATTCCTCTGTTTGTGTATAACTCTGTGGCTAATATGTGCTTTTGCTGGGTTAATAAGCGTTCGGTGCTGAAAGTCATGTTTTTGTCAAAAAAGCCCTTGCGCAAAA
>AZIJ01018781.1_pt1 | contig 14231 bp, 13 predicted proteins | sample 359151 | NCBI WGS metagenome assembly AZIJ01 (sample SAMN02429718, study PRJNA222666) | marine sediment metagenome | biome: Sediment sample; isolation source: enrichment culture of sample MGS-ElMAX(UA) from oil contaminated site at the... | place: Egypt: El Max | collected 2013-01-23 | depth 9.22 m m | reverse complement strand
TTCTCTCGATATACTTTGATCTGATTCAAAGAGACTGTGATCCACTCAATGGTTTTTTCGATGTTAAAGAAGTTCTGTGCAATGTCCTTGTTCAGTAACGCGTCTGGCAAGTACTCGGAAAACTTCTCGATGTCGCGGGTTAACACACGCTCAGCTAGCTTGATAGGGTCAAGGCTTTCAGATTGATCCAAGATCTGCTGCAACTTCGACTCAATGTCCGCCAATTCCATTCTGCCCATGAGAACGGCATTGGATGAAATGCCCGGAGGAAAATCTGTGTCGGTCAACAAAGTTTGTAGGGTGTATAGAATCTTCGGATCACCCCAGACAAAAAGATAAATTTCGCCATTGAAATGGATGACGTTGTGATCGGCCAGGCCGAGGTGATTAAAATACATCACCCCCTCAGAAGCCATATTCTCAGCCACTTCGTCAGCAAAAGTGACTTTCCCATTGGGTGTATCGATCTGCCACTGGCCTGAGCGATAGATCTTAAGCATTTCCTCCCGGATACGCACATGAGGCTGTATCGAATCACCTGCGAAGATAGGTGGCATTCCACCACCAGCTCGCTTGACGGTGATGACTTTTTGCGCCGGATCAATGCTCACAACGATCCAGCCCCGGCCAGCAAACACAATGTACTGGTTCGGCACCAATGGAGAATCAACAGGTAGCGACCCCAAGGTCTTTGTTCCGTTGACGATTCTGTATTCTTCCGGGGTGGAGAAGACGGCGTAGTAGGTATAGTGATTACTCAGTTTCTCGCCTTCGCTACCAATGACCAGCTCGCCACTGGAAAGCTGCTGAATCATATCGGTTGCCCCCATGTGAGATAGGAGACACTTATAGTCCTCAACTGATACCTTTTGGAAAGGGCCTCGGCGACACAGCAGGACAAACAAATCGTCAGCTCGGACACCACCCCATTGGCTAATGACCGCCAAGATCTGATGGAAGAGGGTAGAGAAATGATATTTCTCGGTATCGGCAGGCTCATACCACTTTTCGATAAGCATCAGTCGTACGATAGCCATAGACTGAATGGTGTTCATCCGGAGCTTGTCGATCAAACCGGTCTCAGCACTATCTTCCTCTTCGGAAATAAGCAGCCGAAGCACAGATGTGCCATCCCTTCGCCCTGATCGACCTGCGCGTTGCCTCAGGCTTGATACTGAATGGGGACACTCTACTTGGATGGTTGAGTCGACCTTGCCAATGTCCACGCCCATTTCCATTGTGGAGGTGCAAATCCCAGTGGTTGGGATGTTTTCTTTTTGGAAACGAGCTTCCAGATCTTCTCGAAATTCTTTTGAGAGAGAGCCATGATGAGGAAAGAACTCGTTCGGAACCAGATTTTTCTCGCATTGACTTGCGAGGTTCATTGAATACGTTTCCACCATTGCTCGGCTGTTAGCGAAGACCAGGTGGGAGCTGCCACGGCAGACCCGGTAAATTTCATCGGTGATCTGTTGTTTGGCTGTTTTAGGCAGGAGTTCATTATCTTCCTGGCGCTTGCGATGAGGCATGACTATCGGGTTTATATACCCTTTCATCAGCAGCTTCATGCTGGATGTGGCGCCTTCTACCGTAATGATCTCGCAGGGTAGGGCTCTGTTTGGACGCAAAATCTCAGGAATTTTTTCTAGTTCACCCAGCGTTGCACTCAGAGCAATACGTGGAACTGGGTTCTTTTGGCGTTGGATGAGGTGATCCAGGCGGTTGAGCAGCGACATCATCTGCTGCGCACGAGGGCTCCCGATGAGCGCGTGGAACTCGTCAATGATGATGTATTTGAGGTTATCAAATGCTTCAGATGCCCATCCCCCATAGTTCATCAGCATGGCTTCAAGAGACTCAGGGGTGATCAGCAAGATGCCTGACGGGTTTTTTCTTACTTGATTTTTGCCTGACTGCTTAGCGTCTCCATGCCATGGGGTGACCTTCATATCCATGGCTTCGCATAACAGTTCAAGACGACGGTACTGGTCGTTAATCAGCGATTTTAAGGGGCTGATATACAAGATCCCAAAGCCTGTTTCCTGGTCTGCAATAGCCGTGCAAGCAGGAAGAAATGCCGCTTCTGTTTTGCCCGCAGCGGTAGATGCACTGATCAGGACATCAGATTTACCTGCAAGGATCGGTTCAACCGCCTTGGCCTGGATCTCTCGCAGGTCTGGCCAACCCTGCTTGAAGATCCATTTTTGGATGCGACGGTCTAACCGATCAAAGGCTTTCATCAGAGTTTAAAGCTCCCAAGCTCATCCTCTTCCATGTCGCCGGTATTGAGGCCACCGGCAACAGCTTTTCTGTCGTCATCATCGTTAATTTCGATGTTCATGTCGGTAGGACGGTCTTCTTCGAGATGGAGGTTTTCAACCAGGCTATCCCATTTGATGCTCGGGCTTTGCTCAAGCACTGACAGCATGTCGAGGAATGCCTTAATGATGCTTCGAGGGGTTCGGAAATACGCTTCACCGACATTGGTAAAGCAGTGCTTCAGGAACGAGATCAGCGCATCATCCGGAACCAGATAAGCCTCTGGATCACCACCGGCAAATACGTTGCGCAGGTTCTGAAGTAGGATGTACAGCTCTTCTTGCGTCAGCACAGCCAGATGAAGAGCGGGGGAGTTGTAATCAATTACCCCGGCGCGTTGAGCGAATGTGTTGCCAGCCAGGCGTGATTGCAGGGCTTCATAGCTGTAGAGGCCTTTGCGGTGATCAAGCAAAAACTCAGGGGTACCACCGAGCAAAAAGCCCAGACCTTCTGCTTGTCCTTGCAGACAGTCGTTCAGCATCCGCAGGATCTGTTCGTAGTTCGAGACCCGCGCTTGTGTGGAGCTGAGCTTGTAGAGGTTAACCATTTCATCGAGGTTGACCACCAGGCCAGCGTAGCCTGCTTGTCGCACGAATAAGCTCATGATCTTGAGCGCGTCGTAGAAGTCAGCGTCGTCAATGATCGTGCGGACACCCAGTTCGGTGCGCGCCTGTGTCTTGGTGCTGTACTCAGCCCGCAGCCAACGGATGGCATTGGATTTGAGTGTTTCATTGTGTTGCTCGTGACCATTCCAGTACTGTTCGATGACCTTGGCAAAGTCATAACCACCAACCAGCTGGCTGATCTCATTCAGACGCTCATGGATCACAGCATTGACGGAAAGGCCTTTTTCTTCGGCTTCTTTACGGGCTTCGGTGATGAAGCGCTCAACGACACTGATCAGTGCGTTTCCTTCCGGCTTGCTGCGGGTGGCCATGTTGCGGATCAGTTCGGAGTAAAGGTTCCGAGCTTGGCCACCATTGGCTTGAATACGGCGGTCTGGTGAGAGGTCGGCATGCATGGTGACCATCTTCATTTCCAGCGCGATGCTACGGATGACGCTGAGGAAAAAGGTTTTACCAGAACCGTAGTCACCAATAACGAAGCGGAAGGCCGAACCGCCATCGGCAATGCGTTCCAGGTCGCGGTGCAGAGCCTTGATTTCATTCACCCGGCCTACTTGGACGTGCTGAATGCCAATCTTAGGGGTTACACCTGAACGCAGAGATTGGATAATGGAGTCACGCTCTTTGGCTCTGATTTTCTTTTCGCTCACTCTGTACCTACCTTCAATTTAAGGATCTCTTCGGCGATATCCATCTGGACATAGATTTCGCCATCTTCATCAATTATTGCGTCATCGACGTTGTCGAAAGCCCATTCGTTAATGGCTTCAACCGTTGCGCCGACCATTAGGCCATATGGTTTACACAGATCCTCAAACTCATCAGCGTCCCATTGTTCACGGGTAAGCAGCTGATCAAGGATCTGCGCCAGCACCGGATCAAGACCGGGGAAGACACTGTTTGTGCTGGCAACAGGGGGCGCCGCAGGCGTTTCAGGCTCAGGCTCACTTTGCTCTTCTATAGAGGCAAAGATTTGGCCAAGCATGCCCTGTACTTCAGCTGTTTCGGCTTTGTGCCGCGCCAGAACGCCTTCATCAAGGGCAAAGCCGCCGCCCTGCGGCGTCGTACTGGATCGACCCTGATCTGCGCCCTGCATGGGCTCAGGGAGCCCTGTAGTGGCATTGCTGACCGCAATACCATGCACCTGTGAAGACAGGCCAGATGTATCGAGCCCGAGTATCTTATACAGCCGTTCCAGCTCTTTAATTTCAGTGTTAAGCAAATTGCCATCAGCGACAGCGATTTTTATTAACAGTTCTCCAATAGATTTCTTTGTGTCTTTATCAGAAGCCTGAATTACTCGTTTGAGACTTATCTGGTTTTTCGCAACCGGTGTAGCGATCTGCCAGCTAAGAAATGCATGCAGGCTACGTTTTTGCACCGGAGTAAGGGAGTTGTGACCATCGATTAAATGCCGCAAAAGCTGAAGCTCTTTGTCATGAATATCTTTGTCAGATGCGGCGACAGAAACGCCCAGCCAAATCGACACGACGGTTTCATCGAATGCTTTGTCACACGATGCATCAGGGCCATCATTCAGTGAGTAAAGATAGAAGCTATCTCCCTCTTTTGGCTTAAACTTATGCAAATCTTGTCTGGGGGCAACCCCGTAGCCAAGTTTGAATAGCAGCGAATGCGCTCGATCAAGCGTCGCCTTGGTTACCGGTGGCTTGACAATTTCGGCTTGATATAACCAACCCCAAAGCACATCCAGAGAGAGCGCTCCATCAAGCTTGGCGATATTTTGAAGTTCAGACAGTGCTTTATCTGCACCATCAATTTTAATATGCCCTATCAGCTTGTCAGGTAATGTAGACAATCGGTAAAGAGGGCTTTGTTCTTGAAAGCTTTCGTTTTTGATGGTGCGACCATACGCCATAAGCTCATTCCGACAGGTTTCTCGGAGTCCGGAAAAACTATTTTCTGGGCCTGAAAGCATCGCTGGATCAGGAACGTCTGTGAGGAGCGGCATCGGTCGGCTTATGGTTGGGCTAGCAGGGGAATAGTTGAGCACAAACCGTTTTTTATTCGGCTTGATTTTCATCCCTTCCCCGTGTTTTTCCTGGTACAGAATTTTGAAAAGGATTTTGTATTCTTCTGGTGCTCGTTCGTAAGCAACCCCAGGATGTTTGGTCATAGCCCACATGAATGCCAATTCTGGGGATATGGGCTTTCCTTGACTAATCGCGTTTCCTGCCCTGAAGTAGATAATCTCATCCAGGTGCATTTCTACAATCTGGTCATCACTGAGAGAAAGGATTGTATTGTTTTGAATATGCAGCCAAGCAATTAGGCGTCTAGCATAGGTTTCAAAGCTGTAGTTTAGGCGAGCGTACTCTTTATGCAGTCGCATCAATTCTGCGTAAATTTGCCGCAACTCTTCTTCTGTTGGATTTTCGCAAATGGCTTTGCGCTCCAGACCGTAGAAATAGAGGAAAGCGAAGCCAATTTCGGTACTGTCTTGGGCGGTACGGTCACTTGCAAGCCATTGCAGGTATTGCCAACGAGTACGAGGATCTAGGACTCCAAATTTTGGGTAGTAAGATAGATCCATCGGGACATATCTGCTGGGAGGGCAGGTGACAGCTAGGGATGGGTTAACAAGAGCAGCATCATTCTTGGACTTTTCTGCAAAGTCGCCTGAGGATTGGAACGGAGCAAGATTGTGACCGACGAAAATTAGACCACCTTTGATTTCTATTCCGGAAATGGTGACTGCTTCTCCGGCTTTTAGCCATCTTGCGGGTTCGTTATTCTTGCTTACACCTTTATTCTTGACAGGTTTTTGCGGCTGAGAAGCTGCCTTCGCAGAAAAGGCCAGACGACGGGCGATTTCTTCTTCCTCACGCTCCAGATCGGCATAGCGCGCTTCAAGTGCTGCGCGACCAGGGTTCGGCTTGGGGGCAGGGGAGCCGGAGGTCTCAGTCACGGTGAGAAAGCCATCGTCTTCCACGCGGATGGTAATGCCAAAGCCATCATGAGGGTTTTTATCATTACTCATCGAGAGGGTTTTACCTTCTTGCTTAACCGTTACCCGCACCGATCCTGGGGAGGGTTTTTTCGCTTTAGCCGTTGCAGGCAATTTATCTGAATATTGCGCGGCTTGGACTTTTTTCAAGGCCGCTTCAGTCTCTTTTTGCTTGCGCTTGAATTCACTGAGCGCAGAAGGCTTTTCATTCGACTCTGCAACGTCCGCCACAGGAAGCGTTGTCTTGGGTACCGGCTTGGTTCTGGACGCTTCAGCCACCGGTTCTGTACGGGCAGGCTTTCGGGCGCCATCGAGCTGGCTTTTGCGCTCTCTTTCATTGTGCATATGGATCTTGATCGCATTCAAAATGGCGTAACCAATGACCAAGCACAGTATGAAAATGATAAACGATCCCATGTCCGCCAAACTCCCTGTAGTCGCTCGATAGAAGTTAGCCTGATGTCAACCTGAGGTCAATTGGGCGCTACAGCACTCATTGCCCTTGGGCGCAAAAGCCCCGCCTCTCGGCGGGGCTGGTGATCACCTGTTCACGGCGTGTAAGGCAGGTCGCGCTTGTGACCGGTGGCGTCATAGCGAGCTTCGATGGCTACCGAAATCAATTCCGGCACCGGCTTGCCTTCCAGGTAGTCGTCGATGTTGTCGTAGGTCAGGCCGTAGGCCATTTCATCAGGCTTGCCGGGATCAAGATCTTCCAGGTCTGCGGTTGGGGTCTTGTTGATGATGCTCTCCGGCAGACCCAGCAGCTGGCCCAGTGTGCGCACTTGGCGCTTGGTCAGGCCGCTGAGCGGGGCGATGTCACAGGCACCGTCACCGAACTTGGTGAAGAACCCCATTACCGCTTCAGCAGCGTGGTCGGTACCAACGACCAGGCCATTGTTGGCGTTGGCCACCGCGTATTGGGCGATCATGCGGGCGCGAGCTTTGATGTTGCCTTTCACGAAGTCGGCTTCTGCTGGCGTTTTGTCTGAAAGACTGTCCCCCAGCTCCGCCATCATGGCGTCAACAGAGCCTTTGATGTTGACCTTCTCGACACGGGTCGGCGCGATGTCCTGAATAGCCAGCATGGCATCCGACTCATCGGCCTGGGTGCCGTAGGGCAGGCGCATGGCGATGAAGCTGTAGGTATCCTTACCGAGGCTTTCATTCAGATTGTCGACCGCCAGTTGGCAGAGTGCACCCGCCACCATAGAATCGACACCACCGCTGATACCCAGTACCAGAGAGGTGCAGCCAGAATCACGCAGCTTCGTTTCGATCCAGACGATACGTTGTTTCAGCATCAGCGGTGAAAACTCGGTGACGCCCAAGGCAGCAGCGATAGACGCAGCGCGAGTGTTGTTTTGTACTGCATTGCTAGTTGTCATTGTCGTGCTCCTTATACGGCCATGTTCACGTTGAATACACCAGCGGCGTAGCTGGCAAAGCCTTGATCGATACACACCAGTTTCGACGGCGTGTCTGAGAACTTCACCACCGGCTGGTTGTTCACCATCACCAGCTTCATGACGATGCTGAGCGCATCCACACCGGGAACATCGCAGGTGAGGCTGGTACCCATACCGAAGTTGTATACGGCGTCGGTGCCAATCGCACGGACAATGTCCATTGCGCTATCGAAATTCAGACCATCAGAGAAGGTCAGTGTCTTGGTTTTTGGGTCGATACCCAGCTTACGGTAGTGGTTGGTTACCTTTTTGTACCAGACCATGGGTTCGCCAGAGTCCTGGCGCAGACCATCAAACAGTTTCGCAAAGTACAAATCAAAGCGACTCAGGAAAAAGTCAGTGCTGATGCAGTCAGTCAGCGCCACCCCGAGACGGCCACGGTACTCTTTAACCCAGGCTTCCAGCGCTTGATCCTGGCTTTCAGACAGTCGGCCAAATTGCTGGAAGGCCATCAGCCACTGGTGAGCCATGGTGCCGATCACCGGCAGATCCAGCTCATGGCCAAAGTGCACGTTGCTGGTACCCAGGAATACCCCAGGAAAATCCTTGCGCATGATATCGATGACTTCGCCGTGCACTTCAGCAGAAAAGCGGCGACGGGTGCCGAAGTCGGCCACCTTCAGCAGTTTCAGCTCGTCTTCGCTGGCGCCAGCAACCAGTTTGTCAAACTTCTGGTACAGACGGGTGCGAACTTGATCCAAGGTCACGTCCGGATACAGTGCCTGATTACGCAGTTCACTGACCAGCGCCAGCACCGGTTGCTCAAACATGATGCAGTGCAGCCACGGGCCCGCAATACGGATACGCAGTTGATCATTTTCTGCGGACACTTGCACGTAGCGCAGATTGAACTGGAACAACGATAGGAAGCGAACGAAATCAGGGCGCAGATACTCGCGAACAGTGGGATTGGCCAGAAAGCGCAGCTCATCATCACGGAAACGCAGATCACACAGATCTTCGATCCCTTTTCGAATCGCGGGGATCAGGTGCACCAGCGATTCTTTGCTGCGGACAATCACATCGAAAACAACCTCGGTGTCCGGGTGCTGGTGCAGGATCGCCTGCATCATCGTGAAGGTGTAATAGTCCATGTCCAGCAAACTGAGGTTTGGCTTGGCGCCGAATGCAGATTCCATCGTTATCTCCTAAATTGACGTTCAGCCGTTGCAGTAGTCGACCAGGTCTTCTTCGTTGTCGATACAGATGATGCGGAACTCTTCCCACATCGACTGGCGTGTTTGTTCAACGGCTTCCGGATTCAGCGCCCGTGTAGCAGGCATGTAGACCAGAACCTCGAAACCGGCATCGGCCAGTTGCTTGCACGTCGTGGCCACGCAGTATTCAAACGCCAGACCGCCAACGATGACAGTCGTAATGCTGTTTGCCTTCAAATACTCGATCACGCCAGTAGACAATTTGCCGGACAGGTCGTGGTAGCAGGCGCCATAGGGGTGAATATCCAGTTCGATGCCTTTCCAGACAAAGTAGTCGTACTCTTTCGGTGAGGGCAGGCCATCCAGCAGATCAAAGCCAGCAGTGCCCGGTACGCAGTGACTAACCCAGGTAATGTCTGCTTCACTCAGGCCGGTAGGCTGCAACATATCAGCTGCATCTTTGACGACCCATTTAGCGCTAGGGGAGTGGGCGTCCTTGCTGCCGACACGTACGCTGGCCAACTCAGCAATGCGGTTCAGCGCGGGAACGATCTCGTCGCCACCCGGTACCGGCAACTCATTTGGGCACAGCGGCGTAAAGCCTTTCTGGGCATCCACATCGAAGCTTGCGATTACTTTTTTCATGCTGTTCTCCTGTCCATGAATTAAATGGTACGCCAGGTGTACTATCTAGTCAAGCGCGATTAAGCAAGAAATTCTGACGGCACAGAAATATGAAGTATTGACAAATGGTACGCCACGTGTACTATCTATATGGACATAAGGGAGCAATAGGAGGGAAGGGCCCGCATGACTGAACTCGACGCAAAAATTGGACGAGGTGTTGCATCTGTAGATGAGCTATCTAACTGGATTCGCAGCGCAGACGGTCAGAACAACCTGCCATTTGATGAACTTGCTCAGTGCATTCGCCAATGGGCGAAAGGCGAGTTGGCCAATCTGCCTGATGACATGCTTCTGGACGCTATCGAGAGCACAGCGTTGACTGTTTTCTTAAGCGAAACCAATGGTGCGCGTACGCTCGGTACCGGGGCTTTGGCAGAAAAAGTCTGGGACTTTATTGTTGCTCGCGTTGCGAGTTACTCCCGTGAACAATAAGCCGCGTGTTGGCATCTATGGTGGGGCATTCAACCCGCCGCATGCTGGCCATGCTCGCGTGATACGCCAAGCGTTGGAAAGCCTTGATCAGGTGTTAATCGTTCCCTCATTTGCCCATGGGTTTGGCAAAGAGATGGTCGACTTTGACTTGCGCTTGGATTGGTGTGAAAGCATGGCCATGGCGATGCGCAAAGCAGGCTACAATGTCATGGTTGAAGACATTGAGTCTGAGTTGGGAATGATGACGGGGAAGCCGGTGTACACTTGGGATATGCTCAACGCCGTCCAAGTGCGGCTCTGCCTTGAGCCTGGCCAGATGGTTTTTCTGATCGGTGAAGACAATAAGGACAACATCGCCAAGTTCTACAAGGCTACCGAGCTTTTGGCGACATATGAAATTATGGTTATCAAAGAGACGCTCCCGGTACATAGCTCGCTGATCAAAGAGCGCGTTGGGCTAGGGGCGGGTCTAGATCCAAACTGGATTCCTCCGGGCTTCTCACACTTGGACTACCTGCAAGCTGTTCAAGGGGCCATTTCTGGAGCAGCATATGCACAGCGAAGCGGGAGATATGTATGACCGATATGGATAACACAAAGAGCCAGCAGAAAGACCGCTCTATTCGCAAGCACAGTCCGTATTTGCACACCGTTGATGTGGTTTGTGTACGCTACAACCGGACGGATGAACGCCTTGATGTTCTGCTCTCCACTCGATCCAAAGAGCCTTTTAAAGGCAAGGTTGCGTTGCCTGGCTTGGTGGTTAATGGGGATCAGGAGGATCAAACGCTTGCTGATGCGGTTAAGCGTTTGATGGAAACCAAGGTAAAGCAGCCGTATCTGTACCTGGAGCAGGTCGGAACAGACGGTAACGCGACCCGAGACCCGCGTTGCTGGTCTACCTCCACATTCTATTTGGCGATTCTTGATGAGAAAACTGAGTATCAGCCAGGGCAAATATTCTGCCCCCTTGAAGATCTTATCGAGCGCATTGAATTGCCATTCGATCACAATGAAATCTGTGCAAAAGTAGCAGAAAGGTTGTATTCAAAATCACTGTACAGCAGCTTACCCCTTTTGTTTCTCGGCCAGAAACTGACGGTCAAAGAAGCGATCACCGTGACCGAAGTGACGCTAAAGCGTAGTGTGCTGAAAAGCAGCATGGTGAAACGCTTGAACAAGATGGTCGAGATGGGGCTTCTTGAGCCAACCGAAGAGTTGCGGCGCGGGAGCACGCGGCCACACAAAATTTTCAACAACCTCAAGCCAAGTGAAGTTTACTTCTTTGATCGCTGTTTCGAGGCAAATGCCGCTGGAATGCCGAGGAAGTAACTTTTCGTAAAATAAGTGTATTTAAGGACATTTATGCGGAAAGAACTAAAAAAAATGAACGGTAAACGAATGGCGTTTATCGCAACAGTAGAGCGCTTTGGTGAAAAGTCAGGATTCAAAGGGCCTTCTGTAGCAACAATTTTGTTGAAAAATGTTTGTGTTGCAGAGACAGGGAAAGTAGTCACTGACCATATTTGGTTTGCAAAAGGAAAGTCTTGGAGCAGCTGTTCTGTAGGCTCTGAAGTCTGTTTCGAGGCGAGGGTGACGGAATATGAAAAAGGCTACAAAGGCCATAGAGAAGATGTTTATGCTCCCATCACACTGGACTACAAGTTAGAGCGCCCAACAAAAGTTATTGTTCTGGGCGCTGCCTGACTTTTTACAGGGTGCAAATTGGATACATTTTTTGCTCCCAATCTGCCGTGCGCTGAGTGAACCTGGGGGTGTCTTTTTCGAGGTAGTACCTGACACCATTCACAAGGTAGCTTTTCCCTGGCCGCATTGGGGGTATTTCTGTTGCAGAATGAGGTGTTACGCCAAATATTTCATGCTTTTTTGAGGCAATGGTACGGCCATGGACAACCAGCTTCCAGTGCTCGCCAGTTAAATCACCGAATTTCGTCTTTTCGTGTGAGTAGTAGTACTCTGGGTCAGTTATCGAGAAGTGACATTTTGAGCTTTCGTTGTCATCTTTTTGCAAGTCAGAATCATCTGCAAAAGAATGAAATGATGCACTTAGTGCAAGCGCAGAAAGAAGTGATTTTGTTATAATTGAGCGCATTCTCTTACCTCTTTTTATTTTTATAGAGAGCAGGTTTATTCTATATAAATTGTTCTCTTTTTTCACTAAATTTAAGGGCGATAAGTATGGAAACAAATGAGTTAGTCCATTTTAAAAATCGTTTTTTTAGTGTCGTTGAAAGTGACGACGGCTATTTCAAGATTAAGGAGCCCCAAGAGGTGAATGGGGTTGTCTGTGTTGCGGTCTACAACAACCACAACCTTCATACGAAAATCCTGGTAGGAAATCAGTTTCGTCCCGCCGTTGGCCGGGTGATGCGAGAGTTGCCCCGTGGCGCCATTGATCCAGGCGAGTCTATCGAGCAGGCTGCACTGCGCGAGCTGAAAGAAGAAACTGGAATGGACGCGGAGACAGCCACCGTAGCCGGTTACTTCCACAGTAACAGCTCTCTGATTATGAGCCGGGTAGCGGTAGCCGTGATCGAACTGGGTGCCGAGGAGGTTGAGGCTTATCTCCAGCGACAAGGCAAAAGTGGTGATGGTGAGCTGCTGGATCACGGGCTCGTAGATTACAGCGACTTCATGCGCGAAGTTCGCTCCGGAGACATCACAGATGCTCACACGCTGTCTGCAATCTTGATTTCTGATCCCATGGTGAATGGCATCTATCAGCAAAACCTGGATAATTCCCTGGACTCTGCGATTGAGTCTGTCGAAAAAGGCTTTGTCGATTCAGCGCTGCTTTCTCTGGGCATGCTTCAGGCAGGGTTGCGCAAGGTGTTGTCTGCCTCCGGGGTGAATAAAAAGAATTCTTGATTCGATCAGGCTCAGCGCATTATATTGCACTTTTTGTGCGTCATAGCTATGCTTTGATGCATTATAATGCGCTGGAATGCTGATGTGATTGAGATGACCGGTGAGGAACGTAAGGCATACATTCAGGCTATCGCAGAGGACGTGGCTCAAGGGCGTTTAACTCTCGGCGGTGCGGTGAAGCGTCTACGTGAAGATATCACCGGGTTAAACCAGGAGCGCTTCGCCATCGCCTGCAAGATCTCGAAGCGGTCGTTGGCTCAGATTGAGGTTGATAGAAGCAATCCAACGCTCGGTACTCTCAACGCAGTTTTCAAAGTGTTTGGTCTCAAGATCAGCCTTTCGCATCTCAAACCAGTCGATTTCAGCCTGGTTAGCGCTGGCAACCAGTCCGATAAAACGAAGGAATGAAATGACTCAGGTTTCTCTGCAAGACGCCCAAAAAGCAATGAAGGAGATTGACCGTCTGGGTCTCGAATCTCTTAAGCTGCCATTGCCTCGGCGTTTTATGCTCGACCCGGTGCGCACACTTCGCCAGTTCATGCTGGGGCCCATTGAGACGTTCTACGAAAAAGCTTTTTCAAAAAACGTCTCTTCGGTCGTCGTCACAACAGAAATCTTGGCAAAACCGGAGTTTGCTGCGCAGATTACCAAGATTGTTGGTGGATCTTCCGCAGCAGTAGCACCATTGTCGATAAGCTATCGTCATGCGGTGCGTAAGGCACCCATTATGACGGTGTCTACGGGGCTGGTTTCGTTGCTCAAAGACACAACGATTAACGAAAACATCCCGTGCCGATTTTTCTCCGCGCCATTCCAGGATGTCTACATCGAATTTGATGAAGGTGAGCATCGAGATAAGTCTGAGTTCCTGCTCTATGACAGTGGGTCGACCACCATTTGCGAAGGCTGCTATATCCAGGAAACACGGGTAGATAGCTTTCCACAGCTGCGGCCCAGCACAGCCGACGCTATGGGTGTAGACCGTTTTAAGCCAATGAGGATCATTGATCTTGGCTTTACCGGAAGCCCTATCGGCGCAGGAAGCGATTCCCGTAATGTTGCGATGGACACAACGTCTTACATCGCGATCTACATTCAGGACGAAGATGAGCCATTTATCGACGTTCTAAACCGGCATTACGACTACTATCAGGAAAATATTCAGGGCATCGACCCGAATGACAAGGCCTCGATTGACCTGTACGAGTCGACCTTCCGAAAAAACCTGAGCTTCCTGGTTGGGGTTCTGTTTTACCTTCAGGTAGAACGTGAAGAGAAGAGGGTGATCGACGAGCAGTCGGTACTCGAAAAGCGCATTGCAGCGGTAGCGGAGAAAAAGCGAGACAAGCTCAGACGCCAGCTTAATCGTACCTATGACCGAATTGTCATTGGCCCGAAGTCCTATGTGCCTATCGACAGCCGAGTTATCGACAGCGATCTGCCGAAGGGAACCAAGGCACCACATTATCGGAGGGGCACTATCGGCATTCGCTGGGTTGGTACCGGGGCAGCGAAAGAAGCGAAGCTTGTTCGGATCAAAGAATCCATCGTGAACGCCCATCTGCTGAAAGATGAAACCCGAAAAGACTACATCATCAAATAAGGAAAGTTAGTGGTTCATTTAATGGATTAAAAATGCACCGAACAGAACGCATTCTGATCAAGCCCTCAGACACGAATTATCGTG
>AZIJ01000810.1_pt1 | contig 14257 bp, 10 predicted proteins | sample 359151 | NCBI WGS metagenome assembly AZIJ01 (sample SAMN02429718, study PRJNA222666) | marine sediment metagenome | biome: Sediment sample; isolation source: enrichment culture of sample MGS-ElMAX(UA) from oil contaminated site at the... | place: Egypt: El Max | collected 2013-01-23 | depth 9.22 m m | reverse complement strand
AAGACTTTAAAATCTGCTAAATTCATTCAATAAGGCTATAGTAGGCAAAAGCGTTAAATAGGTAAAACAGTATGTTTTTATGAGTTTGATCGTTTTTTTGGATTAATATAATGATGGATAAATTTATGATCATTTGTGTGTATAAAAATTTGATTAGATTGAAAGTTGTTATATAACTGCAATCATTTCATGGCATAAATTTAAGGGTAAACAACATGGCACTACAGCGTGGAATCTATCAGCATTACAAAGGGCAGCTTTATCAAGTTTTCAATGTGGCTCGACACAGCGAAACTGAAGAAGAGTTAGTTGTATATCAGTGCTTATATGGTGATTATTCGATGTGGGTACGTCCATTAACCATGTTTACAGAAACCGTTCAGCTTGAAGATGGACAGACTATTCCTCGTTTTAAGTTAATTCAAACGACCTAGATTCAGTGTTTTAAATAAGAGCATCATGGAGAGTCAGATATGACCAGCACAGTATTTTTACAACGTATTGCTGATTTATATGATGAGTTTAAACAACATGATGCTCGGCAAGCAGACCGTCTTAGACGCTATCGCAACATTGAGGCTGAATCGGCGAAGCTGCTTGGAATGTTAGTGCGTACTCAGCATTCACAACATATTTTGGAAATCGGAACATCGACAGGTTATTCAACTTTATGGTTGGCGGAAGCAGCAAAGTCTGTCTCGGCAAAAGTTCAAACCTTAGAAATAAATGCATTTCGCAGCGCTCAAGCTAAAAAATATGCCGAAGAATTTGGCTTAGAAGAATATATTGATTTTTGGGTGGGTGATGCTGCTGACTATTTGGCAGAAAGTGTCGAGCAGTTTGATTTAATCTTGTTGGATGCGGAACGCGGTAGCTATGTAAGCTACTGGCAAGATTTAAAAAGATTATTAAAGCCCACTGGGGGCACACTGATTATTGATAATGTAATTTCACATACTGCCGAAGTGAAACCCTTACTTGAATTGATTAAACAAGATGAAAATTTTATGAGCACAATTCTACCCGTGGGTGCTGGGTTGTGTATGGTCGTGGTTAAGTAGCCTTTCTTTCTTGTGATTTTAGACGGTAAGCTTGGGGACTACAGTCCATCACTTTGTTGAATGCACGCGTGAAATTGGCAGGATTGGTATAACCTAACTCATAAGCAATATGCGTAATCGTATAGTTTGAGTTTTCAAGTAAATCAATCGCTCTTTCTGTACTAATTTTCTGTTTCAAAGTTTGAAACTCCACACCTTGTTGTTGTAAATAACGTTGTAAGGTTTTGGTGGAAATATTTAGTACCTTCGCACATTCAGTCAGAGTCGGTACTTGATTGGCTTGGCGGAGCATCATGCTAATCCATTCTACGATTTCACCTTGATGATAAATTTTTTGTAGTTGTTCCTGACAACGTTGCTCAACCACTTTCAAGCTATGTGCATCGGCGAGGGGTAAGGGCAGTGTCAATTGCTGTCGATCAATAATGACGCGGATACCTGTGAGCCATGTGTAGTTAAAATGGAAATGTGCTTTGACTAAATGTAGATAACGCTGATGATAAATCGGTTCTGGAATATTTAAGTAAATTTGATAGCGTTGTAATTGTTGTCCAGCAAGTTCAAACAGACTGTAATAAAACGCCACAGCAATCGCTTCAGTATGAAAATCAAGGCATTGTTTATTCATTTGTAAGATGGGTTCAAACAGTAATTCAATCTTTTGAGAGTCTGTCGCTGAATGTATAGAAAGTTTGAAACTCGGCATGATTAAACGGAAATACTGTGCGATTAAGCATAAAGCATGTTCTAAGTTAGGGCTGGTCATTAGTGCATAGCCGACCAAGCTATGCGAACTCAGCTTGAGATTTTTCCCAAGTTCAAAGGCTAAGTCTTCGGTATTCGGTAGGCTTAAACCCATTGTAATGAACTGTTCAATTTGTTGAATAGACAAAAGTTCAGCTTGAGATAACTCATCTCTAAAAGCACAAAGGAGTTGGTTATCATACTGATTTGTATTGATTAAAATTTCAATCAAGCGTAGATAGTAACGTGCTGGAATAACGGGTATTTGCTGCTTTTGCACAATATAAACTCAGTAAAGTCTTAAAATGATAATATCAAGTCTTAAAATGATAATATATAGTCATCTGAAAAGACCAAAATAAACTCAAGCAAAACATAGTGTGTTTGATTGAGGAAATTCTAATGAATATGCTAACTGAACTGGATGTAGAGCAAGCAACAACAACTTTTAAAGATAAAAAACGTCATTTGTGGTTATTGGGTTTGGCAGTACCGACTATTGCAATGAGTGGTTTAGCGGGTTATCAATTTGGGCCGAAAAAAACCAAAAAATTCTTTGCCTCTTTTGGCCCATTATTTATTCATGGTGTTATTCCTGCATTGGATAAGTTAATTGGTGAGGACACAGAAAATCCACCACTTGATGCGATTGCAGATTTAGAAGCAGATCCATATTACGCACGAATTGTTAAACTCTTTATTCCATTGCAATATGCGACCAATATTTACGGCACTTATTTGGCAAGTCGTAAAGGTACATCACTTGCAGATCAAGCGTTACTTGGTACGTTGGTGGGAATGGTGAATGGTATTGCCATTAATACGGCGCATGAATTGAGCCATAAAAGTGGTCGTCTCGAACATTATTTATCACATTTAGCTTTAGCACCTTCAGGCTATAACCATTTCCGTATTGAGCATCCTTATGGTCATCATCGCCGTGTTGCAACACCAGAAGATCCAGCCTCATCTCGACTTGGTGAAACTTTCTGGAAATTTTTACCTCGTACAGTGATTGGTAGTTTCAAATCGGCGATCGAAATTGAGAAAAATCGTTTAGAGCGTAAAAAATTACCATTCTTCTGTAAAGAGAATGAATTGATTCATGGTTGGGCGATGTCTGTTGTGTACCATGCTGCTATGTTTAGCAAATTTGGAGTGCGTTCAGTACCGTTCCAAGTGACACAGGCTGCCTATGCGATTACTTTGTTTGAATCAGTAAATTATATTGAGCATTATGGTTTAAAACGTGAAAAGAAAGCCAATGGTCAATATGAGCGTACTTTACCTGAGCATAGTTGGAACAATAATAATGTAGTGACTAACTTGTTCTTGTATCAATTACAGCGTCACTCAGATCATCATGCAAATCCAACACGTAGCTTCCAAACTTTACGTCATTTTGAAGATGCACCACAGTTACCAGCGGGCTATGGAGCGATGATTTTACCAGCCTTTATCCCTTCTTGGTGGTCTAAAATTATGGATGATCGAGTAGTTGAGCATTATAAAGGTGATCTGCAACGAATTAATATTCACCCAGAAGCCAAAGAACAGATATTAGAAAAGTATGCAACAGAGCAGATTGAAGCTGCGTAAGCGAATAAAAACAGCCCTATAGAAGGGCTGTTTTTTGTTGAGTAGTTGATATACACAGTCGTTTAAAATGAAGATCAAACTCAAGGTATTTATGTACAAATGCTGCTTTGTCTGTAGAACGAAGCAAATTGTCATAAATAAACTCTGGAACAGGGTGGTATAGCTCTCCTGAGCCATTGTTATAAAATATTTTTAGATAACGAGAAGAAACATCGTATTTCCAAGAGGTTACAACTACAGCTTTGTCCATATATTTACCCCCATCTGAGTTTGATCACTGACTACATATTAAGAACTCTTTTGTTTCATAATTTGACAGTACTCCAACTTTTAGAGGCTGACAATTAATAAATGAATTTAGCTATAAATTTATAAGTATAAGAATTGTAAAAAATTTGCTATGAAATAGACGACGAAAAAGGCATGGATTAGTAAAAATATCAGACAAAAAAGAAGCCACTCTAAAAAGAGTGGCTTCTTTGGAAATTGGTTAATCTAAGTGATTAGATTTTACCAACTAAGTCGATAGATGGAGCAAGAGTCGCTTCACCTTCTTTCCATTTAGCTGGGCATACTTCACCTGGGTGAGCGTGAACGTATTGAGCAGCTTTTACTTTACGAAGAAGTTCAGAAGCATCACGGCCGATACCACCAGCGTTGATTTCAACGATTTGGATTTTGCCTTCTGGATCGATTACGAAAGTACCACGGTCAGCAAGACCAGCAGCTTCGATTAATACTTCGAAGTTTTTAGAAAGAGTCCACGTTGGATCGCCGATTAATGGGTATTGGATTTTACCAATTACGTCAGAAGTGTCGTGCCAAGCTTTGTGCGTGAAGTGAGTGTCAGTAGAAACACCGTAGATTTCAACGCCTAATTTTTGGAATTCAGCGTAGTTGTCAGCAAGGTCGCCTAACTCAGTTGGACATACGAAAGTGAAGTCAGCTGGATAGAAGAATACAACAGACCATTTACCTTTAAGATCAGCTTCAGTTACGTCAACAAATTGACCGTTATGGTATGCAGTCGCTTTAAATGGTTTAACTTCAGTATTAATTAAGCTCATCATTGTCTCCATGATTGAGGTTTTATTGAGAGGCTAGTGCCTTACTTGTTTACGAAAGCAAGAATAAATAATTTTTAGTTATTGGGGAAATAGTATTTTTACATGACTAAAATCGGAAAATTGAATAACTCAATAAAGTTCGACTTTCACCCAAGGATATTTCACTATTTGACTTCATCGAGATGAAGCAAAAATGACAAAACATCCGAAAACTAACTCGCATAACAACATGCAGCCTGAACCATTAAAATTCAAGGGTAAAATTGAAAAAATATAAAAATAGATAAAAAACCGAGATATACGATTAAAAATTCTGCGATATATGTTGTTAAGAGATGACGGCCAATAAATTGTGATGATTGCAATAAATTTTGTTCAATTATTTTGATTGTTTAGTTGAATGAGTTGCACATAAGTCATTTTGGTCGCATTTGAATCGCCTTGTTATTTTTTAATCATATACATCATTAGATGTTTATCTTAGAATAAATTTAAATCATTGAAATGATGAATGGTATTTGTCATCAGTGAAATAATAAGGTAATGAGCGAATAAATATATATCGCATAAATAGTGAATTTATACCAAACATGACTGATCAATTAAGAGAAAAATTCGAAAACTTAGAGCTGAATGCTGGACTTGGCAAAATCAGTGCTTTTATCTCAATGTCACTTGGTTTACTTAGCTTATTTGGAGCACTTTGTTTTCTGTTCCCGACGGTATTGACGATGCCAGAATTACGTCCAGTCTACGTTCAACACTACAAAGTTTTTTATTTTAGTTTAATGCTAGGTATTGTTCTGAGTGTAGGTTTTGGGGCATTTAGCTCCATTATTCGTCAAAATCGCTATGGTTTTTATGGTATTTGTTTTGCACTATTCGCCGCAATATTAGGCTGTGGTCTAATTAAAGCACCGACGCTACCTAATTTACCTTTTTACGCTGGGATTGATTATTTCGTTCTTACTTTAGTGATTTTGGCAGTGGTATTTATTCCATTAGAAGGTTTTTTTGCCAAGAATCCAGAGCAGAAAATTTTAAGAGTAGGCTGGGTGACGGATATGAAATATTTCATGTTTAGTCATATTGGGATTCAATTATTTACCTTTCTTACTGTGATGCCAATTCAGTATTGGATTACTCATCTACCGAATAATCCTATCGTGCCTTATGTACAAGCACAGCCGATTTGGTTGCAATTCATCGAATTATTGATTGTTGTTGATTTCGTCGTGTACTGGCTGCATCGGGCAATGCATGAAGTTAACTTTTTATGGCGTTTTCATGCGATTCACCATTCAACAGAACATATGGATTGGCTTGCATCGTCGCGATTGCATATCGTTGAAGTATTGATGACACGGTTTATTGCGACTTTACCCATTTTCCTGCTTGGTTTTCATACCTCTGCGGTATTTGCTTATCTAATTTTTATTTCATTCCATGCCATATTTATTCATTCAAATGTGCGTTTTCGTTTCCCTTATTTGCGTTGGTTGATTGCGACACCTGAATTTCATCATTGGCATCATTCTTCAGAAAAACCTGCAATTGATAAAAATTATGCTGCATTTATTCCGCTTTATGATGTAATTTTTAAAAGTGTGTATATGCCAAATCATTTGGCAAGTGTTTATGGAACTGTGGGATATAAAATTCCAAACAGCTTTGTGAAGCAGTTTACTTGGCCATTTAAAAGGTACATCAAACGTTTCCGAGATCGTTTTGATCGTACACCAAAGCCATAAAAGGGTTAATTGATTTAATTCAATTGCTGTACTTGCTTTGCATAGCAAGGGTTTAAGGCGTAAAATAGCCGATTATTTTATTTTTCAGGAAAGCTGTTCAGTGCAGAGTCATTTAAATGTAGATCAATTGGTTATGGCACGTGACCGTCACCGTTTAAATAGACTGCGTAAAGATAAGAAAACAGAAACAGCTGAAATCGAAAAATTCTTTGAAAAGTCCAACCATAAAGTTAAGCAGCGTTTAGCACGTTTGCCTAAAATTAAACTGAATCAAGACTTACCTGTGACGCAATATGCAGATCGTTTAATTGAGGCGATTCAGCAGCATCAAGTCATTATTGTCGCGGGTGAAACGGGTTCGGGTAAAACCACACAGCTTCCGCAAATTGCCATGTTGGCTGGCCGTGGCTTAACTGGAATGATTGGGCATACTCAACCACGACGTTTAGCTGCACGTAGTGTTTCGCAACGTATTGCGGAAGAAGTTGGTGAAAAGCTGGGTGAGTCGATTGGTTTTAAGGTTCGTTTCAATGAACAAGGTTCACAAGATTCTATTGTCCGATTAATGACGGATGGGATCTTGTTAGCAGAGTTAACCAATGACCGCTTTCTGTCTAAATATGACACGATCATTATTGATGAGGCACACGAACGCTCACTCAATATTGATTTTATCATGGGTTATCTCAAACAGCTTTTACCTAAGCGCCCAGATTTGAAAGTGATTGTGACTTCTGCGACTTTAGATGTTAATCGCTTTAGTCAGTATTTTAATGACGCGCCTATTTTTGAAGTCGAAGGGCGTAGTTTTCCTGTAGAAGTTCGTTATCGTCCGATTTCAGAGCTCAGCATCGTGGGTAGTGATGATGATGAGTTTGATGATTTTGAAGAAAACCTGCCGCGTGCAGTGGTGCAAGCAGTAGAAGAATGTTTTGCTGATGCAGAAGGAAAGGGTCATCCTGAGCATGCTGACATCCTGATTTTTGCCAGTACTGAACAAGAGATCAGAGAGCTACAAGAAACCTTACAAAAGTACGGGCCAAGACATACCGAAGTCTTGCCTTTGTATGCTCGTCTAGCACTTGCGGAACAACAGAAGATTTTCAATCCAAGTGGTAAAGGTCGACGTATTATCATCGCGACGAACGTAGCGGAGACCGCTTTAACTGTACCGAATATACGTTATGTGATTGATAGCGGTTTTGCCCGTATTTCTCGCTATAACTATCGTTCGCGTGTACAGCGTTTACCAATTGAAGCCATTTCTCAAGCAGCAGCAAATCAACGAAAAGGTCGTTGTGGTCGTATTGCAGCAGGTGTGTGTATTCGCTTGTACAGCGAAGAAGACTTTATGAGTCGACCAGAGTTTACTGAACCTGAAATTAAGCGAACGAATTTAGCGTCAGTGATTTTGCAGATGCAAAGTTTAGGCTTAGGTAGCTTAGAAGACTTTGATTTTATTGAGCCACCAGATTTTCGTTTAGTCAATGATGGTCGTAAATTACTGATCGAGTTAGGTGCACTGAATGATCATAAAAACGAACTAACAAAAGTAGGACAAATGATGGCACGCATGCCGATTGATCCTCGTTTAGCCCGTATGATTATTGGTGGTGCGCACTTTGGTGTACTCAAAGAAGCTTTGATTATTGTGAGTGCTTTAGCGATTCAAGATCCGCGAGAGCGCCCTGCTGATAAGCAAATGCAAGCAGATCAAAAGCATGCACTATTTAAAGAAGCTGATTCAGACTTTTTATTCTATTTAAAACTTTGGAATACGTTGCAAACTAGCCCAGATACGCAATCTGAGAATAAGCGTCGTCAGTTTGCACGTCAGCACTTTTTGAGCTGGTTGCGTTTGCGTGAGTGGAAACAAACACATCAACAACTCGTTGAGCTCGCTGAAAGTTTGAAGTTGAGTTTTAATGAAAAAGGTGCAAATTATGAAAATCTGCATCGTGCATTATTAACAGGTTTGCTTTCATTCATCGCCAATAAAACCGATGAACGTAATACTTTTATGGCAGTACGCCAGCAAAAAGCTAAAGTCTTCCCAGCCAGTACCTTACATAAAACCAATACCTCTTGGGTCATGGCATTTGAGATGGTGGAAACTTCGCAAGTTTATCTGCGAACCTTGGCAAAAATTGATCCTGAATGGATTTTATTAGCTGCGCGAGATTTGTTGAAGTATCACTACTTTGAACCACATTGGTCGAAGAAAACAGGCGTGGTCAATGCCTATGCACAGATTTCATTATTTGGTCTGATTATTGAGCCAAAGCGTTTAATTAATTTTGAAAAAGTAGATCAACCAGCAGCGCACGAAATCTTTTTGCGCGATGCACTCACGACTGGGAATCTAGGAATAACGCCGCCGTTTTTAAAACATAACTTGCTCAAACTAGAAGAAGTTGAGCGAGTTGAGGATAAATTACGCCGTCGTGATCTGGTCGTTGATGAGGAAACCATTTACCAATTTTATGCCGCAAAAGTGCCCACCGATGTTGCGAGTCGTCATAGCTTTGAAGATTGGCGTGCTACAGTTGAATCTAAAGAGCCACGTTATCTTTTTGTTGAAGATGATGCGCTGTGGCTCAATGATCGACCAACAACACAACAATTTCCTGATTATCTACATAATGGTCAGCTGCGTTTGGCTGCAAGCTATCGCTTCGATCCAAGCCATGATGAAGATGGAGCAACGGTTAAGATTCCAGTGCAAGCACTACCACAAGTTGATGAGAAACAGTGGTCGTGGGGCATACCTGGCTGGAGACAAGATTTAATCGAAGCATTGCTCAAAGCATTACCAAAAGATAAGCGTCGCAATCTCGTGCCTATTCCAGACACGGCTAGAAAATTAATAAAAGGTGTAGATGCAACGCATTTACGTGAGCATTTATTCTCTTATCTAGCTTTTGCTTTACGTGGTGAGCAGATTACAGAAAAAGATTTTTCATTTGAGCGTATTGATCAATATCTTGTGCCTTTTATTAAGGTGGTTGATGAAAAAGGCAAGCTGATTGCACAAGGTCGTGATTTAGATGAATTAAAAGCACGTTGTCGAGTTGAAACACATCGACCTGTCAAGCAGCAACAAGGTGAGTTTCAAACATTCCCTGAAAGTTTTATTTTTGAGGCGTCACAAAAGGTCACAGGGGTTGTTGTTAAGCAGTATCAAGCTTTAGTTCCAACTAAATCATTTGCTGAACTTGAGAGCAAAGATGAATCTGGCGTGGTGGTTCAAACATTCAATGATCAAGAAGAAGCGATTAAACAACATCGAGAGGGGATTATTCGCCTGATTCACATGCAATTGGGAGATCTGATCCGTCAGTTGAAAAAGCAAATTTCTAAACCATTGGCACTCGCATACTCACCATTAGGTGAACGCGCAAAGCTCGAACAAATGTTGGTTTATGCAACTTTACAGCTGTCGATTACAGTGCTTCCTAAAAATGCAGATGAGTTTGAAAAGCTGTTACAAGATACTAAAAAGCAATTTTTAGCCAATGGACAGCAAGCATTAAGTGATCTCACCGAGATCTTTACGCAGTGGCAGCAGGTTCGTCGGGAGTTACTTGTGCTAGATCAAACTATCTTTGGTCGGAGTATGGATGACATTGAGGACCAACTTGATTTAATGTCTTTAGCTAACTTTGTTTATACGCGACCTACTGAAATTTGGCAGGAATACCCGCGTTATTTGAAAGCACTGCTATTGCGTTTAGATCGTTTGCCAAATAATCTACAACGTGACCTTGCTGCAATTGATGATGTCGATCCTTGGATGGACAAAGTGTTTAAATTTAAAAATGATCCTAAAATCAAAGAATTGTATTTGATGTTGGAAGAGCTTCGTATTTCTTTATTTTCTCAACCGATGAAAACAAAGATGCCAATTTCGCCAAATAGATTACAAAAACTATGGGATCGTTTAGCAATCGGTTAAACTGAGCAATGATGAAAGCTAGAACCATTCTTTACAGGAGTTTTACATGGGCATCCGTATAACAGGTACAGGTCTATTTCACCCGACCGAATCTATTTCCAATGAAGAATTGGTAGAAAGTTTAAATGCTTATGTAGAACAATATAATCAAGAAAATGCAGATAAAATTGAAGCAGGCGAGCTAGAAGCTCTACGTGGTTCAAGTCCTGAATTTATTGAAAAAGCATCAGGCATCAAAAGCCGTTATGTCGTAGAAAAATCAGGGATTTTAGATCCAAAGCGTTTGCGTCCACATTTACAAGAACGTAGCAATGAAGAACTTTCCCTGCAAGCAGAGTGGGGTGTTATCGCCGCGAAACAAGCAATGGAAAATGCAGGCGTAACAGCGGAAGATATTGATGTAGTTATTTTGGCTTGTTCCAATATGCAACGTGCCTATCCAGCAGTTGCGATTGAAATTCAGTCTGCACTTGGTATTCAGGGTTATGCTTACGATATGAATGTAGCCTGTTCTGCTGCAACATTTGGTTTAAAGCAAGCTTATGATGCTGTGAAATGTGGTGCTCGCCGTGTTTTATTACTAAATGTCGAAATTACATCAGGTCACTTAGACTATCGTACTCGTGATGCTCACTTTATTTTTGGTGATGTTGCGACAGCTTCGATTATTGAAGAAACTGAAACAAAATCAGGTTATGAAATCTTAGATATTCATTTATTTACCCAATTCTCAAATAACATTCGCAATAACTTTGGTTTCTTAAACCGTAGTGAAGATGCAGTGGTTGACGATAAATTGTTCCGTCAAGATGGACGTAAGGTATTTAAAGAAGTTTGTCCGCTAGTTGCAAAAATTATTACTGCGCAATTAGAGAAATTAGAATTAACACCTGAACAAGTGAAACGTTTCTGGTTGCATCAAGCCAATGCCAATATGAATGAACTGATTTTAAAATTGGTGGTTGGTAAAGATGCTGATTTAGATCGTGCACCAATTATTTTAGATGAATTTGCTAATACTTCTTCTGCTGGTGTAATCATTGCAATGCACCGTACAGGTGAGCAAGTCAACAATGGTGAATATGCAGTGATTTCATCATTTGGTGCGGGTTATTCGGTTGGTTCAATCGTAGTACAAAAGCATATTGCTTAAGCATTTATAAATAAAAAACACCACATGTAATCATGTGGTGTTTTTTTATGTCTTATTTTAAAAGAATCGCTAAATCAATGAGTGGAGGAGTTGTGCTATTACCGATTGTAGAGGCTGCTGAGCTTGGCATACCATCGGCACTCAATGCAAATCTTGCTCGTGGAGTGGTAATAGTGGTGTCGCTATTCAAATCAATTCGATAGAGAATAGATGGACCTGTACTACCTGAAACCGTTGCAAGAGCATAGCCATTGTCACCGCCTGCTATATCAAAACCATTATCAGTTCCGAGGTTAATACCAAGATTACCAATACTATTTAGTGTACCGTCGTTTGGTGGGCTTTGTTTAAGAAGCATTTGACTCATCTGATCTAAATCAAGCAATTCTGTACCCAAACCTGTCACTGAAGTCTTAAAGCTATTGGTATAAGCCGCCGCTGTAACTTTGGCGTTCATTATGCCATTCAAATCACCGTCTTTAATGGTGTCTCCAGTATCGACATTGATTCTTAAATTCTGCCCAGTATTGCTTATCACACGTAAACGATCAGCCGCTGGATTAAAGTCTACAGCGAAGCTTGTACCATCTAAAGTTGTATAGCTACTTCCCATTGCTGCTTTTAGAGAAGAAACCAAGGTGCTAACACCTGAATCTGTATTAATTGTATAAATATTGGCTTTATTGGTCAGACCATACAATTTTCCTGAATGATCTGTCATCGTTCTAAGGCGATAATCAATCCCGATAAATTTCTCATCAACTAACAGACCTGTAATATTTTTTTCTGTCACCATATTTGGGTTATTTAAAGCAAAACTTATTAATTTATTATTTTGAGTAAGACCAAACCCTTGTGCCATTGCATCGTTGGCCCGTTTTAGTGCAATACCTCGAACACCCATTGAGTTAAAGCTTGTTGCTAAATCACCCGTTGTGAAAATAGCAGCATTGCTTGTTCCGACATTGGCAAGATTAAGTTGATAAAATTTATAATTCCCAGTGTTGAGTTTTAATGCTGCAAATCCAACATTATTGACTGGATCAATGTCAAAGCCACCGCCACCATTTGTATTTACATCGTCACCCAGCATGGTAGATATACCAAGTGTGCCTGCATTGGCATTTTGTAGATAAATTCGATCAGAATTTTGGTCGATACTATAGAGCTTGGTTGAGCCAGTGCCGTCAAATGCATTGGTGTATGCTCCTGCAATGACTGCTGGGCTACTACCCGTTAAACTAAGAGTACCATCTGTAATTGTGGCACCAGTATCAACATTTATTCGTAAGTTTTGTCCTGTGTTGGTCATGACCCGTAGTCGATCCGCGACTGGGTTGAAGTTCACTGTAATTAAATTGGCGTCACCCATAATTTTACTAAAAGGAGCATTTCCGTCAGTCGTATCATTTGGATCAGCAACTAGTTTTTTTACAAAAGTAGCAACACCCGTTGATGGGTTAAGGGTATAGATATTTCCTAATAATCCTACTGCATAGAGCATACTATTTTTAGGTCTGTAATCTATACCTACAAGCTCATCACCTGATAGAAGACCTTTAACTTTCATGTTGGATACGATTTTATTCGGCATCATGCGGTCAACTGAACTAATCATACCGTTGCTGGTGAGAATTAAGGTATCACCAGTATTGGAGCTTGATGATTCAGTATCATTGTTTGAATCACTGTTACAGCCGAATAGTGCCAGACTCGTCAGCGCAGTTACGGTCAGTGTAGCAAGTTGTTTATTCATTATTTTCATCCTGATATTGTTTGCTAAGAAAGCGTTAACTGATCCAATAACGCAATTAAAGTTTTCGCTTCTTGTGTTGTTTTATGCTCAGTAAAAAGTTTTGAATAAAAAAAACTGAAAATTTTCTAGCTTTTTATTTTCAATGATCTTTTTTCTTGTAAATAGGTTATTCGTGGGGGAGCAATAAGTAAAACAATGTTTTTATGTGATTTTTCTGTATTTGAGTTCTATGTTGTAATTATTCACGCCGAATTCACGGGCGCTAAGAAACATTGGATTTATAATCAATGTAAATTTTTGGAAATAAAAAGAGAACACTTATGTCCTCTTTTTATCAGTTTCAAAGCTTAGGCTTCTACAGTTTGAACTGCAATCTTTCTAGCTGGGTCAACTTTACGACGTACTGCTGGAACTGGTTCGCCGTGATATTGACGATCAGCAAAGTAACTTGAGCGAACCATTGGCGCAGACCAAATGTTACGGAAACCGAGTTTACGACCATGTTCAGCATAGCGCTCAAACTCTTCTGGTGTCACAAAACGGTCAATTGGAGCATGTTGCTTCGATGGTTGTAGATATTGACCAATGGTCACGTAATCTACATCGTGCGCACGAAGATCATCGAGTAATGCAATAACTTCTTCTTCAGTTTCACCAATGCCGACCATCAAACCACATTTAGTTGGGACATCAGGGCAGTATTCTTTAAACATTTTTAATAGATTTAAAGAGTGCTGATAGTCTGAACCTGGACGCATTGCCTTATACAGACGAGGAACAGTTTCAATATTATGATTGAAAACGTCTGGTGGGCATTCAGTCATGATACGTAAGGCAATATCCATACGACCACGGAAATCAGGAACCAAAATTTCTAATAATGTTTTTGGGCTTAACTCACGAGCTTCTTTAATACAGTCAACAAAATGTTGAGCACCACCATCTAGCAAATCATCACGGTCTACAGAGGTAATCACTGCGTATTTAAGACCAAGATTAGAAATGGTTTCTGCCATGTGACGTGGCTCATCAGGATCGAGAGCATTTGGTCGACCATGTGCAACATCACAGAAAGGACAACGGCGAGTACATATATCGCCCATAATCATAAAAGTCGCAGTACCACCACCAAAACACTCAGGTAGGTTAGGGCAGGCAGCTTCTTCACAAA
>AZIJ01010166.1_pt1 | contig 14540 bp, 13 predicted proteins | sample 359151 | NCBI WGS metagenome assembly AZIJ01 (sample SAMN02429718, study PRJNA222666) | marine sediment metagenome | biome: Sediment sample; isolation source: enrichment culture of sample MGS-ElMAX(UA) from oil contaminated site at the... | place: Egypt: El Max | collected 2013-01-23 | depth 9.22 m m | reverse complement strand
TGGCAGTAAATGGTCAAGTTGAAATCTTGCCAATGATGTACTTAGCGCTTTCTTATGACCACCGTTTAATCGATGGTAAAGAAGCTGTAGGTTTCTTAGTAACAATTAAAGAATTGTTAGAAGAACCAGCTAAACTCATTCTTGATCTTTAATACTACAAATATTAGCTCCCGTATAAAGTAGTTCCTTTATATGGGAGTTTGGAGATAAAAATGTCTCAACAATTTGATCTTGTTGTTATTGGTGGCGGACCTGGTGGTTATGAAGCAGCAATCCGTGCTGCACAACTTGGTTTCAAAGTTGCTTGTATCGAAAAGCGTATTCACAACGGTAAACCATCTCTAGGTGGTACGTGTTTAAACGTTGGTTGTATCCCTTCTAAAGCATTGCTTGACTCTTCTCACCGTTACGAAGCAACTGTTCATGAACTTGCTGAACACGGTATTACGACTGGTGAAGTTAAATTTGATTTAGACACTTTGTTGGCACGTAAAGACAAAGTTGTAGATCAATTGACTGGCGGCGTTGCTCAATTACTGAAAGGTAATGGTATCGAGTGGTTACAAGGTACTGGTAAATTACTTGCAGGTAAAAAAGTAGAATTCACACCGTTTGAAGGTGATGTACAAGTTTTAGAACCTAAATACGTAATCCTTGCAACTGGATCTGTACCTGTAAACATTCCAGTAGCACCTGTTGATGAAGACTTAATTGTTGACTCTACTGGCGCATTAAAATTCCCAGAAGTTCCTAAGCGTCTTGGTGTGATTGGTGCGGGTGTTATCGGTCTAGAGCTTGGTTCAGTATGGCGTCGTCTTGGTTCAGAAGTTGTTGTGTTTGAAGCATTAGATGCATTCTTGCCAATGGCAGACAAAGCATTGGCGAAGGAATATCAAAAAATCTTGAAAAAACAAGGTTTAGATATTCGTATCGGTGCAAAAGTTTCTGGTGCTGAAACCAATGGTCGCGAAGTAACAGTTAAATATAACCAAGCTGGCGAAGACAAAGAACAAGTTTTTGACAAGTTAATCGTTTGTGTAGGCCGTAAAGCGTATGCAGAAGGTTTATTGGCAGAAGACTCTGGCATTAAATTAACTGAACGTGGTTTGGTTGATGTAAATGATCAGTGCCAAACATCTGTAGAAGGTGTTTATGCAATTGGTGATTTAGTACGCGGTCCAATGCTTGCGCATAAAGCAATGGAAGAAGGTGTAATGGCTGTTGAACGTATTCACGGTCATGCTGCTCAAGTGAACTATGACACGATCATCAGCGTTATCTATACACATCCAGAAGCAGCTTGGGTTGGTTTAACTGAAGAACAGGCAGCTGAAAAAGGTCACGAAGTTAAAGCTGGTCAATTCCCATTTGCGGTGAATGGTCGTGCGTTAGCGGCTGGTGATACTGCTGGCTTTGTTAAGTTCGTTGCTGATGCGAAAACAGATCGTCTTTTAGGTATGCACGTTGTAGGTCCTAATGCATCTGATATCGTACACCAAGGTATGATCGCGCTGGAGTTTGTTTCTTCTGTTGAAGACTTACAGTTGATGACTTTTGGTCATCCAACATTCTCTGAAGTTGTACATGAAGCAGCGCTTTCTGTAGATGGTCGTGCAATCCACGCGATTCAACGTAAGCGTAAATAAAACATAAAGTGTGGTTCGCCACACTTTTTTGAATGAAGATGATTGTCTTATTTAGGCAATCATTTATTCAATATGTAGCAGTCTGGTTTTAAGAAAATCTAGGCTGTATCACTACAAACAACATAGTAGGTAACTAAATGAACTTACATGAGTATCAAGCTAAAGCATTATTGAAAGAATATGGCATGCCAGTACAAGAAGGTATCTTGGCAACAAATGCAGACGAAGCCGTTGCTGCATTTGAACAGCTTGGTGGTAAATTCGCAGTAATGAAGGCGCAAGTTCATGCTGGTGGTCGTGGTAAGGCTGGCGGTGTTAAAGTTGCAAAATCAAAAGAAGATGTAATCGAATTCGCTAACAACATCATTGGTACTCGTTTAGTAACGTATCAAACAGATGCAAATGGTCAACCAGTTAACAGCATTATCGTTGCTGAAGATGTTTACCCAGTTGAGCGTGAGCTTTACTTAGGCGCGGTTGTAGACCGTTCTAGCCGTCGTATTACTTTCATGGCTTCTACCGAAGGTGGTGTAGAAATCGAGAAAGTTGCGGAAGAAACTCCAGAAAAAATTATCAAAGTTGAAGTTGATCCATTAGTTGGCTTACAACCATTCCAAGCACGTGAAGTTGCGTTTGCTTTAGGTTTGAAAGACAAGCAAGTGAGCCAATTTGTAAAAATTATGGGCGCTGCTTACCAAGCATTTGTAGAAAATGACTTTGCATTATTTGAAATTAACCCACTTTCAGTTCGTGAAAATGGCGATATTTTATGTGTTGACGCGAAAGTAGGTATCGACTCTAACGCGCTTTACCGTTTACCTAAAGTTGCTGCTTTACGTGACAAATCTCAAGAGAATGAGCGTGAATTAAAAGCATCTGAATTTGACCTTAACTATGTTGCTTTAGAAGGTAACATCGGTTGTATGGTAAATGGTGCTGGTCTTGCAATGGCAACTATGGACATCATTAAACTTTATGGTGGTCAGCCTGCAAACTTCCTTGACGTTGGTGGCGGTGCAACTAAAGAGCGCGTAATTGAAGCGTTCAAAATCATCCTAGCTGATACTTCTGTACAAGGTGTTTTAATCAACATCTTCGGTGGTATCGTACGTTGTGACATGATTGCTGAAGCAATTATTGCAGCGGTTCAAGAAGTAAATGTAACTGTTCCAGTTGTTGTTCGTTTAGAAGGTAACAACGCTGAGCTAGGTGCTAAATTACTTGATGAATCTGGTTTGAAATTAATTTCTGCGAACGGTTTATCTGATGCCGCAGAAAAAGTTGTAGCTGCAGTTAAAGCGTAAGGAGTATCAATCATGAGCGTATTAATTAATAAAGACACTAAAGTATTGGTACAAGGTTTTACTGGTAAAAACGGTACTTTCCACTCTGCACAAGCTTTAGACTACGGTACAAAAGTTGTTGGTGGTGTTACTCCAGGTAAAGGTGGTACAACTCACCTTGACTTACCAGTATTTAACACAATGAAAGAAGCTGTACGTGAAACAAATGCTGATGCATCTGTAATCTATGTACCAGCTCCATTCGTTTTAGACTCAATCGTTGAAGCGGTTGATTCAGGTGTTGGCCTAATCGTTGTGATCACTGAAGGTGTTCCAACAATCGACATGCTTAAAGCAAAACGCTACTTAGAAACTAACGGTAACGGTACTCGTTTAGTTGGTCCTAACTGCCCAGGCGTGATCACTCCAGGTGAATGTAAGATAGGTATTATGCCTGGTCACATCCACCAACCAGGTCGTATTGGTATCATCTCACGTTCAGGTACATTGACTTATGAAGCTGTTGCTCAAACAACTAAGCTTGGTTTAGGTCAGTCTACTTGTATCGGTATTGGTGGTGACCCAATCCCAGGTATGAACCAGATCGAAGCGCTTCAATTGTTCCAAGACGATCCAGATACTGATGCAATCATCATGATCGGTGAGATCGGTGGTACTGCGGAAGAAGAAGCTGCTGAATTTATCAAATCTAACGTGACTAAGCCTGTTGTTGGTTACATCGCTGGTGTAACTGCGCCTAAAGGTAAGCGTATGGGTCACGCTGGTGCAATTATTTCTGGTGGTCAAGGTACTGCTGAAGAGAAATTCGCTGCATTTGAACGCGCGGGAATGGCTTACACTCGTAGCCCAGCTGAGCTTGGTTCAACTATGTTGCAAGTTTTAAAAGAGAAAGGTTTAGCGTAATTCGTTAGATTTTAATCTTTAAGAAACCCCAATGGAGACATTGGGGTTTTTTTATTGGTAAGATTGTTGATGTATGCAGAGACTTATTTTATCAATAAAAATTGATATCTAATCTATTAACTCTAGATCTAAGTATTTTCTTCAAATTAATTATCATAGGAATAGAGAAAAAATTCAGTTTAAAATAGTACTATTTGTGAGATTGTGAACCAATTGATTAAAAATAGCTTATGTAAAAGGGAAAGGTTACATTTGATACTTATAATTACTTACTTTCCTTATAGCAAGATATGGGCCTATTATGTTTAATAACAAAATAAGAGAGTAGAAAAAAATACTTTCTCCTCTTAAAGTTCCAATAATTATCAAGAAGATGTTAAGAAGTACGGTTGGAAGCAAAATTGCGAATATAGATATTTTATATTCGTACTTAATCATAGCCTTACGATATGATAAATAAGCAAAAAAAGTACTGATAAATAAAGCCAATAAATAAAATCCAAGATATACAAAATTCCCCATTTTAACTTACCCTCATTGTTATTAGGCATCCAAAATAAGAAATAAATTGATTAGAAGTAGCACAGATCTATTGAAACCATTTGAAATGCTTTTTAAAGAATTTATCATAACTCATAATCATCATATTTAAAGAAATTAACTTTTGTTTTAAATATAAAGTATTGAATTTATTTATTATTTTATATTTTTAAGCTTCTTTGAAAAACTATATGTTCTCATTTTATTCCTTCTTTTTATTTAAAAAAGAGCCTCATAATAAAGGCTCTTTTTAGATCAAAATGCTTACTCAGTCTTTGGTTTCAACCCTTGGGTTAGACCATTAATATCACCACCTTGTAGGCCAAGTTCATTCATTAAGCTATCAATAAGTGGAGCTTGCGAGCGGTAGCGTAGGGCACTATTCACCACTTGGTCAGATAAAGATGCTTGACCATTTTCTGTAACTTCTCCAGATGCACTGCTTCCACCTGCAAAACCATTTAAACCATTCACTTGGAGAATTTTAATATCGTCGATATTTTCCATTGGTTTAACGCTTTCACGGATGATTTCAGGCAAGTGTTTGAGCATTGCTAAACGAACTTGCATTTCAACCTGTTCAGCAGAAAGTGTATTCGCTGCTTCATTGACTGCACGCGCACCTTCAGCATCAACTTGGTATTGTTTCTCTAAAGCTTGTGCAAGCAATACTTTCGCATCTGCTTCACCTTTTGCTTTTAAGCGAACTTTCTCTGCTTCAGCTTCAGCAGCAATACGGATTGCTTCAGCTTCATCGGCAGCCGCTTTCTTACCAGCATCAGCTGCAACGGTAATCGCAATTGCATCTTTTTCCGCTGTTTGTTTGGCAGCAACCAACTCAACTGCTTTTTGACGTTCTGCACGTTGAGTTTCACGTACAGTCACAACTTCTTCTTCTGCTTTTACTGCTTCTGCACGAGCTCTGTCAGCTTGTGCTTTGGCTTCTGATTCAGCACGAGATTTTTCTGCAATTGCAATCGCACGATCTTGTTCAGCAAGTTCAATTGTTTTCTTCTGTTCAACTTGTGCTTTTTCAATGAGCTGTGATTTTTGAATATTTTCATTCTCGACATCACGTGCAGCAGCAATTCTTTTCAAATCGACTTCACGTTCTGCGGCAATACGTGCTTCTTCTGCTTCACGTTTTTTTCCAGCCTCTTGGGATGCGATCTCAGCAAGTTGTTCGGCTCTACGAATCGAAATTTCACGTTCTTGTTGCAGTTTTGCATATTCCTCTTCACGAGAAATTTCTAATCTTCTACGTTCTGCTTCTAAATCTTTTGCACGAATCGCAAGATCGGTATCTTGTTCGATGTCATTACGCTTCTTACGACGGTCTTCGATAGTTTCTGTAAGCTTAGTCAAACCTTCAGCATCAAAAGCATTTTGTGGATTGAAGAATTTAAAACTTGTTTGGTCTAAACCTGTAAGAGAAACTGTTTCTAGTTCTAAACCATTCTTTGATAAATCTTCAGAGACAACTTGTTGAACTTTTTGTACAAAGTCAACGCGCTTCTCATGTAACTCTTCCATTGCCATCTCAGCCGCTACAGCACGAAGTGAGTCGACAAATTTACCTTCAACTAAGTCTTTGAGTTCTTGAGGAGACATCGTTTTTCTACCCAATGTTTGAGCAGCAGTCGCAATAGATTCACCTGTAGGCTTAACACGGACATAGAACTCAGCCATCACATCGACACGCATACGGTCACGGGTAATAAGTGCTTGATCTGCTGCACGTTTAACTTCTAAGCGTAAGGTATTCATATTTACAGGAATAATTTCATGTAAAACTGGCAGTACAATTGCACCGCCATTCAGAATCACTTTTTCACCGCCAAAGCCAGTACGAACAAAAGAAACCTCTTTACTAGAACGTGTATATAAGCGGGCAACAATGACCCCAATAAAAATTAATGCAGCAAAAATAACGCCTGTGATTATTAAAATCTCAGTGAGCGCTGAGTTAAACATTTAAAGACCCTCGTGTAATAAATATAAAATTAACTAGCAATAGCTTGAAAACCAATTTTGGTTCTTTGTGTCAAAATAACATCTTGTCCTTGTTGGAAAACAATATCCTGCTCTGGTTCAACTAACACATAGTGTATTTGACCAAATTGATCTTTAACTTTGGCTTGAGCAGGGGAGTTTGGTCGAGCTTCACCTAAAACGATGTGAGCAGTTCGACCAATCAGATCATCAGTATGTATGGCTGTCGTTTCATCTTTAGGAATAATTTTAGAAATAAGCGCTGCACTGAAACGTACAATAGGCATTGATAGAAATAAGCATGCAGGCGCAATAATCCATGCAGAAAGATAGTGTTCAGTAACATTAAAGAAAATATCTTGAATAATTAAGCCTGTTAGCGCATAGACAGTGAGAAAAATGATTAACCAAACGAGAAGAGGGACTTTTCCTAGATATAACCACTCTAATAGTTGAGTGAATAAGTTCTCAGGTTGATCAATCGAAACATCTGCATGATCAACATCAGTTAGACTATCGGGTAAAAATTGATCTATAAAACTGCTACTTCCACCAAATAACAATAAGATCACTTCAAGCATGCCAATAAACAAGCACAGCAATAACGCAATGCTGAAAACTATGTTTGACGGGTGTATTAATAAATCCCAAATCATGAGTCGTTCTCTTATATTTTTCTAAAAATATTTATAAAAATAAATTGTTTATAAGAGTAATTGTATCAAGTGTAAAATTCAACCTATTACAGACATATTCTTTAGGCAAAAAAAAAACGCAATGATTGGGGTTGTCATTGCGTTGAACAACGAATCTGTTTAAAACAGTTTCGGTTGAAAGGAGAAATGTCATGAGATTAGTGTTACCTAACCTACATCGCTATATTATAAAAAAAACCTGACTAAGTTCATAGGTATTCATGTTAACTACTGTTAATAGATGTTAATAAGTGACAAAAATTGTTAGTAACTGGATTTTTTATAAAGTTCCTTAATTAAACTTAAATCAATGGTTTAAATAAAAAAGCCCAACAAGTGGGCTTTTTTAGAGTAAAAGTAACGTAAATTAGAATTTAAATAAGCCTAATCCATCTTTTACTTCATCTAAAGTTTGCTGCGTGATATTACGACATTTTTCTGTACCTTGTTTAAGTACATCCATAATGTAATCAGGATCTTTTTCTAATTCAGCACGACGTTCGCGAATAGGTGTAATTAATTCTTTTAACACACCTTCAAGACGCTTTTTCACTGTGCCATCACCTAAACCACCGCGGCGATAATGTGCTTTTAATTCTTCAACTTCTTCTTTATTCGGATCAAAGGCATCAAGGTAAGTAAATACGATATTGCCTTCAACTTGACCTGGATCTTCAATACGTAAATGGTTTGGATCGGTGTACATAGCATTGACTGCTTTCTTGATATCTTTATCAGAAGCATTTAACACAATCGTATTACCTAAAGATTTAGACATTTTTGCTTTACCATCGAAACCAGGTAAACGCCCCATATTTGAGAGTAAAGCCTTACATTCAGGTAACAGGTCATGCCCAATTTGGCGGTTTACGCGACGGACTACTTCATTGGTTTGTTCAATCATTGGAATTTGATCTTCACCAACAGGCACAACAGTTGCTTTAAATGCAGTAATGTCAGCAGCTTGAGCGACTGGATAGCATAAGAAACCTGCTGGAATATCGCGCTCAAATCCACGCATTTGAATTTCAGATTTAATGGTTGGATTACGCTCTAAACGTGCAACAGTCACGAAGTTAAGATAAAGCATTGTGAGCTCATTCAGTGCAGGCAAGCATGACTGAACGCAAATTGTTGTTTTAGTTGGATCGATACCAACCGCTAAATAATCTAAAGCAACTTGAAGAATGTTATTACGAACTTTATCTGGATTGTCAGCATTATCAGTCAGTGCTTGGGCATCTGCTAATAAAAGATGTTGATGATGACTGTCTTGTAAACCTACACGAGAACGTAATGAACCAACAAAGTGGCCAAGGTGAAGTTGTCCAGTAGGGCGGTCGCCTGTCAAAATGATTGGACGTTGATCAGCATTACTCATGATATGTTCCAAGATTCAGTTATTTCATAAATATATAGATTGGCATTATTGTACGGGAAATAAATTTTTTTCGTCAGCGATTGCTTCAACTTTTATTAAAATAATGTTGTGAAATTATTGAGTAATTCTACAATAGCGAGATAAATATAAACTAGGAAATAAAAATGGCGAGTGGTTTATTACTGTTACTAGATGATATTGCAACAGTTTTAGATGATGTTGCAGTCATGAGTAAAATGGCAGCAAAGAAAACGGCTGGTGTATTAGGTGATGATTTAGCTCTCAACGCCCAACAAGTCAGTGGTGTTCGTGCTGATCGTGAACTTCCTGTGGTGTGGAGTGTCGCAAAAGGCTCATTTGTTAATAAGCTTATTCTTGTCCCATTAGCACTTTTAATTAGTGTTGTCGCATCTTGGTTGATTAATCCATTATTAATGCTTGGTGGTCTGTTTCTATGTTATGAGGGCGTAGAAAAGGTTATACATTCTCTCTACCATAAAAAAGCCAAAACACCAGAAGAAGCGAGTGAAGAGCTACAGGAAGTCGAAGTTGACCTAGCAAAATTTGAAAAAGAAAAAGTAAAAGGTGCGATTCGTACAGACTTTATTTTATCTGCTGAAATTGTGGTGATTTCGTTAGGTACAGTTGCATCAGCAGCGTTTATGACTAAAGTGACAGTATTGAGTATTATTGCGATCGTCATGACCATTGGTGTTTATGGCTTTGTTGCAATGATCGTTAAGATTGATGATTTAGGTTTATATTTAACACAACAAGCATCTGAATTTAAAAATAAAATTGGGCGTGGTTTACTGGCTTTTGCACCAGTTTTAATGAAAACATTATCTATTGTTGGTACGGTTGCGATGTTTTTAGTGGGGGGAGGTATTATTAGTCATACCATTCCACTGTTACATCATTTCACTGAAGAAACTGTCGATCATTTAGAACTGATACCAAGTTTTGGTTCGATTATTGGTGCATTAACCCCGACATTAATCAACTTAGGTGTTGGTTTTGCGGCAGGTATCATTGTGCTGCTTATTGTTAGTTTAATAAAAAAAGCATGGCCAAAAGCTAAAGCATAAAATAAACCGTCATCATCATAAATTGGAGAATAGATATGCGTTGGAAAGGTCGTAGAGTGAGTACCAATGTCGAAGATCGTCGTGGTGGTGGCGGAGCAAAAGCGGGTGGTATTAGTATTATTGGTTTAGTTGTGGCATTTGTGGCATGGAAATTCTTCGGAGTTGATCCTCAACAGGCTTATCAAGCCACACAAGCAGTTACAAGTGCACAATCAGCTCAACAGGGAAGTGAGCCGCAAAATATGACTGCCGATCAGAGAGAAGCACGAGACTTTGTAGGTACTGTGCTTGCGGATACAGAGGATACTTGGACGCCTGTATTTCAACAGCTTGGTATGACTTATAAACCACCAAAACTGGTTTTATTTAGTGGCGTTGTTCGTTCAGGTTGCGGTACTGCTCAAGCAGCAATGGGGCCATTTTATTGTCCAGCAGATCAAAAAGTTTATATCGATACTTCATTTTTTAAAGATATGCGTCAGCAGATGGGAATTTCTGGAGAACAAAATCAAACTGAACTTTCCAGACAAGATCAGGCTGGGGATTTTGCCCAAGCTTATGTGATTGCACATGAAGTAGGTCATCATATTCAAAATTTGTTGGGTATTTCTGGTCAAGTCCAACAAGCTCGTTCGCAAGCAAGTCAATCCGAGGGCAATCAACTCTCAGTTCGCTTAGAGTTGCAAGCTGATTGTTTTGCTGGAATTTGGGCACATCAAAATCAGCAACGGACTCAATTCTTGGAGCAAGGTGATATTGAGGAGGCCATGGATGCAGCTGAAAAAATTGGTGATGATTATTTACAGCGTCGCGCTACTGGGCAAGTCGTACCAGATAGTTTTACTCATGGTACAAGTGAACAACGTATGCATTGGTTTGAGCTAGGACTTAAATCGGGTGATATTAATCAGTGTAATACATTCAAATAAGCAGAGCCAAAGGTGTTCTGCTTTTGATTTCCATACCGAAGTTATACGAATAAAAAAATAAAAGTTCAGTAAAATAATTGTCATAAATACTGAACTTAGATGATATGTCTATCTATAGACTCATATTTGTTATTTCAATAAGAACTAAGATGTCTTAGATAAAAACTCTACTTCAGTAATTGACAGTAAATAAATTGATGAGTTACGAATTCCACCGCGAAATCCAAACAGTTTGATTTGGAAAAATTGTTGTGCGTGATAAGTAATAACAAGGGGTAGTATGGGTAATTTTTTTCTTTTACAAGCTTTGACTGCTGTTTTTACGCTTTCAATTGCCACTACCATCTTCAATAAGCGCGTACTTGGATTTCCACAAGCAATTGGTGTACCCATTGTCTCAGCAATTTTTGTCTTCATTTTACAATGGGGTGCAAGTCTACTGAATGGTAATCAATTTATTACGATTAATATTCACAATATTGAATCGGCTGTACGTGAAATTGATTTCTATGACTTCCTCATCAATGGCGTTATCTGTTTCATTCTTACTTCTTCTGCGTTGAAGTTTAAAATTTCTGATCTTAAAAATTATTGGAAACCAATCAGCATCTTGGCGACTATTGCACTAGTTTTGTGTGCAGTTATTTATGCTGGTCTACTTTATTTGTTCCAATGGGTGGTAGGTTATTCAGTGCCAATGTCAGTGCTTTTATTACTCGGTGCTGCTTTAGGTGCAACTGATCCGATTGGAATCAAAGGAGTTTTGAGTTCTATTCGAGCGCCACATCATCTAATTGTTAAGCTTGAAGGTGAATCATTATTTAATGATGCAATGTGTATTGCTTTATTCATGACTTTGCTTAAAGTTTTACAAGGTGAGCATTTCTCTCTATTGGCAACGATTGAAACTTTGCTATATGAGATTTTTGTCGCTGTCATCATTGGCTTTGCATTTGGTTTCGGTATTTTGCGTCTCTTACGCGGAAAGCACGAAATGGAGTCTTTGATTCTAACGACTGCATTACTAGCGAGTGGATCTTACTTGGTCGCATTATTTGCACATGCATCTGCACCAATTGCTTGTGTGATTGGCGGATTGATTGTTGGAAATAAATGGCAAGAGTTTAGAGAACAACGCGAGATTAGAGAGGTCAATCATTTTTGGCATGCTGTAGAAGGGATCATAAATTCTTTTTTATTCACCTTAATAGGTTTAGAGCTCTTTATCCTTGATCTAAGTGCCAATTTAATTATTGGTGGAATTATTGCCTTTCTTATTTTGCACTTGTCACGCTTTGCTGCAAATTTTGCAGCATTTGCACTGTTTCCGTCATTCAGAAATAAAAGCTATAACGGCAGTTTAACGATTCTTTCATGGGGTGGTGTGCGTGGAGGAATTTCGCTTGCTTTGATTCTCGCTGTTGCAAATGTACCTGCACTCAGTCCATATAGCAGTATTTTAATTGGATATACATTTATCAGCGTATTACTGTCTGGTGTGGTTTGTGGGCTTGGCTTACCTGCAGTAATGAATGCATTTTATTTTAATCCCAATGAAGAAACAGAAGGAGTAAAAGGCTTCTATCAACGTCTTTGTAATAAAATGAACAGACGCGGCTTTAAATATATTGTGAGTGAAGATGAAAGTGGAAAAGAGTCTATTAAAATCTATAATCCAGAACGAATAACAACAATTAAGTCTGATGATGAATTGACAGAAATTTACCATCCGGAAAAAGTTAAAGAGGTTGAACGACTTCAGAATCCCCAAAATTTTTAATTAAAATTAACAGGTTCTTATTTGGAATTTTTAATAAATTTATTTCTGTTTTAAAACTTACTAAACAGTAAAATAGTTATTTTGGTTCCTTAATTGAACTTGTTTATTTCTAGTATAATTAATTATTGGTTTTACTTAATCTAAATTAATTAAAAATAAGTATAACTGATATTTTTAATTTAAGTCTTTAGTCTATGTTTTATCTTTATTCCTTATGGTTTATTTGTTATAAATCAATAAATCTGATATTTGGTGTAACAAAATGATAATTAGATCTCTTGCATAAATCAAAAAACGATCAATTTATTGGTCGTTTTTTGTATCAAACAATACGCCATTTTCGATTATTATTGTTCCATGAACTACTCAAAAGTAAAAACACTGTCAAACAGCCAGTTTAAACGACTTGTCGGAATACAAACCTCAACTTTTGCAGAAATGCTTGAAGTATTGAGAGCTGCTCAAAGTGTTAGTCGACGAGGAAGACCTTCTGTACTTTCGCTTGAAGATCAGCTATTGATGACCTTAAGTTATTGGCGTGAATATCGAACACTTTTTCATGTTTCGATGAGCTATGGTATACATGAATCTAATGCTTCTAGAATTATTCAAAAGATTGAGAATATCTTAATAAAATCCGATAAATTTCATTTACCTAAAAAATTACCACAAGGTGAAGGTTTAGATTGGGAAGTTGTCGTGGTTGATGCTACCGAGATAACCATAGAACGTCCCAAAAAAACAGAAAAAGTATTATAGTGGCAAGAAAAAGCGTCACACCATCAAAGCCCAGCTGATGATTCACTACGAAACACGTCAGATCATATCAACAGCCATTGCACACGGTAGTGTGCATGATGTTCAATTATTTAGAAGGCAACGCAAAAAACAAAGATACAAGGGGTTGTTGCTTGCAGATAAAGGCTATCAAGGTTTGAATCGACTAGGAGTGAGTTGCCTCATTCCCATAAAATCAAGCAAAAAGAAACCATTAACGCTGCTACATAAGCAAATCAATCGTGAAATTGGAAAACGACGTATCCGAATTGAGCATGTAAATGGTAAATTAAAGACCTTTAAAATTCTTGCTGAACGTTATCGTAATCGGCGTAAACGCATGGGTTTACGCCTCAATTTGATTGCTGCAATTTACAACATGGAGTTGGTCAATAAATGATTTTTGCAAGAGGTCTATTGTATATTAAATACAATTTAATAAAAACATGGGAATTTTTAGATTTAGTTATGCTGAAAATGAATAATTTTTTTAAAAAAATCAATAAATACAATTTTTTAGTTTTATTTTTGTGATTTTAAAATCAATTTTTTACTGGCTGATAAATTATTTTTTGTATATCTTTATAATATATGGATTTTTAAAGTATAGGGTAATTATGATTTTTTTGGTCATTTTATTAATGTCTTTATTGTTTAAAAAAAATAAATTATTTAAATAGTTTTATTTATAAAACGTTAGGTTATAAAACTTTATTGACCTTTTTTCTATGATGATGTTGTCATTTTTGTAAAGTTTTTTTGTGATGTGTTTAACAAAAGTGAATTTTAATTTAGATTTTAATAGGTATAGGAAATGATTAATAAACCAACCAAATATACATACACAAGAATTATTAAATAATCAGAGGAATAACGACCATGTCTGAAATCCAAATAATTTCTAAGGAAAGTCATAAAACCCTTTCTAATACAATGGAAAATACTACAACTCTACCTTCTGAGCCTGCTGTAGTATTAATTAAGGTTCCGTTAAAGGATATTGTCGTAATTAAAAAGGACGGTTTGAATGCAATTGTTTTTTTAAAAAATGGAGAAACAATCGTTGTTCAAAATTTCTTTAATGAAAATAGTAACATTGATAATAGTCTTGTTATACAAGATGAAAACGGTCAGTTAGTTTGGGCTAAATTCAAAGAGGGTGAAAGTGACGCGGATGCAGACGCGGATGCAGATGCAGATGCGGATTCCGACAATGAAGGTGCTGTTTACTTAGAAGAAACACCAGCAGCTCTTCCGGAAGTTGTCGAAGCACCAGTATCAGATGTAATTTTTCAACCTATCCAATCTATAGAACCACTTTTATACAATGATGCATCAATGAGCCCATGGTTGTGGGCTATTCCTTTAGTTGCTGGCGGTATTATTGCTGCAGCTAGTGGCGGCGGAAGCGATAATAACAATAATAATAGCGGTGATACGACTCCACCAAATACAGATGATGTTGGTTTTACGGTTGATTCTGTGACTGATGATAATACTTTGAA
>AZIJ01008990.1_pt1 | contig 14586 bp, 15 predicted proteins | sample 359151 | NCBI WGS metagenome assembly AZIJ01 (sample SAMN02429718, study PRJNA222666) | marine sediment metagenome | biome: Sediment sample; isolation source: enrichment culture of sample MGS-ElMAX(UA) from oil contaminated site at the... | place: Egypt: El Max | collected 2013-01-23 | depth 9.22 m m | reverse complement strand
TATGGACTGAGTGCGGTGCTCAGCTTGCAGGTGCTTTGCTCAACGCTGAGTTAGTGGATGAAGTGGTGGTGTATTTAGCGCCCAAACTTGTTGGCGCCAGTGGTCTTGGACTTTTGAATTTACCGGCATTTTCTCACATGAGCCAAGTGCCAGAATTAACCTTTAAAGATGTTCGTCAGGTTGCGGAAGATCTTCGGATTATTGCAGTTCCGCGCCGGGTGAGAGGAGACTTAACGTCGTGACTCGATTAAATAGTGCAGCAGAAATCATTGAAGATATTCGTCAAGGTAAAATGGTTATCTTGATGGACGATGAAGATCGTGAAAACGAAGGTGATTTAATTCTAGCTGCAGAGTGTGTCACGCCGACCGCGATTAACTTTATGGCGCGCTACGGCCGTGGCCTTATCTGTTTAACGCTAACCGAAGAACGTTGTAAGCAATTGCGCTTGCCACTCATGGTGGACCAAAATAACTCACCTTATGCAACCAACTTTACGGTTTCAATTGAAGCTGCGGAGGGCGTAACCACCGGTATTTCAGCTGCCGATCGCGCTCGCACCGTACAAGCGGCCGTAGCAAAAGATGCGCAACCGACTGATTTAGTGATGCCGGGTCACATTTTCCCACTGAAAGCGAAATCAGGTGGCGTATTAAACCGCGCTGGCCATACGGAAGCCGGTTGCGATTTGGCGCGATTAGCTGGCTTTGAACCAGCCGCTGTGATTGTCGAAATTCTGAATGAAGACGGCACCATGGCGCGTCGCCCAGATTTAGAGAAGTTTGCCGCTGAGCACGACCTGAAGATTGGTACCATCGCTGATTTAATTGAATATCGTTCGTTGAAAGAGAAAACGGTTGAGCGTAAAGCGCATTGTAAACTGCCAACCGCATACGGTGAGTTTGAATTAATCACCTATCAAGACACGATTGATAAACAAGTTCATTATGCGTTGGTTCACGGTGCTATTGAACCCGATCAACCGGTGAACGTGCGTGTTCATTTGCAAGATACTTTCAATGATTTGTTCGCTACTGAGCGCGCAGCGAAACGCAGTTGGCCGCTGGGTCATGCAATGGAATATATCGGACAAAACGATGGTGTGTTGGTGGTGATTGGCCGGCATCAGAACCCGCAAGACATCTTAGAGCAGGTGATGAGCTTTGCTGCTGAAGATCGTGGCGAAGTGAAACCAACAGCGGCTGCTTCTAACGCATCAAGAAATGTGGGAATCGGCTCACAAATTCTCGCTGACTTGGGCGTTCACCATATGCACTTGATGAGCTCACCAAAACGCTATTCAGCGCTTTCGGGCTTTGGCCTAGAAGTTGTTGACTTCATTGAAGACGAGCAAGCTGATAGCGAGTAATCAGTTCGCTAATTCTTGTACACGGTGCCAGAGTAATTCATTCGCTGGCGCCGCTTTTCCTGCCTGAAGCGACTGTCGCGCAACAAAACCATTGAGAAAATCAATTTCGGTACGCCGCTGCTGTTGTACGTCAACCAACATTGATGAGTAATTGCGGGCGGTATTCTTAATCACTGTGAGTGCGCTTTCAACTAGTGTCTCAGCGTGTAAGCGAATGCCTTTATGTTCAGCCAACCAACAAATCTCCTCAGCGACTTGCAGTTGTTGCGCGGTAATATCGTGCTGAAGTAGTTCGCCATTACGACAGTTATGTAACACTGTAAACGGATTGATGAGGCAGTTAATAGCGAGCTTTTGCCACCGGCGCTGATCAATAGCAGGGCTCCAATTCAGCAATGGTAAGGCGTTATTTAATACGTTAAAAACTTCGGTTGGACGACGGCTTGAAGCATGTTCGACGCGAGCCCAGCCCAACCAGCTTTCGCCCACACCGGCATGAACAACTTCATTGTTATGACGATAAGCACCGTGCGTGGTAACCCAATGCAAAGCCCGTTCTGGCATGATCGTACTCTCGTTATCGAGCATCCCGTTGTAGCTCAGAATAATCGATGAATCATCTGGAAGCGGTGATTGTTTGAGTTCCTCCAAAAAGGTAGCGACGTCGTACGCTTTCACTGCGGCAAAAATTTGTGTCGGTGCGTTAATCGGTAACTGTTGCGTATTGAATTGTAAGGTATGAGCCTCATGAATAATCTCAATGGGGTGAGGTGTTGCACTGCGTGGTTTCAGGGAAACATGCTCGCCCACACGGCGTAAATTGACCGCCATCAAGCTACCCACTGCGCCTGTACCAACCACTAACCAATGCATTTACTCAAGCTCCCGATGATAATTTTGCTCTAATCGAGTCAATGACTTTCGTAGTGCAAACAGAATAATAAGACTTGGAATAACCATCACCGCGGTGAGAATAAAGAATAGCTGCCAGTTACCATCGAGCCAATTAACCACATAACCGCTGTAGGAGGACAGCAAGGTTCGCCCTAAGTTACCGAGTGATGCAAATAACGCATACTGGGTGGCTGTAAACGCACGGTTGGCAAGCAAACTAATGAAGGCAACAAATGCAACCGTTGACCATGCGGCGGTAAAGCCATCAATGATTACCGCGGCTAGCAACAAGTTAGTATTCGGACCAACGCCGGCTATCCAAGCAAACATTAAATTCGAGCCGGCCATGGCGATGCCACCCAACATGAGACCTCGCACAATCCCAAGACGTAAATTCACGAAACTGCCGAGGATGGCGAAAATGATGGTGACCCACCAGTTAACCATTTTTGAGTAAACCGCAATGTCATCGTTGCTAAAGCCAACTTCTTTGTAGAACACAATCGACATGCGACCTAAAAAGGCCTCGCCAATTTTAAATAAGAAAATAAACGCAAGCATGCCGATGGCAAGTTGCCAGCCATTGCGTTTGAAAAATTCGGTAATTGGATCAACCAATGTGTTGCGGAGCCAGTCGAGCCAATGATTGAACTTTGGCAGTTCCGGACGATAGCGCTTCGACTCTTTTACCGCGAGCACAAATAAAAGCTGTGCAACTATGACAAAGCACAACACAACGTAGGCGTCTTGCCAGGTCAGTGTAGCACCGTCGACCAGGAAGAAGGGAATGGCACCAAGCCCGCTATAACCGCTCCACCAGCCGGCGGTAGCCATTGCTGCACCAGCAGACTGAAGGCGAGCTTCGTGCGGGCCAAAGGTTTCAATACGAAAGGCATCAATCGCAATATCTTGCGTGGCAGAGAATATTGCGATTACTAGCGCGGCGAGGGCAACCCACCACAAATGCTCAACCACGTTGATTTGGGTTAACACACTGGTGGCAAACAAAATGCCAATAAGGCAGAAAATAAGCCAGGCGCGACGTTGCCCAACCCATCGATTCAGTAGTGGAATTTTGACGCGATCAATCAGTGGTGACCACAGTGCATTAATGGAGTAGGCAACAAACACAACTCCGAATAACCCGATGGCTGAGCGGTCGACCCCGACTTCTTGTAACCAAGCGGACAGCATGGAGCCGATAAGCACCCACGGAAACCCGCTGATGACACCAAAACCAAAAATAACCCATACGCGCGGTTCGCGATACACCGCGAGGTCTTTATACCAAGGAGTTTGGGTTGAAGAACTCACTGTTGCGGAACAATTTCAATTTTTTTCAAAACCGGCGGCTGTTTAGGTACGTCTGGCCAGCCTGTCTGCTCATGATAAGGCGAGGTTTCAACACTGGCGAGCTTCTCTAATACCTCCTCACCAGCGATAACCCAGCCAAACACCGCATAACCCCAACCTTTGGTGGATGGATTTAACGATTCGTTGTCATTCATATTGAAATAAAACTGGCGGGTGGCTGAATGCGGATCCGATGTGCGAGCCATCGCAATGGTCCCGTAGTTATTGAGCTTGCCATTGCCGGACTCATTAAAAATAGGGTCAAACATGGTTTTCGCTTCAAAATTTTCATTATAACCGCCGCCTTGCACAACAAAGCCGGGAATAATGCGATGAAAAATCGTGTTGTTATAGCTACCTGCCTGCACATACATTAAGAAATTTTCAACGGTTATCGGTGCCTTGGCACGATCCAGTTCAACCACGATATCACCCTCAGTGGTAATAAATTTCACTTTGGGGAAGAGATTGTTGGGCTGCACTTGCGCAGCAAAACTCATACTGCTGAAACAAAAAACGAAGGCTAAAAGCAGGTAACGCATAATCATCCTCGTGCTTGTAAAATAATGAATTTACTATTTTGTGCGACTTGGTGCACTGATTTAAATAAGCGCTTTAACGACTGATAATACGGGAGATGACGGTTCGCCACTACCCATAATTCACCATTTTTACGCAAAACTCGCCGACTATCTCTAAACATCTGGCGTGCAATATGCTCCGTCACGGCATGTTCTTGGTGAAATGGCGGATTGCAGAGAATGAGATCGATGCTGTCAGTAGCTGTTTGTGCCAAGCAATCGTCAACGCGGGTGTGGTATTGCGTGATGTGCTCAGCGGGAAGATTCTCAATAATATTCCGATGCGTTGACGCAATGGCGAGGAAGGATTCATCGACAAACGTAATGTCACTATCCGGCGACATCCGAGCAAAATGTATACCTAATACACCGTTACCACAGCCTAAATCAATCACCTGCTGGGCTCCTGCCGGAGGCATATTGTCCAACATAAAGCGGGCGCCTATGTCGAGTTGATTGCGCGCAAAGACGCCAGCGTGGTGATGTAAGGTGAGATTCAATTCAGGCACTTGCCACGCACTCACAAAGTGCTCTGCGTCTAATGGCGTATTACGCACCACAGCATTCACCGTTCGACATTTACGGCGAATCAATGAAACCTCCACAGCATCGCAATATTTGGCAAAGAGTTCGCGTACAGCTGGTGTAAGCAACTTACTTTTGGCAGCGGCAATTATCGGTACGCCGGCAGGCAATTCCGCGGCGATTTTTGCTAACTGAAATTCAAGCAAGCTTAAACTCTTCGGTATTTTTAAATACACGACGTCGCGATCATCCGGCAATTGATCAAGTGGCGACAGTGCGCTAAGAGTTTTAGGCAATTGATTGAGTGTGAGATTATGACGCCAGCCTAAATGACTCACATAGGAGTCGCTTAAACTGGCTGTGTCTAAACCAGCAAAACCAGCAAATGGCATCAACAGAGCACCCCATTGATCATTCACGAGTAGCGGCCTTTCGTCATTGCGGGTAACAATGATTTCATGCAGTAATTCATCTGCCGCTTCCCACGCTTGCAGCGTATCGTGGCTACGTGCAGGAAAACGTTGTAGTTGCCAAGTGCCGGCGGCAGTGGTGAATAAAGTCATAAATAGGTTGCTCGTTGTTGGGTTATCAATGGTCGGACATTTCACTCGGTCACATTCGTGCTATGATAGCGAAAAACGACAGATGACTATAGGTTTTAACTCGTGAAAAAATACGCAGAAATTACCGGCTGGGGTAAATGTTTACCGCCTGCTGTGATGACCAACGATGATTTGGCGACGTTTTTAGAGACGTCTGATGAATGGATTCGTACCCGCACGGGCATAGAAGAGCGTCGCGTGAGTGCGGTTGGCACTTCAAAGATGGCAACTGTGGCAGCGCGTAATGCTTTAGCCGCGGCTGGTCTTGATGCTGAGGAACTCGATTTAATTATCGTCGGTACCTGTACGCCTGATGAAATTATCCCAAACGTAGCGTCGGCAGTACAACGCGACTTAGGTAATAAAACGGCTGCGGCGTTCGATTTGAATGCAGCCTGTAGTAGCTTTTTATATGGCATGCATTACGCAACGCAAGCCATCCGCACCGGCGCGCACAAGAAAGTTCTCATTATTGGTGCCGAGCGTTTGACTCGTATTCTTGATTGGACCAAGCGCGAGAGCGCGGTGCTGTTTGGTGACGGCGCAGGGGCGATGATTCTTGAAGCGAGCGACGATGAAAGTGGCTTATTAGCTTCACATGTTACTTGTGATGCGGATGCCCGTGATGTGTTAGCGCTAGAATTCGGTATGAGTTTTAATCGCTTTGGTTTCGATGGCATTATGCCATTCAACTTTGTTGGCCAGGAAATTTTCAAACGCGCTGTCAAAGGCATGAATACCGCAGTTGAAAAAGTCTTCGAAGAAACCGGTCTTACCACCGACGATATCGACTCGTTGATTCCACATCAGGCCAACAAGCGCCTCATCGACTATCTTGCAAAAATGTGTAAGGTGCCGGAAGAAAAAACCGTCATTAATATTCAAAAATACGGCAATACGTCTTCAGCAACGCTACCCATCGCGTTTTGTGAAGCAGTAGAGCAGGGCATTGTGAAGCCGGGTGATACGATTGTTTCAGCTGTGTTCGGCGGTGGCTTAACCTGTGGTGCTGGTATTATTAAATGGGGTCAGCGTGTCACACCAATTCGTGATAACAATGAAACCTTACCAAGCAATGGGCAAACGGCACTGGATTTGATTTTGCCGTTATACGAAGGCACCAAAGCAGCTTGGGAAAAACGCGGCCATGAGTAACTTGGTAAAAGAAGAAGTTCGCCATAACGTTCTGTGGTTGACGTTAGCGCGCGCAGATAAAAAAAATGCGTTGACTCAGGATATGTATACGGCCCTGAGCTCGGCGTTACAAGCTGCTGATCGTGACGAAAAAATTGCAGCGGTGGTTATTACCGGTGAAGGCGATAGCTTTACTGCAGGTAACGATTTAAATGACTTTTTGGCGATTGAAGATCTTGATGATAGTGCGCCACCGTTCGAGTTTCTGTATACCTTAAGTCGCCTTAGTGTTCCATTGGTAGCTGGTGTTAATGGTTTAGCGATTGGTATCGGCACGACGATTTTGCTGCACTGCGATTTAGTGTATGCGAGTAGCGACGCTATTTTTGCGTTGCCATTTATTAATTTAGGTTTAGTACCTGAAGCCGCATCGAGCTTATTGCTACCGCAGCAATGTGGTCACCTGAAAGCCTCTGAGTTGCTGTTGCTTGGCGATAGCTTTGATGCTCAAGAAGCGTTGCAATATGGCTTAGTTAATAAAGTTGTGGCACCGCAAGAGTTGAGCGAAACGCTTGAACAAGTTGCTGCTTCATTAGCGAGCAAACCACACGGTGGTTTACGAGCAGCTAAGAAGCTTATCAAACAGCCAGCTGAACCAGTAGCCGATAGAATAGAGCGTGAAGCGAAGATCTTTGCCCGTGCTTTAAGCTCTGACGCGGCTCGCCAAGCGATAAAAGACCGCCTAACTAAAAAGAAATAATCAAAATCGCTTAATTTCTCAGCAGTCAGCTGTACTTGCCTTGCGAGTACACTGGCTTTGAGGGATAATGCCCGCCGTTATGGTGACCTCATTGGTCCCCCCGCAACACGAACTGGCGAACCCGGTCAGGCCCGGAAGGGAGCAGCCGTAGTCAGAGATGTGGGTGCCGGGGTGCTGGCTGGTGAGGTCGCCACCCAATCTTCGAAAAGCGAGAGCGATATTAGCTATTTGATATTGGATATTAGACCAGTTAAAACTTGTGTTTCTAATATCAAATATCCAGTATCTAATATCGCTTTTGTTTTTTAACGAGGATGACATGCCGAAGAATGTGAAGCCGGTTTATTACGGCGACTACCTGCAATTAGATAAACTCCTAGATTCTCAGCAACCGCATAGCAAAATGTACGGGCCTGAAGCGCACGATGAAATGTTGTTCATTATTGTGCATCAAGTGTATGAGCTTTGGTTTAAGCAAGTTTTGCATGAATTGCGGGCGATTTATAAAGAGTTTCGCGCAGAACAATTGGATGACCGGGCGCTGCAACTGGTTGCGCATCGACTGCGCCGTGTACTGACAATTCAAGACTTGATGAATGACCAAGTTGGCGTGATTGAGACGATGACGCCGCAAGAATTCTTGGAGTTTCGTGATTACCTCGTTCCAGCCTCCGGTTTTCAGAGCATTCAATTTAAAGAACTCGAAATTATTCTTGGACTGACCCGAGACACCCGTATCGCATTTGATCAACAATCGTTTTATAACCGCCTGAACGATGAACATCGAACATATTTAGAAGAACTAGAAACGCAACCGAGCTTATTTGATTGTGTTGATCAGTGGCTATCACGTATGCCGTTTTTACAGTTTGATGATTTTAGTTTTTGGGACGTCTATCAGCAGGCGGTAACAGATTCGCTTGACCGTGACGAAGAAATTATTCGGCAAAATGCTGCCGATGATGGGCAATTAGAGACAGAATTGGCCAGTTTGCAGGTTAATCGGGATAATTTTTCGGCATTATTTAATAACGAACGTTATAAATCGTTACAGGAAGATAACCGAGTTCGTCTATCCCAACGCGCAATGTTAAGTGCGCTGTTTATTACACAGTACCGCGAAGAACCGGCATTCCATCTTGCTCATCAGGTGATTACCTCGTTAGCCGAAATGGATGAGAAGCTCACTATTTGGCGTTATAAACATGCAATGATGGTGCAACGCATGTTGGGGACTAAGATTGGCACTGGCGGCTCTTCGGGGCATGATTATTTGCGTCGTACGACGGAACAAAATCGAGTATTCAAAGATTTCTTTGCCATGGCCACTTATTTGTTACCGAAAAGTGCGTTACCTGAGCTACCCAGTGCGGTTCGACAGGCACTCGGTTTTTATTTCCGGCACGACGACTAACTTAGCGGTGGCGCTCGAACCAGCGAAGCGCTTGATGCAGTGCGCCCAGTTGATGGGCAAGGCGTTCTGACAACCACTGGCTACGGCTGGTGGTTGTTGCTTTGGTGAGACTCACTAGGGTTTGTCGAAGCTCATGAACGTAATCAAGCGGTTGGCTGGCCTCAGCATTAAACAATTGTGCATCAAACCAATCAGAAAAATTTTCTTCGGATATATTCAACTGCTTAATACGTTGTTCTAATGCATTGATTTCATGCTCGAGGCGGGTTTGCAGCTGGTGATTGAAAATGCTTTGATTAGACATGCAAATGCTCGTTTGGTGGCGACATGAAACTTAAGTTGTTGATGGCACAGTTTAGCGCAACTCGCTGACTTTCAAAAATAAAGATTTCTGAGAGCTACTGTTGTGGGTAAATATGCAGTCAGAAGTTACTTTTATGCACAACTGTTAAGATGCTGTAAACGGCATTTTATCTATATTTAGTGTTAATTTTAGCTGATATCCGTTGTTGACATCGCCGCGTCGATCGTGGGAGTATTGATGCATTATTACCGTCGGCTTTCTGTCGGTAATAGCTGCAAGTGTTGATTAAACTCTTTTCGTCACTCAAATAACTGGGAGGCTGGCGACATTAGGTCGTTGAGCTTAAAGTTAAGTCAAATTGGTTGGGAACTATGACCAAAGTAATCAATAAAAGCAAAGTTGCTGCAGCCCTAATCGGGATGTTCGCAATTGCAGGTAGCGCTAGCGCAGCTGCCCAAGATCTTTCGACGTTGCAAAACGAAGAAGCAAAAATTCACACTGCTGACAAACGGTCTCAGCAAAAAATCGATTCTTTGTTCGAACAGAGCCAAGAGTTGTTATATGAGTACCGTGCAGTTGTAGACGAATACGAAAACTTAAAAGTCTACAATGATCACGTTCAGCGTCTCGTTGATGACCAGAATGCATCACTGGCTTCTCTACAGCGCCAGATCGACGGCATCGAAGCGACCAAGCAAGGCGTGGTTCCTTTGATGTACAAAATGATCGACGCTTTGGAGCAGTTTGTGGAGCTAGATCTGCCTATTCACAAAGAGCGTCGTTTGGCTCGTGTTGAGCGTTTACGCGAAATCATGGGTGCTTCAAACGTCACGACTTCTGAGCAGTTCCGTCAAATCACTGAAGCTTATCAAGCTGAAATGGATTACGGCGCAGGTCTGATCGCATACGAAGGCAAGTTGCAGTTCGAAGGTGAAGAAATCTCTGTTGACTTCTTCCACTTAGGTCGCGCAGCTTTAATGGCTCAATCTTTGGACCTGAAAAACGGTTGGATTTACAACAAAGAAGCGGGCGCATGGGAAGCTCTTGATGACGCTTACCTGGGCTCTTTGACCAAAGCGATTCGTATGGCGCGGAAGCAAACCGCACCTGATCTGATTAAACTGCCTATCTACGCAGCGGAGCGTGCAGAATGAACAAACTAGTGAAATCTTTGCTGGTCGCAGCAGCATTCTCATTATCAGCTGGCGCGAGCTCTGCTTACGCGCAAGATGAAGCGAAATCACTAGACCAACTTCTTGAACTAGTGAAAGAAAACCGTGCTGCCTCACAGCGTATCAATGCACAGCGTGAAGCTGAATTCACTTCAGCTCGTGCTGACAAGCAAGCATTATTGAACGACGCAAAACGTCAGCTAGCGAACGAAAAAGCTCGCGGCGAGCGTTTACAAGCTCAATTCGCTGAAAACGAAATCGCACTTGCTAACAAAGAGCAAGAATTGCAAAACGCTCTTGGTACTTTGGGTGAAATCGTTGGTGTTGCACGTGGTGCAGCAGGCGAAACTATCGGTCGTATCGCAACCTCTATCGTGAGCGCGCAGTATCCAGGTCGTGAAGACGTTTTGGAAACTATCGCTGAAGCGAAAGAAGTGCCAACGATTGCTGAGCTTGAAGAGCTTTGGTTAGCTTGGTTGACCGAAATGAAAGAGTCTGGTCGTGTTGTAACTTTCAACAGCGACGTGACTTTGCTTGACGGTTCAACTGAAAACCGTGATGTAACTCGTATTGGTGTATTCAACTTGATTTCAAACGGCGAATACTTCAACTACAACGACGCTGCTGAAGAGATTCAGCCATTAGGTCGTCAGCCAGAAGGTTTCGTTTTGGCAACTGTTGAAGCGTTTGAAAACACTGAAACTGGTTACGAAGGTTTATATATTGACCCGGCTCGTGGTCAAATCTTGAACTTGGCAACTCAAAAAGCAACGCTTGAAGAGCGTTATCACCAAGGTGGTACAGTTGGTTACGTAATCACTGTTGCGCTTATTGTTGGCTTCTTGATTGCAATCTACAAGTTCATCACTTTAGGTATTGAAGGTGCGAAGATGCGCGCTCAGTTGAAAAACACTGCGAACCCATCTGACAAAAACGCACTTGGCCGTATCTTGAAAGTGTATCAAGAGAACAAAACTGCAGACACTGAGAACCTTGAGTTGAAACTTGACGAAGCTATCTTGCGTGAAACACCACGTATCGACAGCGGCGTTAACATCATCAAGATTTTGGCAGCTATCGCGCCATTACTCGGTCTCTTAGGTACAGTTGTTGGTATGATCGGTACCTTCCAATCAATTACCTTGTTTGGTACTGGTGATCCGAAAATCATGGCAGGCGATATCTCAATGGCGTTGGTTACCACCGCATTGGGTCTGATTGCAGCGTTGCCATTGATTCTTGTACACGCGATTGTGGCATCACGCGCTAAGTCTATTGTTCATGTATTAGATGAACAGGCTGCAGGTATCGTCGCCGCGCACGCGGAGAAGAAGGAGTAATCCTATGGTCTACCTGGTGGAGCTCTGGGAATCTATCAGGGATTTTCTGGGTACCGGTGGCGACGTCTTGTACGTCGTCATGGGGGCGCTCTTTCTCATGTGGGTTCTCATGATTGAGCGCTATTGGTTCCTGACCGGCGTATTTCCTAAGCTGAAGAAACAAATCATCAGCGACTGGGACGCTCGGAAAGATACCACCTCATGGTACGCTCACAAAATCCGTGATGCATGGATTTCTGAAGCCAACGAAAAACTAAATGCGCGTATTTTGTTGATCAAAACCTGCGTAGCGATTTGTCCGTTAATCGGACTACTTGGCACCGTAACCGGTATGATTGCAGTATTTGAAATCATGGCGGTACAAGGTACTGGTAACCCACGCTTGATGGCGTCGGGAATTTCGATGGCAACTATCCCGACAATGGCGGGCATGGTTGCAGCATTGTCAGGTATGTTCTTCGCCTCTCGCTTAGAAGCACGGGTGCGTCGAGCGAAAGAAAGATTGATCGACAGTTTGCCACATCATTAAGAGAGAAGAATTATGGCACGTAAACGTTTTCGTGAAGAGGAAGATGCAGCGATCGATATGACGCCGATGCTCGACATCGTATTCATCATGTTGATCTTCTTCATCGTAACCACCTCTTTCGTTAAAGAAGCTGGTATTGACGTGAACAAGCCAGAAGCGAGTCAGGCAGAGAAAAAACCTTCTGCTAACATCTTTATCGCTATTCGTGCGAACGGCGAAGTATGGATGGACAAGCGTATGGTTGATGTAGAGCGTGTAGGCGCGAACATCGAACGTCTATTGGCAGAACAGCCAACTGATATCGTAGTGATTCAGGCGGACAAAGAAGCCAAGCATGGTGTTGTCGTTAAAGTCATGGATCAAATTAAGGAAGCGGGTATTGACAAGATATCCATAGCCGCAGAGGACGATTAATTATGGTGCGCTTTATAGTATCAATACTATTAGGTGCTGCAGCTACGTTCCTTCTGTTCGCTTTCATGGCTTTTTTGATTAGCGGCGGTGAGGGACGTAACGAAGGTCCACCACCGACTGCACCGATCGAACTTGTAACAACGCCACCGGATTCGGATGTGGATCAGCGTCGCCGTACGCCACCACCGCCTCCGCCTCCGCCTCAGCAACCGCCTGAGACTCCGCCAAACGAGCCTGACACGTCAGACTCAGATGGTATGAATCTTGACTTAGGTTTTGAGGTAGATGTTGGTGGAACCGATACAGGGCTAAATGCGGGCGGACTCATGGTTCGCGATGGTGAAGCAACACCTATCGTACGTATTAACCCGCGTTATCCGCCGGCTGCGGCACGTGACGGTATCCAAGGTTGGGTGCAATTACGTTTTACCATCGATGAAACAGGTGGGGTAACTGATGTTGAAGTTATCGACTCAGAACCACGCCGTGTATTTGACCAAGAAGCTCGCCGCGCCTTGTTGCGTTGGAAATACAAGCCGAAGGTTGTTGACGGTAAAGCTGTACGCCAGCCTGGTCAAACGGTCCAGCTCGACTTCACGTTGGATATGGAGTAATAGATGATGCACAAAAAACTCACAACATTAATTAGTGCGAGTGTATTGTGTACTGTGATGGCAGCCGCTCCTGCGCCTGCCGCATCACAAGAAATCAATTACAACTTGCCATCAGCTGAACAAGTCGAAGCTGCGAAGCAGAGTCGCCGTAACCAGACCGTAAGCGAGCGCGTTGGTCGTCGTTTGATGACTGCATTGGATTTGTACACTGAAGAAGAAGACACAAAGGGTGCTATCGCAATCTTGGTCGAAATTGACCCAAGTAGCGAGTTTGATACCGCTTATGTTAACCGCTTCCTCGGTAACCTGTATGCAGCCGATGGCGAAGAACGTAAAGCCTACGATTTAGTGAAGCGCGCAGCGGATGCTGATGTACTTGGTCATGCAGACCAAGCATTAGTATTGAAGCTAACTGCAGACCTAGCGTTACAGCTTGAAGAATATCGTAATGCGTTAACCTATTACGGTAAGTGGCTCCAGTTTACTGGTGAAGCTGACCCAGATGTGTTTTTGCGAATTGCCAATGCTTATTATGAGCTGAAGCAGTTTGATAAAATTGTTCGTCCTGCCGATTTGGCGATTCAAGCTTATGAAGCGGAAGGCGAAGTCAACAAGAACCCATATGTGTTGAAAGTTGCAGCTTACTACGAAACTGAACAGTACAAAGAAGCGATTAAAGTACTTGAAGTCGGTTTGAATAAACTACCTACTGAAAAAGTATGGTGGAGTCAGTTAGGCATGCTCTACATGCTAACTGAAAATATCGACAAAGCGTTACAAACGTTAGAAATTGCGTACTTAGCAGGTTACTTGGATAAAGAAAGCCAAATTAAGGCGGTTGTCCAGTTATATGCTAACTCGTCAATTCCTTACAAAGCAGCAACCTTGATGGTGAAGCATTTAAATGCTGGCGACATCGAGAAAACTGCGCGTAACTATCAAAGTGCTGCAAGTAGTTTCGAGCAAGCGCGCGAGTACGCGAAAGCTGCTGAAATGTACGGTTTATCAGCTAACTTACAAGAAACTCAGGCTGAGAAGGCTGACTTCTTCCGCCGTCAAGGCAATGCATATCTTCGCGCTGAAGAATATTCAAAAGCAGCGAATGCTTATATGAAAGCGCTACAAGAGAATGTAGAAGAACCAGGCCGCGTATATATGTCTTTAACCGAAGCTTATTTCTATGAGAATAACTTCCGTGAAGCATTAAAATACGTGCAAGAAGCGAAGAAATTCCGTGACCAGCGTCGCAACGCGACCAGTTGGGAACAGTATATTCGCCAGAAAGCTTCGAACCGCGGTGTTTCACTGTAATCGATATACAGCATTCAGTTAAATATCTGGTAAAACCCCGCGACTTAGCGGGGTTTTTTATTGGTCTTGAACTATTGTTATACAAGACATGTCAAAATAAAAAGTGATAGTCTGTTGATCAAGAACAACAAATGAGGAATTTCAAATGAAAGCGATGAAAAAATCAGTTTCAGTAGCGGTAGGCGCATTGATGGTAAGCGCTGGTAGCGTTGCAGCTTCAGCAAACCCTTTCGGCTTTACCGAATTGCCTGGTGGTTATCAACAGCAACA
>AZIJ01003787.1_pt1 | contig 14698 bp, 11 predicted proteins | sample 359151 | NCBI WGS metagenome assembly AZIJ01 (sample SAMN02429718, study PRJNA222666) | marine sediment metagenome | biome: Sediment sample; isolation source: enrichment culture of sample MGS-ElMAX(UA) from oil contaminated site at the... | place: Egypt: El Max | collected 2013-01-23 | depth 9.22 m m | reverse complement strand
CGGGAAGAGGTGTTCGGCCCGGTGCTGGCGGTGATCGGCTTTGACAGCGCCGACGAGGCAGTGGCCATCGCCAACGACTCCCCCTACGGCCTGGCGGCGGCGGTCTGGACCCAGAACCTCGACCGTGCCCTGACCACGGCCCGGCGGCTGGAGTCGGGCCAGGTGTTCGTCAACAACTACGCCGGCGGCGACATGACGGTGCCTTTTGGCGGCTACAAGCAGTCCGGCAACGGCCGCGACAAGTCGCTGCACTCCCTGGCCGAATACAGCCAGCTGAAAACCACCTGGATAGAGTTCGGGGCGGGCTGATGGCGGTGTGAAGCACCAGCAGGCCGAAAAACACCAAGGGCGCCGAAAGGCGCCCTTTCTTTTTACTCCACGCCCAGCTGACGCAGAAACAACTGAAACAGCTCGGCCTGACTGTTGATGGCGAGCTTACCGTAAATGTTCTTGCGGTGGTTTTTCACCGTGCCGGCACTGATGCACAGCTGGTCGGCAATGGCCGCGGCACTGTGTCCCTGCAAAAACAGCCGGGCCACCTGCTGCTCACGCTCGCTCAGACGTTCATCCATAAACTCTTCAGAGCCCGCCCCATCGTCACCCGCAGGCTGCCAGTGGTGCTTGTCCAGCAATGCCTGCAACAGCGGAAACAGGTAACCCATCTTGTCGCTCAGCAGGCGACCATTCGAGTGCGGCGGGGGTCGGTAAAAGCCCAGTGAAAAGGCCAGGGTACTCTCGGTATTGGATGAGAAAAAACACATCAGCTCGTCATGCAGGCCCAGTCCGGTGTAGTAGGTCAGAAAATACTCGCTGCGCCGGAATTCCGAGGGAGCTATGTCATCCAGACGAAATACGCCGGTAGTCGGGTGGCTCAGCCAGTGCTGGTAAAAAGGATCGAGCTGATACATGCCGGCACAGTAAGGATGCAGGGTCGTCGCTTCCTGACGGTGGTTCAGATTATGCAACAGTATTTCGGGGCTGCGATGACGGTGAAATCGGCATAACACCAGATCGATGCAGGGGAAGTAACTTTCCAGACAGGCCTGAAGTTGCGGCAAAAACTCACTGCAATCCACGGAAGATAGCAGCATTGCCAGGGGTTCGAGGGAATGGGGCGCAATATCCTTTTGCATGAAAACCATTTTCCACCGACGAATAAAACGGTGAATAAAATGTAACATCCAAAGGCGGCCCTGACCAGTTTTTGCACTGGATCAGGGCCGGCCGGCGGCTAGCGAATATCCCTCAGCAAGGGCACAAGGCGCTCAAGCAGCGCCGCCTGGTGAGGCTGCAGATCCTGCTGGCCCCAGCGGGCGATATCACCGCCGGCGGGATCGGGCACATGAATGTCGCTTTGGCTCAGGGTTTCGATCACTCGATGACCGCAGAAGGGTACATAACCTTCCGAATAGCCCCCTTCGTGCACCATCACCAGCCGTCCCTGGCACAGGCGGTCGGCGGCGGCCATCACGTTGGCGGTGAGCTGGCCAAAGGCATCGACATTGAGCAGCATGCAGCCGAGCGGATCCATGGCGCTGGCATCAAAGCCACAAGCCACCACGATCAGCTCCGGCTTGAAACGATCCAGTGCCGGGATCACCAGTTGATCCATGGCCGCCAGGTAGGTACCGATACCGGATCCGGCCGGCAGCGGCACATTAAGGTTATAGCCAAAGCCGGCGCCGCTGCCCCGCTCCTCCGCGCTGCCCGAGCCCACGGGATAGTTGTTGTCGTGATGCAGGGAAAGGGTCAGCACCTCTGCATCGTCATAAAACGCCTGCTGGGTGCCGTTGCCATGGTGCACGTCCCAGTCGATCACCGCCACCCGACGCACCAGGCCCTCAGCCTGAGCCGCCCGAATGGCGATGGGAATATTGCCGAGCAGGCAAAACCCCATGCCCCGGTCCGCTTCGGCGTGATGGCCGGGCGGGCGCGACAGGCAGTAACCATTGTCGATTTCTCCCTTGAGCACCGCCGCTACCGTGGCCATGGCCAGGCCGGCCGATCGGCAGGCAATGGGAAAGGCATCCTGACGAAAGGGCGCATACTGGCCGGCATCACCGAAACCCTGCTCACTCATGGCGCTCAGTTCATCGATATAACGTTCGGTATGAAAGCGCAGCAGATCTTCCCGCGTCGCCGGCGCCGCGTTCACCGGCGTCAGTTGCTCCAGCAGGCCGCTGACCGCCAGCAGGTTGCGCAACCGGCGCTTGGTTTCCGGGTGCTCGGCGGCGGCGGCGGGCTGCACAAAGCCACCGGGGCGATCAAACACCGAGCAGGGACCGGCATCGTGCCACAGGCAGTGTTCGTGAAAGGCGAATCCGGTTCGTTTCATCTTGTGCTCCTTGTTCTAAATCAGGCCAGCAGCCACAACACCAGGGTGGTGACGGCGGCGGCAATCAGGGTATAGGGCAGTTGGCTGAGAGCGTGTTGCATCGGGCTGATGCCGCACCCCCTGGCGGAAATCACGGTGGAATCCCCAAAGAAGCAGGCATGGCTGCCAAAAGCGCCGGCCGATACCAGGGCGCCCAGGGTCAGGGCCATGTTGGCATCCAGAGCCTGAGCCAGGGGCACCATGATGGGAAAGGCAATGGCGTAGACGCCCCAGAAGGAGCCGGTGGCAAAGGTCAGCCCGGCCAGTACCAGAAAGCTGAGCGTCGGCAGCCACTGGGCGTTCATGTAGGGGGTGATGGTGTCGATCAGATAGGGCGCCAGCCCCAGTTTCTCGTTGACCGCCTGTAGCACGAAGGCCGCGAACACGATGCCCAGGGGCAGTAACATGGTGGCCATGCCCTGAATAATTTCATCAAACAACCGGGGCAGGCTGGCCAGCCCCTGCAGCCGGTACAGCACCAGCGACACCACCAGGGCACAGCCCACGCCCATCAGGGCATCGATATCGAAATACCAGGTGGCCAACAGCAGGGTCAGCACCGGCAGCATGAAGTTCATCAGCCGTGGCGGCTGGCGGTGGCCGGGTTCGTCCTGCTCCACCGACATGCTGTTGCCTGCAAGGCAGTCCCGCTCGGCCTGTTTCATGCTGCCAAACAGCGGGATCACCCCAAAGGCCACCAGCGGCACCATCAGCAGCGCCACCCAGGGGTACACCAGGTAGGGCAACAGGCTCAGATAATAATTGAAGCCTTCCCCTTCGGGCACCAGGCCATTGGCTTCAATCAACCCGGCGAGATAAATCACCCAGGTGGAAAACGGGATCAGCAGGCACACCGGCGCCGAAGTGGAGTCCACCACATAGGCCAGCATGTCCCGGGAGATTTTCAGCTTGTCCGACAGCTTGCGCATGGCGGTGCTAACGGTCAGGGCGTTGAGGTAGTCATCAATAAAAATGGCAATGCCCAACAGCCAGCTGGCCACCAGGGCATGAGAGCGGCGCTTGACGTATTTGCCCAGGGCATCGCTGAAGGCCAGGGTGGCGCCGGAAAACTGCAGCAGCGCAATCAGGCTGCCGAGCAGGCCGCACACCAGAATAAGCCAGCCCATGATGGGCCCCTGCATTACCTCCAGGGTGCTGGCCACAAAGTTGTGCAGCGTCCGCTGTGGCTCCACCAGGGCAAAGCCCGTCAGGGCACCGGCCAGCAGCGGCTCCAGGGTACGCCGGGTCAGCAGCGCCAGCCCCAGCACCACCAGGGTCGGCAGCAAGGCAAAGAGCCCGAATTCGCCTTCGCGGTTGCCCGCACCCAGAGATACCGCCAGCACCACCAGAGCACTCAATATCGTCAGCCGTATCCAGCCGATGGGCAGTTTATCCACGCTGGGGGTCAGTATTTTTTCCATTGCCTCTTCCTCGTCTCTCCATTGACGCTTCATCATAGAAGGAGGCGGGAAGCGGCCAACATGTCCCCCAAGGGACATTTGACGTGAGCAGGATCACATCAACAATTAACCATTTAAAAACACTTTGAACACAGCTGACAAACAAGTCGGCCGATCAGGCATAACGAGGGCACGCGCCCTCGCTGAAGATCAGAAATGCTTGGCGGGGGTGGAGCAGCTGACGATGCGGCAGGGCTGGTCACTGATATTGCGAAAGCGGTGGGGCTGGGTGGTAGAGAAGTAATAGCTGTCGCCGGCCTTGAGCAGCCGGTGCTGGGCACCGATGGTGATTTCGATTTCCCCTTCAATCACCACCCCCGCTTCCTCGCCGTGGTAGGCCATCATGTCGTGACCGGTGTCCACGCCGGGCGGGTAGGTTTCCACAATAAAGGACATGGCCCGGTTCTTGCGGTTGTACCCCACCAGTTTCAGGGACAGGTTGCCGCTGCCCACATCCTGCAGCTCGTCGGGGCTGAAAAAGATCTGATCGGTGTTTTGCAGATCCAGGGTAAAGAACTCGCCCACCGTCATGGGTATGCCGTCCAGGATCTTCTTGAGTGAGCTCACCGACGGGCTCACCTTGCCCTGCTCAATCAGCGACAGGCTGGAGTGGGTCACACCGGTGCGTTTGGCCAGCTCCCGCTGGGAAATATTGCGCATCAGGCGCACGGCCTTGAGGCGGGTGCCCACATCATTGGCGTCGTCGCCGCCCTGCTTCGCTGTTGTCATGTCGCTCCGTTACGCAAAAAGTAAATCCTCGGGCAAATTCTACCCAATGCCGGATCCGGCTGTAAATTGAATTCCGGTCGCGCTACAGTCCGGCCTGCTCCAGCCGGCCGGCCATCTCGCTCAGGCCATTCAGGCCCTGAATATCCGTAGGCTGCAGATAAAGCGGATAACGGGGCAGACTCGAAAACACCTGAGCAATCTCGGCCAGGTGCGTTCTCTCCTGTTCCCGCCGCTGAGCCAGAAAGGCGCCGTCGGCCTCCTCGGGCAGAATGCGGTTAACCACCAGCCCGGCCAGGGGCAGCTTTTCTTCCCGCAGCGCCGCCACCGCCCGCCCGGTTTCCAGTATCGGCAACTTCTCGGGGGTAAGCACAAACAGCAATGCAGTCTGCTCGCCGTCGGTCAGCAGGCGGCGAGTGCGCTGAAACAGCCGCTGGCGCGCCAGCAGGGTGTCGGTAATGGACTTGGTGCGTTCGTCCATGCCGGCGGTTTCGTGGGTTCGCGGGTCACCAAAGGGGCTGTCCAGATCCTTGCCCGGGGTTAAATGGTTCAGCACCTCACCCAGTTTTTCCGAGCGCTGGTTGCTTTTCAGCATGCCTTGCGTCCAGGCCGCCATGGCCTCGGGCAGGCTGAGCAGGCGCAGGGTGTGGCCGGTGGGCGCCGTATCGAAAATCACCAGGTCATGAGTTTGCAGCCCTTCTTCCATCACTCTGGCCATGCGCTCCAGCAGCGCCGCTTCCTGGGCTCCCGGCGACTGACGGGTAAGCCGCATCTGTCGCTCCACCTCGCCGTACATTTCCGGGCGGGTAAAACGCTTGAGCTGGGCCAGCACTCGGGCCAGGTGCTGCTCCACCTCGTGATCCGGATCCAGCTCCAGACCATCGAGGTTGGGGGCCAGCCGGGTAATGGTGTCGCCGATTTCCCGGCCAAAGGCATCGGCCAGGCTGTGGGCGGGGTCGGTGGATACCAGCAGGCAGCGCTTGCCCCGGCGTGCCGCCAATAGTGCCAGGGACGACGACACCGTGGTCTTGCCCACGCCGCCCTTGCCGCCCACCAGCAACACCCGCTTGTCGGTCAGTAACATGTCATCTCTCCAAACAGTAAGGCCGGCACACAAAGCCGGCCCCGGCATGCGAAGCGACAGCAGGGTTACCTTCTTCGACACGCTTCAAGCCCATCCCTGGGACGCTCGGCACATGCCATCCCTGGCATGTGACGGTCGAATACGGCAATCCCTGCTCCCGCTTCGTCAAACAAAGGCGTTGCCTGACTTGTATTACAGGCAACTGAGTGCTCGGCAGGGAGGGAAAAGGGCCGGCGCCACCGACCCTCTGCGCCATGGATGGCGCAGCGGAGCCCCCAAGGATGGGTTTACGGCGAGTCGGTGGCGCCGGCCCTTTTTCCGACCTTTGCCAAGCCAGAAGACAACTCAATCAGCAACAGCGGAAGTGATCCAGCGGTGAGTGCTTCATGCCCATGCGCTGGTGCCAGTCGTGAAACCGCTCCAGCAGCAGCGGCTGCAGCTCCAGGGTGTAATAGGAGGCCGGATTCGGCACCCCCATCATTTCCGAGAACACCAGCAGCATAAAGAGGTCGTCTTCCTCGCGCCGGGCCCGGGCAATGGCCGCCCGGTACGGCGCGTTGTACACCTCTTCCGCATAGCGGCTGGCCCGGTTAACCCAGGCCAGCATCCGCTTGATTTTCACGACTTGTCCTCAACCTGCCCGGCCTTGCCGCCGCGCAGCCGGGTCAGGGTGGAGCTACATTCCAGGGCCACCAGAATGGCTGCCGCCAGCACCACCAGATCCAGACCGAACAGGAACCAGTTGGCCTGCTCATAAAAGCCCTTGAGCTGAATCAGCAGCGCCAGCACCGTCATCACCAGCAGGAACAGCAGCGGCACCAGCGTGACGTACATGGGCCGGCCCAGACGAGCCAGCATCACGGTGATCACCAGCAAGGTCAGCCCCGCCAGCAGCTGGTTGGTGGTGCCGAACAGCGGCCAGATCAACAGACCGCCGGAGCCGTCTCCGCCGGAGCCAAAGGCCAACAGCAGACAGGAAGCCACCGCCAGCAGGGTGGCCGGGGCGGCCTTTTGCATCCAGTTAATCTTGTAGATGACACCCCATTCCTGAAAAATGTAGCGCTGCAGCCGCAGGCCGGTGTCCATGGTGGTACCGGCAAAGAGTACCGCCATCACGGTGAGAATGGTTTGCGACAGCTCGATGTCAAAACCCAGGCCATTGCTCAGAATGTTGGCGCCGCCCTGCACAAAGGCGGCCACGCCACCCTGGCCAAAGCCGCTGTAAATGGCCTGCCAGTCGGCGAGCGTCGCAAAACCGGCGGTGGCGGCAATGATCGCGGCCAGTGCCAGACAGCCTTCGCCGATGGCGCCGAAGTAGCCCACAAAGCGCAGGTCGGTTTCCTTGTCGAGCTGTTTGGAGGTGGTGCCGGACGAGACCAGACCGTGAAAGCCCGAGATGGCGCCACAGGCGATGGTCACAAACAGCAGCGGCAGCAATGACGGTGTGCCTTCCGGTACGTTGTCGTTAAAGGCGGGGGCCACCACCTCGGGGGCCGACAGCAGCACGGCCCCGTAGAGCAGACCCAGGCCCACAAACAGCTGCAGGCCGTTGATGTAGTCCCGAGGCTGCAGCAGCATCCACACCGGCAGCAGCGAGGCGATGGCGGCATAGACAAACAGCAGAATGATCCACTGGGCCTTGTCGGTCAGTCCCAGAAACAGCTCGGGCAGCGCCAGGGGCAGGGACGGTCCCACCCAGATCAGGGCGTACAGGGCGATCACCCCCACCACGGAGACGGTGAGCAGGCCAATCATTTTGCGATAAATCAGCTGGCCGATGATCAGCGCCACCACAATGGCGCCCCATACCGGCACCACCGAGGTCTGGAACTGGGTGAGCAGGCCGGCGATGACCACGGCGAACACCGCGTTCACCATCAGCAGCACCAGGAAGATGACGATCATGAAGATGCTGCGGGCCCGTTTGCCCACCACATCGCCGGTGAGCGCGCCCACCGATTTGGCCTTGTTGCGGTTACTGGCCCATATGGCACCAGCATCGTGCACACCGGCAAAGAAAATGGTGCCGAACACCACCCACAAAAAAGCCGGCACCCAGCCCCAGATCACTGCGATGGCCGGTCCCACTATGGGCGCGGCCCCGGCCACCGAAGTGAAGTGATGGCCCCAGAGCACAAACTTGTTGGTGGGCACATAGTCCACGCCGTCTTCAAACTCATGGGCCGGCGTGCGAAAGTTGGGATCCAGCCGAAATATTTTTTCGGCCACGAATTTCGAATAGACAAAATAGCCGAGCGCCATGGCGCCCAGCCCGATCAACATCAGGAATATGGCATTCATTCAACCGCTCTCCCGTAAAGAGATGTTCTTATCATTGTTAGCATTCTCGGCATCGTCAAACCGGGCCCCGAAAGCCTCCAATAAAAAGGAAAAACCAAACAGAATCAATACGGTAACGATAAATTCAAATGAAACCCAAACAACCCCAAAAAATACCGCAAGGCCGGCACCGAAAATAACGAACAAAACCACCGTCAAAATAAACAAAGGCAGTTTATCAGGCCAAATTCAACTCACGATCTGGAATAATAAATAAATCCACCCCTGCTCCTGTTCGAGGTTTATTCGTCCCGGAAAATGGTGATCTGGCTGAAACCCAGCCTGCGGAAATATTCCTCCCGGAATTCCTTCATGGTTTTGCGGTCATTACGGCTGACGTTGGCCAGCTGCTCTTCCATGCGGCGAAATTCCGCCAGGTCCAGCCCTTCGGCGCTGGCAATGGCATCGTAAATACTGTGATGCTTGTCATTGGCATAGCCGATTTCTTTTTGCTGCTTGCGGTAGTGGTAACGAATGCGAAAGGCCATGGGGGCTCCGTAAAAAGTGTCATTGTCGCTGCAAACCGCCTTCGCGCTCAAGAGTGCGGGAAACATCACGTCAACCGGCGGCCGAAAGGCGCATAATACCGGGCATCATGAGCCAGCCTTCCACCCGCTTTGTCACCCGCCTGCGTCGCTTCGCCCTGCCGCTGCTGTTACTGCTCGGCACCCTGCTGGTGACCACCGGACTGTTCCTGCATGCCCGCCACCAGGGGCTGGCGCAGATCCGCCAGGACGCCGAAGCCAGCCTGGGCCGCTACATCATCAACCTGCGTCACCAGCTGGCCCGGCACCGGGATCTGCCGAAGCTGCTGGCCAGCCAGCAACAGCTGAAAGCCTTGCTCAGCGATCCCGGCAATCCCCACAAAACCAGCGCGGCCAACCGCTATCTGGCCTGGGTCAACGCCACCATGGGCGCCACCGACAGCTACCTGATCAACAGCAACGGCCTCACCCTGGCCGCCAGCAACTGGGATCAGCCCCGCTCCTTCATCGGCAACGACTACAGTTTCCGGCCCTATTTTCAGCAGGCGATGGAAGGCGGCCAGGGCCGCTATTTCGCCCTGGGCAACACCTCCCGGGTGCGGGGTTATTTCTTCTCCGCGCCGATCCGCGAGGCGGATCAGATCGTCGGCGTGGCTGTGGTCAAGGTGGATCTGGAAGACATCGAAGACAGCTGGAACGATCCGCTGCAGGATATTCTGGTGATGGACGAAGACGGGGTGATTTTTATTTCCACCCGCCACGACTGGCGCTTTCGGCTGCTGCCCCAGGACGGCGCCCTGGTGCCGGATCCGCAGTTGCTGGTGCGCATTGAAGCCAGCCGCCGCTACGAGAACGCCGAAGTGCGCCCCCTGCCACTGCAACACCGGGATACCACTCCCAGGGGTAACCCGCTGCTGACCCTGGATGGGCGCGATGCGGCCGGCCATTACCTGCTGGTGAGCGAACTGCTGCCGGAAGCGGGCATGCGGGTGGCGGTACTGGCCAACCTGAGTCCGCTCAAGTCCCGTATCGCCCGCACCCTGACGGTGGGCCTGGGCGCCTTCTGGGCCCTGGCCGCCCTGGCGCTGTTCCTGCGGGCCCGCCACCGCATGCAACAACGCCACCAGCACGAATTGCAGCAGGCCCACGAAGCCCTGGAGCGACGGGTGGAGCAACGCACCCGGCAGCTGACCGACAGTAACCAGCGGCTGAAGCAGGAAGTGGCCGAGCACCGCCAGACTCAGAACCAGCTGGTGCAGGCCGCCAAACTGGCGGTGCTGGGCCAGTTGTCGGCGGGCATCAACCATGAGCTGAACCAGCCGCTCACCGCCATTCGCCAGTTCGCCGACAATGGCCGCAAATTGCTGGAGCGGGGCCGCCCCGAGGCGGTGGCCGGCAACCTGCAGGAAATCGGCGGTCTGGCCGAGCGCATGGCCGCCATTTTGCAGCCACTCAGGGAATTTGCCCGTCAGCGCGATGCTGGCGGTGCTCACACCCGGCTCGACCAGCTGCGTCAGGGGGTGAGGGTGCTGATGGGCGGCGAGCTGGAAAAACGTCACGCCGGGCTGAACTGGCCGAAGGAACACGACGCGGTGGTGGTCACCGGCGATCCGGGCCGGCTGGAGCAGGTGCTGGTCAACCTGATTGGCAACGCCCTGCAGGCCATGGCCGATGACCCGTCACCTCGTATCGACATTGGCGTGACCACCACCGCCGAACGCGTCACCCTTACCGTGCGCGATCAGGGTCCCGGCCTCAGCGAGCAGGCCCTGGCGCATATTTTTGAACCCTTTTTTACCACCAAGTCCACCGGCCTGGGGCTGGGGCTGTCCATCTCCCACCGCATTGCAGAAAGCCTGGGGGGTCAACTGACCGCCGCCAACCACCCGGACGGCGGCGCCGTCTTTACGCTGGTGCTGAACCGAGCCGACAAGGAGCCCGCATGACCTCACCGCAAATCCTGCTGATCGACGACGACGCCGCCATTCGGCGCTCCGCCGGCCAGACCCTGGAGCTGGATGATTACCGGGTCTGCGCCCTGGACAGTGCCGACCAGGCCCTGCCGCTGCTCAGCGAGGACTTTGCCGGCATCGTCATTACCGACATCAACATGCCCGGCATTACCGGGCTGGAGCTGCTGGAACGAGTCAGGGCGCTCGACCGCGACATTCCGGTCATCCTGATCACCGGCTTTGGCGATATTTCCATGGCGGTGAGCGCCATTCGCAATGGCGCCTACGACTTTATCGAGAAACCGTTTTCCTCGGATCTGCTGCTCGATGTGGTACACCGAGCCCTGGAAAAACGCACCCTGACCCTGGACAACCGCCGCCTGCGCCGGGAGCTGCAGGCCCAGAGCGCGCCGGGCCCACGCATTATCGGCAACTCAACCGCGGTACAGGATCTGCGCCGACTGGTACAGACGGTGGCGTCCAGTCCGGCGGACATTTTGCTGATGGGGGAAACCGGCTCGGGCAAGGATCTGCTGGCCCGTTATATTCACGAACACAGTCCGCGCCGCCACAACAACTTTGTGGCCATCAACTGCGGCGGCATGCCTGAAAGCCTGATCGAATCGGAGCTGTTCGGTCACGAAAGGGGCGCCTTTACCGATGCGAAGGAAAAGCGCATCGGCAAGTTCGAGCATGCCCAGGGCGGCACCCTGTTTCTCGACGAGATTGAAAGCATGCCCATGAGCCTGCAAATCAAGCTACTGCGGGTGCTGGAAGAGCGCGCCATTGAGCGGCTGGGCTCCAACCGCCTGATACCGCTGGATATTCGCATTATCGCCGCCACCAAGGCGGATCTGCGCGCCCTGGCCGACGCCGGCGAATTCCGGGAAGATCTCTACTACCGGCTCAACGTGGTGCGCATCGACATTCCCCCGCTGCGCGCCCGTCCGGAAGATATTCCCTTGCTGTTTCAGCACTTTGCCCTGCTCGCCTCGGCGCTGTATGAGCGGGAAATACCGCCGCTGTCGGCCGAGCGGCTGCACCTGCTGCTGAGCCATACCTGGCCGGGCAATGTGCGCGAGCTGCGCAATCTGGCGGAGCGTTATGTGCTGCTGGGCGAAGCCTGCTCCTTTGACCTGAATGAACAGGGCCATAACGACACTCTGGCCACCGGCCAGGGCCTGGCGGCCCGGGTGGATCGGTTCGAGAAAACCCTGATCCAGACCGAACTGGCCCGCCACGGCGGCTCCATCAAGCACACTCAGGAAAGCCTGCAACTGCCGCGCAAAACCCTGTACGACAAGATGAAAAAACACGGCCTCGACAAGAACGACTACAAGGGGTGAGCGCCGTGCGAAGCAGCAGCGCGGTTGCGCTCCACCGACACGCTTCAAGCCCCTCCATGGGACGCTCGGCACATGCCCTCCATGGCATGTGACGGTCGGCTCCGGCAATCCCCGCTGCTGCTTCGTGAAACTGCTGAGCTAACTGCCACAGAGCAACCGTCAACTCGATGCTCAACCAAGGAGGTCAAAGGGTGTCTGCTTCGCCGTGCCCTCTGCGCCAGGGAAGGCGCAGTGGAGCCCACAGGGAGGTGTTTACGGCGTGCCGGAGAAGCAGTGCCCTTTGGCCGACGGGAATGCACAGCCCTGCAAACGGCATCACCACACCTCGAAATCCAAGTATGGCCTTCTTGCTTTTAACTCCACCGGCCTTAACATAAGAAAAAACTAAATTAGAGGTGTTTATGGCAATCAAGACATACAAGGTCACCACCGAAATGACCGATGGCTGGCAGGTGCGGGCCGACATCGGCAAGCACCGCATGGTGATCGATCAGCCGTCTGCCGGCGACACCGGCCCCAACCCGCTGGATACCTTTCTGTTCGCCCTCGCCGGCTGCATTTCCACCATCGCCAAAATGACCGCCCGGGAGCAGGGCTTTGAACTGCGCGGCATTCGCGTGGAGGTCAGCGGCGAGCTCAACCCGGCAGGACTGGCCGGCAAGCCCAGCGACGATCCGGTGGGCTTTAAACACATCGACATTCAGGCCGACATCGATGCCGACCTCAACGAGGCCGACAAGCAGGCCTTTCTTGAGCTGGTATGTGCCCGTTGCCCGGTGCACGACAACCTGCTGCGGGCCACGCCGGTCAGCCACCAAAGCCGTTAATCCTTTAATGGGTGGAATTCCACCCATTCTTTTTGTCACTCCCGCGAAGGCGAGGAGTCCAGACGCACCTTCAGCCCTGTCGTCGCTATCCCACTGAGTGAGCAACACTCTGGATGCCCGTCTGCACGGGCATAACAGGGCCTGGCATCACGGCCGCTCTCCCCAATGGGTGAAAACCCGCCCATGGCCCCTTATCAATGGGTGGATTTCCACCCATTTTTTCACCCTCTCGAAGTCACTCTCGCGTCCGCATTGCTTCCAAGCCCCCTTTTGGTGCGGGTCTCACCGGTATGCACCAAAGTTGGCCTGCCTTTTGCTAACAACATGTTAATGAAAACGGCGGCATGTTGGCGGCCGATGAAAAAACGAGGTTAAGGAATGTCACAGCAACAACAACAGCTCGACGGACTCAGCCCCGAGGAGCAGAAAAAGCTCAAGGAGCTGATGGAAAAGGACGCCAAGTCCGAGCGCAAGCTCACCGGGCCCTGGGCCTGGCTGGTGGCGGGGCTGGCCGCCGCCATGGTGGCCCTCTACTTCTACGGTGCCGGCGTCGCCGCCCTCAGCACCCAGTATCACCTCGGCATTTATGTGCTGATCACCTTTGTGCTGGTGTTTTTGCTCTACCCCGCCGGCAGCCGCGCCGCTCACGGCGGCCTGTCGGTGGTGAGCGCCGCCCTGCTGGCACTGCTGGCCGGGTGCTTTGTCATCTACGACTCCCCCACCGCGCTTTACCAGCAGCTCACCCTGTTTCGGGAAACCTGGGAATACGACGGCCTGGGCATGGCGCTGGAGCAGGATCTCGACAAGCTGCACTATGTGCTGCTGCTCACCCTGCCCTTTGCCGCCCTGATGGTGCCGCTCGATCAGTGGCTGAGCCGGCGCAACGGCAACAGCCCCACCGCCAGCGACGTGGTGCTGGCGCTGATGGTGGCTGGCACCGTGCTGTACTGGATCAGCCAGTTTGAAGCCCTCAACTACCGGGCCGGGGCCGAGAACGAAGTGGACATGCTGGTGAGCGTGGTGGGCCTGCTGCTGTCGCTGGAGATCTGCCGCCGGGTGCTGGGCTGGTCCATCACCCTGATCGGCGTGGGCATGATTGCTTTCGCCCTGTTCGGCCCCTACCTGCCGGAGCTGTTCGCCCACCGGGGTTTTCGCTTTGAACGCCTGGCCACCGCCCTGTTCCTGACCACCAACGGCGTGTTCGGGGTGATGGCCAACGTGCTGGCCACCTACGTGATTTTGTTTATCTTCTTCGGCGCCTTTTTGCAGAAGTCCGGCGCCGGCAAGTTCTTTATAGACTTGCCCCTGGCCCTGGCCGGCCGCTCCACCGGAGGCCCGGCCAAGGTAGCGGTGATCTCTTCTGCCCTGTTCGGCTCGGTGTCCGGCTCCGCCATCGCCAACACCGTCTCCTCCGGTGCCTTTACCATACCCATGATGAAACGAGCCGGCTTCAAGCCCCACGTGGCCGGCGCCATCGAGCCCGCCGCCTCCATCGGTGGCATGTTCCTGCCCCCCATTATGGGCGCGGGCGGCTTTCTGATGGCCGAGCTCACCGGCACCCCCTATTCCACCATCATGATCCTGTCCATCGGGCCGGCCATTCTGTACTTCCTGGCGGTGTACTGCATGGTGCACTTCGAGGCCAAGAAACACGGCCTGGTGGGCGTGCAGGGCGAGGAAATCCCCCACTGGAAAACCGTGTTCAAGGGCGGCTGGTACTACGCCCTGCCGCTGGTGATCATCACGGTGCTGCTGCTGGCCGGCCGCTCCGCCGGCAACTCGGCGTTCTGGGCCACGCTATCGTGCATCGCGGTGAGCTGGGTCAACAAGGAAACCCGCATGGGGCCGAAGCAAATCTGGGAAGCCATCCAGGTGGGGGCGCGCAACACCCTGATCGTGGGCGCCACCATTGGGGTTATCGGCGTCATTGTGGGCACCATTTCCCTCACCGGCATGGGCCTCAAGTTCTCGGATCTGATCATCTCCATGGCCGGCGACAGCCTGCTGCTGGCGCTGGTGCTGGTGGCCATCGCCTCCCTGGTGCTGGGCATGGGCGTGCCGGTGACCGCCGCCTACCTGATCGTCGCCGTGCTGGCGGTGCCCG
>AZIJ01023194.1_pt1 | contig 14749 bp, 15 predicted proteins | sample 359151 | NCBI WGS metagenome assembly AZIJ01 (sample SAMN02429718, study PRJNA222666) | marine sediment metagenome | biome: Sediment sample; isolation source: enrichment culture of sample MGS-ElMAX(UA) from oil contaminated site at the... | place: Egypt: El Max | collected 2013-01-23 | depth 9.22 m m | reverse complement strand
GGCCGCGGTAGGAGCGTACTTCCTGCACCCGGGTCAGCAGCGGTTGCCAGCCGGATCGCGCGGGCGCACTCGGCACCCCGCTAGCCCAAACGCCCAGTTGCCGACGGCGAGCGTGCTGCTCGGCCTGTAACAGGCAGCGCCAGTAATCCTGATTTGGCGGGATCAGCAACAGCTCACCCAGCCCCGCCGCCAGCATGCTTTTTACCAGCAACCGGCCGTCATCGGTCAGTGGATGAGCCAAAAGGCGTCCGTAATCATCATGCCTTTCGGCTGCAAAAACCAGTTTCATTTGACTCTTTTCTGATAATTTATTGTGCAGCCAACGCCGGGCGGCCCGCGCTCCCGGCTCCGGGGAGAAACGCCCGTTTTTGTATAATTCCGGCGTATCTATGCCGATAAAGCGAATGCGTCTACCATCAGCAAGATGAACAGTATCTCCGTCTATTACTTTTTTAACATTTACGGTTTCGTACTGATGGAATTGCGGGCAGGCGGCGATGGCCTCAAGCGGCAATAAAACGAGCAGGAAAAGCCAGGTTCGAACAGGCATGATGGCGCACCGGGGTAAGCAGGCCGGTTAACCATGGTTGAGGAAGGAGGAGTGCGCAAATCGCAGCCAACAAAAAAGCGCCCGCAGGCGCTTTTTTGAGACTGGCAGCGACTTACTTTTTGCTGCCCAGCACGCCGAAGCGCTTGTTGAAGCGATCAACGCGGCCGCCGGTGTCAACGATCTTCTGCTTGCCGGTGAAGAAGGGGTGGCAGGCGGAGCAAACGTCCAGGTTCAGATCATGGCCCAGGGTGGAGCGGGTCTTGATCTCGTTACCGCAAGAACATTTGGCAACAATTTCTTTGTATTCCGGATGGATACCTTGTTTCATGGACAACCTCTGTCAGTAGGCCGTGTCGCTATCTGATCCTGAGCCAGACACCACACGAGTGATACACGTTTTGTGAAGGGTGCGAATAATATAGGATCGCCTTTTTTCAGGCAAGGACAATGGGGATGAAAAAACCAGCAACAACCGCACCGGCGCCACAGGGTCTGCTGCGCGTGGTGCTGCCCGTTCCGCTACGCCGGGAGTTCGACTACCTCTGCCCGCTGCCCCTGCCTGCCCCCGGCTGCCGGGTGAGAGTTCCGTTCGGCAACCGGACCATGGTGGGGCTGGTGTTGTCCCATCCCGAACAGACCGAGGTGGATCTCGCCCGCATCAAGCCGGTCACCGCCATGCTCGACACCAGCCCCGTGCTTGGCGAGGCCGAGCGGCAGCTGCTGGCCTGGTCGGCGCAATACTACCTGCACCCACCGGGCGAAGTGTATTTTCAGGCCCTGCCCACCCTGCTGCGCAAGGGCGAGGAAGCCGACTACCGGCCGGTAGAGGTATGGCATTCGCTGGAAGGAGACAACACCACCCTGAGCCGGGCGGTCAAACAACGCCAGGCTTATGAGCTGCTGATCCAGGGGCCCATGACCCCGGGCGAGCTCGCGGCCCGGGGAGTGACCTCGGCCACGCTCAACGCCCTGGCCAAAAAGGGGCTCGTACAAAAACGGGAACAGCTGCCGGCCCGTACCGACTGGCGCGGCGAGATACGCATTCATGAAGACGGCAAGCCGCGCCTGACCACGGAGCAGGCACTGGCGGTGAGCCTGTTGCAGCAGGCGGAGGGCTTCACCCCGTTTTTGCTGGAAGGCATCACCGGCTCCGGCAAAACCGAAGTGTATCTGCAGGCCATGGAGCCGGTGCTGAAGGCCGGCCAACAGGTGCTGGTGATGGTGCCGGAAATCGGCCTCACCCCTCAGACCATCGCCCGTTTTCAGCGCCGCTTTGCGCTGCCGGTGTGCACCCTGCACTCGGCCATGAACGAGCGCGAGCGGCTCGACGCCTGGCTGGCCTGCAAGGACGGCAGCGCCGCCATCGTCATCGGCACCCGCTCGGCCCTGCTCACCCCCTTTGACCGGCTGGGGCTGATTATCATCGACGAAGAGCACGACGGCTCGTTCAAGCAGCAGGACGGCTTTCGCTACCACGCCCGGGATCTGGCCCTGCTGCGCGCCCGCCAGCTCAACATTCCCATTCTGTTGGGCTCGGCCACGCCCAGCTTTGAAAGCCTGCACAACGCGGCCTGCGGCAAGTACCAGCTGCTGACCCTGAGCCAGCGCCCGGGCAGCGCCACCGTGGCCGAGCACCTGCTGCTCGACAGCCGCCATGTACAGCTAGAAGCCGGGCTGTCACCCCAGTTGCAACAGCTGATGGCCGGCGAGCTGGAAAAGGGCAATCAGGTGATGCTGTTCCTCAATCGCCGGGGTTATGCCCCGGTGCTGCTGTGCCACGACTGCGGCTGGCTGGCGGACTGCGAGCGCTGTGACGCCCACTACACCTGGCACAAGCATGGCAACCGGCTGCACTGCCACCATTGTGATCACCAGCGCGCCAAGCCGCCCCATTGCCCCCAGTGCGGCAGCGCGCAGCTGGTGGGCACCGGCCTGGGTACCGAGCAGGTGGAGCAGGCCCTGGCGGCGCTGTTCCCTCAGTACAGCGCCATTCGCATCGACCGGGACAACACAAGGCGCAAGGGCAGCTTTGAGCAGCATCTGGAGGGCATTCGCGCCGGCAAGTACCAGATTTTGATCGGCACCCAGATGCTGGCCAAGGGGCACCACTTTCCCGACGTCACCCTGGTGGCCATGCTGGATGTGGACGGCGCCCTCTTTGCCGGTGACTTTCGCGCCGCCGAACGCCTGGCCCAGCTCTATATTCAGGTGGCCGGCCGGGCCGGGCGGGCCAGCAAGCCGGGGCGGGTGGTGTTGCAGACCCACCATCCGGATCATGCCCTGCTGCAGGACTTGGCCAACCAGGGTTACCGTCATTTTGCCCACACCGCCCTGGAGGAGCGCTGCCAAGCCGGCTTGCCCCCCTACAGTTACCAGGCGCTGTTTCGCTGCCAGGCCACGCAAGGGGAAGCCTGCCGGGCGTTTCTGGTACCCCTGGCCCAACAGCTGGCTCCTGCCCTGCCTGCTTCAGTATTGTGCCTGGGCCCCTTCAGCGCCCGCATGGAGCGCAAGGCCGGTCAGTACCGTTATCAGCTGCTGCTGCAGGCCGGCAACCGGCGGGACCTGGCTTCGGCCTGCCGGCGGGCCCTGGCCATTGCCGACACGCTGGCCGCGGCACGCAAGGTGAGGTGGTCACTGGATGTGGATCCACAGGAATTGTGGTGAGGCGATGAAGCGGGCTCAGTGCCGCTGGCCGGGCTGCGGGTCGGGGGTGATCATCGACAACAGAAAAGTCAGGGCCCGGCGGCAGCTGGGCTCGTTCATCAACAACTGGGTGTAGTCGTTCTTGATGGGCAGCACTTCCAGCCAGCGCTGGGTCACCCAGGCGGCGTCCTGCCAGCGGGGATCGGGATGAAGCTCCGCCAGCTCCGGGTATTCGGTGAACACTTCCTGCAGCTTGTCGGACAATATCTGCTCTACCGGCGACAGCGAGCAGGAACGCCAGTTGTCGAGCAACTCCACCTCGGCCTGCAGCAGGCCATCGGCTTCCCGCTCCAGCTCGCGAATGCGAAAGCGCTCGGTGGCTTCCACGGTAATGCCGAGCAGGCCGTCGTCCAGGGTATAGAAGTCGACGATTTTTACCCGGGCACCCAGCATGTAAAGATCGCCCTTGCCGCCGTCGTTGGGTTCTTCCAGCATGCCGATGCCAAAGCCGCGATCATCCTTGCCGGCCTCCGCCACCATGCGCACGTACCTGGGTTCAAAAATGCGCAACGGTACCCGGCCTTCCGGCAGCAGGTGCAGGGTGAGCGGTAACAGTGCCAGTTTCATGGGCGCTCCTTCGTTGCTTTTTTCAGCATGAACGAGAGGGTTGGACTTTGCCACCGCCAGACGGCGTTGAAGTCAGTTGAAGTCATCAGCCCGCCATGCCGTTACTTTCAAAAAGACCCGGTTGCGCTGTGCTGACTTTCAGCCAGGGCCGGGAGCGGCCTCGAACGGTAGTTTTTGGGGCGGGTTATGAGTAGAATTTGGGCCCCTCAGGTTTTCTTCGACCTTGTCTCAACTTTGGTGAACTGACAATGAAAGAACATATTCAAGCGCTGCTTGAGCAGACGGTCTCTACTCTCAAGCAACAGGGCAAGCTGCCTGCCGAGCTGGAGCCCCGCATCCAGGTAGACCGCACCAAAGACAAGGCTCACGGCGATCTGGCCACCAACCTGGCGCTGCTGCTGGCCAAGCCCGCCGGCCAGAACCCCCGCGCCCTGGCCCAGTTGCTGGTGGACAACCTGCCCGCCTCCGAGCTGGTGGCCAAAACCGAGCTGGCCGGGCCCGGTTTTATCAACTTCTTTCTCGATAGCGCCTGGCTGGCCCGCCAGATTGACGCCATGGTGGCCGATGCCCGCGCCAATGTGCCGGTCGTCGAGCAGCCGCAAACCGTGGTGGTGGACTACTCCGCCCCCAACGTGGCCAAGGAAATGCACGTGGGCCACCTGCGCTCCACCATCATTGGCGATGCCGTGGTGCGCACCCTGGAATTCCTCGGCCACAAGGTGATTCGCGCCAACCACATCGGCGACTGGGGCACCCAGTTCGGCATGCTCATTGCGTACCTGGAAAAACTGGAGCAGGAAAACCCCGATGTGCTGTCTTCCGGCCTGTCGGATCTGGAGCAGTTCTACCGGGAGTCCAAGCAGCAGTACGACGCCGACCCCGACTTTGCCGAGCGCGCCCGCAACTATGTGGTCAAGCTGCAGGGCGGTGACGCCTACTGCCTGAACATGTGGCAGAAACTGGTGGACGTGACCCTGAAGCACAACCAGGAAGTGTACGACCGCCTGGGCGTGTCCCTGACCCCGGACGATGTTATGGGCGAAAGCATGTACAACCCCATGCTGGCCGACATCGTCGCCGATCTGCAACAACAGGGCCTGGCGGTGGAAGACGAGGGCGCCCTGGTGGTGTACCTCGACGAATACCAGAACAAGGACGGCGACCCCATGGGCGTCATCGTGCGCAAGAAGGACGGCGGTTTCCTCTATACCACCACCGACATTGCCTGCGCCAAGTACCGTTACCAGCAGCTGGGGGCCGACCGGGCGCTGTATTTTATCGACTCCCGCCAGCACCAGCACCTGATGCAGGCCTGGACCATAGTGCGCAAGGCCGGTTACGTGCCCGAGTCCATGAGCCTGGAACACCACGCCTTTGGCATGATGCTGGGCAAGGACGGACGGCCGTTCAAGACCCGCTCCGGCGGCACCATCAAGCTGGTGGACCTGCTCGACGAGGCGGAAGAACGCGCCGCCGCCCTGCTGGAGCAGAAGCAGACCGACTTGAGTGCCGAGGAAAAAGCCCAGGTGGTCAACCGGGTGGCCATGGCCGCGGTGAAATACGCCGATCTGTCCAAGAGCCGCACCACCGACTACATCTTCGACTGGGACAACATGCTGTCGTTCGAGGGCAACACCGCCCCCTACCTGCAGTATGCCTATACCCGGGTGCAGTCCATCTTCCGCAAGGCCGGCGTCAGCGCCGATGCCCTGGAAGGCAGCGTGATGATCGAAGCCCCGGCGGAAGAAGCCCTGGCCCAGAAGCTGGTGCAGTTCAACGACACCGTCAAGTCGGTGGCCGACAAGGGCATGCCGCACCTGTTGTGCCTCTACCTGTACGAGCTGTCCGGCGCCTTTATGAGCTTCTACGAAGCCTGCCCCATCAATAAGGACGGCGTACCGGCCGAAGCCCGGGCCAGCCGTCTGCGGTTGTGCGCCGCCACCGCCAAAGTCCTGCAGCAGGGCCTGTCCCTGCTCGGTATCGACACCCTGGAGCGCATGTAAGCCATGGCCAGGGATTACGTTCGCCGCAGCCCGCCCAAAAAAAAGGGCGGCAGCCAAAAGCGCACCGGCGGTCGAGGCCGGGCCCCCGAGCGGCGTGTTCCCTGGCTGGCCATGCTCCTGGCCCTGGTGCTGCTTGGCGGCCTGGGTTACCTGATCCATCTGGTCAAGGGCTCGGCCGGCAATCATCAGGCCGCCGAGCCTGCTGCCCCTCCGCCGGCGCCGGTGAAGAAGGTCAATCCCATCGATCAGAAACCGGTGGAAAAGTGGCGTTATATCGAGCAGCTGGAAAACAAGGAAGTGGTGGTGAGCGTACCCACGCCCGCCAACGAGCGTAAAAAGCCCGATGCCGCACCGGCCAAGCCCTACTACATGCAGTGCGGCTCCTTTCGCTCGGCGGCCCAGGCCGAACAGCTCAAGGCCCGCATCGCCTTTCAGGGCCTGACCTCGGAAGTCAAACGCAGTGAGGGCAGCAACGGCATCTGGTATCGGGTAGTGATGGGCCCCTACGACAGCAAGCGCAAGGCCGATCAGGAAAAACACAAGATGAGCCGTATCAATACCGGCTGCATCGTGCTGCAGGGCTGACGCCGCCCCTTCCCTCAGCTCTCTTCCTTTAATTGCTTCAGCCCCGCCAGACGCAGGGTTGAAGTTTTTCTCTTCCGCCCCCATCTTCGTGAACATGACATTCTCGCCGGCCAGGCCGGCAACACCGTCAAGTGAGGTTCACAGTGACAACAATCGTTTCAGTTCGCCGTAACGGCAAGGTGGTTATCGGTGGTGATGGCCAGGTTTCCCTGGGCAACACCGTGATGAAGGGCAACGCCCGCAAGGTACACCGCCTGTACAACGGCAAGGTACTGGCCGGTTTTGCCGGTGGCACCGCCGATGCCTTTACCCTGCTGGAACGCTTTGAAGCCAAACTCCAGGCCCACCAGGGCAACCTGGAGCGCGCCGCCGTGGCGCTGGCCAAGGACTGGCGGACCGACCGGGCCCTGCGCCGGCTCGAGGCGCTGCTGGCGGTGGCTGACGACAAGCATTCCTTTATCATTACCGGTAACGGCGATGTGGTGCAGCCCGAGCAGGATCTGATCGCCATCGGCTCCGGCGGCGCCTTTGCCCAGGCCGCTGCCCGGGCCCTGCTGGAAAACACCGACATGGACGCCCGCGACATTGTGGAAAAGGCCCTGACTATTGCCGGCGACATCTGTGTTTACACCAACAGTAACCAGACCATTGAAGAACTCGACTACGGCCACTGAAGCGGGCCGCTGCAACAGGATCACATTATGTCTGAAATGACCCCCAGAGAAATCGTTCACGAGCTGGACCGCCACATCGTTGGCCAGGCTGAAGCCAAACGCGCCGTGGCCATTGCCCTGCGCAACCGCTGGCGCCGCATGCAGCTGGAGCCCGAGCTGCGCCAGGAAGTCACCCCCAAGAACATTCTGATGATAGGACCCACCGGCGTGGGCAAGACCGAGATCGCCCGTCGCCTGGCCAAACTGGCCAATGCCCCCTTTATCAAGGTGGAAGCGACCAAGTTCACCGAAGTGGGCTATGTGGGCAAGGAAGTGGACTCTATCATTCGCGATCTGACCGACATCGCCATGAAGATGACCCGCGAGCAGCAGATGGAAAAATTCCGTCACCGGGCCGAGGAAGCCGCCGAGGAGCGGGTGCTCGACGCCCTGCTGCCCAACCCCCGCAATACCTGGGGCGAGGAAGAAAAGGCCGATAACAGCGGCAGCCGGCAGATCTTCCGCAAGAAGCTGCGGGAAGGCCAGCTCGACGACAAGGAAATCGAGATCAACGTGGCCGCCCCGCAAATGGGCGTGGAAATCATGGCCCCGCCGGGCATGGAAGAAATGACCAATCAGCTGCAGGGCATGTTCCAGAACCTGGCCGGCAACACCAGCAAGCAGCGCAAGATGAAGATCAAGGATGCCTTCAAGCTGCTGGTGGAAGAGGAAGCCGCCAAGCTGGTGAACCCGGAAGAGCTGAAAGAACAGGCCATTCACGCGGTGGAAAACCACGGCATCGTGTTTATCGACGAGTTCGACAAGATCTGCAAGCGCGGCGAAAGCAGCGGCCCCGACGTGTCCCGGGAAGGGGTGCAGCGGGATCTGCTGCCGCTGATTGAAGGCAGCACCGTCAACACCAAGCATGGCATGGTGCGCACCGACCACATGCTGTTTATCGCTTCCGGCGCCTTTCAGGTGGCCCGACCTTCCGATCTGATCCCCGAGCTGCAGGGTCGTCTGCCCATTCGGGTGGAGCTCGGCTCGCTCAACACCGAGGATTTCGAGCGTATTCTCACCGAGCCCAGCGCCTCGCTGACCGAGCAGTACAAGGCGCTGCTGGCCACCGAAAACGTCAATGTGGAGTTCACCAAGGAAGGCATTCGCCGCCTGGCAGAGGCCGCCTGGCGGGTTAACGAGACCACCGAGAATATCGGTGCCCGCCGCCTGCACACCGTGATGGAACGACTGCTGGACGAACTGTCGTTCGAAGCGTCGGACAAATCCGGCGAAACCATTATCGTGGATGCCGACTATGTGGATCGTTACCTCAAGAACCTGGTGGAAGACGAGGATCTGAGCCGCTTTATTCTCTGATTCATATGATTCCGGGAGCGGTCACATCATTGTGATTGAAAACCGCTCCCGCCTCTTTATACTGAAGTTACCTTGTCTTCAGGCGCGGCTGATCCCATGGAATACAATACCTCTGAACTGTGCGATACCTACATTGACATGGTCGACGTCGTCGAACCCATGTTTTCCACTTTTGGCGGACGCAGCTCTTTTGGCGGCGTGGTCACCACCATCAAATGCTTTGAGTCCAACGGGCTTATCCTCGAGGCGGTAAAGCAGAACGGCGTGGGCCGGGTATTGCTCATCGACGGCGGCGGCTCTCTGCGCCGGGCGCTGATCGATGCCGAAATCGCCGAAACGGCGGCGGAAAACGGCTGGGAAGGCATTGTCTGCTATGGCTGTGTGCGCGAGGTCGACGCGCTGGAAGACACTGACATCGGCATTCAGGCGCTGGCCTCCATCCCGGTCAGTGCCGACGACAGCGAGATTGGCGAGATGGAAGTGCCGGTGAACTTTGGCGGCGTGACCTTCCTACCGGAAGACCACCTTTACGCCGACACCACCGGCATTATTCTGTCGCCGGAAGCCCTGGATATCGAGTAATCACCTTTCTGCCCATAAAAACGCCGGCGACAAGCCGGCGTTTTTATCTCTGTCTGGCCGCAACGGCGATGGATCAGACGCTTTCTTCTACCTGGTCAATCTTGCCCAGCAGTGCCTGCAGGCGCTCCTGCCAGGCCTGGTGCTGCTGACGCAGCTGCTGGTTTTCGTCGCCCAGCTTGCCATTCTGCTCTTTCAGTTCATCCACTTCCATCTGCAGCAGAGAGATGGTGTCCACCGCGGTCTGGATCTTGGCTTCCAGCTTTTCCAGTACATCAAAAGACATGTGCTAACCCCTGTAATTCATGTTGACGGCCGACCGGCCTCTCAGCCCCGAGCATACCTTGGGCCCGCGCGGACAACAAGATGCCGCACCAGGCGGAAGGCCGTTTGCCGCAAAATTATGCCGGCACGGTCAAATGCTGCGTCAGATATTCTGGCTCATGTCGAGGGACGGCTTGTCGGAGCCCGGCCGTCCCACCACCCGGGCCGGCACCCCGGCCACCGTGGTATGGGCCGGCACCGGATCCAGCACCACACTGCCGGAGCCTATCTTGGCGCCGGCCCCCACTTCAATGTTCCCCAGGATCTTGGCGCCGGCACCGATCATCACGCCGCCCCGAATTTTGGGGTGGCGATCGCCGCTTTCCTTGCCGGTGCCGCCCAGGGTGACGCCCTGCAGAATGGAAACATCATCCTCGATTACCGCGGTTTCCCCCACCACGATGCCGGTGGCATGGTCAAACATGATGCCCTTGCCGATGCGCGCCGCCGGGTGGACGTCCACCCCGAACACCACCGAAATCTGGTTCTGCAGGTACGTGGCCAGGGCGCGCCGGCCATGACGCCACAGCCAGTTGGAAATCCGGTATCCCTGCAGGGCGTGAAACCCCTTGAGATACAGCAGCGGCGTGGAAAACAGCTCAACCGCCGGATCCCGCTCCTGCACGGCACAAATGTCGGTGGCCACCATGTCCAGAATGGCGGGCTCCTCGTCGAGGGCGACCTCGATGATCTCCCGCAGGGAAATGGCCGGCATCACCGAACTTTCCAGCTTGTTGGCAAGAATAAAGCTCAGGGCGCACTTGAGGGTGTCGTGGTTAAGAATGGTCGAATAGAAAAAGCTGCCCAGCATGGGCTCTTCCGCGATCATGCACTGGGCTTCTTCGCGAATGCGCTGCCAGGTTCTGGATTGAATGCCGTCTTCCATGGGTAAAACCTTGTTTTAAATGTATGTTCACTCGTTTTCGAGCCGGGCCTTGAAAGGCACCACGGACACCGGATCCATATGGATGATGATATCGGCGTCGGGAAACTGGCGGCGCAGCTCCCGCTCGGCGCTGTCGGCAATGCCGTGGGCACGCACCAGAGGCAGGTGATCTTCCAGCTCCAGGTGCAGCTGAATGAAGCGGGTCCGGCCCGACCGCCGGGTGCGCAGATCATGCAGCCCCTGCACCCCTTTCACCGCCAGACAGCTCTCCATAATGCGCTTTTGCTCTTCATCGGGCAACCGTCTGTCGAGCAACATTTGAGCGGAGTCGTAGCCGATTTTCAGGGCCCCGTGCAGAATATGGCCGCCGATCAGCACCGCAAACAGGCCGTCGGCCCAGTGCCAGCCGAACCAGGACAGGACCACGGCCAGCAACACGGCAAGGTTGAGCAGTATGTCACTCCGGTAGTGCAGCTGGTCGGCCTTGATGGCCAGAGACTGGGTACGGCGGATCACATATTGCTGATAGGCGATCAGCGCGCCGGTCAGGGCCAGCGAGAACAGCATCACCCAGACGCCGGCTTCCGGCCGGTTGACCTGCTCCGCATTGAGCAGCCGGGAGATGCCGTTGATCACCAGGAAGACCGCCGAGCCGCTGATAAAGGCCGATTGGGCCAGGCCGGCAAGGGACTCCGCCTTGCCATGGCCAAAGCGGTGATCCTCATCGGGAGGCACCAGGGCGTAGCGAATGGCCATGAGGTTAATCAGCGAGGCGCTGATATCCAGCAGGGAGTCGGTGAGCGAGGCCAGCATGCTGGCGGAGCCGGTGTAGAACCAGGCGATGAGTTTGGCGATGATAAGCGACCCGGCCACCAGGGTGGCCGCCATGGCCGCCCTGGTTACCAGGCACGAATAGGGTTGAGTCATGATGCGGCCGGTGGAAACATTTGGGTCATTATAACGCCAAGTCAACGGCCGTCAGTGTTTTCTGGGCAAAGATCAGCGGCGTGGATTCAGAGATCACTCATCAGTTCTTCCAGCTCTTCACGGCGATTCTCCATCAGCTGGTACAGCTCAAAGGCATCCTGAGGCAACAGCGACAGGCAAATGGGCACTCCGGACTGTTCTTCACAGACCAGTTCCATGCAGCGATCACCTCGGCGAAACAGCACCTGCTCGAGCGGAACGCAGAAGTGCTGTTGCCGCTCGGCAATCTCCACCTCCAGTTCACCATCCGGATGTACCACTATCTGGGCCGTGGCGTGTTCGGTATCCACCAAGGTACAGCTAAATCGTCTGTTCAGCATGGCCATTATCCTCCTGGTTGACGACTGTCCGACACCAAGTGTAGGCCAGACTGTTCAATAAACAACCAACCCAAGACCGTGTCATCTTCCCTTAACCCGAAGCCGACCTGGCACCGACAAAGCCCTGCTGGCGCCAGGCCTCATAGCTTATTACCGCCACCGCGTTGGACAGGTTGAGGCTGCGGCTGTCGGGCTGCATGGGAATGCGAATGCGGTGGCCAGGCTCGATATCGGCCAGTACGTCGTCCGGCAGGCCCCGGGTCTCGGGACCGAACAACAGCACATCGCCGGGCTGGTAGTTCACCTCGTGATAATGACGGCTGCCCTTGGTGGTACAGGCGAAAATGCGCCGCCCGGCCAAGGCCTGTACAAAGGCGGCATGGTTTTCATGAACGCGAATCTGGTCGTAATCGGCATAGTCCAGCCCCGCCCGGCGCAGGCGTTTTTCATCCAGGCTGAAACCGAGCGGCTCAATCAAATGCAGCCGGCAGCCATTGTTGCGTACCAGACGCATGATGTTGCCGGTGTTGGGGGCGATTTCCGGCTCATACAGAGCGATGTCAAACATGAAATTTTTTCTCCGCAGGCAGCGCATCGGGAACAAAGGCACGGCGGCCATCCAGCTGCCACCAGGCCCAGCCCAGGGTCAGGCCGCGAGCCGCCATAAAGCAGAGCATGGCCAGCCAGAGGGCATGGTTACCCAAGCCCTGACTCAGCCACCATACCGGGAAAAAGACGCCCAGGGTGGACACCAGCATCATGTTGCGCATGGCCCGCCCCTGGGTGGCGCCGATAAAAATGCCGTCCAGCACAAAACACCAGCAGGACACCAGCGGCATGGCCACCAGCCAGGGCAGAAACCCATAAGCCTGCTCGCGCACGGCAGGAATGCTGGTGATCCGCTCGACAAGGCTGTTGCCTGCCAGCCAGAACACCAGGGTAAACAACACCGCGATCAGGGCGCCCCAGAACAGATTCAGGGCACAGGCCAGCCGGAACCGCGCTCGGCTGCCCCGGCCAATGGCCCTGCCCACCATGGCTTCGGCAGCATAGGCAAAGCCGTCCATGCCGTAGGAAATAAACATCAGAAAGTTCATCAGCACGGCGTTGGCCGCCACTACGGTGTCGCCCAGCCGGGCGCCCTGGAAGGTCATGAACACAAAGGCCAGCTGCAGGCAGAGGGCGCGCATGAAAATGTCCCGGTTCAGCCCCAGCAGGCGCCGAAAGGCGTCACCGTTCAGGGTCTCGCGCCAGAAGCCAAACGCCGGGCGCAGCCCGCGCCGGTCAAGAGTGCGCCATACCAGCCAGGCTCCGAACAAGGCCGCTGCGTAGTCCGCCAGCACAGAGGCGGCGGCGGCGCCCTTGACCTGCCAGCCCAGGCCCATCACGAACCAGATATCGAGCACAATATTGGCACCGTTACCGAGGATCAGCAGCCACATGGGCGCCCTGGCGTTCTGGTTGCCCAGCAGCCAGCCCAGCAGCACCAGGTTGGTCAGCGCCGCCGGAGCACTCCAGATACGCACACTGACGTACTGGCGGCCATAGTGTTCCACCTCGGCGCTGGCCCCGGCCAGGCTGAAGGCCAGTTCGATAATCGGAGCTTGCAGCAGCAACAGTAACAGGGCCAGTCCCCAGGCCAGCAGCAGGGCCCGGACCAGTACGCTCAGCAGGCGCTGCTCGTCTCGGGCACCAAAAGCCTGAGCGGTGAGTCCGGTGGTGGACATGCGCAAAAAGCCCAGCAGAAAGAACAGCAGGCTGATGATGGTCGCGCCCACCGCCACGCCGCCCAGATAATACGCCTGCTCCAGGTGGCCGATCACCATGGTATCGACCAGCCCCAGTAACGGCACCGTGATATTGGACAGCACCATGGGCATCGCCAGGGCAAATACCCGGCGATGCCGTTCGGCATTGAAAAAGGAAATATTCACGAAAGACTCGCTACAACAGAGAAAAAATCAGCCGTGCCAGCGAGTCATGATGTGCTCGAGATCCTGCAGCAGCAGCCGGCCGTCCACCAGGGGAATGCCGCTGCCCTCGTCAAACACCGGGCGGAACGAGGCGTGCAGCTCGCCCCTGGGGTTTACCAGGGCGATGGAGGCGGAGTGATCCACCAGGTAATCCTGTTCGCCGCGCTCGTGCACGCCGTAGATGAGGCCCAGTTGCTGCACCGCCGGCATGAGGGTGTCGTGGCTGGCGGTGGCGGCGATAAAGGCCGGGTTGAAGTGCGCGGTGTAGGCCTTGAGCCGCTCGGGGGTATCCCGGCCAGGGTCGGCGGAGACAAACACCACCTGCACGCTGTCGTTCAGCCGGATCAGCTCAGGGTAGATGCGGGCCAGATCCGACAGCGTGGTAGGGCAGATGTCCGGGCAGAAGGTATACCCCACGAACACCAGACTCCAGTGCTCCTGAAAATGCTGCTCGGTAAAAGGCTGGCCATTGGCGTCGGTCAGCGTCATGGGCTTGAGTGGCCGGGGTTCAGGGTAGACCACCACCGCCTCGGTCAGGGTACCGGCCCGGTTGTTGTACCAGGCAACGCCGCTCAGGGTGCCCGCCACCAGCAGGGTCAGCGCCAGTAACCAAATCAGCTTGCTCGTATTAGCCATAGTCTATCCAGTGATCCGCCAGAATAAGAACAAACAGCCACATCAGATGACTGATTGAAAAGCGGAAACATTGTAATGCGGTTTGCGGCCCGGGTCTAAACTTGAGCCGCCAGGCCCACTGCACAAAGCGCAGGTTGAGCGCCAGCGAGCCCAGCAGGTAGGCCGGCCCGGACAGGCCCACCACCCAGGGCAGCAGGCACACCAGGGTCAGCAGCAGGGTATAGAGCAAGACGCAGGTTTTGGTGAACTCAATGCCGTGGGTCACCGGCAGCATAGGGATCTCCGCCTTGGCGTAATCATCCCGCCGGTGAATGGCCAGCGCCCAGAAATGGGGCGGCGTCCAGGTAAAAATGATCATCACCAGCAACAGGGCATGACCATGAAACTCACCGCTGACCGCCGTCCAGCCCAGCAAGGGCGGCATGGCGCCGGCCAGGCCACCAATGACGATGTTCTGCGGCGTGGCCCGCTTCAGCCAGACGGTATACACCACGGCGTAGCCCAGCAACGACGCCAGGGTCAGCCAGGCGGTGAGGGCATTCACCAGCAGCAACAGCACCGCCAGCCCCGAGGCCGACAGTGCCAAGGCAAAGGCCAGTGCCGGCG
>AZIJ01019263.1_pt1 | contig 14768 bp, 11 predicted proteins | sample 359151 | NCBI WGS metagenome assembly AZIJ01 (sample SAMN02429718, study PRJNA222666) | marine sediment metagenome | biome: Sediment sample; isolation source: enrichment culture of sample MGS-ElMAX(UA) from oil contaminated site at the... | place: Egypt: El Max | collected 2013-01-23 | depth 9.22 m m | reverse complement strand
GTCGGCCAGGCTGAAGGTCTTGTGGCTGACCTCCCGGGCGGGCCAGGCGTCGGTCTGCACCCAGTCACCGGCGCGGTGGGCGCTCATGGCCACCGGTGGCTGCGCCTCCTGCAGGTAGAAGGTGCACTCGGGCTCGTCCATGATGCCGGTGTCGATGTCCTTGAGCCAGTGATCCCACCAGCGCAGGGCTTCCTGCAAAAAGCCGATGGCCGGATCGGGAATGGCGAAGTGGGGATACTTGTGGATCCAGGGGCCGATCAGCGCCTTTTTCGGACAGGTCAGGTGTTCCATCATGCGCACCGGGGTATTGCGGTAGGCATCCCCCCAGCCGCCGATGCAGTAGACCGCCGCCTCGATATCGGCATAGTTCTCGCAAATGGAGCCGTGCTGCCAGTAGCCGTCCCGAGTGCCGTGCTCCACCCAGGGATGGGCCAGCAGCGGCATGTTCTCGAGCCGGTATTTCCAGCGGTCCAGCCAGTCGTCCCCCACCAGCCGCGGGTCGGGCACGGCGGCGGAAAAGCTCAGCATGGTGGCGGCCCAGCCCAGGTTCTCCAGCAGCAGGTTGCCGCCCTTGAAGTGCACGTCGTCGGCGTAGCGGTCGTCGGTGGAGCAGAGGGTGATGATCGCCTTCAGCGGCGCGGGCCGGCGCGCCGCCAGCTGCAGGCTGTTAAAGCCGCCCCAGGAGATGCCCATCATGCCCAGCTTGCCGCTGCACCAGGGCTGGCGGCTGATCCAGTCGATCACTTCCAGGGCGTCGTCCTGCTCCTGCTGGAGGTATTCATCCAGCATCAGGCCGTCGGACTCGCCGTTGCCGCGAATGTCTACCCGCACGCAGGCATAGCCATGACCCGCCAGGTAGGGGTGGGTGAGGGCGTCGCGCACCGCGGTACCGTCGAGCTTGCGATAGGGCAGGTACTCCAGAATGGCGGGCACCGGGTTTTGCTCCGCGTCTTCCGGCAGCCAGATGCGGGCCGCCAGCCGAGTGCCGTCTTTCAACGGGATCAGGGTGTGCTCGATTTCGCGTACGCGATGGGGAAATTCATGCCTGATGTGCATTTGCCGAAATTCCTTCGATGGTGGATGAATGAATGGCACCGGTGGGGTGCGCGGCGGCAGTCACCAATGCCGGGTTGGACAGCCAGTGCCAGAGTGAGCCGCTGGCCAGCAGTATGATGAACATGGCGGGCAAGCCGCCCAGGTTGGACAGCATCTTGATGCCGTCGATGCCCACAAAGGACACCATCACCCAGGACACGGTGCCGATCACCGTGCCCCACAGCACCTTGATGCCCAGGCCGCTGTTGAGATCGCTGTCGGCGGTCAGTCCCTGTGTGCACAGACCGCCGATGGCATCGGTGTTGGAATCGGCGGCGGTCACGTAGGAAACAAAGGCGATAAACAGCAGCAGCGCTATCATCAGCGGGCTGCCCGGTAACTGCTCAAAAATGTGGTACAGCACATGCTCCACGCCCTGGCTGTTGAGCACCTCGTTGAGGCCGGCGGCCTGCTGCAGATCCAGGTAGAGGGCGGTGCCGGAGAAGATGCAGATCCAGACGATGGCGAACAGCGCCGGATACACCAGATTGATGCGAATAAACTCCCGCACCGTATAACCCCGGGCGATTTTGCCCAGGAACAATGCGGTGACCGGGGCCCAGGCGAACCACACCGCCCAGTAGAAGATGCTCCACCACTGGGGCCAGGCATCATTGGCGGCGGCGCCGGTAAACAGGCTGCGGGAGAAGAAGGTATCCAGATACAGGCCCAGGGACTCGGTGCCCAGGGCGACCATAAAGGCGCTGGGGCCCAGGCAGGCCATAAACACCCCGAGGAACAGCAGCAGCCAGGCGTTGAGCGCCGACATGCGGGCAATGCCTTTCTTCAGGCCGCTGGCGGCGGAGAACACAAAGGTGGCCACGATCAGTGCAATGATCACGCCCAGGCGCAGCGGGCTGGTGTCACCGCCCAGATATTGGCCGGCGCCGCCGGCCAGGGTGAGGGCACCGGTACCCAGGGACGAGGCCATGCCGGCCACCAGGGCGTAGAGGGCGATGGCATCGATCAGGCTGCCGAAACGGCGGGTCAGGCCCGGGCCCAGCACCGGTTCCAGCATGCTACCGATGGAAAAGCGTTTGCGCTGGTTATAGAAGGCCAGGGCAAACACCAAGGAAGGAATGGTGTAGATGGCGTAGGGGGTAAAGGACCAGTGCAAAAACATGGTGGCCATGGCAAAGCGTGCCGCCTCGGGTGAGCCGGCCGCCAGGCCGCTGCTCTCGGGTGGGCCAAACAGGTGGTACAGGGGCTCGGCGGTGGTCCAGAACAGCACGCCCACCGCCAGGGTGGTGCACAGGGTAATGGAAAACCAGCGCCAGCGGCTCAGCAGCGGCTCTGCCCGATCGCCGCCGATGCGAATACGGCCCAGGGGCGAGCAGTAGACCACCACCGCCAGCACCAGCAGGTAGAGACTGCCCAGGCTGAACAACCAGGAAAAGTTATCGAGAATGGCACCGTTCAGCGACTTGGTGGTGGCGAGAAAGGTCTCCAGATCCAGGTAGCTGGCAACCAGGGCACCGAGCAGCAACAAAAAGGTCGGCCAGAACACCAGCGGCCGTATATTGGTCAGTAACATAAAGAATCACTCCATGACGGGATACTGCATATCCAGTTGATTCTGTTGTAAACAGGGCCGAATCGATTGGAAAATGATCAGCTATTTCAACATTCGGTGTCAGTGTGCAGAGTCAGCCCTTATGGCTCAAATGACATATGATCACGAGGATATGATCCCAGGGCATGAGGTGAGGCAGCGAAAACTGGCCCTGGCAGGGCAAAGGGCGAAACAAATAAAAATGCCGGCGGTGGCCGGCATGGGTAACGCGAGTCGTGGAGCGAGGTTTACTCGGTGATCACGAACTTGCCCTTCATCACGCCAATATGGCCGGGGAAAGAGCAGAAATAGCTGTAGTCGCCCCCGGCGGTCATGCCCTCGGTGCTGAAGGTGATGGTGCTGCTTTCGCCGCCGCCGATCAGGTCAGTGTGAGCGATAATGCGTTCGTCACTGGTGTCGAGATAGTCGTTGTCGGCACCGGCATTGATGCCGGCAGTGGCGATGGGCTGCATGTTGGCGGTTTCACTCAGTACCCAGTTATGGCCCATGACGCGTTTGTCCAGATTACCGGTGTGGTTCAGGGTTAGGGTCACTTCTTTGCAGCTGGCGGGGACGCTCAGCTCCTGCTGATCAAACTGCATGGCGTCGTTGCCATTAATGGTCAGGTTGCATTCATCGGCCAGGGCGGGCAGGGCCGCAGACAACAGCACCAGGCCAGCCAGGGACTTAACAATGTTCATACCGTGCACTCCTTGATCGTCATGATGGAACTATCGGAAACCCCCGCAGGAGGGGCGATCCATACCTTGGCACAAGATGATAATAATTATCAATACCTTGTTGGTAAAGATCCCGTGACCGGCAGGGATCCTTGTTGCCATCCCCAGTATACAAAATGTGCGTAGCTTGTTTATAAAAACGAGGATCCTGTGCATCAAGTTGTGATTTACTCACAGAAGTCAAGGATCATATTTTTCAGGATCGGCGCGATCCGGCTAGAGATCCTCAGGGCTGGCAAGTAGAATGATCCCCCCCTTGATTGATCCCTTTTGTTTCAGGAGTTCGAATGAGCGCTATGCTTTGGCAGCAGTGTCTTGCCCGGCTACAGGACGAATTGCCTTCCGCGGAATTCAGCATGTGGATCCGGCCGCTGCAGGCGGAGCAGGGCGACGACACCCTGACCCTGTTCGCCCCCAACCGCTTTGTGCTCGACTGGGTGCGGGACAAGTACCTGATCCGCATCAACGGCCTGCTGGGCGAGTTTTGCGGCAACCAGTGCCCCCAGCTCAAGTTTGAGGTGGGCAACAAGCGCGCCCAGGTCAATCTGATGGCCAGCAGCACCGGTCAGGGCAATGGCAGCAGCAAGCCTCAGGCCCGCCCCCAGCTGGTGCCGTCCTGGAGCGAGCAGGCGGACGACAAGCCCAGGATTAATCACAAGAGCAACATGAACACCAACTATACCTTTGACAACTTCGTTGAAGGTAAGTCGAACCAGCTGGCCCGGGCCGCCGCCCGCCAGGTGGCCGACAACCCGGGCGGCGCCTACAACCCGCTGTTTCTTTACGGCGGCACCGGCCTGGGCAAGACCCACCTGCTGCACGCGGTGGGCAACGGCATTCGCGAGCGCAAGGCCGACGCCCGAGTGATCTACATGCACTCCGAGCGCTTTGTGCAGGACATGGTCAAGGCGCTGCAGAACAACGCCATCGAGGAGTTCAAGCGCTACTACCGCAGCGTGGACGCCCTGCTGATCGACGACATTCAGTTCTTCGCCAACAAGGAACGCTCCCAGGAGGAGTTTTTCCACACCTTCAACGCCCTGCTCGAAGGCAACCAGCAGATCATTCTGACCTCGGATCGTTATCCCAAGGAGATCGACGGGGTGGAGGACCGGCTCAAGTCCCGCTTTGGCTGGGGCCTCACGGTGGCGATCGAGCCCCCCGAGCTGGAAACCCGGGTGGCGATCCTGATGCGCAAGGCCGCCGAAAACAAGATCCACCTGCCCGACGAAGTGGCCTTCTTTATTGCCAAGCGGCTGCGTTCCAACGTGCGCGAACTGGAAGGGGCGCTGAACCGGGTGATTGCCAACGCCAACTTTACCGGCCGCTCCATCAATATCGACTTTGTGCGCGAGGCGCTCAGGGATCTGCTGGCGTTGCAGGAAAAGCTGGTGACCATCGACAACATTCAGAAGACGGTGGCCGAGTACTACAAGATCAAGGTGGCGGATCTGCTGTCCAAGCGCCGCTCCCGCTCCGTGGCCCGGCCACGCCAGCTGGCCATGGCCCTCGCCAAGGAGCTGACCAACCATTCCCTGCCGGAAATCGGTGACGCCTTTGGCGGTCGGGATCACACCACGGTACTGCACGCCTGTCGCAAAATTGGCCAGCTGCGGGAAGAGAGTCATGATATAAAGGAAGATTATTCCAACCTGATTCGAACCCTGTCTTCCTGATCGGAGAGCCCCATGCAGTTTACCATCAGCCGCGAAGCCCTGTTGCGCCCCCTGCAACTGGTATCCAGTGCCCTGGGAGGCCGGCCCAACCTGCCGATCCTCAACAATATTCTGCTGAGCGTCGGCGACGATGCCCTGTCGATGACCGGCACCGATACCGAGGTGGAAATGGTGGCCCGGGTACCGTTGGACGGGGCGGTGACCGCCGGCCGCACCACGGTGCCGGCGCGCAAGTTGCTGGATATCTGTCGTGGCCTGCCCGACGGTGCCGAACTGACCTTCAGCCAGGAAGGGGATCGCCTGCTGCTGCGCTCCGGTCGCAGCCGCTTCAACCTGTCCACCCTGCCGGCGGAAGACTTTCCCAATATCGAGGAGTGGTCGTCCGAGCTGGAATTTGACATCAATCAGCTGGCACTGAAGAAGCTGATCGAAGCCACCCAGTTCTCCATGGCCATTCAGGATGTGCGTTACTACCTCAACGGCATGCTGTTTGAGACCGACGGCTCCAGCCTGCGTACCGTGGCCACCGACGGTCACCGCCTGGCCACCTGTCAGCGCGAGCTGGAGCAGGCGTTGCCGGCCCAGCAGGTGATCGTGCCGCGCAAGGGGGTGCTGGAGCTGGCCAAGCTGCTGGAGCACGAGGATCAGGACGTGCGTCTGCAGGTGGGCAAGAACAACCTGCGCGCCGTGACCCAAGGCTTTATCTTTACCTCCAAGCTGGTGGACGGCCGTTTCCCGGACTACCGTCGGGTGCTGCCCCGGGAGAGCGACAAGACCCTGATTTGCGACCGGGAAGGGCTGAAGCAGGCCTTTACCCGGGCGGCCATTCTGTCCAACGAAAAGTTTCGCGGCGTGCGCCTCAACCTGCAGGATCAGATCCTCAAGATCACCGCCAACAATCCGGAGCAGGAAGAAGCGGAAGAGGTGCTGGATGTGCACTATGAAGGCAGCGACCTGGAGATTGGTTTCAACGTCTCCTATGTGCTCGACGTGCTCGGTACCCTCAAGTCGGAGCAGGTCAAGATCAGCTTGAAGGATGCCAGCAGCAGTGGCCTGATCGAGGCCCAGGATAACGGCGATGCCCTCTACGTGGTGATGCCCATGCGGCTGTAACATGGCCCTGCTCAACCTTCAGCTCAAGGATTTCCGCAATATTCGCCATGGCCGGCTGGTGCCGGCCTCGGGCATCAATGTGCTGGTCGGGCCCAACGGCAGCGGCAAGACCAGCATTCTGGAAGCCATTCACTATCTCGGCGTTGGCCGCTCCTTTCGTACCCATCTTACCGGCCGGGTGATCCAGCAGGGCGAGCAGGCCTTTACCCTCTTTGCCCGAGTGCAGCAACACGAGGGCGAGGGCCTGCCGGTGGGCTTGTCCAAAACCCGGGGCGGGGACACTCGGCTCAAGGTGGCGGGCCGGGCGGCCGAGCGGCTGGCGGATCTGGCGCACATTCTGCCCATTCAGTTGATCCACCCGGAAGGGTATAATCTGCTGACCGGCGGACCCAAGTTGCGGCGGGCCTACCTGGATTGGGGGCTGTTTTATTCGAGTTCCGAATTTTTTGCCGTCTGGGGGCGTTACCGGCGTCTGCTCAAGCAGCGCAACGCCCTGCTGCGGCAACAACGCCCCTACCGGGAGCTGGGCTATTGGGATCCCCAGCTGGTGGCGGCGGGCGAGGCGCTGAGCGCCTACCGGCAGGAGTATGCCGACGCCATCGCGCCGGTGATCGCCGCCATTGCCGCCGATTTTCTGCCGGAGTTTGAATTCGGCTTTGACTTTTTTCGCGGCTGGGACCGGCAGACCGGCCTGGCCGCGGTGCTGGAACAGGGCGTTGAGCGGGACGCCGGTCTGGGTTACACCCAGGCCGGACCCCACAAGGCCGAGATAAGAATAAAGGCCCGGGGCATGCCGGTGCAGGATTTGCTGTCGCGGGGCCAGCTCAAGCTGCTGGTATGTGCCATGCGACTGGCCCAGGGGCTGTATTTAAAGCAGCAGTCCGGTCAGGACTGTATTTTTTTGATCGACGACTTTGCGTCCGAGCTGGACCAACACAAGCGGGGATTGCTGGCCGGGCGGCTGAAGGAGCTGCAGGCCCAGGTGTTTATCTCCGCCATCGACATTAACCAGCTCGGTGACATGATCACACGGGATGACAGTAAGCTGTTTCACGTGAAACAGGGTGAAATCACCGAAACCCAGGAGTGCAAGCAAGCCAATGAGTGAACACACTTACGACTCTTCGAGTATCAAGGTATTGAAAGGTCTGGATGCGGTCCGCAAGCGTCCGGGCATGTATATCGGCGACACGGATGATGGCACTGGCCTGCACCACATGGTGTTTGAGGTGGTGGACAACTCGATCGACGAGGCCCTGGCCGGTCACTGTAAAGACATCGTGGTCACCATTCACGCCGACGGCTCGGTGTCCGTGTCCGATGACGGCCGGGGCATTCCGGTGGATATTCACGAAGAGGAAGGCCGCTCCGCCGCCGAGGTGATCCTGACCGTGCTGCACGCCGGCGGCAAGTTCGACGACAACTCCTACAAGGTCTCCGGCGGTCTGCACGGGGTGGGGGTGTCGGTGGTCAACGCCCTGTCGGAAAAGCTGCAACTCACCATCTGGCGCAGCGGCAAGGTGCACGAGCAGACTTACCGTCACGGCGAGCCCCAGGCGCCGCTCACCGCCGTGGGCGATACCAGCCGCTCCGGCACCCAGATCCGCTTCTGGCCCAGCCATGAAACCTTTACCGACACCAACTTCCACTACGACATTCTGGCCAAGCGCCTGCGGGAGCTGTCCTTCCTCAACTCCGGCGTGTCCATCAAGCTGCTGGATGAGCGCGACGGCAAGGAAGTGCACTTCCAGTATGAAGGCGGCATTCAGGCCTTTGTGGAATACCTGAACCGCAACAAGACCCCCATCCATCCCAAGGCCTTTCATTTTTCCACCGAGCGGGAAGACGGCATTGCGGTGGAGGTGTCCATGCAGTGGAACGACTCCTACCAGGAGAACATCTTCTGTTTCACCAACAACATACCCCAGCGGGACGGCGGTACCCACCTGGCCGGTTTCCGTGCGGCCCTGACCCGTACCCTGAACGGCTACATGGACAAGGAAGGGTTCAGCAAGAAGGCCAAGACCTCCGCCTCCGGTGACGACGCCCGGGAAGGCCTTACTGCTGTGATTTCGGTCAAGGTGCCGGATCCGAAGTTTTCGTCCCAGACCAAGGACAAGCTGGTGTCCTCCGAGGTGAAAACCGCGGTGGAGCAGACCATGGCCGAGCGGCTGCAGGAATTTCTGCTGGAAAACCCCAACGACGCCAAAATCGTGGTCAACAAGATCATCGACGCGGCCCGGGCCCGGGAAGCGGCGCGCAAGGCCCGGGAAATGACCCGGCGCAAGGGCGCCCTGGATCTGGCCGGCCTGCCCGGCAAGCTGGCCGACTGTCAGGAAAAAGACCCGGCGCTGTCCGAACTCTACATCGTGGAAGGTGACTCGGCGGGTGGCTCCGCCAAGCAGGGGCGTAACCGTAAATATCAGGCCATTCTGCCGCTCAAGGGTAAAATCCTGAACGTGGAAAAGGCCCGCTTCGACAAGATGCTGTCGTCTCAGGAAGTGGCCACCCTGATCACCGCCCTGGGCTGCGGCATCGGCCGGGACGAGTACAACCCCGACAAGATGCGTTACCACCATATCATCATCATGACCGATGCGGACGTGGACGGTGCCCATATTCGTACCCTGCTGCTGACCTTCTTCTACCGGCAGATGCCGGAGATCATCGAACGCGGTTACGTCTATATTGCCCAGCCGCCGCTGTACAAGGTGAAAAAGGGCAAGCAGGAGCAATACCTGAAGGACGAGCCGGCCATGCTGCAGTACCAGACCAGCCTGGCCCTGGACGGCGCCACCCTGCATGTGAACGAGTCGGCCCCGGCCATCGGCGGCGAGCAACTGGAAAAGCTGGTCAACGACTACCGCAAGGTGCAGGAGCTGATCGCCCGGCTGTCCCGCCGGGCGCCGGAAGTGGTGCTCAATGAGCTGATTTATCAGCCCGAGTTGAGCCTGGAAGCCCTGACCGATGAAGCCCGGGTGAACGCCTGGCTGGCGGCCATCAATGAATCGCTGGAAGACAGCAACACCAACGGCACCCAGTACCTGCTGGATGCGGTGTTCTCGGAAGAGCGCAACTGCCACCTGCCGCGGGTCAAGGTACGTCAGCACGGCATGGAGCGGGAATTCCCCATCAGCTACGACTTCTTCGCCTCCGGCGAATACCGCAGCATAGTGGATCTGGGCAAGGGCATCGCCAACCTGATCGAGGAGGGCGGTTACGTCAAGCGCGGCGAGAAGACCAAGGCCGTAGACAGCTTTGCCGAGGCCCTGGACTGGCTGATGAACGAGAGCAAGCGCGGTCTCTATGTGCAGCGCTACAAGGGACTGGGCGAGATGAACCCGGATCAGCTGTGGGAGACCACCATGGATCCGGGCACCCGCCGCATGCTGCGGGTGACCATTGAAGATGCGGTGGCCGCCGATCAGCTGTTCTCCACCCTGATGGGTGATCACGTAGAGCCGCGCCGCGACTTTATCGAGACCAACGCCCTCAAGGTGGCCAACCTGGATATCTGATCTTCGGTTCAGTCACCCATATCAAAGGCAGCCTGCGGGCTGCCTTTTTCATGCCGGTTGAAAACTGGCAACGCGGTGGCGCGTCGCCGCAATAAATTGAAGCCGACTAGACTGGAATAAGACTTATGCAATCCATAAAGGGGAGCAGAATGAGCAACCACAGTCGCAAATATTCCAGCCGGGTGGTGGACGGCCATGCCAGAGCCCCGGCCCGAGCCATGCTGCGGGCCACCGGTTTTACCGATGACGACTTTCACAAGCCTCAGGTGGGCATTGCTTCTACCTGGAGTAATCTGACGCCCTGCAATATGCACATCAACGGCCTGGCGGAAGAAGCGGCCCGGGGCGCCGACGCGGCCGGCGGCAAGAGCATTATCTTCAACACCATCACCATTTCCGATGGCATCGCCAATGGTACCGAGGGCATGAAATACTCGCTGGTGTCCCGGGAGATCATTGCCGATTCCATTGAGGCGGTGGCCGGTTGCGAAGGCTTTGACGGTCTGGTGGCCATTGGCGGCTGCGACAAGAACATGCCCGGCTGTCTGATTGGGCTGGCCCGGCTCAACCGGCCGGCGGTGTTTGTGTATGGTGGCACCATCATGCCCGGCGACAACCACACCGACATTATATCGGTGTTTGAAGCGGTAGGGGCCCACGCCAAGGGAAACATGACCGCCATTGAAGTAAAACAGATAGAAGACACAGCCATTCCCGGACCGGGCGCCTGCGGCGGCATGTATACCGCCAATACCATGGCCTCGGCCATCGAGGCCATGGGCATGAGCCTGCCGGGCAGCTCGGCCCAAAATGCCACCTCACAGATCAAGCTGGAGGACTGCCGGCGTGCCGGCGAGGCGGTGCTGCAACTGCTGAAACACAATATTCGCCCGTCCGACATCATGACCCGGCCCGCCTTTGAAAACGCCATTACCCTGGTGATCGCCCTGGGCGGCTCCACCAATGCGGTGTTGCACCTGCTGGCCATGGCCCATGCGGTGGGGGTGGAGCTGACCCTGGACGATTTTGCCCGTATCGGCAAGCGGGTGCCGGTGCTGGCGGACTTGCGTCCCAGCGGCCATTACATGATGGCGGAGCTGGTGGCCATTGGCGGCATTTTACCGCTGATGAAAACCCTGCTCGATGCCGGCCTGCTGCATGGCGACTGCCTGACGGTCACCGGTAACACGCTGGCGGAGAACCTGGCCGGCGTGCCGCCTTATCCGCCGGGACAAGCCATCATTCGCCCCCTCAACAACCCCATCAAGGCCGACAGCCACCTGCGCATTCTCTACGGCAACCTGGCTCCCGGGGGCGCCGTGGCCAAGATCACCGGCAAGGAGGGCTTAAGCTTTACCGGGCCGGCGCGGGTGTTTGACTCGGAAGAGGAGACCCTGGCGCGTATTCTCGACGGCACCGTGCAAAAGGGCGATGTGGTGGTGATCCGCTACGAAGGCCCCAAAGGTGGTCCTGGCATGCGGGAAATGCTGAGCCCCACCTCGGCCATCATGGGCCGCGGTCTGGGCAAGGGCGTGGCGTTGATCACCGATGGCCGCTTTTCCGGTGGCAGTCACGGCTTCGTGGTCGGACATATCACGCCGGAGGCCCGCCAGGGCGGGCCCCTGGCCATAGTGCAGGACGGCGACAGGATCACCATTGATGCCGAGCACAACCGGCTGGAGCTGGAGCTGACCGACAGCGTCATCGCCGAGCGGTTGGCCCGCTGGCAGCCCCCGGAGCCTCGCTATCGCCGGGGCGTGCTGGCCAAGTATGCCCGCACCGTGGGCTCGGCATCCCATGGCGCGGTGACCGACGCCCACGAAGGGGGGCGATGAGGAAAAATTTATCCGCTGGTCGCTTGAAAGCCTGAAAATCCAGCCTTATATCTTGCTATGAACAAGGCGGATCGCTCATTGGAGGATCCGTATCGCCCGTCCGCATGGAGGGCAAATCATTATCGCTCACTGGAGGATAGATGTATGTCACGCTTTGATTTCTCGCCCCTGTACCGCTCCGCCATCGGTTTTGATCGCCTGGCGTCCCTGATGGAAAACGCCGGCAGCAACGGCAACAGCGGCTATCCCCCCTACAATATCGAGCTGCTCAGCGAGAATCAGTACCGTATTTCCATGGCAGTGGCCGGTTTCACCCGGGACGAGCTGGAGATCACCAGTCATGAAAACACCCTGATGGTGAAAGGCCACAAGGCTCCCGAGCAGCAGGGCCGCAACTACCTGTATCAGGGCATTGCCGAGCGCGGCTTTGAGCGTCGTTTTCAGCTGGCCGATCATATCAAGATTACCGGTGCCGATCTGGAAAACGGCCTGCTGCACATTGACCTGGTACGGGAAGTGCCGGAAGCCGCCAAGCCGAGAACCATCAGTATCGGATAACAGGCCGACCGATTTTCACAACACCATTTACCTATTGCTTGCGATTGGAGGATAGGAGTATGAGTCGTTTTGATCTGAGCCCCTTGTACCGTTCCGCCATTGGTTTTGACCGCCTGGTGGGGGATCTGGAACACCTGCTGCACGGCAAGGGCGGTGAGCAGCCGCCCTACAATATCGAAAAGCTGGACGACGATCGTTACCTGATCACGGTGGCGGTGGCCGGTTTTGCTGAAGGCGAGCTGGCGCTGTCGGTGGAGCAGAACACCCTGCTGGTAAAGGGCAAACGTGAACAAGCCACCGAAGAGCGCCGTTACCTGTATCAGGGCATCAGCGAAGGGGATTTCGAGCTCAAGTTCCGGCTGGCGGATCATGTGCAGGTAAAGGAGGCCAAGCTGGAGCACGGCCTGCTGCGCATCAGCCTGCTCAGGGAAGTGCCCGAGGCACTCAAGCCCCGCCGCATTGAAATCGGCGCAGGGCGAACCCTGGAGCATAGAAGCGAATAACCCTCAGCTCGATAACACAACGCCGGCAAAAGCCGGCGTTGTTGTTTATTAATCCTGCTCGACCTCACTCAGATCCTGCAAGCGAGTTTGGGTCAGGACTCACCGTAAATCGCCAGTACTTCCTTCGCCAGAATGTCGATCCCGGCTTTTACGTCCGCTTCCGGCTGGGCATAGTTCAGGCGAATGCACTGCTTGCTGTGGGCCCAGTTGTCATCTTCAATGCCCGGAAAGAAGTAATGCCCGGGCACCACCAGCAGGCCTTTTTGCTTGAGGCGCTGATACAGCTCCTGGCAGTGTACCGGTAAGTCTTCAAACCACAGCCACAGAAACAGCGCGCCTTCCGGCTTGTGAATATGGAACTGGGGTAGGGGAATGGCCTGCTGCAGCCAGGCCACTGCCTGTTGTGCCTTGGCCTGGTAGAAGGGCTTGATGACATCGTTGCTCAGGCGAATGATGTCGCGGTTCTGAATCATCGGCAGGGTCAGGGCCGGCCCCAGGCTGCCAGGGGCCAGGTTGACGATGCCGCTGATGTTGGTGATGGCTTGCACTATGGTGGGATTAGCGATCACGATGCCGCAGCGGACCCCGGGCAGGCCCAGTTTCGACAGGCTCATGCACAGTATGGTGTTGTCGTTCCAGAAGGGGGTGGCGTCACTGAAAATGATGTTGGGAAAGGGCGTGCCGTAGGCGTTGTCGATCAGCAGCGGAATGCCCTTGTCTTGAGCAATCTGATCCAGGTGGCGGATTTCCTCGTCGGTAAGCACGTTGCCGGTGGGGTTGGTGGGCCGGGACACACAGATAAGGCCAATGTCGTCGCCCACGTCCAGCCGGTCGAAGTCCACGTAGTATTTGAACAGGCCGTTTTCAAGACGGCGGATTTCCGGCTTGCAGGCCACAAAGTGATCTTCGTCCAGCGCGCTGTCACCGTAGCCGATGTACTCCGGCGCCAGCGGAAACAGCACTTTCTTTTTGCGGCCATCGGCAAATTCACCCGCCAGGAGGTTGAACAGGTAAAAGAAGGCGGTCTGGCTGCCGTTGGTCAGGGCGATGTTTTCGGGGCCTACCGGCCAGCCCAACTTGCTGGACAACAGCTCGGCCAGCGCTTGAATAAAGCTGTCTTTCCCTTGGGGGCCATCGTAGTTGGCAATGGCTTTCAGCAGTGCTCCGGTTTTCAGCAGGCCCTGGGCCTGGCTGTCCAGGTAGGCCATCACCTCGGGAATGGCGGCCGGGTTGCCGCCGCCCAGCATGATGGTATTGGGGGCGGTGAGGCCCTGGTTGAGATCGTCCATCAGCTGGGTGATGCCGGAGTGACGGGTAAACTTCTGTCCAAACGCTGAAAATTCCATGAGCGAGCTACCAATTGCGATACGGTTGCGAAACCTTCACGGTATCCGATATTGCCAGTGGTGTCGACCGGACGGGGCAGCGCCTTGCTGCGTGGAAAACTCCCTGTTTCACGTGAAACAGGGAGGGCATGAGCTCAGTAGGTATAGGTTTGGGTCGGGCGGGCAAATTTGGAGGGCTTGGCTTCGTAGCTGACCTTCAGTGCCAGCACCGTGCACTTTTCATCCTGCTCCAACAGCGGCGCCAGCTCACTGAGCATGCGCTGACGCTCCGGGGAATGCTGCCAGTGCTCCCAGCTTTCGATGCTTTGCCAGTTGGAAATCACGTAGAAGTGGTTGGGATGGTGTACGTCCCGGTAGGCGTCCCCCTTGAGAAACCCGGGGCGCTCGGTAATCTGCAGCATCAGGTTGCGAATGGTGTCCTGATAAACGGTTTCCAGCCCTTCCGCCACCCGGCGTTCAATAATGACCTTGATCATCGGCATCGTCCTTGTGCGAGTTGAGTCACATTAAGTATTAACACAAATCTCTCCGTTATTGGTAAGACCAGGAAAACAAAAAGAGTGGGTGCAGAAGAGTACAAAAAAGCCCCGCGGGTGCGGGGCCTTGAGTCACGGAAGAATCCGGCGGCTTACTGCAGCAGAGAAATATCGGCCACGCGCAGGAACAGGTTGCGCAGCTGGTTGAGCAGGGCCAGACGGTTGAGGCGGACGGCCTCGTCCTCGGCCATCACCATTACCTGGTCAAAGAAGGCATCCACGCTCTCGCGCAGGGCGGCCAGCTCGGCCAGGGCCTGGCTGTAGTCGCCGGCGGCAAACAGCGGGGCCAGGCGCTC
>AZIJ01023195.1_pt1 | contig 14812 bp, 13 predicted proteins | sample 359151 | NCBI WGS metagenome assembly AZIJ01 (sample SAMN02429718, study PRJNA222666) | marine sediment metagenome | biome: Sediment sample; isolation source: enrichment culture of sample MGS-ElMAX(UA) from oil contaminated site at the... | place: Egypt: El Max | collected 2013-01-23 | depth 9.22 m m | reverse complement strand
ATGGAATCGCCAAAATGTAGCACTATTAGGATCAGTTATTTATCCCTCCCTCCCCCTGAAAAAGAATAAATGACACCGTGAGCCTCATCTTTCATTTTGAGACTTAATTCAACTGCCACCAAAGCTTGAAGTGGTGATTCGACAATGTATAGATTATCAACTTCATTCATTTTAGTTTTCACGCAGTTTCATATAACCCTGAACCAGTTGAAAGTCACCTTCCACATCAACATCTATAGAATCGGAACTATTCATAACATATGAAAATGTTCCCTTACTATAAAGTTCGTTCAATCTACCAACGTAGCTCCTATTGAAAATATAAATTGCGCCATTCAACCTGTACCAAGGCTCCAGATCTTGGGTTCGTTTTATGTTTTCAGATTTTATAAATCCTTCCATTTCCCCATTTTGACCAAGTTTGTTACAAAACTGAATAGAATGTTCCAACTCACATACCGACACTACCGCTCTAGCTGCTTTCTTCTGCATCAGCTCTGTCGCCTCACGGATATGCCGGGCATTTCTAAGAGGTGATGTCGGCTGTAGAATCGCCACGGTAGTAACTTGGCATTTATAGTGCTGCTCAAACCACTCAACAAGGTGCGTGACCACATCATTAGTCGTTGCTTCATCTGTTGCTAGATACCCAGGCCTGAGAAAAGGCACTTCAGCTCCAAACTTCCGAGCGATATTAGCAATATTTTCACAGTCAGCACTGACAAAAACGTGATCGAATACTTTACTTTCAAGTGCGGCTTCAATAGTCCAGGCGATCATGGGCTTGCCTGCGAGCGATTTTATATTTTTCCCAGGCAAACGTTTGCTCCCGCCTCTGGCAGGGATAATGGCGATGTTCACAGAAAGAGCCCCTTTATATCCTGCTGTGCCTTTTGGTAATCAGTCATTCTTCCAATATCCAACCAATAGTCATGGCTGGTATAGATCCCTACCTTATGTTGTTCAGCCATCCGCTGCTCCAGCAAAGTAGGCATATCTATTCGTGTATCAGCCTTAACTGAGGCCACACAATCAGGGCTGAGCACATAAATACCAGTATTGATGCGGTAGCGGTATGTCGGTTTCTCTACCATACCGGTTATCAGCGAGTTGCTGCTCTCTATTACACCAAAGGGCACCTGGTACTCCAGCTCACGCACACACATGGTGGCATCGAACTCTTGCTGTTCATGGTGCACCAGCAGGCGAGTGAAATCGACCTTGGTCAGTACATCGCCATTCATCATAATCAGTGGCAACTGGGGGAGATCACTGGGCAACAGCCCCAAGGCGCCGCCGGTACCCAACGGTGTATCTTCATGAACATACCGAATACTTACCCCCAGCTGACTACCATCGCCAAAATAGTCTCGGATCTGCTCCGGCATATAGTGGGTAGAGATATAAAACTGATGAAACCCCTGCTGAATAAAACGGTCAATCAGGTGCGCCAGCATGGGTTTCTCTCCCACCCGCAACATGGGTTTAGGGCAGTGATCGGTCAACGGGCGTAATCGGGTGCCAAAACCACCTGCCATGATGAACACCGGGTTGTCCCGCTTTGTGGGTTGTAGAGCATGATGCAGAGTTTCCAGCCCCAACAACTCGCCCAGCTCGTTCACCACCGGCAAGGCCAGCAGATCATATTTATCCATGATCTTCAGGCACTGCGTGCGCGAGTCGGTTAACCTGGCGGTTCTGGGCTGAGGATTCATGACTCGGGCGACCGGGTCATCCATATTGCAGTCCACCAGCAGACCACGGCGAATGTCACCGTCCGTTACCGTGCCTTGCAAACGCTGTTGTTCGTCACATACCAGGGCAATACGCAGGGCGGCCCGGTCTATAACGCGCATTGCATCACGAATGGTCGCCCCTGTTGCCAAGACGACGTTCTTCCATTCTGTCATTTCAAATCCTTAACTAAGAATACGGCTGCGGGCAGGGATCAAAGTCTGGTTGGCCGGCACGTCTCTGGCTATGCTGGTCCCAGCACCAATCACCGCTCGTTCACCGATGGCCAGCCCCTGAATAATATTGGCACCTGTGCCGATATGAACGCGGTGACCGGTGGTAACACCACCACTTAGGGTTGCCCTTGGGGCTAGGTGATTATGAGAGCCGATATTACAATCGTGCTCAACAATGCAGCCAGTATTAAGCAAGGTGTTGTCGCCGATCTGCACTCCTGCCTGGACAATGACACCGGCCATAATTTGAACCCCCTGTCCCAAGGTGACATATTCGGACAGGATGGCATGAGGTGATATCACCGAAGCAAAATGGTATCCCAGGCCGGTAAACCGCTGAAATAATCTCCAGTTCAGGTCTTTGCCTGGCAGGGCCCCAATACCGTTTACCAGTTCAACCTGCTCCGGGCCGAACTGCTCCAGTAATGCTTCATCACCGTTGATATGAGGCACATCTGCCAGAGGACCACGAGGAGCCAACGGGTGAGGCGATACCACGCCCAACAGGATATGTCCTTGTTTTTTCAGGATCTCGGCAAGACCGGCGGCATGGCCGCCAGCCCCCAGAATCACCAGTGGCTTAGTCACGGATCAGCTCCCCTTCCTGATAATCGCGCCCTGCCGGTTTCCCTAACCAGGTCCAGTAGCCATAGGGAGAAAGACCATCGCCGGGGCGTTTTACCGCCAGATTATTCTCGGTAAACGGCTCACCGGCGCGGATAGGTGCCGCTGCCACCAGGCTCTTGCGTGCTACTGCCTTGTTCTTGACTTCAGAGGGTTGAGGCCCCTTGATGCCATTGCCAAGGGCCAGCTCCACATCGCGAACAGCCTGCACCATGGCGGCCAGTTCATCGGATTCCAGAGAGGCTTTGTGATCCGGCCCCTCCATGCTTTTGTCGAGTGTAAAGTGCTTTTCAATCAAGCGGGCGCCCAGTGCCGCCGCCGCCACCGGAATGGTGATCCCCGCACTGTGATCGGAGTAGCCAGGCGTCAACCCAAAGGCGGTGGCCATGGTCTGCATAGCCCGCAGGTTGATTTCATTTATGGGGGCCGGGTATTCGGTGGTGCAGTGCAGCAGCGTCACCCTGCGCTTCAGTGCCCATTGGCCAGCTTCACTGGCATACGCTTCCGTAAAGGCCTGTTCACTGGGTTCCGCTGCTTCGTCCGCCGTCAGCCCAAAGGCAATAACGCCCAGCGCGGCTTCTACTTCAGCCAGGCTTGCCATGCCGGTAGAGACAATCAGTTCACAGCCTGTACGAGCATGCTCCAGCACAAAGGGTGCATTGGTCAGCTCACCTGATGGAATTTTCAGGGTGGTCAGACCGAGCTCTTTAACCAGAAATATCAGGCTTTCGGAGTCGAACGCCGTGGACAGGAATTCAATGCCTAACTCATTACAACGAGCGATTAATGCTTTATGAGTATCGAAGCCCAGTTCTAACCGGCTTAGCATATCAAACTGAGACTCTACTACACCGGTATTACGTGTTTGGTATTCTGCTTGCTGTGCTGTCTTGTTGACCAGATTTTTAGCTTTGAAAGTCTGAAACTTGACAATATCGGCACCGGCGGCGTGTGCTGCCTCCACCAGCCTAAACGCCAGCTCGGCACTGCCGTTATGATTAACACCCGCCTCCGCGATAATCTTGATCATGCCTGGCTTTCCTTGTGGATATCGTAGAAGGTTTTAATCACTGACAACTCCGCCGTCTTGAGTGTATTGACAATGGACTGACTGGTATTCCCCTGACCGTACGGGTTCCGTACCTGACTAACATCTGCTGCCAGTGCCACCTGCAGCGCGTCAACAATCGCAGGGGTGATGGCGTCGCAATGCAGGACGCTGTCTGCTGCCAGCCGACCGCGCTGGCGAGCACCAATGTTTACCGTTGGCACGCCAAAAGAAGGCACTTCAATCAGGCCACTAGATGAATTCCCCACCACGGCGGCGGCGTGCTTTACCGCACTCAGATAACGCTGCTGCCCAAGAGAGGGGATCGCCAGCACGCGGCCGGCTTGCTGACTGGCATAGGTTTCCAGCAGCGGAATAATGTCACGGCCACCGTCATCGGCATTGGGGTAGGTCAGAATTACCTGATGTTCAGGAAAATAATCCAGGGCTTTTAGCAACTGCTCAAATGACGCTCTGGCGGGCTCTGACGCCAATGTCACTGGGTGATAGGTCACCAGGAAATAAGGGCGCTCAAGCGCAAAACTTAATGACGTTGACAGCTCGGACACCGTCATCATGTTGCTACGCTGCAAATGGTCAAGCCCAATGGCACCCACGTTATGTACTCGGTTAGGATGTTCGCCCAGCTGGATCACTCGCTGCCGGTGCTCGGCAGTAGAGGTGAAATGCAACAGGCTCAGCTTGGTAATGGCGTGACGAATGGCATCATCATAGGCACCTTCGGTGATTTCGCCCCCGTGGATATGGGCAACGGGAATGCGCAGTATCATCGCCGCCTGGGCCGCTGCCAGTGCCTCAAACCGGTCCCCGAGGATCACCAACGCATCGGGTGCCATGCGGCTCAGCGCGTCTGCGAAGCCAATCACGCCCAGACCAATGCTTTTTGCTGTGCCAACCGCTGAATCGGAAGACAGCAGCATTTCGACTTTTTCGTCGATGTGAAAGCCGTCTGCTTCTATTTGTTGGTAGGTCATGCCGAATTCTGGCGAGAAATGCATACCCGCCACCAGCAACTGTAATCTCAGCTCTGGTTCCTGCTGAATATCCTTCAGCAACCAATACAGCAATCCATATTCGGCCCGGGTCCCGGTAAATACCGCAATGTTTCGCATGTCAGGCCTCTGTTGGTGAGCTGGGCAGATTCACCAAATGAGCCTCGGCCCATTCGGAGTGAGCCAGGTCTCCACGTAATGTATCGGCAAACATTGGCAGCCGGTGCATCAACTGCCATACCGGGCGTGTCATCACCCCCCGAGCATTGGTCGCTTCCAGCAAGGCATTGCGACTTTCTACATCCGGGCACAGCACCGCATTCAGCCAATAGTTGGAGCGGGCGTAGGCCGGCTCTTTGACAAAGCGGTAGTCCGAGCCTTGAAAAAAGTCGGCATAGCGCGCAGCCAACTGCCGCTTGCTCGCCAGAATGTGTTCAAGCTGCTCCATCTGGGCACAGCCCAAGGCGGCATTGAGATTGGGCATACGATAGTTGAAGCCGGGTTCATCGTGATAGAACTCGTAGGGATGCGGCACCTTGGCGGTGGTCGTCACATGCTTGGCCCTGGCACCGTCTTCAGCATCCTGGCACAGCAGCATGCCACCACCACCCGTGGTGATCACCTTGTTGCCGTTAAAACTGAGCGCCCCGAACCGACCCAGTGTACCGGTGTGCCGGCCCTTGTAGAAAGAGCCCAGACTTTCGGCAGCATCCTCAATCAGGCACAGATTCCACTGCTGACAGACCGTCATCAGCTCATCCAGCCTGGCCGGGTGACCAAAGGTATGCATGGGCATAGCCGCCTTGATAGCTGCGCCGCTATTTATATGGCGGCAAACGCCGGCATTATCCAGCTCGGCATGTTCCGCCAGCCAGGTTGACGTGGCAACCGGGCAGAGCCCAAAGGCATCGGGCTCAATATCAACAAACACTGGCCTGGCGCCCATGTGATGCAGAGCATTGCAGGTGGCAACAAAGGTCAGCGCCTGGGTGATTACCATATCACCCGCTCGTATCCCGGCCAGGTGCAGAGCGGCATGCAGCGCGGCAGTGCCATTAACGGTAGCCACCGCACGGCCCGTGTTGGTGAACTCACGGACTTTCACTTCAAATTCATCAACGAATTTGCCCACGCTGGAAACAAAAGTGCTGTCGATGGTATCGGCCAGATAGGCTTTTTCATTGCCGGCAAAGGTCGGGGCATGCAACGGGATAAAGTCGCTGGTGGCGTAGGTTTCCCGAATAAAGTCGATTAGTTGCTGATGCACGGTGACCTCACATTTTACCATCGAGATATTTGCCGGTTTCCTTGTGGCCAAAATCGGGGATCATCTCAAAGAAGAGCTCTACCAGCTCCTGTTTGCTCCAGGCAAGATTACCCTTCATCTCGCTGATACGGTGCTCAAACATCTGCAAACGTTCGGCATCAAAGGCGGGGGCGTTCTTGATGATCCCCAGGTTAACAAAGCGCTCCATGTCCAGGGTTTCCTGTTCGGTAAAGAACTCCTCGAAATCCTTCTCACCAGTGGTATCACTGCCGGTAAACAGGCAGGGCCATTTGCCTTGGTCCGGCAAGGTTTTGGCCAACTCGCGGGCCTCTTCCTCACTACTGCACAGTACCGGCTCCAGTCCCTTTTGCTTCAGATATTTGATGGCGATATCGGCGAAGGTGATCAGATGCAATGCTTCACTGAGTTTGGGAAAGAAAATATCCCGGTTTTCCCCAAAGATGCATGACATCAGGCATAGCTCGCCCGACTCCTGCGGCGTCACGAAGTATCGGCGTACATCATTTGGTGCCACGATTGGCTGACGTTTTTCCAGTCGCTGGTTGAAGCTGTGCAGCAAGGAGCCATCGGAAAAGGCAACATTGGCAAAACGAGCTGTGGAAATATCAATTTCCAGACTACGGCGCATCAGGAACATTTCCATAATGCGTTTTGAAGCCCCCATCATGTTAACCGGATTGGCTGCCTTGTCGGTGGATACGCAGAAATATTTCTTTACCCCGGCGTCAATGGCTTGTTGCAGTGTCTTATCGGTGTTAAATACGTTGACATCGATCATCCGCATCAGGGTGTAGGGATCTTTTTCGCTACGCACATGCTTAAGTGCCGAAAGGTTTAGAATATAATCGTATTCGCCGTCCGCCTTGAAGAAGGCATCGTACTCAACTGAACCAATATCCAGCGCAAAGGTACGGAAGTCACCGTTGATGTAACCAAAGCTGCTGCGAATATCTCTCACTAGCTCAGCCAGGTTGTTCTCGCTGATGTCTACAACATGAAGTTTGGCCGGGTTGCGCTTGAAAATTTCTTTGGTTACGGCTTGGCCAATGGAGCCGGCACCGCCCAAAACAAGAAACCTCGAGCAAGATACAACATTTATTAGATCGCTTTCATTCACTAAAATGTCACTTTTAAACAGTTCGCTATCTCTGCCGATCAAACTAAGAATGGAGCTCATAACACGTTTCCAACTTTCGATTTTGAAAAATAAAACCAAGGCATTGGATGACGTTTTTGCGCCACCCACCAAGTAAGTATAAAACGAAAAAACATAGATGCGCAGTAAGCCATAGCAGCACCAGAGAAACCAAGCATTCTAATTAAAACAATTAGCAAGGCAAGATTTAACAGCCCTGAACTGATAGTAACAACAGAGAGCAAACCTGTTTTTTTTGAGTAAAAAATATAATTGGTAACCATAAGGTACATGCCATTAAAAGCCTGTCCCAGAGCCAACCAACCGATCACTTCTCCTGCCTGTCGGTACTTTTCACCGGCAATCACAACTACCAGCCATGGGCCAATCAAAAATGTAAGACTAGCCCCAAGAAGGATCATTCCAAACCACACATAGGTTAATAATACTATCTGTTTTTTTTCCTCAAACCAATTTCGCTTCAAGCGCTCGAATAGCCAAGGAACGTAAGCCTTATTGATGGCATCAAAAACCAGCCCCATGGCACCGGTCAACTGTACCGCCACCATATATATCCCTGCTTCAGCCAGTCCGATTTCAGCATTAATAACAAAACGATCGACAGAGTTCAGCAGGAAAATACCAGCTACATGTGGAATAAGTGGCACACCAAAAGATAGCGCTTCTTTCAAATAAGCAGGCTGCCAGTTGAAAAAACCAAGCAGTTTATCTTTATTAAGCATTATCAGTGCAACACAAGAAAAAATAATGGACACCCATACTTGTGCATTAATCCGGCCATCCGCACCTTGTAGCAATACTACAACTAACAACAATGAAAGCAGCATATTGCACAGGCTTTGTGTAACCTGCAAAAAACCGTAATGCATCGCCTGCCTGCGCACTTGCCACTGGCCTAGCCTTAACTGAATAATGACTGATGCAGCAGTAACCACTACCGCTACTGTGATATAGTCTGGCTTTATTGAAACCAGCTCGGCAAGCTGACCGGAAAAAAGAGACAACATGCCAAATGCAATTAGGCTGGTAACAAACAATATCTGCAAACAGGCAGCAATGAAATTACGAAGAGACACCATATCAACATGATCGTCGTAATACTTTCGGTTTGCCGCGCCTGCTACGCTTACCCCCACAAATGCGGCTAGTGCGCCCAGCAAAGTTTGGAACATGGCGACTTCACCATACTCCGCTGGCGTGAGATAACGGGTAAGAACGGGTAACAACGCAAAAGGAATAGCTGCGTTAAGAATGTTGGAAAACAGGTAAACAGCCGAACCAGATAGCAAACTGTTACCACGTAGCTTGTTCAGCACTTACTGCTCCACATTATCAAAACTCTCTAAAAATAACAGTGATAACTATTGATTTAAAAAACACCATGACAAAATAACGAAAGCCCCCATCCTGACAGAATTTAACACAGGTAATCATCATTTAAACCACCACTTCTGTTTACGTTTAATATCAACTTTGAAGCTGGAATTACTGTTCAGGGTATTGGGCGCTAAGTGGTGAATGCGGCAAATTGCGTGTGGGCCACCCCATTTGAGGGTAAAACCCGCGCCACTGTGAGCGAGATAGTATTGCCCCACTAAAGTGGGGCCTACAAATGGGTTACGCGGTTGCCGCTTCGCGGCAATTTGCGGACGAGCCGTCCGCGCTCCATTGAGCGAGGTAGTCGGCGAAGGCCTGGCCGAGTTCGGGGTGGCGCAGGGCGTATTCCACGTTGGCCTGCATATAGCCAAGCTTGCTGCCGCAGTCGTGGCTTTTGCCCACAATGTTGTAAGCCTCTACCTGCTCTTGCTGCATGAGAGCGGCTATGGCATCGGTAAGCTGAATTTCGTCGCCGGCACCAGGGGCGGTTTTGGCAAGCAGCGGCCAGATGTTCTGGCTGAGCACATAGCGACCCACCACGGCGAGGTTGGAAGGGGCCTCTTCTGTTTTGGGTTTTTCCACTATGGCAGTAATGAGTTTGCTTTCGCCGCTGGCAAGCGCATGACCCATGCAGTCGGCAATGCCGTATTGATTTACCAGCTCACTCGCAACCGGCTCCACCATTATCTGGCTGCGCTGGGTGTTGTTAAAGCGGTCCAGCATTTGGGCCAGGTTGTCTTTGGCAAGGTCGCTTTGGGCATCGTCTATCAGCACATCGGGCAAAATCACCACACAAGGGCTGTCGCCCACCAGCGGGTAAGCGCACAGCACCGCATGGCCAAGGCCTTTGGCCACGCCCTGGCGCACATGCATGATGGTTACATCATTCGGGCAAATGCTGCGCACGTCGTCCAGCAACTGGCGCTTAACCCGTTTTTCCAGGGTTGCTTCCAGCTCAAAGCTGGTGTCGAAGTGGTTTTCAATGGAGTTTTTACTGGAATGAGTAACCAGAATGATTTCTTTAATGCCGGCAGCAATGGCTTCGCTTACCACATATTGAATAAGCGGCTTGTCGACTATGGGCAGCATTTCTTTGGGAATGGCTTTGGTGGCGGGCAACATGCGAGTGCCCAGGCCGGCTACGGGGACGATGGCTTTCATACTGCGGTGCTCTTTTTCGAATGTGGTGTTTTTTGTTAATTGTGTGCTCATGGGGAAGTCCGTTTTTAGCGCCTAGCGCCTAGCGCCTAGCGGGCAGGATGCGCGTGTCTGTTAATTGGTCGAGGGGTTACTGTGTAATTTTTTTCATCAGGCTGTAGAGCATTTTGCTTAACTGCTTGGTTTCATCTGCCCAGTGCATTCCTTGCTCTCGGTTTATGTAGCCAATTTCAATTCCTATGTAAATCTGGGTTCTCAGTTCACCGCAGGATGCTTTGGCATAACTTAAAAATTTTGCCCTGTCTTTATTCGTGTCACGCTCATACCCTTCTGCGATGTTGCTGGCAACCGATAATCCAGAACGTGTAATTTGGTCTTTGAAACCATAATCGCGCAGCTCTGCCATGGCTTTGTAAATTTCTGCACTGAGCCTTGCTGAGCGTTTCCATACATCAAGATCTTCAAAGTGCATAAGGTTTTCCTTTTGATACAAGCGCCTGGCTGAACATAGCGCTGAGCTGCAAGCGCCTAGCGCCTAGCGCCTAGCGCCAAGCCAAACAAAGTGGTCAGTTGGTTGGTTTCCATACCTGAAACTCAATTTCATATGTAAAACAACACCGTAAACCACGCGCGACACCGAACAGCTGGGCGCTAGGCGCTTGGTGCTGGGCGCTTTACCTTGGCCTTGGCGCTGGGCGCTTTCATCTGTTCAGCTGGGCGCTAGGCGCTTATGAAGACTTGTATTCGTAGTTGTAGTAGCCGTAGTTGCCGTAATAGCCATAGGCAGAGGCTTTTCGCTCTACGGCGTTGAATACAATGCCTTTTACCTGCACGTTGTTTTGCTGGTAGCGGCGCATGGCTACTTCTACTTCTTTCAGCGAGTTGCGGCCAAAGCGGGTCACCATGAGGGTGGTGCCGGCCTGGGCGCTGATGATGACCGGATCGGTTACTGCCAGAATGGGCGGGGTGTCTACCAGCACCAGGTCGTATTTCTGGCTTACCTCTTCAAGCAGTTTTTTAAAGTTGCTGTGCATCAGCAGCTCAGAGGGGTTGGGCGGCACCTGCCCCCGGGGAATAAAGTGCAGGCCTTCTACCTCTGTGGTGTGCAGCACCTGGCTCAAGCAACTCTGGCCGCTAAGCAGCTGCGAAAGGCCCTGCTCGTTGCTTTTGCCAAGCAGGGTATGCAAATAGCCCTTGCGCAGGTCGCCGTCAATAATCAGCACTTTTTGCCCGGCTTGGGCACAAATGGCAGCCAGGTTGGTGGAAATAAACGACTTGCCCACTTCCGGGCTGGGGCCGCCAATGGCCAGTACATTGTTGCTGGCTTCCATCATGGCAAAGTGCAGGCTGGTGCGAAGCGCCCGGAGGGACTCTATCGCAAGGTCGGCCGGGTTATTGGCCGCCAGCAGCAAGCCCCCCTGCTGGCCCATGTTTTTGCGCTTAAGCAGCTGTTGCGAGAGCTTTTGGTGGCTTTCACTCAATGGCACGCTGGCATACACACTCATGCCTGCCTGCTCAAAGTCTTCCGGGTTTTCCACTCCCCGGTTAAGCAGGCCGCGGACCAGCACCAGGCCGGTGCCCAGCATGGCACCCAGCAGGGTGGCCATGGCTACAATCATGGACTTTTTGGGTTTAACCGGGGCAGGCTCGGTTACCGCTTCGTCAATAATGCGCACGTTGCCTACGGTGCCGGCTTTAACAATGTTCAGCTCCTGCACCTTGTTCAGCAGCTGAATGTAAATTTCCTGGCTTACCTGCATGTCGCGGGTTAAGCGCAGCACTTCCTGCTGGGTTTCCGGCAGGGTTTCCACTTGCTCGGCCAGGCGTTTTTTGTCGCTTTCCAGTGCCTGCTTCTTCTCCAGCAAGGCTTGGTAGGTAGGGTGGGCGCGGGTATAAAGCCGGCTGAGTTCCGACTCGGTAAAGGAAATTTCATTCAGCTGCTTTTCAAGATCCACCATTTGCGTGAGCACGCTTTGGGTTTCCAGCCCCAAATCAACCGACTTGTTTTGCTGGCGATAGTTGTTAAGGCGCTGTTCGGCCTCATCCAGTTTGGCCTTAAGCTCCGGCTGCTGGTTGGTTAAAAACTCCAGGCTTTTTTCCGCCTCGGCGGACATCCGCTGAATGTTTTGCAACAAATACTGCTGCGCCACTGCATTAAGGGTGTTGGTAATATCCACCTTGTTGGTGCCGGTCAGGCTTAGCTCCAGCACGCCAGAGCCCCTTCCCTTTTCGCTAATCCCAAGGCCGGCACTAAGAGCGGCAATGGCACTCAGCCGGCTGGCTTTGATAACGTTAAACTCGGTGCCTGGTCGAGCCACCAGGTCGGTTACCAGCATGGTAATGCCCTGGTTCTCTGCCAGCTTGCCGGCCTGGCCCTGCAACAGCAGGTTGTCGCTTTGGTCACGAAGATCATACCCTTCTTTACTGGCTACCAGCGTTAGCGGTTGACCCAGCAGTTCGGCAGGCACCTGCAACCGGCTTACCTTAATTTGCTCTCCCCCCCAAGCGAATTCATCAGTAAACAACGCTTCAGCGGGTTGTTCACCTTGGTAACGATTGGCAAAAAATCTGCCTACCAGCGGAAAATAGTTGGGCGTTACAATGATGTCTCGTTTTACGTTTTCTACCGCTGCTCCCAGCACCATGCGGGAGCCAATAATTTCCATTTCAGCACTGGCATTACTTTTGGGAGAAAACATCTCACTCATTTCACCCAGTGCGGGCATGCCGCTGGACTTTTCTTCAATCTGCAACAGGGCATTAGCACGATAAATAGGGGTGGCCAGCAGGGCATAGGCCACGCCCACCGCCATGGCGGCGGCGGTAATGCCGGCTATCCACCATTTACCGTGCAGCAGCACGCCCAGCAGGCGGCCCAGATCAATTTCGTCATCCCGTTGGGTAGGTTGGGTGGTGTTTGTGGTCATGCGGTTCTCTATTTGTTCAGCTTGTCGGCCCACTGGCCGCAATGGTGTGCAATTAGCTTGTAAACGTGCTCAAAGGCTTCAGTGCTTTTTTTATAGGGGTCAGGCACTTCCTGTCCCTGGCTCCACTGGCCCAGTAAAAAGGTTTTTCCCCGAGCCTCGGGCACCAGCTGGCTTACGCCTTCTTTATGCTTGTTTTCCATTACCAGGATCACGTCGGCCTGGCGGCAAAGATCCCGGGTGAGCTGGCGGGCCTGATGAGCATGGCAGCACACGCCATGGCGCTCGGCCACTTCACGGGCGGTGGCGTCCATGTCGTGGCCGTTAAGGGCGCCCAGCCCGGCGGAGTGCACGGCTTTATGGGGCAGTGCCTGTTTAAGCAAAAATTCGGCGGTGGGGCTACGACAGATATTGCCCACACACACCACCAAAATGTTGTTGAACATTACTCGCCTCTTACCGAGTCGGCCGTGTCGTTAACCGTATTCAAACCAGATACGGTAGGTAACAGCTGCGCCAGCACCCGGTTCCAGCGGGTAATGGGTGCGGCGGTTACATACACAATGTCGCGCTCTTGCAGGCTGAAGCCGTCGGCCAGCACCAGGGCGGCAGCGTTTTTGGCATTCAGCTGATACACATCGGCCACCATGCCGCTGTTTTGCGGAGCACGGCGGAACACAAACACCCCGGTGGCGTTGGCAGTAATCTGGTTCATGCCGCTGGCATCAGAAAGAGCTTCGGCCAGGGTTTTGCCGTTGCGCCCCATGGAGAGCGACTGCTGCCGGCCCACTTCACCCAACACAAATACCTTGGCGTCGTCGTTGCGGCCAATGTGCACTACGTCGTTGGGTTGCAGCAGCATGTTCTGGCTTACATCGCCATTTTTATAGAGGTCGCGCAGCGAAAAACTGTAGTGCTGCTGGCCACGGGTAAGCTCCACGGTTTGCCAGTCGGCGGCTTCGGTCAGGCCGCCGGCCTTGTTCACCGCATCCAGCAGGGTAAGAGGCACATTGGTTATGGGCAGGGTGCCGGGCTCATCCACCTCACCGGTTACGTATACCCACTTGGAACGAAATGCAGCTATGGTTACGTCTACCTGAGGGTTTTCTATGTAAGTGGCCAGTTTTTTGGTGAGCAGACTACGAATTTCGCTGATGTTAAGCCCGGCTACTTTAATGCGGCCAATGTAGGGATAGAACATGGTGCCATCGGTATGCACCCAGTTACCTGCTTCGGCAGAGCTGCGAAACTGGCCGGCAGGTGTAGTCAACTCGGGATGATCCCACACGGTTACGCTAAGCACGTCGCCGGGCCCTACCTGATAGTCGTAACTGGCAATTTGTTCACGCAGTTCGGCATCGCCCCGGGCAGGGGTTGTGGTGCTCTGTGCTGCCTTGGCCAGGCTGGTTGGAGTAATGGGGTAAATGTTGATCAGCTTGGAGAGATCATCGTCTTGATCGTGGTACTGATCTACTACAGTGCCGTAAGAGGAGGAAAAATGAGCACCCGGAATGATGGTGCAGGCTCCCAGCAGGCTGCTGGTAAGCACAATGCAGGAAAGTTTGAAAACCTTGGTCATGAAAAGTGGTCTGCTGCTGAACGTGAAGTGCCGTGCACTATATAAAGTTGTTAGCTATATAAAAAGCAGAGAATGGCTGAGTGGCTAAGTTTGCCGCAGGTACGCTACCGCCCGAAGGTTACAGCTCCCCAATGCTGATGCAGAGTCCATTCTGTGTGTTTTGCCATAACGAGCCGCTTGTTTTGCACTCGCAGGCAGGGGCCCAACTGCCTTGGCAGGGGCACCTATACTGACTGATTTTTTTGAAGCGGCTATGCTATACACCCTCGGGCGCTTTGTAAACCGCTTCCAGCTTGCGTTGCAATATGCAAATGAGCCTTACCCTCTGGCTTTAAAACTTCAGCTTTTGCTGAATAAACACTAACATTCTCGGAATGATGCCCCGATTAAATTTTTGTGATATACCGCGTTTCACGAGAGCAGTTAAGGTATATTACTGCGGTATTTTGCTTTAACAGCCGCAGGCTATGGCTTAGAGTTGAACATCTTCATTTAAAAACAAGGAGCACAACTATGAAGAACACCGCTTTGGCAATGTTAATGGGTGCCGTGCTGGCGCTGCCTGCCTACGCACAAACTGAAACTGGTGTAGGCGCGGGTGCTGCTTCCGGTAGTGGTGCGGGTGCCGGGGCAAGTGCTGGCGCCGGAGCTGGTGCCGGGGCAGGCGCGGGTGCA
>AZIJ01019254.1_pt1 | contig 14851 bp, 10 predicted proteins | sample 359151 | NCBI WGS metagenome assembly AZIJ01 (sample SAMN02429718, study PRJNA222666) | marine sediment metagenome | biome: Sediment sample; isolation source: enrichment culture of sample MGS-ElMAX(UA) from oil contaminated site at the... | place: Egypt: El Max | collected 2013-01-23 | depth 9.22 m m | reverse complement strand
TTGCCTTCAGTAAAATCACTCACCCTCAATCTGTCAAGTCACCCCTCGTGACCAAACCGTGACCATTGGGTGACCTGAACCGTCCCGTCCCTTTACTGTATACAATTCTTTATTGGTTTGACCTTTTCTGGCGGCATTCAGTGCTAGGTATAAAGGTGGATATAGATCACATTGATGTCAATTTTGTGTACAAAGAATTCACATCGGTATAACACTCATGTTTTTTTTACGGTATCATCTAGCTGACTCTGCACTTGGCTCCGGCCTTGAAGTGGAGACTGGAGGGTAGTGCCACCGTCTCGACAGGATGTTGGCCAATAATAAAATGGCGGCTCGTTTAAGGAGTCCGCTCATTGGCAACGATTAACAAAGGGATCTGTTATGACCCAGGATGCAAAAACCACTCAAAGCAAAAACCACGATTTGCTTTATTCACTGCACGATAAACCCAGCTTTTTTCCATCTGTCTTTGCTGCATTGCAGCACGTACTGGCCAGTCTGGTCGGTGTCATCACCCCCACCCTGATTGTGGGTGGCGCGCTTGGGCTGGGTGAACATGTTCCCTACCTGATCAGTATGGCGTTGATGGTGTCCGGTGTGGGTACCTTTATTCAATGCCGCCGTATCGGTCCCGTCGGTGCCGGCATGTTGTGCCTGCAGGGCACCAGTTTTGCCTTTCTGACCGCGGTGCTTTCCGCCGGCTTTATCGTCAAGAGCCGGGGCGGTACCCCTGAAGACATTCTGGCCACCATCTTTGGTGTGAGCTTCTGTGCCGCCTTTATCGAAATCTTCCTGAGCCGTTTTGTACACAAGCTGCAGAAGATCATTACTCCCGTGGTCACCGGTACCATCATCATTCTGATTGGTATTCCGTTGATCAAGGTCGCCATGACCGACATCGGTGGCGGCTTTGGTGCCCTGAATACAGAAAACTTCGGCTCCCTCGACAATCTGCTGCTGGCGGGTATTGTTCTGGTCAGTGTCATTCTGCTGAACCGCTCCAAAAACCCCATGATCCGCCTGGCGGCGGTGGTTATCGGCCTGTTCCTGGGCATGCTGGCCGCCTTCTTTATGGGTCGGCTGGACTTCTCTCATATTGCCAGCCTGCCGCTGGTATCCATTCCGGTGCCCTTCAAGTTCGGTTTTCAGTTTGACCTGGCCGCCTTTATTCCACTGGCCATTCTGTTCTGCGTGAGTGCGATGGAAACCACCGGTGACCTGACCGCCAACTCCACCATCTCCCGCGAGCCGGTGAAGGGCCCTGTTTACATCAACCGTATTCGTGGTGGTGTGCTGGCTGATGGCGTGAACTCCATGATCGCTGCGGTGTTCAACAGCATGCCCTCCACTACCTTCAGTCAGAACAACGGCGTTATCGCCCTGACCGGTGTGGCCAGCCGCTTTGTAGGCCTCTATATCGCCGCCATTCTGTTTATTATGGGTCTGTTCCCCATTATCGGCGGCGTGCTGCAGACCATGCCCAAGCCGGTGCTGGGCGGTGCGACCCTGATCATGTTCGGTACCGTGGCGGTAGCCGGTATCCGTGTACTGTCCCAGGCCAACCTGGATCGCCGCAACATGATGATCATTGCCATTTCCGTGGGCATGGGGATTGGTGTTTCCACTGTGCCGGACGTGCTGCAGGCGCTGCCGGATACCGTCGCAAACATTCTGAAATCGCCGGTTGCCATGGGTGCCATCACCGCGATTTTGCTGAGCCTGATTCTTCCTGAAGCTAACCATGAGGAAGCGGAAGAGGAAGCCGACACCGCCGCTCCGGCGATAGACGCTAAAAAAAAATTAGGTGAGGTTGGTTAATACTCACTACTGAATTGATGCCCGCAATGGCTCAATCCCCTGGCGTACCTTCCCGGATTGTACGTCAGGGGTTTCCACATCCGGGGGATGCCAACTTTCCAGTAAATCGGAGTAGAAAGTCTGATGCAAAACCCCAAAACACTCTGGATAAAATCACCCCTTGCCACGCTTGACCCGGCCTGTGCCGGTGGGGTGGTGGTCAGCGGTAACACCATTGTTGAACTGGTCGCGGAAGGTCAAAAGCCGCAACGCCGGATTGACGAGACCTTTGACGCCAGGGAGCATGTGCTGCTGCCCGGCCTGATCAATGCCCACCACCATTTCTACCAGACCCTGACCCGTGCCCATCCGGTGGCGTTGAACAAGGAGCTGTTTTCCTGGCTGACTTCGCTCTACCCGGTATGGGCGAAGCTGCAGCCGGAAATGGTGGAGGTGTCCACCCAAATCGCCCTGGCCGAGCTGCTGCTGTCCGGTTGTACCACCGCCAATGATCACCATTACCTGTTTCCGCAAGGGCTGGAGCAGGCCATTGATATTCAGGTGGAGCAGTCCCGCAAACTGGGGGTGAGGGTGCACCTGACCCGGGGCTCCATGAGCCTGGGCAAGGAGCAGGGCGGATTGCCCCCTCAGTCCACGGTACAGACAGAAGACGCCATCCTCACCGACAGTGAGCGGCTGATCCACCGTTACCATGACTATGCCGACGGTGCCATGGTGCGGGTGGCGCTGGCTCCCTGTTCACCGTTTTCGGTCAGCACCGAGCTGATGAAGGCCTCGGCCCGGCTGGCCGAGCAACACGATGTGCAACTGCACACCCATCTGGCGGAAACCCACGATGAAACCGAGTTTTGCCAGCGTATGTTCGGCATGCGCCCGGTGGATTACCTGGAATCGGTGGGCTGGCTCAATCACCGTACCTGGCTGGCCCACGGTATTCACTTCAACGAGGAAGAAATCGGGCGCCTGGGCCAGGCGGGGGTGGGTATCGCTCATTGCCCGTCTTCCAACATGTTGCTGGCCTCGGGCCAGTGCCCCACCCTGGATCTGGAAGCGGCGGGTTGTCCGGTGGGCCTCGGCGTGGACGGTTCGGCCTCCAACGACGGGTCCAACATGATACTGGAAGTGCGTCAGGCGCTGTTGCTGCAGCGCCTGCGTTACGGTGCCAAACGCATTACCCACCAGAAGGTGATCGACTGGGCCACTCAAGGCTCGGCCGCCTGTCTGGGGCGGGATGATATTGGTGAGATTGCCGTGGGCAAGCAGGCAGATCTGGCGCTGTTCCGGCTCAACGACATTCAGTTTGCCGGTGCCGGTGATCCCCTGGCGGCCCTGGTGCTCTGTGGCGCGCAGCGGGCCGATAGGGTGATGGTGGCGGGTCGGTGGCGGGTAACAGACGGCACCATTCAGGATCTGGATATCGAGGCGCTGAAGGCACGGCAGCGTACCTTGTCGGCGCAGTTGCGCTGATCCCCGATGGGGAATGAGAGAATTAAAGAGTGCTTCGGCACTCTTTTTTATTGCCTGCCATCGTATTGTCGCTGCTGGTTTTTTTCAGCCAATCTGGTATAAATCCCGGCTTTTGCAAATGGGGGTTCAGAATGCAATGGGATGTAAAAGGCTGGGTCAGTCTGCAGCTGCTGGCCGCCGTGCTTTTTGTTTCCTGGTGGCAGGGGTACTGGCTTGAGCTGGATGAAGGCGTGTTCTGGTGGTTCAATGAGCGGCTGGTCACGGTGCCGGGCTTTGCCGAGCTGGTGGCCTTCGTCAACCAGCGCTGGATCGACGGCGTCGTGGCCTTGCTGATGGCGCTGTTCGTGCTTCGTCATGCCTGGCTGGCCTCCGGGCGGGAACGGGCGCGCATCGGCTGCCTGTTAGTGATCATGGCCGGCTGTTTTTCACTGGAGGCGGCGGCGGGCAAGGCGTTGTCGGTGGAGCGGCCCAGTCCGACCCTGGTGTACGAGCAGGCCCAGCGGGTCAGCCAGCTGGTGCCCCATATCAAGGCCAAGGACGCCTCGGGCGATTCTTTCCCCAGCGATCACGGCATTGGCTTTGCTACCTTCCTGTTGTTTGCGGTTTACCGTTTTCCACGTCGTTACCTGTACGCTGTGGTGCCCCTGGTGCTGGCCTTGGCCATGCCGCGGGTGATGTCGGGCGCCCACTGGTTTACCGACTTTATCTGCGGCTCCATTCCCCTGGCGCTGATCACCGCCGCCTGGCTGTTTCATACCCCCCTGGCGCACCGGCTGACCGAAACCCTGGTCACCCCGGCGGAAAAACTGCTGCGCCGCTGGCAACTTCAGTAAAGCGCAACAAGGGCGGCCTGGCCGCCCTTTGGGTTATTGCGGCAGGCTGACCTGCTCGCTGCGGGGCAGAATGTCATAGTCGACGATCACCGGCAGCCCTTCCAGCTGCCGGCGCAGCATGTCAAAGGCGGCAAAGGCCAGCAGCCGGCGTCGCATCAGCGGATCGCGAAAGTGTACCTTTACCGTTTGTGCCTGGCAGCCTTCCGGCGTCAGCAGGGCCAGCGGTACGCCATTGGGCCCTTCGGCACCAATGGCCAGGGTGGTGGCCCGGCCCGCGCCCTGTAGCCACTGGGCCAGATCCTCGGCGCTGTCGGGCAGTCCGGCCAGGTAGTGGCCTTCAAACTCCGTGGTCAGGGTGTGAATGGTGTCGGTCAGCCGGCCGCCACTGGCGTCTTCAAACACCACCAGATCCCGGTCGTGCAGTTGTGCCGCCAGCGCATCAAATGTCAGCGTGTTGCGGGCCACCACATGGCTGCCTACCTGCTCCAGCAATTGCGCTTCGGCCTGGGCGATGGCGTCGGCAGTGCCGCTGTCGATGATCAGTTTCAGCTCTATGGTGGGCGAATTGGCCCGGTACCCCAGGGTGATGCCCGCCGGCCAGCTCAGGGGATCGAGCCGATCGCTCAGGCCCGACTCCGACAGCCCGAAGGTAAAGTAGCGCCGTACCTGGCTTTGTCCCTGCTGGCCCAGCCGGGTGCGCAGCCGGGGCAAAATTTCCTGCTCCATCATTTTTTTCAGCTCGGACGGCACCCCGGGGGTAAAGAAAAACAACGCCCGGTTGTATTGCACCGCAAAGCCGCAGGCGGTACCGATGGGATTGTCCACCAGCTCGGCGCCTTCGGGCAGCATGGCCTGCTTGGTATTGCTTTCCGGCATGGTGCGGCCGCGGCCGGCGTATTTGTCCTGCATGACCTTCAGCCAGTGTTCATTCAGCACCAGGGGCACGCCGGCGGCCGCGGCCATGGCCTCGGCGCTGATGTCGTCCGAGGTCGGCCCCAGGCCGCCATTCACGATCACCACATCGGCCTGATGGCTGCGCTGTTCAAACAATTCCACCAGATCGGCCTTGTCGTCGCCCAGGGTAAAGCGCCGGCGTACCTGCCAGCCCTGCTCCAGCAGCCGTTGCGACAGCCAGCCGGCATTGGTATCGGTTATCAGGCCGGTGAGCACCTCGTCGCCGGTACTGACCAGTTCAATCACGGGTTCCATATGTAAATCCTTGAAGAAAAACGCTCAAATTCTAACGCATCTTTTCGGTGCAACACAGGTTGCGGATGACAAGCGCCGGCCCTTATTGTAGATTTCTAGATGTCTAGACTTTCCTACCGATGCAGTACATGGAGTAAGCACATGCCCATTCGAATTCCGGATCGCCTGCCGGCGGCCAATGTCCTGAGCCGAGAAAATATCTTCGTGATGACGGAGACACGGGCGGTGAATCAGGATATACGACCGATGCGGGTGCTGCTGCTCAACCTGATGCCGAAGAAAATCGAAACCGAAAACCAGCTGTTGCGCATGCTGTCGAACTCGCCGCTGCAAATTGGCGTGGATCTGCTGCGCATCGACAACCGGCCGTCCAAGAACACGCCCCAGTCGCACCTGGAGCATTTTTACTACGACTTCGAGCAGATCAAGGATCAGTTTTATGACGGCCTGATCATCACCGGCGCGCCCCTGGGGCTGACCGATTTTTGCGACGTGGTGTACTGGGACAAGATCGAGCAGGTCGTGGAGTGGTCAAAAAGCCATGTCACCTCCACCCTGTTTCTGTGCTGGGCGGCCCAGGCCGGTCTCAAGATCCTGTATAACCTCGACAAGCGTACCCGGCTGGAAAAGCTCTCCGGTGTGTATGAGCACCAGAACATGGGCCAGTTCGAGCCCTTGGTCCGTGGATTTGATGATGTGTTTCTGGCACCCCATTCCCGTTATGCGGATTTTCCGCTGGAGCTGATTCGGGAAAAAACCAACCTCAAGATCCTGGCCGGCTCGGAGCAGGTGGGCATGTACCTGGCGGTGAGCCCGGATCGGCGTCAGGTGTTCGTGACCGGCCACCCGGAATACGATCCCGATACCCTGCACCAGGAATACCAGCGTGATCTGGCGGTGGGCATAGAGCCGAACATGCCGGTGAACTATTACCCCGACAACAACCCGGACAAGGCACCCAGGGCGACCTGGCGCAGCCACGGTCACCTGCTGTTTGCCAACTGGCTCAACTACCACGTTTACCAGCTGACGCCCTATGATCTGAACACCCTCAGCGCCGCCGGTGACACCCTGACCAAAGACTGGGAAGACTAACAACGAAAAAGGGGCCGAGGCCCCTTTCTTCTATTCAGTCGATGGGAAAGCCGGCCTTTTCCGCCGCCTTGGCCTTGTTGATCATCGGGGTAATGGTCATGCCCTGCACGATAATCGAGAACAGCACGATGGCGTAGGTCATCATCAGCACCAGATCGCGCAGGTCAACCTGGCCGTCGCTGCCCAGTTTCACGCCCGCCGGAATGGACAGTGCCATGGCCAGCGACAGACCGCCCCGCAAGCCGCCCCAGGTGAGAATGCGCACCGAATACTTGTTGTAGCTGCGTACCCGGCGAAAGCCCACATAGGGCAGCGCCACGCTGGCAAAGCGGCTGGCCAGTACCAGCGGAATGGACAGCAGCACCAGTATCCAGGCCTGCCAGTGGAACTGCACCAGCAGCATGGCCAGACCAATCAGCAGGAACAGCAGGGCGTTGAGGAACTCGTCCAGCAGATGCCAGAAGTGATCCAGGTATTTCTGGCTCTGCTCCGAAAAGCCGGTGTAGCGGGTCCAGTTGCCGACAATGATGCCCGCCACCACCATGGCCAGGGCGCCGGATACGCCGAGCAGGTTGGCCATGGCAAAACCGGCGGTGGGGACGCACAGGGTCATCAGCAGCTCCATGGAGCCGTCGTCGGTGGCGCTGATCATGATGTGACACATCAGCCCCAGCAAGCCGCCAAAGATGATGCCGCCGATGGCCTCGTGGGTGAACAGCGACATCACTGAGCCGAAGCTGGCTTCATTGCCGTTGAAGGCCACCGCGAAAATGGTCAGAAAGGCCACCAGGCCGATGCCGTCGTTGAACAGCGATTCGCCCTCGATCTGAATGGCAATCTGCTCCGGCGCCCCCAGTTTCTTGACGATGGCCAGCACCGCAATGGGATCGGTGGGGGAGATCAGGGTGCCAAACAGCAGGCAGTAGATAAAGGGAATGGGAATGGCCGCCATATAGCCCAGCAGCCAGAGGCCGCCGGCCACCACCAGGGTGGAGATCAGCACGCCAAAAATCACCAGTACCGAAATTTCCCATTTCTGGCTTTTCAATGCCGGCAGGTTGATGCCGAGGCCGCCGGCGAACAGCAGAAAGCCGAGGATCCCCTGCAGCAGGAAAGAGCCGAAGTCGACGGTCTTGACCACTTCCACCGCATGTTGCTGCAGCTCGGGCCAGGTGGTCTTGCCGAGGATCAGCATCAGAATGGAGATGGCGAGGGCGCCGGAGGTAATGGCGATGGTGGTCTGGATTTTCATGATGTACTGATTGACGAAGGCAATGGTGATCGCCATGGCCGCCAAAAAGCACAGAGTGTAATAAACGCTCATGAGAGGGCACTTCCGAAAGGTTATTTTATTATTTGCAAGCTAAGTTGGCCGAACCGGGTCGGTCGTGCATAGTTTGCCCTATTGGCTACGGCTTCACTAGCGAAAATGCAGCAAATCCGCGCATTTTACCTTCGACTTTTTCGCCGCCGCCGCCAGCCATGCAGATGGCCGGATTTCCGATTGTGCAAAGTGTGGTAGCATGGATGCCGCATACAGGAATCAGGTTGTAACAGGAGTCAGCAGTGTCCCGATCCCCCGTGTTTTCTCAGCTCGAACAGGCCCTGGCCGAACGCATATTGATCATCGACGGGGGCATGGGCACCATGATCCAGTCATACCGGCTGGACGAGGCCGCCTACCGGGGCGAGCGCTTTGCCGACTGGGGCAGTGATCTCAAGGGCAACAACGATCTGCTGGTGTTGACCCAGCCCGAGATCATCGCCCAAATCCACAGCGATTATTTCGCCGCCGGCGCCGACATTGTGGAAACCAATACCTTCAACGCCACCACCATCGCCATGGCCGACTACCACATGGAAAGCCTGGCGGCGGAGATCAACCTGGAGGCGGCCAGACTGGCGCGCCGGGTGGCCGATGAATGGACCGCCAAGGAGCCGCACAAGCCGCGTTTTGTGGCCGGGGTACTGGGCCCGACCAACCGCACCGCCTCCATCTCGCCGGACGTGAATGATCCCGGCTACCGCAATATCAGCTTTGACCAGCTGGTGGCGGCCTACACCGAGGCCACCGAAGCGCTGATCGACGGCGGTGCCGACCTGCTGATGATCGAGACCATCTTCGATACCCTCAACGCCAAGGCGGCGGTGTTTGCCATTGAAGGGGTGTTTGAGCAGCGGGGCGTGCGTCTGCCGGTGATGATTTCCGGCACCATTACCGACGCCTCCGGCCGCACCCTGACCGGCCAGACCACAGAAGCCTTTTACCATTCCCTGCGCCATGCCCAGCCCATTTCCTTTGGTCTGAACTGCGCCCTGGGGCCGGATGAGCTGCGCCAGTACGTGGCCGAGCTGTCCCGCATCAGCGAGACCTATGTGTCGGCCCACCCTAACGCCGGCCTGCCCAACGCCTTTGGTGAATACGATCTGGACGCCGCCGAGATGGCCGCCCACATTCGCGAGTGGGCCGAAAGCGGTTTCCTTAACCTGGTGGGCGGCTGCTGCGGCTCCACCCCCGAGCATATTCGTGCCATCGCCGAGGCGGTCAAGGGCATTGCCCCCCGGCCACTGCCCGAGCTGCCGGTGGTCTGCCGGCTGTCCGGCCTGGAGCCGGTGTTGATCACCCCCGAGAGCATGTTCGTCAACGTGGGGGAACGGACCAACGTGACCGGCTCGGCCAAATTCAAGCGGCTGATCAAGGAAGAGCTCTACGACGAGGCGCTGGAAGTGGCGCTGCAGCAGGTAGAAAACGGCGCCCAGATCATCGACATCAACATGGACGAGGGCATGCTCGACGCCGAGGCCTGCATGGCCCGCTTCCTCAACCTGATCGCCGGCGAACCGGATATTTCCCGCGTGCCCATCATGATCGACTCTTCAAAGTGGGAAGTGATTGAGGCCGGCCTCAAGTGCATTCAGGGCAAGGGCATCGTCAACTCCATCTCCCTGAAGGAAGGGGAAGCCAAGTTTATCGAGCAGGCCCGGTTGGTGCGCCGTTATGGTGCCGCCGTTATCGTCATGGCCTTTGATGAAGTGGGCCAGGCCGACACCCGGGAGCGCAAGTTCGAAATCTGCCAGCGGGCCTACCGGGTGCTGGTGGACAAGGTCGGCTTTCCGCCGGAAGACATCATCTTCGATCCCAATATTTTTGCGGTGGCCACCGGCATCGACGAACACAACAACTATGCAGTCGACTTTATCGAGGCGGTCAAGGACATCAAGGACAACCTGCCCCACGCCATGATCTCCGGCGGCGTGTCCAACGTGTCGTTCTCGTTCCGGGGCAACGAGCCGGTGCGGGAGGCCATTCATGCGGTATTCCTGTACCACGCCATCAAGAACGGCATGGACATGGGTATCGTCAACGCCGGCCAGCTGGCCATTTACGAGGACATCGAGCCCGAGCTGAAGGAGAAGGTGGAGGCGGTGGTGCTCAACCTCAACGATAACGCCACCGAGGCCCTGCTGGAAGTGGCCGAGCGTTATCGCAACAGCGGTGGCCCGGCCAACGACGCCCGGGATCTGGAATGGCGCAGCTGGCCGGTGAACAAGCGCCTCGAGCACGCCCTGGTCAAGGGCTTGACCGACTTTATCGAGGAAGACACCGAAGAGGCCCGCCAGCAGGCGGCGCGCCCGCTCGACGTGATTGAAGGCCCGCTGATGGACGGCATGAACGTGGTCGGCGATCTGTTCGGCGAGGGCAAGATGTTCCTGCCCCAGGTGGTGAAATCGGCCCGGGTGATGAAGCGGGCGGTGGCCTACCTCAACCCCTATATCGAAGCCACCAAGGCGGTGGGCCAGAGCAACGGCAAGATTGTGATGGCCACGGTCAAGGGGGACGTGCACGACATCGGCAAGAACATCGTCGGTGTGGTGTTGCAGTGCAACAACTTCGAGGTGGTGGACCTGGGGGTCATGGTGCCCTGCGAAACCATCCTCAAGACCGCCCGGGAAACCAACGCCGACATGATTGGCCTGTCGGGGCTGATCACCCCGTCACTGGATGAAATGGTACACGTGGCCAAGGAAATGCAGCGTCAGGGCTTCAAGATCCCGTTGCTGATCGGCGGCGCCACCACCTCCAAGGCCCATACCGCGGTGAAGATTGAGCAGAACTACGACGAGCCGGTGGTGTATGTGTCCAACGCGTCACGCGCCGTGGGCGTGGTGCAGAGCCTGCTGAGCGAGACCAACAAGCCGGCCTTTGTGGATCGCCTTAACAAGGAATATGAGGTAGTGCGGGATCAGCACGCCCGCAAAAAGCCCCGCACCAAACCGGTGACCCTGGCCGAGGCCCGGGCCAACAAGGTGGACATCGACTGGGACGCCTACACCCCGCCGGTGCCGGTGAAACCGGGCATTCATGAATTCCGCGACGTGCCCATTGCCACCCTGCGGGAATACATCGACTGGACGCCGTTTTTCCTCACCTGGTCCCTGGCAGGCAAGTACCCGCGCATTCTGGAAGACGAGGTGGTGGGCGAGGAAGCCAAGCGGCTGTTCGCCGATGCCAACGCCATGCTCGACAAGCTGGCCGCCGAGGGCGAGCTGAGCTGCGCCGGGGTGATTGGCCTGTTCCCCGCCAACAGCGTGGGCGACGACGTGGAAATCTATGCCGACGAGAGCCGCTCACGAGTGCTGCACACCCTGCGCTTTTTGCGCCAGCAGACCGAGAAGAAGGACGGCTTTCCCAACTACTGCCTGGCCGACTATGTGGCGCCCAAGGGCAGCAAGCCCGACTACATCGGCGGCTTTGCGGTCACCGGCGGCATCGGCGAGGACGAGATCGTCCAGCGTTACAAGGATGCCCACGACGACTACAACGCCATCATGGCCAGCGCCGTGGCGGACCGGCTGGCGGAGGCCTTTGCCGAATACATGCACCTGCGAGTGCGGCGGGAGTTCTGGGGCTATGCTCCGGACGAAACGCTCAGCAACGACGAGCTGATCCGCGAAAAGTATCAGGGCATTCGTCCGGCGCCGGGCTATCCCGCCTGTCCCGAGCACACCGAAAAAGGCACCCTGTGGCAGTGGCTGGACGTGGAAAACCGCATCGGCATGAAGCTGACCGAATCCTACGCCATGTGGCCGGGGGCGGCGGTGTCGGGCTTCTATTTCTCCTATCCGGACACCCGCTACTTCGCGGTGGCCCGTATTCAGGAAGATCAGTTGCTGGATTATGCCGCCCGCAAGGGCATGACCCGGATCGATGCCGAAAAGTGGCTGGCTCCCAACCTGAATGACTGACCGAAAAAGGCGCCGCAGGCGCCTTTTTGATAAAAATGTGTGCCCTCTTGTTCTGCCTCAGGGCGGGGGGATATATGCTTGATAAGGTAGGCGGACAGATGATCATCTCGGCCGGAGCGTCTTGTCAGCGTGTCGTCCTGTCGTCTGCGCACACGGGGGACTGGACAGGCTTAACGGCTTGGCGTAGCTTCTGCCGGTTTTTATTCAACATTGGGAGGAGGGTCCCATGTTTGTTGTATCCCGTCCGGGAAAAACACTTGCTCACCTTCTTGGGCTGCTGCTGCTTTGCCTGAGCGCCCAGGTTCAGGCCAATCCGCGTTATGCGGCCATCGTGATCGACGCCGAAAACGGCACCGTGCTGCATGCGGCCAATGCCGACGCCAGCCGCTACCCGGCATCCCTGACCAAGATGATGACCCTCTACCTGTTGTTCGAGGCCATGGAGCAGGGGCGCATGACCCTGGACACCGCCATGCCGGTGTCGGCCCACGCCGCCGCCATGCCCCAGACCAATATCTCCCTCAAAAAGGGGGAGACGCTGCGCGTGCGCGATGCCATCCCGGCGCTGATCGTGCGCTCGGCCAACGATGTGGCGGTGGTGGTGGCCGAGGCGCTGGGGGGCAGCGAGGAAGCCTTTGCCCGGCGCATGACCGCCAAGGCGAAAGAGCTGAAAATGCACAATACCACCTTTCGCAATGCCTCGGGGCTGCCCGAACCCAGGCAGATTTCCACCGCCCGGGATCTGGCCGTCCTGTCGTTGCGGCTGATGAAAGACTACCCGGCCTACTACCATTATTTTTCCACCTCCTCGTTCAGCTACAAGGGCCGGACCTATCGCAGCCACAACCGCATGGTGCAGAATGTGCCCGGGGTGGATGGCATGAAAACCGGCTATATTCGCGCCTCCGGGTTTAACGTGGCGACCTCGGCCCTGCGGGATGATCGCCGGGTGGTGGGGGTGGTGATGGGGGGCAAGACCGCGCAGTCACGAGACAAGCAGATGGCCTCGCTGATTGAACGCAGTATCGGGCGGGCCACCCAGGTCGCTCGGGTCTCCGCCAAGGAGGCGCCGGCCGCCGAGCATCTGGTGGTGAGTACCCGCACCGTGCGTCAGACAATGCGTCAGGCACCGCAAACCCAGGCCCCGGTCTCGTTGCAGCCGTCGGCGGTGGCTTCGCTGCCCGTGGCTCAGAGCACAGCCGAAGATAACCTGGGCTGGGCGGTGCAAATCGGCTCCTTCCGTATGCCCGAGCAGGCCCGGGAGCGGGCGTCCGATGCCGCCAGCCGGCTGGGGGATGCGGCCCAGGCCCGGGCCGCGGTGTCTGAAGTGGAGATCAGCAACCGCAAGCTGTTTCGCGCCCGTCTGGTGGGGTTTGAAGAGAAGCAGGCCAAGAATGCCTGCCAGCACCTGTCCCGTCAGGGCATGGATTGCCTGGTGGTCCGGCTGTAATCGCCGCATGAATCGCGGACACGAAAAAGGGGCAACATCACTGTTGCCCCTTTTTCGGTCGTCCTGACGGCTCTATTCCGTGAACCTCATGGCTCCCTGCCATTTCCCTGACTGTATTTCACTCCGTGAAATATTCCCCTTCCCGATCCGTCGGGGTGTCCTGGTCCTTCCTGACCGCGCGTCCTTCCTGACCCGCTTCACCTCTTCAACCCTGAAGGTGTCCTTTTGCCTTCCTGGCCGACCCGTCATCCCGACCGGTCTTCCTGCTTCCTAACGGGGGAGATAATAACCCGAAGCGAGTTCTGCTCAATCCGGCTGGCGCCATTGTCCCTGCGGTCAGAATGGGTTAAAAAATGTCAGTGGTTTGATTTTTAAAAGGAAAAAAGTGGACTTGCGGTGATGGCATAGGGACGAAAATGTATTGTCTGCGCTCAGCTTGAGAGATCTCGCACACGCCGGCGGGGGAATTGTCAGGATCCTGCCTCGTGCGCCAGCAGCCAGCGCTTGCGCGCCAGACCGCCCGCATACCCGGTCAGGCTGCCATTGGCGCCGATCACCCTGTGACAGGGAATGATGATGGCGATGGGGTTGCGGCCATTGGCGGCGCCCACGGCCCGCACCGCCCTGGGATTACCGATGGCGGCGGCGATGTCGGTATAGCTGCAGGGCTGATTCCAGGGAATCTCCTGCAGGGCGCGCCACACTTGTTGCTGAAAAAGCGTTCCGTGCGGAGCCAGCGGCAGGTCGAAGTGCTGCCGCCGGCCGGCGAAATAGGCGGCCAGCTGGGCACTGGCCTCGGCCAGCAGAGGCGAGCCGGCGGCAACGGGCAGGACTTCATCGTCCAGAAACTGAACCCGGGTAATGGCCTCGGGGGTGGCCTCAATGCGAAGGGGGCCGCAGGGGCTGGGCAGAATACAATGCATGGTGCGCGCTCAATGAGGAGTGACAGGCATTGGAGCCCCGCAAGGGAAAAAAGTTGCGGGGCCGGGCTTCAAAGTCCGGCCAGGGGCCAGACGTCATAGGCGGGCTCTTCATAGGGGTGGGCGCGGCGCAGGGCCTCCAGGGCCTCGCGGATCAGGTGATCCTCGCACACCAGCTCGATGCGCAGCTCATCCACCCGCTCCAGCCCGCCGGGCTCGCCGATAAAGGGATTGGCGCCGGCCAGGGGCCGAAACTGCCCTCGGCCAGGGGTTTCAAAGCAGCACTGATCGTAGTTGCCGATTTTGCCGGCACCGGTGGCGAACACCGCCTGTTTCACTACCTCGGCATGGGATTCGGGTACAAAAAATACCAGCTTGTACATAATGCCTCCCGTTCAAAGTCTGTGAAATATACCATAAATCATTGCTGCAAAAGTGGTTTGTTCCGCCACTGGGGAGGATAATGGAAAGTCCTGACGCGTTCGGAACCTGTTCATGATGCAAGAGGACAACCTGATCCAGCGCCTGTTTGCGCGCCGTTCCGGCAGCCTGCTGCCGCTGGTGCTGCTGGGCGTAATGACCGGCATCATCGCCAGCCTGGTGATGATGAGTTTTCTGTTGTTGCTCAATGCCACGCTGGACGCGCTCAACGGCAAAAATCTGGAAGATTTCGAGGCGCTGAGCTGGCACTGGCGGCTGGGGCTGCCCCTGCTGGGCAGCGTGCTGCTGATCCTGCTTTACCGGCTGACGCCGCCGGCGTGCCAGTCGGTGGGGCTGGCCTACGTGCTGGAGCGGCTGCAGTTTGGCCAGGG
>AZIJ01023196.1_pt1 | contig 14853 bp, 7 predicted proteins | sample 359151 | NCBI WGS metagenome assembly AZIJ01 (sample SAMN02429718, study PRJNA222666) | marine sediment metagenome | biome: Sediment sample; isolation source: enrichment culture of sample MGS-ElMAX(UA) from oil contaminated site at the... | place: Egypt: El Max | collected 2013-01-23 | depth 9.22 m m | reverse complement strand
TGGTGGACGCCATTCTGGACTGGCGCGATGGCGACGATCTGCGGCGGCTCAACGGCGCCGAGCTCGACGATTACCTGGCCGCCGGCCTGGATTACGGCCCCGCCAATGCCCCCTTTACCTCGGTGGAAGAGCTGCAGCAGGTACTGGAGATGACACCTGAACTTTACCGGAAAATTCGTCACAGTCTGACCCTGCGCAACCCGCGTCGGGGCATCAACCCGCAGTACGCCCCCCGACAGGTGTTGCTGGCCCTGCCCGGCGTCAGCGAAGCCACGGTGGATCAGTTTATTGAAGACAGACGCATCCGGCATGAAGCGGGCCAGCCCCCCCCGGCCACCGAGCTGTTTCCCCAGGCGCTGCTCTCTAGCGGCCCCCCCGGGGTCAACTACACTATTCATACTGAAGCCCGAATGAATACGGTATATCGCTACCGGCTGACCGCCACTCTGCTCAACCGCCCGGGTCAGCCCCTGCTACTGAAGGCGGAACAGGAATTTATTCCGCTGTTTACCGACACAGCCCCTGACGGAGACACCCTATGGATGGGGACCGAATGACTCAGGCTCTTGGCCGCCATGGCCGCCAACTGATACAAACACTGGCCCGGTTCTGGGACTGGTGGAGCGGGCAGCTGCTTGCCCTGCTGCCGGAACGGCTGCGCCGGCGACTGTTCCGCCCCGGTCAGTCACTGTGTATTTATGCTGAGCAGGATCAATACCGGCTGCAACTGCAGCCCGACGGCCACGTCCAGACACTGGCCGACATCACCCCCGCCGAACGGCAGCAACTGGTGCAAAAGGCCACCCGAGTGCGGTTGTGCCTGCCCGCCAGCGAGCTGCTGCGTACCACACTCACCCTGCCCGCCGCCACCGCCGGCAACCTGGACAATGTGCTGCGCTTTGAAATGGACCGACACACGCCCTTTACCGCCGATCAGGTGTATTTCGGCTTTACCGTCGCCCCCCGGGAAAAACACAGCCCACATATTCAGGTAGACCTGCTGCTGGCGCCCAAAGCGCCGGTTGACGTTCGCCTTGCCGAGCTAGCCAGTCTCGGGTTGTCCCCTTCCCTGCTATGCGATGCCGACCATGCCGAAGCCCCTTCCATTACCCTGCCTGTGGCTCCCGGCGGTGCCAGCCAGGGAGCGGGCCGGCTGAAAAACCTGCAAGGCGCCCTGGTGCTGATCATGCTGTTGTTGCTGATCGCCGTGCCCCTTTACCACCGTCAGAGCCGCATCGACAGCCTTACCGCCGAACTGGAGCCGCCCCGCCAACGGGCCGAGCAGGCCGCCGCCCTCAAACGCCAGCTGGACGCCCTGCGCGACAGTCGGGCGTTTCTCAGCAACAAGAGAGCCGAACGCCCGCCAACCCTGCCACTGCTGGACGAGCTCACTCACAGGTTGCCCGATCATACCTGGTTGACCCGACTGGAGCTGGGGCACGACACCCTGCAGATCCGTGGCGAGTCGGCCAATGCCTCCGAGCTGATTGGCCTGCTTGAAAGCTCGCCGCGTTTTTTTGACGTGCGCTTCAGCTCGCCAATCACCAACAACCCGGCCACCAGCAAGGATCGTTTCATGATCACCGCTCACTTGAGTGAAGGATCTGCGCCATGAACCTGGATGCCCGTCAACAACGACTGCTGGCGCTGGCCCTGCTGGCGCTGCTACTGCTGCTGGTGTTCAGCCTGATCATCAGCCCTCTGTTCAGCCTGTTCTGGCGCCAGGGCGAACGGCTTGAGCAGCTGGAGTCCCAGTTGGCGCGTTATCAGACCCTGGCCGGCGAGCTGGAGCAAACCGAGCAACAGTTGCAACGACTGAGGGCCAGTGCGCCCGACGACAATCTTTACCTGCCCGAGCAGCGTCCTTCCCTGGCTCAGGCCTGGCTGCAGCAGCATCTCAACCGCCGAGTAGCACAAAGCGGCGGTCAGCTGGTAAGCATTCAGAACGCCCCCGTCGGTAGCGACGGTCCGCTGCCGGAAGTCATGCTGCGGGTGCATCTGCGTAGCGAACTCAGCGAGCTGGTACCGCTGATCCACACTCTGGAGTCGGGCATGCCGGCACTGTTTATTGAAGATCTGGTGATTACCGCCTCTCCCCGCCGGGCACGCCAGCGCAACAATCAGGCCGTGGCCCGCCGGCAAAGCGCCCGGGTACAGGACATCCCCTCTCTCGACGTACGTTTCAGCCTGATCGGCTATACCCGACAGGAGGCGCCATGACACTCATTCCCTGGCCCCTGCTGCTGATGCTGTGGCTGCCGGCGGTGCAGGCGCAGACCGAGGTACCCGGCTATCCGCCGCTGGAGCAATTTGATGCTCTGCTGGAACGGCCGCTGTTCAACGCCAGCCGGCGGCCCGAGGCCGGCGAAGACGACAACAGTACCCTGAGCGAAAGCGCCGCCCAAATGCGTGAAAAATGGCGCCTGAGCGGTGTGGTGTGGGAACACGGTCAGCAGTTGGCGCTGTTCAGCGAGCGGCAAGGCGAAGGCCGGGCGCGCATTCGCACCGGCATGTATCTGGAGGGCAACTGGCTGCTGGAAACCATCACCGAACACAGCGTCACCCTGACCGACAATGACCAGCGCCTGCGGCTGGAACTATGGGAGCCGAGAGCACCGTCCACCCGGCCGCTGCCGGAGCAGAGTCCGCCACCGAAGGCGAACGAACCACCGGAGCAGAACACTCACAACGGCGACCAGCCGGAGACCGTACAGGGAAGTAACGGGGAGTCATTATGAACAAGCTTTTATTACCTCGCTGGCTGGGCGCCGGCCTCATTGGCACCCTGCTGGTGGCCTGCACCACCCCAACCGGCGACCGGGGAGCGCTCGACAAGCCCTGGGGCAAGGAACGAGTCAGCAGCAGCTATGATCCGGTCAGGCTGCCAGCGGGCGAACAGCCCGCAGACCGACTGCCCGCCAGCCTGACCCCGGCACCGGCGGCTACCCCCGCGACCCGCAGCGAAATCTACCGGGGCTCGGGCAACTTTATGCGTCTGGACCAGGCGGAGCAGGCCCGGGAACCGGCCCCCGGTGACGTCACCCTCAACTTTCAGGGCTCCGACATTGCCGAGGTGGTCAAAACCATACTGGGCGACATTCTGCAGCTCAATTACTCCCTCGACGAACGGGTGCGCGGCCAGGTGTATCTGCAGACCAGCCGGCCCATTCGTCAGGACGACCTGCTGCCTACTCTGGAAAGCCTGCTGCAAACCCACGGCGCCGCCCTGGTGCACAGCAACGGCCTGTTCAACGTGGTGCCCGCCGGTGAAGTGCCGCCCTCGGCGCTGAATCCGCGGCTGACGCCCACCGCCGAACGGGGTTACCAGATGCTGATTCTACCCCTGCGCTACATTGGCGCCCGGGAAATGGAGAAAATCCTGGAGCCGGTAAAGCCCCGCCAGGGGGCCATGATGGTGGACGACAGGCGCAACCTGATCACCCTGGTGGGCACCCGGGACGAGCTCACCAACATTCGCGACACCGTCCATCTGTTTGATGTGGACCAGTTGCGCGGCATGTCGGTGGGGCTGTTCCGGCTGCAGGCCAGCAGCGCCGAAATCATCGCCAGTGAGCTGCAGGCCATTTTCGGCGACGAGGCCGAGGGCCCACTGGCGGGCATGGTGCGCTACCTGCCCATAGAGCGACTCAACGCCCTGCTGGTGATCACCCCCCAGGAGCGCTACCTGACCGATGCCCGGGTATGGATAGAACGGCTGGATCGGGCCGAAAATCCCCGTGGCCTCAACATGTATGTGTATCACGTGCAGAACGGCAAGGCCGACCACCTGGCCGAACTGCTTAACCAGCTGTTTGACAGCCAGCGCCGCAACAGCGCCGGCTCCTCCCTGCCGCCGGCCGCCAGCACCAGCGAAGAAGGCAGCCCAGTGCAGATTGCCACCGGCATTAGCGCCGCCAATCTGGATGTGGGGGAAGTGAGCGTCATCGCCGACACCGAACGCAACGCCCTGGTGGTGATGGCCGCCAGCGCCGACTACGAGAAGGTGGAGCAGGCCATCAAGCGGCTGGATCAGCTGCCGCTGCAGGTGCTGGTGGAAGCCACCATAGTGGAAGTGAGCCTGGAAGACGAACTGCGCTACGGCCTGCAATGGTATTTCAAAAACAACCTGGGCGGCGGTCGCAGCGGCGTGGGTGCCGTGGGGGCGCTGCCCATTCCTTCCCCCTTTGACGGCGGCCTGGACATTAGCGCCAGCTACGAGGTGTTCAACGCCGCCGGCACCCGGGCCCTGCTCCAGGCCCTGGCCAGCGACTCCAAGGTCAACGTGATCTCCTCCCCCTCGCTGATGGTGCTCGACAACCAGAAGGCGCTGATCCGCGTGGGCGATCAGGTGCCCATTCGTACCTCGGAAACCACCAACCTCAACAGCGACATAGGCAACGTGACCAGTACCATTCAGTATCGCGATACCGGTGTGTTGCTGGAAGTCACCCCGCGAGTGAATGCCGGCGGCATGGTGGTGCTGGAGCTGGTGCAGGAGGTGAACGACGTGGCCGCCACTACCAGCTCCAACATTCAGTCACCCACCATTACCCAGCGTAAAATCGACACCCGGGTAGCGGTGCAGAGCGGCGAAACCCTGGTGCTGGGGGGGCTTATTCGCGAAAACACCACTCGCGACAGCCAGGGTGTGCCCGGCATTCGCCATGTGCCGGTGCTGGGCTGGCTGTTTGGCAGCAGCGGCACCAACACCCGCCGCACCGAGCTGGTGGTGCTGATCACCCCCACCGCCGTGGCCAGTGCCATCGACGCCCGCGCCGTCACCCAGGAATACCGCAGCAAACTGCAACAGGTGGCGATGTAATACCTTTCATCGGGCCGCCCGGCACCTGCTTCGGGCGGCCCTGCTCCATCAGCCGTGCAACACTGTAACATCATTGATACAGGCATTTTTTGCACATTAACCATAAAAATCATCAGGTTAATATTCAGCTTCGCATCTGGTGTACCACTTCCTTAACACTTACCACCCTAGCGTTAAACCTAAAACAAAAAAAATCATTATATTTCAAAGCTATATGTAAATGGCATGGAATATGCCCCTTTTGCACATCTCTCTTTATCCGGCAGTAAGCCGTTTAAACGGAAGATATAGAGAAAAGGAAAACCGGCCCGAGCGCATCACCGCTCAGTGAGCCGGTATGTTGGTGTCAGTCCTGGAACACTGCAAAGGAGAAAGGACATGAACGGCTTATTCACACAACAAATACTGCCATGGCTGCGGCGAACAGGCACGACGGTGCCAACGCTGCTGTTGGCATTTTTCGTCTCTCTGCCAGCGCAGGCAGTCGATGATCCGGAAGGGTTACAGTTTACCCTGACCGCCTGCCGTCAGGAGGCGGGTGACGTGATCCCGTCCGGCGATCCACTCATCGCCCCCCTTTGTGAGGACGGTGCCTACACCACGGGTAACCTGGGCAAGCTCTGGGCCGAACTGGATCTGGTGCCTCACCGGCTGACCCTGACCAAGCAGAGAAACGATCCTGACCAAACCTACCGCATCGTGGTCTCGGGTGACCGGGAACTGGGCGAAGGCCTGATCGGCTGGGACAACATCACAATACCCGTAATAAACGACGGAAAATCGGCGGACAGTTGCGCCATTGTAGATGTAGGCCCGGTCAGCATCGCCGCCGGCCCGGTGGGCGGGGTCGACTCCATCGTCTACCGCTATATCGATATTCAGCATGACGCCGACACCACCTGTGTGCTGGATTATGCCCAGCGGCTGTCGATCACTGCGGCCGGCTTCTCCGGCTCCTCACTGCAGTCACAATTGCTGAAACAGGACTTGTCCAGTATTGGCCAGCGCACCCTGTCATTACCGGTGGCAGACATACTGCCTCAGGAAATCAGCAAGGAAATGACCGCCACCCAGGATATCGACAACGACTGGAACGTACAGAAATCCATTACGCCGACAGTATTTGATTTTGGCGATACCTGCGACCCGGACAATCCGCTCAGTCAGGATGTCACCGTCAAGGTGGAATGGACCAAAACCCCCACTCCGGGCGGCGTGCACGTGCAAACCGTGGTTACGGCCACCAACCCTTCATCTCGTGATGTGCTGATCCGCGTGACCGATACCATTTACGACGGCATCACCGAACTGGATGAGGTCGATACCGGCATCATGCCCGGCGCCGACATCGACGGATTTGTGCTGTTACCCGCCAACAGCATGGTGCCGATACTGGTGCATGAATTTGACGCTCCCGCCGGAGTCACTGCGCTGAACGACAAGGCCGTGGCCGAATACAAGGATCCCATCTTCAACGATGTGACCATTCCCACCGACGCTGATACCGCCACCGCCTCGGCGGAAATTGAGCAAGGTGATACTTTCAACGACACCGCCACCATTGTTGATACCGAGACCATCTTCGACAACGAAGGCGTGCTGAGCTTCTCGGTCGACCCCGTGGCCCTCGGCACCTTTGATGGCTACATTCCCGGCGACAAGGCCACCACTGTGGTGTGGAACTCCGGTGTACTCAGCAGCAGTGGTGAGGTGTACTTTGACAAAACAGTCTATATCGACGGACCGGCCATCGTAACTGACGGCAAGCTGACGGATCTTGCGGTACTGACTTCGGGTGAAGGTGAAACCCAGATAGTGCGCAAGGCCTACGCCAAGACCCAGATCACGTCTGGCGCCACCGTCGAGCTGACCATCTACAAATCCCTATCCGAAGACGTGCTGCAGGACGGCGAATCTGCCACCTTCAACTTCGAGGTCAAATCCGGCACCGATGTAGTGGATTCTGGCAGCATCATGCTCAGCGGCACCAGCACCGGCTCCACCACTGTCTCCGGATTGCCCCCCGGCAGTTATGACGTGCTTGAACTGGCCACCACCGGCTTTACCACCGCGGTCAACCCGCAACCGGTAACCATTAATTTGCCTAACTGTGAAGGTCAGGTCAGCTTTATCAACGACCCGATCGAGCCCAAAGCCAGAGTGAAGAAAGTGACTTTCCCCGCAGGCAGTGAAAGCGGCTGGGAATTCACCCTGTGGAAAGACGATGTGCAAATTGAGGGCCCCCTGGCCACTGATGCCAGCGGCGAACTGAACTTCACCACCATGCTGGGTGAAGGCAACTACGAGGTGAAAGAGACAGTGCAGGACAACTGGCAGCTGACCGGTGTGACCGATCCGCGCAACGACGACGGCAACAAGGTCTGTACCTTCACCGTTGATCTGCCGGATGACTACAACGGGGTGGGCGACAGCGGCTACTTCACCTGTACCTTTGAAAACACCCAGGATGCCAGAGTGTTAATCCGCAAAGAGGTCAAAGGCGCCAGCTACCTGAACCCCAACGGCACCTTCAACTTCGAGGGCGATCTGGGCAACTTCGCCATCAGCACCAGCGCCTTTGATACACCGGTGGACAGCCCGGATGGCTATGTCTATGTCACTCCCCGTACCGAGCCCTATCTGGTCAGCGAGCTGGATCCCAGCGCCACCCTGTTCTCCTTTACCGGCGTGAGTTGTACCGACAGCGTGGTCAGCAACAGCGGTCAGGTTGATCAGACTCCGGTTGCGGCCATTCGGGTGGAACCGGGTGAAGAAGTGGTGTGTACCTTCGTCAACACCAAGCTAGCAGCACCGGGCCGAGTGGTGATTCGCAAGATCACCCAGGGTGGCATCGGCGAGTTCGACTTCCAATCCAACCTGGAAAACTTCAGCCTGACCACATTGCAGGAAGGCGTGGCGGTTGAAAAAGTCTTTGAGCCTATATCCGCCGGCCTGTACCAGGTCGAAGAACTGGATGCCTTCGACAGCGTCGATGGGTTTGACCTTATCAATTTGCAGTGTGACGATCCCAACGAAGTGGACGACAACACCACCAGCTGGAACGGCGTAGACTGGGACGGCACATCACCTGATGCCGCCATCAGTGTGGACGACGGCGAAACCGTGACCTGTACCTTTACCAACCGGAAACGCGGCAAAATCATCGTCGACAAGGTGGCCAACCCCAGCGATACCGGCATGAGCTTCGAGTTCAGCCCCAGCTACGCGGATAACTTCTTCCTGAAACACGGCGAAGAAAACGACTCCGGCTGGCTGGTACCCGGTAGCTACAACGTGAAAGAACTGGTGCCTGACGGCTGGGATCTGACCCAGGTCATGTGCCGCCCGGAAAACGGTGACACCAGCGCCCTGCTCGTGCCCGAAGTACCGAACCCCAATCCGGTATCCGTCAACCTGAACGCCGGCGAGGTGATTCGCTGTACCTTCACCAACGTGCAGCGCTTCATGATCGACCTGCAGAAATACTTTAACGGTATTGTCCGCAGCGATCTGGACATCGGCTTCAAGCTCTATGAGGGCCCGGATGGCTTTGGCGGCACCGAGCTGGCCAGCGACACCACCCTGGGTGATGGTGACGGTCTGCTCGAGTTTGGCAGCATCAAACTGGAAGCGATGGCCGCCTACACCGTTTGTGAAATTGGCATACCGGTGGGCACCACCGCCAACTGGTTCCTTGATACCAACAACGACGGTGTCGGCGACGTAGATCTCAACGCTATGGTGTACAACCCGGACGGTGACAATGTGCCTCCGGAAGACTTGGGTAACCGCTGCCTCGACTTCGGTTTCGGCACCGCCACTCCTGTGGATCCCGGCGACACCCTGCACCTGGTGGTGAACAACGACAGACCCGAAGGCGATCGTCGCACCCCCGGCTACTGGAAGAACTGGAACACCTGTACCAACGGTAACCAGGTCGAAACCGCCGCGAAAAACGGTGGTCCGGACGAAGGTTTCTGGCTGCTGGATGACCTGCTGCCCATCTCGGTGGACGGCGTACTGGTCGACAACTGTGAAACCGGGGTCGCCATCCTCGACTCTCGCAGCACCAAAAACGGCAAGAAAATGGCCAACTATGCCGACTTCACCCTGGCCCGTGCCCTGCTGGCAGCCAAGCTGAATGTCAAGGCCGGTGCCAGCACCTGTAACGGTGATATTCAGGCCGTTATCGATCAGGCTGACGCCTTGTTGACCAACATCGGTTACAGCCCCGCAAGTGGCAAGCTGAGACCGAACAGCCCGTATTATCAGGACGCCATCTATCTGGCCGGCATCCTTGATGATTACAACAACAACCAGTGCAACATCAACGGCAACTAACAGGAGCAATGCAAAACGGCGGGCCCAAGGCCCGCCGTTTTTTATACCCGCTATTTATTGGGTCCCTTGCCGTTGCCCTTGCCGCCGGTGTCACCACCAGTATCGCCACTGTCGGTTCCGGTTCCAATGTTCACCACGGCGCTGGCCGTGGCCTTGCCATCGGTAATGGTGTAACCAAACAGGTCGCCGTGCTTGAAATTGCGCGCCGGGGTATAGGTCAGGGTGCCATCCTCGTTGATCCGCACACTGCCCTTGCTGCCCTGAGTGACTTCACTGATACGCAATGTGTCGCCGTCCGCGTCGGAGTCATTGGCCAGCACCGCAATCACAATGGCTTCGCCGGCCGTGCTGGCGCTGTCATCACTGGCCACCGGTGCCACATTACTGTTGGCAACCTCAGTCACCTGCACCATCACACTGGCGCTGGCGTTGCCGCCCTTACCATCGGATACGCTGTAACTGAAGATTTCGGTACCGCTGAACCCCGCCGCCGGCGTAAAGGTGATACTGCCACTGGCATTGATCACCGCCTGACCGTTCCCCCCCGACACTGCAGTGATGGTGAGCGTATCCCCATCGGGATCGCTGTCATTGTCCAGCACAGGGATCACTACGGCCATATCCTGCTCGGTCGTTGCCGTATCGTCTTTGGCAACCGGCAACTGATTACTGCTTGAGCCGGCGCCCAGCTGGTAGACCACCGTTTGGCTGTTGCTGCCATATAGGCCGGAAGCCGACACTTGCACCTCGTAGCTGCCGTTGCCGGCATCGGCGGCCGAGGTCACTTTCAGCTCGGTACTGCCGCTCTGCCCGGGTTGCAGGTTGGTGCCCACGGAAGACAGACTGTAATTCCAGCCAGAGGGTACCGAGGCTGCAAAGCCGAAACCGGTTACATCGCAGGCCTGGGTGTCATTGTTGGTCACGGTTATCTGATAAGTGACCTGAGTGCCGGCACGAACAGACTCACTCTGTCCAGGCGTCACGTTCAGGGTTGGAGCGACCCGCTCACAGGTTTCTACCGGCACAGAGTCGCCCCGGTTAACGGTCACCTGCGCCAGACCATCCTGCACCCAGTCGGTGGTAATGCGAATGCCGCTCTGATCATCAATAAACTGCAGACCCGCCTCCAGCGCCGGATCCCGCGTATCGGCATAGTTCGATGACTTGCTGGCCGGGGTCATGTCGAGCAGATAACTGCTGTCGCCATTGCCCGCCACCGCTTGGCGAATGACTACGCCATTGGTAACGTTGGCGTTGCTGTCAAAGACGGCATCCTGTCCTACCGGTTGCCGGTATTCCACCCAGTAGTAGCTCGACTTGCCGGTGTCCGCATCCACGCCCTTGGGAATTTTCAGCGCCTTGATGCCGCCGACGTCGTTATCAGCGTAGCCGGACAAGGTAAAGGTGCCGCTTTCGATGACTTCGGTTACCTGATCGGCGTCGAGCCAACTCAGCCGACTTTTCTGAAAACCGTTGAAGTGACCCTGCATGCCGCCCATCATGTCCACACCATCGCCGTATTCATCTTTGGTGCAGCTGGCACCCAGAATCTCGCTACCACACTCCAGGGCGTGAGAATGGTACAGGCCCAGGTTATGGCCGAATTCATGACTGATGGTATTTGCCCGCATGGCACCGTTGATCAGCATGGAGCTGGTTTCACCGCCCACCCCGGCCACGCCGGAGAAGCGGCAGGCGCTGGTGTAGGGAAAAGCGTAAATAAACCGCTTGTAAGCAGTCAGATCAATCCCGTCCGCCTCGGCAGCATTGCGAGCCTCGGCAATGATGTCTCCGTTGTTGCAGCTCTCGTTGGTCAGCGGCAGGGTATACCAGCCGGCCACGTCACCACTCAGCCAGGTACGGCCACCGGAGTTCTCCTGCATAAAGTCGTTGGTGTCACCAAACACCACCTGCCGGGCCTCATCACCGCTCCAGGGCATGGAAGTATCGTTGGCAAAATTTACCAGCATCACCAGGGTTTTCTGCTCGCCCATGGCGTAATTGTTCGACAGCGCAGTAGCGCCGTTGCTGCCGCCATCGGTACCACCATCGGCGGCCAGCACCAGCACATTCTGCTCGGCATCAGGCACAAACAGGCTGTCGTTGTATTGCTCCGTTCCTGCCAGCCAGGCACCCGCCGCGCGAATACGCTGGCCGTTGGCCAAGCCAGCCGGCAAACTATCGGTATGCAGTTGAGTATGGTGTCCATTTTCATCAACCAGGGTAATGTTCAGCTGGTGGCTGCCATCTTCAAAATCGGAATAGCTAAGCTCAAGCTGCCCTTCCAGCTCCAGCGCTTGTTCCAGCTCGGCCTTAGCCTCCGCCGGCATGGCGTTGACTTCCTCGTCCGACAGTAATAGCGGGAACACCTTCTCCGGTGCCTGGCTGGCCAGCGCCAGCAAGGACTGTCGGCGCTCCCGCGCAGCCCGAACCAGCTCCTCAGGCAAGCCTTTTCCGGCCAGGTTCAGCAGTACTTGCTGCCGCTGCTGGGCTATCGCCACTGCGGAGTTCACCGCTTGTTCCTGTGGTTCGCTTGCCGGACTGGCCTGTGCAGTAATGGTAAACATGGGGGCGGCAATACCGCTTGTTGCTAACAAAAAGGCAATAGCAGACCCTGGAAGGCGCATTGGTTTCTCCCGAAAAAATACAAAAGAATGCTCACTCCGGAAAAGGAGTCATTCAAATCTTAATTACGATTTTTTGCCAGAAGAATGAAAAAACGGGCTCTGGCAATGAAGGTTAGCCATACACGCAAGAGTGAAACTCAAATGGTGCTTCAGCAACCGAACGGCGGGCACTATAGCATTATCGGCTGGTTACTTTTTATTCCTCATTGATATAAAAACAATCTAATTGGTGGGAACAAAAGAAAAAGGAGTCTTTTGAATATGATCATGGAATGTTAACTCACTCATTTCCATAAAATAAAGTAAGTGCTTGCTTTTCAAACACTTTTAAATAGCATCAATATGTACCAAAGCTGTAAACGGTCAACTTTTGTCGGTGCAGGTTTCATTAAGCACCATTATCAGTGCCGACAGTCAATATCGAATCCCCAATTCATCCCACAGGAAAACATACTGGCAGCAATGACGACGGGGAAAATAACGACAACGAAAAACAGCACCTGCACGAACCCAAACATGTCCCAGTTTTTTGCTGTCGGGCTGTTTGCCGGAACATTTCTTTATCCGTTGATGTTTCATGATGACCATGCCTCATGCCATTACCACCCAAGGACATCAGGCAAGTTTTACACCACTTTTAACAATTTTTTGTTTATCAGCAGGTTATGAAAGCGTTTATACCTCGCCATGCATAAAAGTGTTAACCACAAGAAACAGCAGGCACTTATTTTATTTGGCATCCGGCAGCCGGTGTTTTTCCATTAGCCGGTACAGGGTCACCCGGGAAACGCCCAGTAACTTGGCCGCCAGCGACACGTTATTGCCGGCCTTTTTCAGGCTGCGCCGAATGGCCTGGCACTCGGCCTGATTGCGGGCTTCCTCCAGGGTAGGCACGGACTGAGCCTGATCGTCGCCCAGCCCCAGATCAGCCGCGGTGATCAGCCGGTGCTCGCTCATCACTATGGCCTTGCGCACCCGGTTGATCATTTCCCGCACGTTGCCGGGCCAGTCGTGGCAGTTCATGGCCGCCATGGCCTTGCGACTGAAACCGCGCACCCTGTGATGGCGGCCTTCGGTAAATTTGCGAAAAAAGAAGTTGGCCAGCAGCTCAATGTCCCCCTCCCGCTCCTTGAGATCCGGCACCTCTATGCTGAGCACGTTCAGCCGGTAGTAAAGATCTTCCCGAAAACCGCCCTCTCGCACTGCGGCTTCCAGATCCCGGTGGGTGGCGGCAATGACCCGGGCGTCGATATACAGGGTTTCATGCCCGCCCAACCGCTCTATGGTTTCTTCCTGCAGAAAACGCAGCAGGTTCACCTGTAGCGACAGCGGCAAATCGCCAATCTCGTCCAGAAACAGGGTGCCGCCGCCGGCGGCTTCTATGCGTCCAATCTTGCGACAATGGGCCCCGGTGAAGGCACCCTTCTCATGGCCAAACAGCTCCGTCTGGATCAGATTTTCCGGCAGGGCACCACAGTTGAGTGCCACAAAGGGCCCGTTGTGGCGGGGAGAACGCTGGTGAATGGCCCGGGCGATCAGCTCTTTGCCGGAGCCGCTGCTGCCGGTGATCAGCACGGTGGCATCCACCCCAGCCACCTTGCGGATTTGGCTGAACACCAGCCGAATGGCCGGGCTGGCGCCCACCATCTGGCACTCCTCCCGGTAACGACGCAACTCGTCTTCCTTCTCCCGCAGCCGGCCCAGCCCCCAGGCATGGCCAAGGGTGGCACACAGATAAGGCGCCTTGTCTTTCAGCGGCAGGGTGTAGTAGTCAAAAAAATAGTCGTATATCAGCTCGCTGGTGGCACCGTTGTTCAGCTGCTCCGGCTCTATCAGGGCTATCCAGTTGAGCGGCGGCGTCCCTTCCACCAGCCGCTCAAAGTTGCCGCGCTGCTCCTCGTTGAGCTCGCCAATATGGGCCAGTGCCACCTGGAAACTGTCATTGTCGAGAGCGGATTTGGCCTCGGCCACGGAGTCGGCCCGAACGATCTGCCAGTTTTCCAGACCGGCCAGCAGCTCGGTACGGGGGGATGACGAGAGAGACAGGTAGAGCACCTTTCTTGAGTCCATGCTGCCATGCCCCGCACTGCAATGATGATGTGCTCCGCTGTTCATGCTGTTATCAGCCCCTTCCCTTGGAACGGATATTCACCAGTTTAGTACAGGCGCCGCACTATCCCGGTAAAAGCGGCCTCTGGCTTCTATATTTAAACAGGTTCAATACCAGGGACGGACATCATGTACGGTGATTACTTCGGGTTAACGGATCTGCCCTTTTCCATTGCGCCGGATCCCCGTTTTCTTTATTCCAGCCAGCAGCACCGGGAAGCACTGGCTCAGCTCCAGTATGGCCTGCACTGCCCCGGCGGCTTTGTGCTGCTCACCGGCGAGGTGGGTACCGGCAAAACCACAGTATGCCGGTGCCTGCTGGAGCAGGTGCCGAAGCACACCGACCTGGCCTTGATGCTCAGCCCCGGCGGCAACGCCATCGAACTGCTGGCAGCCATTTGTCAGGAGCTGAAGGTGGCCGTCCCCGAGCAACCCGATGTCCGGCAGCTGACCAATGCCATTCACCATCATTTGCTGGAGTCTCACGCCAATGGGCGCCATACCGTGCTGCTTATCGACGAGGCACAAAATCTGTCAGTCGAGCAGCTGGAGCACATTCGGCTGCTCACCAACCTGGAAACCAACACCCAAAAACTGCTGCAAATCATGCTGCTGGGTCAGCCGGAGTTGGCAGAAACCCTGGCCCGGCCCGAGCTTAGGCAGCTGTCCCAGCGCATTACCGCCCGCTATCACCTGACACCGCTGTCGTTTGATGAAATGCGCGCCTACATTGCCCACCGGTTGTCGGTGGCAGGCATAGAAGCCCAGCTGTTTCAGCCCGCCAGCCTGCGCCGGCTGTATCGCCTGACCGGCGGCGTGCCCCGGCTGATTAACGTGATCTGCGACCGGGCCCTGCTCGGTGCCTTTGTACAGCGCCTGCCCAGAGTGGATGCGGCCACCCTGAACCGGGCGGCCGTGGAGGTGCTGGGCAGCACGGCCTTTGTTTCCCGCCGG
>AZIJ01015901.1_pt1 | contig 14858 bp, 11 predicted proteins | sample 359151 | NCBI WGS metagenome assembly AZIJ01 (sample SAMN02429718, study PRJNA222666) | marine sediment metagenome | biome: Sediment sample; isolation source: enrichment culture of sample MGS-ElMAX(UA) from oil contaminated site at the... | place: Egypt: El Max | collected 2013-01-23 | depth 9.22 m m | reverse complement strand
CCTCGGCTACGCCGCCGCCGTTCTGAGTGCCGAGCGTCCGGGGCACATCAGCCGGCTGCAGGCCTACTGTGATCAGCAATTGCGCGATCTGGCCTCACTGGCCCTCACCGACCCCGAATTTATCGCGTTACGGACCCGGCTTGATGAACAGCTGCCCACCCTGTTCAGCCGGCGGGGCCCGCTATTGCGCCATGCCCGCGCCACCCTGGCCACGGCCCGGCAGACCCGGGTATTGGCACAAAAGCTCACCAGTGCCACCTTTGGCTACCATCAGCGCCTCAAGGCCTCGGCCCAGCAGGCCCTGCAGGAGCAGCAGGTGCTGATGCAGCGTTCCCTGGCGGGGCTGCTGGCGGCGTCACTGATGCTGGTGCTGATCACCCTGGGCGCCATTTTCTATATTCGCCGGGCCATTATTCAGCGCATCAATCGCCTGGGCCGGGCCATGCAGTCCCACGGTGAGGGGCGGCCGGTGCCCATTCCCACCGACGGCGATGATGAAATCAGCCGCATGGGCGCCACCTTTGAAGTCTTCGTCAAGGCCCGGGCCAGTGCCGAGCAACAGCTGGCCCAGGCCAATCGTCACCTGCAGGACATGAACCAGTCGCTGCAGCGCCTTAGCGAGGTGGATGAGCTGACCCAGATCCCCAACCGGCGCTGCTTTGACCGGCACCTGGACGCCGAATGGCGCCGTGCCCAGCGCGAGCAGCGCTCCCTGGGACTGATCATGGGAGACATCGATTACTTCAAACGCTTTAACGACGAATACGGCCATCAGCAGGGGGATGAGTGCCTGCACCGGGTGGCTCGGGCGCTGGCCGATCAGCTGCATCGCCAGGGAGACATGGTGGCGCGCTATGGGGGCGAAGAGTTTATCGTGCTGTTGCCGGAGCTGGATCTGGGGCAGACCCGGCATGTGGCCGGACGGCTGCTGGAGGCGGTGCGCGAGCTCAATATTGCCCATGGCCAGTCCGACCATGGCATCGTGACCCTGAGCCTTGGCGTGGTGGCCGGTGTGCCCGGGCTGCATGATCGGATCGAGGATTTTGTGGGGCGGGCCGACAAGGCGTTGTATCTGGCCAAAAAACAGGGACGCAACCGGCTGTGCCCGGCTCCTCCCGAGTGCGGGGCCGGCGACTGCCGGCCCGGATAAGCCTGCGGATGCCTTACTGGAAGTAAGAGCAGCAGTAATCCACCAGGCTGTGAACCTTGAGGTTGAAGCTGGCGTTGGCGGGCACCTCAAAGGACTGGCCGCCCTGAATGCGCTGCCATTGCTCGCTGCCCGGCAGCTGTACGTCCAGCTCACCGGCGGTGATTTCCATCAGCTCGGCGGCCTCGGTGCCAAAGGTGTATTCACCGGGCAGCATGATGCCCAGGGTCTTGTGGCTGCCGTCGGCAAACTTCACGACGCGGCTGGTGACCTTGCCGTCGTGGTACACATTGGCCTGTTTGAGGACGGAAACATTGTCGAACTGAGTGTCGGCTTGAGACATGATACTTCCTGTATGGGTTGAGAAGGAGCTTGGTTATAGCACAAGGCAGAACGGCGGAAAATGCCGTTCGGCCGGTGAAGTAAAATTCCCACCGGCGGGTCTGTTGCAGAGGCCTTTCAGGCTTCTCATTTGGCCCATGCCAAGGTAACGTTAACAAAAATGTGATCAGGGACATGTTCATGCACACACTGGCCGATGCCGTAACCCGAACCCCGCTGCTGACCGGTACGGATCCGGTACAAAAACGGGAAGAAATCCGTCGTTACTTTCACCAGACCTTCAGCCTCTATGAGGCGCTGTTCGACTGCATTACCACCGATGCCGCCTACTATTCCCGGCCCGAACCCCTGCGCCATCCGTTGATCTTCTATTTTGGCCACACCGCGGTGTTTTTCATCAACAAGCTGGTGCTGGGCAAGTACCTGCCGGCGCGCATTGACGAACGGCTGGAGTCGATGTTCGCCATCGGCGTGGACGAAATGTCCTGGGACGATCTGAACGAGGCCCACTACGACTGGCCCAGCCTGGCCCACACACGCGACTACCGCGACCGGGTGCGGGAAACGGTGGATCGGTTTATCAGCGAGATGCCGCTGACCCTGCCTATCAGCCAGGATTCCGCCGCCTGGATAGTGCTGATGGGCATTGAACACGAGCGCATTCATCTGGAAACCTCCTCGGTGATCATGCGCATGCTGCCCCTGGCGCAGCTCAGGCCGCACCCCTTGTGGGCAGCCTGCCGTGAGTCCGGCAGCGCGCCGCCAAATGCCCTGTTGCCGGTGGCCGGCGACACCCTCACCCTGGGCAAGCCCGTCTCGGCCGCCACCTACGGCTGGGACAACGAATACGGCAGCAAAACGGTGGAGGTACAGCCGTTCCGGGTGTCGAAATACCTGGTGTCCAACGGCGAATACGCGGCGTTTGTGCAGGATGGCGGTTACCACAAGCCGGAGCACTGGACCGAGGAAGGCCGCCAGTGGTTGGCGTTTACTCAGGCCACGCTGCCCCGTTTTTGGCTGGAGCGGGACGGCCAGTATTTCCAGCGTAACCTGCTGGAAGAGATACCGCTGCCGCAGGACTGGCCGGTGGAGGTGAACTACCTTGAGGCCAAGGCCTTCTGTAACTGGAAGGCGGCACAGACCGGTCGCCATATTCGCCTGCCCACCGAAGCCGAATGGACCCTGCTGCGCAACCGTATCGACGCCGATCAGCCCGACTGGGAGCGGGCGCCGGGCAACCTCAACCTGGAATATTACGCGTCGTCCTGCCCGGTCAACCGCTTTGAGCACGACGGCATCCATGACATTACCGGCAATGTCTGGCAGTGGACCGAAACCCCCATCGACGGCTTTCCCGGCTTTGAGGTGCATCCGCTGTACGACGACTTTTCCACCCCGACCTTTGACAACCGCCACAACCTGTTCAAGGGCGGCTCCTGGATCTCGACCGGCAACGAGGCCATCCGTTACTCCCGCTATGCCTTTCGCCGGCATTTCTTTCAGCATGCGGGCTTTCGCTACATTGAATCCGACAACCCCGAGGTCCCCGTGGAGCCTGTCAACACCTATGAAACCGACGAGCTGGTCGCTCAGTACCTGGAATTCCATTATGGCGACCGCTATTTTGGCGTACCCAACTACCCGGTGGCCTGCGTCAATGCGCTGCTGAGCCATGTACCCGCAATAAACAAGGGCCGGGCACTGGATCTGGGCTGCTCCGTGGGCCGGGCCAGTTTTGAGCTGGCGCGCCATTTCGACAAGGTGGACGGCATCGACTTTTCCGCCCGTTTTATTCAGCACGGCTTTCAGCTCAAGGAAAGCGGCCAGACCCGCTTTGCCATTCCCACCGAAGGGGATCTGGTGGAGTTCAAGCAGGCCAGTCTGGCGGACATGGGCTATGCCGAAGTGGCTCATCGCATCGAGTTTGTGCAGGGCGATGCCCACAACCTCAAGCCCCGCTTTACCGGCTATGACCTCATCTTCTGCGGCAACCTGATTGACCGGCTCTACGATCCGGCGGCTTTTCTGGCCCAGGTGCACCAGCGGCTCAATGCCGGTGGCTGCCTGGTGCTGACCTCGCCTTACACCTGGCTGGAAGACTATACGCCGAAGGAAAAATGGCTGGGCGGGGTCAAGGTCAACGGCGAAAACTTCAGCACCCTGGATGGCCTGAAGGCGGTGCTGGGCGAACGGTTCGAGCTGGTCGGCCAGCAGGACGTGCCCTTTGTGATAAGGGAAACCCGGCGCAAGTTTCAGCATACCCTGGCCGAGATGACGGTCTGGCAACTGAAGTAAACCGAATACCTCAGTGAGGGGGGAGGAGTAAGGGGATAATCGCCTCACCCCTCACCCCTCACCCCTCACCCCTCACCCCTCACGTACAGCGTCAGCCACAAAAAAGCCGGTCTTGCGACCGGCTTTTCTCACTGGGGATGTTCATCTTTGCCCGAGGGCTTGCCCTTTCAGTTGCCGGCGCTGGCTTCGCGCAGCTGGGCGTTGTCGCTCTTGGCGTCTGACTTGGCGGAACCCTGGTTCATCTGGCGCTCAATTTCCTCACGCTCGCGGGCTTCGTCCTTCAGGGATTTCCGGGGCAGTACCATGTTCAGTACAAAGGCCACGGTGGCCGCCACGATGACCGGCGAGCCGATCAGCATGCGGGCGGTGTCGCCCAGCTGGGCAATGGCTTCGGGCACGGCATTGATGCCCATGGCCAGGGCCACGGACAGGGCCACTATGGTGATGTTGCGGGAAGACAGCTCGTCTTTTACCAGCAACTGAATACCGGTCATGGTGATCATGCCGAAAACGATGATGGTGGCACCACCCAGCACCGGGTAGGGGATGGTGGTCATCACGGCGCCGAACTTGGGCATCAGGCCGGCAATCACCAGGAACACGGCGGCAATGCCCAGCACGTAGCGGCTGATCACCTTGGTCATGGCCACAATGCCCACATTCTGGCTGAAGGAGGCGGTGGGCAGGGCACCAAAGATGGAGCCCACCAGGGTGGTCAGGCCGTTGCCCAGCAGGCCGCCGGACAGCTCCTTGTCTTTCAGCTCACGGTTCATGCCGCCGACGGTGGTGGCAGACAGGTCACCAATGGTCTGTACCGAGTTGACGATACAAATGACCACCATGGAAATCACCGCAGAGGCGTGGAACTCAATGCCCATGGAGAAGGGCGTGGGCACAATCACCCAGGGCGCTTCATGCAGGCTGGTGAAGTCAACCATGCCAAAGGCAAAGGACATTACGTAACCCACGATAATGCCCACAATAATGGCGGCCAGGCGCAGGTAGCCCTTGCCGAACTGGGAGCACAGCAGCACCACGGCCAGGGTGGTGATGCCCACCAGCCAGTTCTGGCCACTGCCAAAGCCCTCGGCGTTGACGTTGCCGCTGCCGGCCATGTACTTGATGGCGATGTCATACAGGGACAGGCCGATCACCAGCACCACGGTACCGGCCACCACGGGCGGAAACAGGTGACGAATTTGCTTGATGAACAGACCCACAATGATCATGGCGATACCGCCGGCGATTTGCGCCCCGAGAATGCCGGGAATGCCGTACACGGAGCCAATGGCGATAAGGCTGGGCACATAGGCAAAACCCACACCGAAGATGGTGGGGACGCCGGCACCGAAACGGCCGACAGGGTAAAGCTGCAGCAGGGTGGAAATACCGGAAAACAGCAGTGCAAGCTGCACCAGCATCATGGTTTCCTGGCCATTGGCCCCGGCCACGCCGGCCACGATGAGCGGCGGTGTGACCGCACCCATGATCATCGCCAGTATGTGCTGGAAGGAGAGCGGCAGTGCTTTACCGAAAGACGGCTTGCCGTAGTAATCGAATACCGATTTGCTTTGGCTGTGTTTCATTGCATAAGTCCCTGAGGGTTGCTCAAGTGAGTTGTTGTCCACTGCCTGCCGTCATTATGGGGTTATAAAGGCTGACAGAACCACACCGCAGTGTTCGAGCTTCTGAATTGGCTCATTTGTGGTCAACTCAAGGGGGGGTTGACCCCGTGGTTAATCACGGGGATCAATGTATACATTTTTGTAAACACCAAATCAATATTTTGTTCATATTTGAGAGCAATGCTGTGTAATTGCTCGCAGTTTTTTGTGCTGGATCAATGCGCGTCTTGCCTTAGTAAATTTTACGTCGTATGCCGGTTTTCTCCAGAATCTTCACCGAGATCTCTTCCACCGAGTGAAAAGTCGTGTCGATAAAGGGAATGGCTTCCATGCGGAACAGCCGCTCGACCTGGCCCAGTTCATAACGGCATTGCTCAATGGTGGCATAGCGGCTGTCGGCCCGGCGCCGCTGGCGAATTTCCTGCAGCCGGTTGGCGTCGATGGTGAGCCCGAACAGCTTGTGGCGATTGGCCTTGAGGGCGGCGGGCAGGTTCATTCGGCTCATGTCCTGATCGATAAAGGGATAGTTGGCCACGCGAATGCCGAATTGCAGCGCCAGGTAGAGGCTGGTGGGGGTCTTGCCGCAGCGGGACACGCCCACCAGGATAATGTCGGCTTCGTCATATTCCTTGGTGGTGACGCCGTCATCGTTGTCGAGGGCGTAGTTCACCGCGTCGATACGCAGATCGTAGTTGTGTTTGTTCTCAATGCTGTGGGCCTTGTGGGCGCGGGGCTCGGCCTTGACGCCGAGCTGCTGCTCGATGGGGGCCACAAAGGTATTGAGGAAGTCGTAACACATGGCCTCGCTGTCGGTGATGATGCCCCGCAGCCGGTCGTCGATAATGGTGTGAAACACCAGGGGTTGCTTGCCGCTCTGGTGAAAGCTGGCATTGATGCGATCCCGCACCGCGCGCGCCTTGTCTTCGTCCTCCACAAAGGGAAAGGTAATTTGCTCAAAGGGCAGGGGAAACTGGCTCAGCACGGCATGGCCAAACACTTCGGCTGTGATCGCCGTCCCATCGGAAACATAAAAAACCGTGTGCACAGGGCCTCCAGATCTCACTTTCAGGTATTGAAGCGGGCAGGGCGTTTACCCGCTTTTCGGGGCCATTGTAGAATCAAAGCGTGTACAGGCCCATATCCTTACAACAATACCAAGTGGCTCTGTTTTTACACAGAAATCAATTGAGATACGGATATCCCGAAACCCCCTTTTTGTGGAGACGTGGCAGTGCAGGAATATGTGATTTGGTATGAACAGCTCGGCATGCACGACGTGGACCGGGTTGGCGGCAAGAACGCCTCACTGGGCGAGATGATAAGCCAGCTGGCTGGCGCCGGAGTGTCGGTGCCTGGCGGCTTTGCGACCACCGCCTATGCCTTTAACGAATTTCTCGAGCAAAGCGGGCTCAACGACAGAATTCACGAGTTGCTCGACCAGCTCGACGTGGACAACATCGCCGCCCTGGGCAACGCGGGCAAAACCATTCGCCAGTGGGTGATCGACACTCCCTTCCAGCCCGAGCTGGAAGCGGCCATTCGTGAAGCCTACGAAGAGCTGGCCGGCAAGACCGGCGACGAGGCCTCGTTCGCGGTACGTTCTTCCGCCACCGCCGAAGACATGCCTGACGCGTCTTTTGCCGGCCAGCAGGAAACCTTCCTCAACGTGCACGGCCTGGATGCGGTGATGGAAGCCATCAAGCACGTGTTCGCGTCCCTGTTTAACGACCGCGCCATCTCCTACCGGGTGCACCAGGGCTACGACCACAAGGGCGTGGCGCTGTCCGCCGGTATTCAGCGCATGGTGCGCTCCGACATCGGCGCCTCGGGCGTGATGTTTACCCTGGACACCGAATCCGGCTTTGATCAGGTGGTGTTTGTCACTTCCGCCTGGGGTCTGGGTGAAATGGTGGTGCAGGGCGCGGTGAATCCCGACGAGTTCTACGTGCACAAGCCCACCCTCAAGGCCGGTCGTCCGGCGGTGGTGCGCAAGACCCTCGGCTCCAAACTGCAGAAGATGATCTACGCCAATGCCAAGGAGTTGGGCAAGCAGGTGGAAATCAAGGAAACCAGCCGGGAAGAACGCCGTCAGTTCTCGCTCACCAACGACGAGGTGATGGAGCTGGCCAAACAGGCGGTGATCATCGAAAAGCACTACGGCCGCCCGATGGACATCGAGTGGGCCAAAGACGGCGTGGACGGCAACCTCTATATCGTGCAGGCCCGCCCCGAAACCGTGCGCAGCCGCCAGGATGCCAATGTGCTGGAACGTTTTGCCCTCAACCAGAAGGGGCAGGTGATTGCCGAAGGTCGCGCCATCGGTCACAAGATTGGTGCCGGTCCGGCGCGGGTTATCGACAGCATCGACCAGATGGACGAGATCAAGGCCGGCGATGTGCTGGTGACCGACATGACCGACCCGGACTGGGAGCCGATCATGAAGCGGGCCGCCGCCATCGTCACCAACCGGGGCGGACGTACCTGTCACGCCGCCATTATTGCCCGCGAGCTCGGCATTCCTGCCGTGGTGGGCTGCGGCAACGCCACCGAGCTGGTGAAGGATGGTCAGCAGGTGACCGTATCCTGTGCCGAAGGTGACACCGGTTATATCTATAACGGCAAGCTGGAGTTCAGCGTCAACACCTCGGAAGTGGGCTCCATGCCGGCCTCTCCGGTGAAGGTGATGATGAACGTGGGCAACCCGGACCGGGCCTTTGACTTTGCCCAGCTGCCCAACGCCGGCGTGGGTCTGGCGCGGCTGGAATTTATCATCAACCGCATGATCGGCGTGCACCCCAAGGCGCTACTCAACTACGACAACGAAAGTCCCGAGCTCAAGCTCAAAATCGATGAGATCATCGCCGGTTACGACAGCCCGCGGGAATTCTTCGTGGCCAAGCTGACCGAGGGCATCGCCACCCTGGCGTCTGCCTTCTGGCCGGAGCGGGTGATCGTGCGCATGTCCGACTTCAAGTCGAACGAATACGCCAACCTGCTCGGCGGCGACGCCTACGAGCCGGACGAGGAAAACCCCATGCTGGGCTTCCGTGGTGCTTCCCGTTACATCTCCGAAGACTTCCAGGACTGCTTTGCCATGGAATGCGAGGCGATGAAGCGGGTGCGTGAAAACATGGGCCTGACCAACGTCGAGATCATGATCCCCTTCGTACGCACCCTGAAGGAAGCCGCGTCGGTCATCGATATTCTCGGCGAAAACGGCCTCAAGCGTGGTGAAAACGGTCTTCGTGTGATCATGATGTGCGAGCTGCCGTCCAACGCCCTGCTGGCGGACAAGTTCCTTAACTACTTCGACGGCTTCTCTATCGGCTCCAACGACATGACCCAGCTCACCCTGGGCCTGGATCGGGACTCCGGCCTGGTGGCGGGCTCCTTTGATGAGCGCGACGAGGCGGTGAAGGCGCTGCTGGCCATGGCCATTCAGGCCGCCCGCAAGGCCGGCAAATACGTGGGTATCTGCGGTCAGGGACCGTCGGATCACGCCGACTTCGCCGCCTGGCTGGTGGAGCAGGGCATCGACTCCGTGTCCCTGAACCCGGACACCGTGATCGACACCTGGCTGTATCTGGCAGAGCACGCCGAAAAGTAACGGTTCACCATTGAGTATTAAGGGCGCTTCGGCGCCCTTTTTCTATTGAAGGGAATGTTAATGACAGGGAATAGGGATTAGGGACTTGGGATTAGAGGGGGAGTGCATCATTGCCAGTCCCCAGTCCCCAGTCCCCAGTCCCCAGACTTGCGCTTCCCGCCCACAGCGTTAAAATGCCCATCGCTTTTTACCCGGTCGCAGCCTACCCGGACAAAACAAGGACACAACTTATGAAAGCACTGCTGATCTGCTCCGGCGGATTCGACTCCGTCACGCTCGCTTACCGGCTGGCGGCGGAGGATTCCCTCGGGGCCCTGCTGACCTTTGACTACGGTCAGCGCCACAAAAAGGAAATCGACGCCGCACGCCTGTGTGCCGAACGTCTCGGTGTACCCCAGCTGGTGATGGACATCGGTCATATCGGCCGCCAGCTCTCCGGCTCGGCGCTCACCGACGACATCGACGTGCCCCACGGTCATTACAGCGAAGACAACATGAAGGTCACCGTGGTGCCCAACCGCAACGCCATCATGCTCACCATCGCCTTTGGCGTGGCCGCCGCCCGCGGCCTCGATACAGTGGCGCTAGCGGTGCACGGCGGCGATCACTTTATTTATCCCGACTGTCGCCCCGACTTTATTCGCCTGTTTGGCGAGATGCAGGCCAAAGCGCTGGACGGCGTGGCCGAGGTGGCGCTGCTGGCGCCCTATGTGGATGCCGACAAGACCGAGATTGCCCGGGACGCTGCCCGCTTTAATGTGCCGGTGGCCGAGACCTGGTCCTGCTACGAAGGCGGTGACATTCACTGCGGCCGTTGCGGCACCTGCGTGGAGCGCATCGAAGCCATGGCGCTGGCCGGCGTAAGCGACACCACGCCCTATCAGGACGATCAGTTCTGGCGCGATGCGGTAGCGAGGGCGAAGTGATGTATACCATTAAAAAAGAGTTTCATTTCTCCGCCTCGCACCAGCTCAAGCAAATGCCCGATTGGCACCCCTGCGCCCGGTTGCATGGCCATAACTATGTGGTGGTGATCGAGCTGCAGAGCGAACAGCTCGATCAGTACGGCTTTGTGCGTGACTACCTCGAACTCAAGGCGTTCAAGGACTATATCGACGACCGGCTCGATCACCGTCACCTCAACGAGGTGCTGGGGGACGAGTGCACCACCGCCGAGCGGCTGGCCCGTCATCTGTATGACTGGGCGCGGACGCGCTGGCCCGAGGTAAGCGCCGTGGCCGTGTCGGAAACCCCCAAAACCTGGGCGGAGTTCCGGCCATGATTGCCATCAGCGAGATCTTTGGTCCCACCATTCAGGGAGAAGGGGCGCTCACCGGGGTGCCCACCGTGTTTGTGCGTACCGGCGGCTGTGACTTTCGCTGCAGCTGGTGCGACACCCTGTATGCGGTCGAGCCCCGTTTCAAGGCCGACTGGACGCCCATGAGTGCCGAGGCGGTACTGGCCGAGGTGGAGCGCCTGAGCGGCGGCCGGCCACTGCTGATTACCCTGTCCGGCGGCAACCCGGCGCTGCAACCCCTGGGGGAGCTGCTGAGCCTGGGCCATGCACGGGGCTATACCTTTGCCATTGAAACTCAGGGCAGCAAGGCGCAGGACTGGTTTGGCCTGCTCGATCACCTGACGCTCAGCCCCAAGCCGCCTTCCGCCGGCATGGCCTTCAGCCAAAGCCGGTTCGACGCCTGTCTGGCTGCCGCCGGGGTGAACACTCAGGTGACCCTCAAACTGGTGATCGCCGACGAGGCCGACTACCGGTGGGCCCGGGACTTTGCCGCTCAGTACCCGCAACTGCCGCTCACCCTGCAGCCCTGCAACCCGGCGCCGGCCACCCCCGACGAGCCCGAGCGGGAAACCGACCTCGACGCCCTGAATGCCAGGCTGCGCTGGCTGGTGGACAAGGTCACCGCCGACGGCTGGTTTAACGCCCGTGTGCTGCCTCAGCTGCATGTGATCATCTGGAATAACGAACGGGGCGTGTAAGCCTTGCCGCCCCTGTACGGTCAGGGGCGTTCTTTGTTGTTATTCGCCTCGCGTTTTTACCGTAAACGCATTGCCTGTTTGAATCCGCTCGAATAGTATGGACGTCTAAACGTCTGTTATGCACATTATTCAGGAATCACAGGAGTCGTCATGTCCCGCTTTTCCCGCGCCCTGCCGTGGCTGGCATTGTCATTGTGCTCGTTTCCCCTGTTGGCGGTCGACGAAGCCAAAAAGGAAATCGTTATCGGCACCACGGTGGGCGACTTTGCCGACATGGTCACCGAGTCGATCAAGCCCCAGCTTGAAGCCCAGGGCTATCGCGTCAAACTGGTGGAGTTTACCGATTATGTCATGCCCAACCTGGCCCTGGCAGAAGGCTCACTGGATGTTAACTGTTTTCAGCACAAGCCCTACCTGGATACCTTCAGTCAAAGCCGCGGCCTGACCCTGAGCCCCATCACCCAGGTGCCCACCGGCCCCATGGGGCTGTATGCGGGCAAGGCCGACTCGCTGGAACAGGTAAAGCAGGGCAGCACGGTCGCCATTCCCAACGATCCCACCAATCAGGCCCGGGCCCTGCTGATGCTGGAAGACATGGGCTGGCTCACTCTGAAAAAAGACATAGATCCGCTCAAGGCCAGTGAATTTGATGTGGCGGACAACCCCAAAGGCATTAAGCTCATCATGCTGGAAGCGGCCCAGCTGCCCCGCTCGCGCCAGGATGTGGACTTCTCGGTCATCAACGGCAACTACGCCGCCTCCAGCGGCATTCCGTTCAGCGAAGGTCTCTTTCTGGAGCGCAGTTACGATTTTATCAACTGGGTGGTGGTGCGCAGCGAAGACAAGGACAAGGCCTTTGTACAGGACGTGATTGAGGCCTATAACAGCGAGGCGTTCAAGGACTATGCCAGCAAACGCTTTGAAGGCTACAAGTACCCCGAATCCTGGCATGAATAAACCCAGAGAATTCCATATTGATGTGCATGGCCACCGGCTGGCGGTGGTGGAGTGGGGCGACCCGAATGGCATCCCCCTGGTGGCCCTGCACGGCTGGCTGGACAACGCCGCCAGCTTTACCCCTCTGGCCCGGCAGTTGCCCGGTGTGCGGCTGATTGCCCCGGATCTGGCCGGTCATGGCCGCTCCGATCACCGGGCGCCGGGCCAGCCCTATTACATCTGGGACAATGTGGCCGATGTGCTGGCCCTGCTGGACGCCCTTGAGCTGAAACAGGTGGCATTGCTGGGCCATTCCATGGGAGCCAGCGTGGCCACCCTGTTTGCCGGCGCCTTTCCCGAGCGGGTCAGCCGGCTGTTGCTGCTGGACGGTCTGGTTCCTCACGACTATGCCGCCGACGCTCTGCCGGAACAGCTGGCCGCCGCTCTGGAAAAAGCCAAACGCCAGCGCCGTCGTGGCCCACGCTGTTATCCGGATTTTGAAAGCGCGGTGACGGCACGCATGAACAGCCGCTGGCCGGTCAGCCGCGAGGCGGCCCGGCTGTTGCTGGCCCGGGGCATGGAGCAAACCCCTGAAGGCTGGCTGTGGCGCCACGATGGCGCACTGGTGCTGCCCTCTGTGGTGCGGCTGTGCGAGGCGCAGATCACCGCCTTTGTGCGCCGGCTGAGCATGCCGGTGTGGCTGATGATGGCAACGCAGGGCATTGGCATGGCACGGGTAGCGCCCTGGCTGGATCTGATCCCCGGGCTGGAGCTTGAGGTGCTTGACGGCGGCCATCATATGCATATGGACGAGCAGCCGGCGGCACTGATTGCCAACCGGCTGCTCGCAGGGCTCGGGGCTGAGCCCCGGTGAGGCCGGTACTCAGTAACCCAGGTGGGCGGCAATCACCATCAAAACCCAGCAGAAGGCATAAATGGGCACCATGATGGGCACGATCACCGGCAGCCACTGGGCGTAGGAGACCCGCCCCAGTGCCAGCATGGCCAGTATGCCGCCGGCGGTGGGAATGAACAGGTTGGTCAGGCCATCGCCGATCTGGAAGGCCGAGACCATCAGCTGCCGGCTCATGCCGATCAGATCCGCCAGCGGGATCAGTATTGGCATGGTGATCAGGGCCTGGGCCGAGCCGCTGGGAATAAACAGGTTGATGATGCCCTGAATAATGCTGGTCAGCACGGCGGCCAGGGCCACGGGCATGCCTTCCAGTACCGAGCTCAGTGATTTGACGATAGTGTCAATCACCCGGGCGTCCTGCAGAATCACCGGAATTGAGGCCGCCAGGCCAATCACCAGCGCGCCCGAGGTGACCGAGGAGGCCCCTTCCATCATGCGCTTGACCAGCTGGTTGGCGCTCATGCCCGCCGCCAGGCCGATGACGATGGCCATGATCAGAAAGACGGCGGAAATTTCTGTGATGTACCAGCCGCGGGTGAAGATCCCCGTCAGCAGGCTGATCAGGCCGATCAGAAAGATGCCGAGAATGGTCAGATCCTGGCGTGACAACCGGTATTCGTGCAATGCCTTGCTCATTTCCACCGGCTGCTCGTCATGAAACTCCATCCTGACCACGCGCAGGCAGATATAGGCCGCCAGCATGCTCAGCGAGCCCAGCACCATCAGGGTGCGCAGGCCCCAGCCCGAAAACAGCGGCAGCTCGCCAATGCTCTGGGCTATGCCCACGGTATAGGGGCTGATGGGGGACAGGGCAAAGCCGATGCCGATGCCGCCCACCGCCATGGTGACCCCCACCAGCCGGGAGCAGCCCACCGCCGCCGCCACCAGCACGCCCAGGGGCACCAGGGCGATGTTGTTTTCACCCCCCACGGCCACACCGAAGAAACCGTAGGTAAAGGTACCCAGCACGATGATCAGGTTACGGCTTCTGGTGCTGTTGCTGGCGCCCACCTTGTTGGCGGCCACGCCGATCATGTTTTCCAGCGCGCCCGTGCTCTGCAGCACATGAAAAAGGCCACCGGCGATAAACACGATAAACAGGAAGGGGGCGGCATTGATCATGCCCTGGGGAATGGCCAGGAACATGTCAAAAAAGGGCAGCGGCTCCACCCCGGTCAGATACGCGAAGGTATCGGGAATGACCCGGCTTCTGCCATCGATCACTTCCCGGGCGAACTCGCCGGCGGGAATGATAAAGGTCAGCAGGTAAACCCCGACCAGCACCATGAAGATCAACACCATGGGGTCGGGAAACTCGTTAAACCACCTGCGTTGCTTTTTATCGCTCCCGGCACGGGGGTGGGACTGGTTCATATGTCTCTCCTTGAAGATGAAATCGCTGGCAACGTAGGACGCACGTCAGGGCTGCGCGGGCTGGCCGAAATAACGGGCGACCAGGTTCACCAGAAAAGTGGCGGCGGTCTCCATGCAGTCGTCGTTGAAGTCGTAATGGGGGTTGTGCAGGCTGCAGGGTCCCAGCCGGGCACCGGCCTGGTGGCCGTTGTCGCCATTGCCGACCAGGAAGTAACAGCCAGGCACCTGCTCCAGAAAGTAGGCGCAGTCTTCGCTGCCGGTCAGGGGGGCGGTGGGGGCCTCGACACTGTCGTCACCGAACTGCTCCCGGGCGGTGTCTACCGCCAGCCGGGTCATGGCCGGATCGTTCATCAGCACCGGGTAGCCGCGCTGGTAGTCGATCTCGCACTGGCAGTCGAAGGCCGCCGCCTGAGCCTGGGCCAGGGTGCGGACACGGCGCTCCAGGGTGTCGCGCACGGCGGGATCCAGGGTGCGGATGCTGAGCTCCAGCTCGGCGGTGTTTGGGATCACGTTGGCGGCGCTGCCCGCCTGCATTTTGCCGACGCTGATCACCGCGACCTGGTTGGGATCCACGTTGCGGCCCACTATGCTCTGCAGGGCCAGCACGGTGGCGGCCGCTGG
>AZIJ01019100.1_pt1 | contig 14859 bp, 17 predicted proteins | sample 359151 | NCBI WGS metagenome assembly AZIJ01 (sample SAMN02429718, study PRJNA222666) | marine sediment metagenome | biome: Sediment sample; isolation source: enrichment culture of sample MGS-ElMAX(UA) from oil contaminated site at the... | place: Egypt: El Max | collected 2013-01-23 | depth 9.22 m m | reverse complement strand
CACCAGTCCCGCCCCCGCCAGCAGGCTCAGGCTGGCCAGCCACTGCATGCGCCGCACCGACCACTGTGCCGATTTGCAGGACGCCACCATGGCACCGCCAAAATACAGGGGCAGCGGCAGCACAAACAACAGGCTGATCTCGGCGCTGGTCAGTTGATGCCGTGCGGCCAGCACACTGAACACCGCCTCATAGAGGATCAGGCCGGCGAAAGTGGCGATCAGCATGCCGAGCTGACGGCGAAAGCCACCGTGATGCAATACATGCTGATAGGCGGGCAGCATGGGCTGCACATGCCGGCGCTCCCTGGGCAGGGTCTCCCGAAACCACACCACCATCACCAGCAGGATCACCAGCCCCGTTGCCAGCAGAAAACCGTACATCGACTGCCAGCCATAATGCAGGTTGAGCCAGCCTCCGGCCAGAGGGGCCAGCACCGGCGCCAGCATGATGCCCATGGACACATAACCGTTGTAACGCACCAGCTCGGTACCTTCAAAGCGATCCCGCATCAGGCTGCGGCACAGGCTGCCCGCCGCCGCCGTGCCCGCCCCCTGTATAAAGCTGCCCAGCAGCAGCATGGAATAAACCGGAACCAGCAGGATCAGGGCCGAACCCAGCGCATACACCGACAGGCCAACCAGCAGGACAGGGCGGCGGCCGTGGCGGTCCGACAGCGGGCCGTAAACAAACTGAAACAGGCCATAGGGAACCAGATAAAACGCCATCACCAGCGGCAGCGCCTGATGGCTCACCTGCAGGGCGTCGGCCATGTCGCCCATGGCGGGCACATACAGAGTTTGGGTCATCTGACCCGTTGCCACCATCAGCACGGTCAGCAACACCAAGGACAAGCCCGGCATGGACGTGTTCTCCCGAAAAATAAACAGATACGTGATAGGGCTCACATCATAATGAAGGGACGAATTCACTGGCAATGAAGATTCATGCGAGCTTTTATAATGGCCAGGATCAGTTTTTCTAATCGAAACGGTAGCGGTAGCTGATGCCCCAGGAAGTGAGGCCGTCGTTGGGCTTTTTCAGCCCGCCGTTGGACAGGTGCCAGGCCTCCAGGGCCAGGCTGTGGCGGCCCATGGCCAGGCCCAGCCCCGCGCGGGAATTGAACTGCAGCCGCGTGGATAACTCCCGGGAGTCCAGCCGGCTCTGGTTGATCCAGGCCGGTCCAATGCCGGCATAAGCCAGCGGCCGGATCCCCTCATTGCGCCCCTCGTAAACCACGCCCGGCACCAGACTGACCTGGGTCATGTCATCCTGATTCAGCATCCAGTAACTGCCGTCCAGGTTCAGCGAGAAGTCCATCTGTCCCGAAAATAACCATGGCCACTCGCGCTGCCACTGTGCCCCCAGGGTATAGCGCTCGGCGTCGTCTCCATGACCACTTGATACCACCAGGGCGGGCGCGGCATGCAGGGCGGCCGGCCAGGTTAATATCAGCATCAGCCACCACCGTTTCGCTTCCTTGTTCATGCCGGCCTACCTCTTCCTACAAGCCTGGTTAAATTCTAGTCATTCATTTTATCCCTTGCCTGCCTGGTGGACGCTGGTATAATCCGCGCTCGAATTTTGTTCTTTAACATCAAGTGGGTCTTCTCATATGCATCCGATGCTGAATATTGCGGTGCGCGCTGCGCGCAACGCCGGTCAGGTTATCGTCAAGGGTTTTGCCAATCCGGATAATCTGGAAACTCGTCAAAAAGGCCAGAACGATTTCGTTACCAATGTCGATCTTGACGCGGAAAGCGCCGTAATTAACACCATTCGCAAGTCTTACCCCGAGCACACCATCATTGGTGAGGAGTGTGGCGAGCTGACTGGCAGCAACCCCGATTACCAGTGGATTATCGACCCCCTTGATGGCACCACCAACTTCGTAAAGGGCATTCCCCACTTCGCGGTTTCCATCGCGCTGCAAGTCAAGGGACGCACCGAGCAGGCCGTGATTTACGATCCCATTCGTGACGAGCTGTTTACCGCCAGCCGCGGCTCCGGCGCCCAGCTCAACGGCTACCGCATTCGTACCGGCAAGGCCAAGGATCTGACCAACACCGTGCTGGCCACCGGTTTCCCGTTCAAGCAGAAGCACCAGGCCGACGCCTACCTGGCCATGTTCAAGGACATGTTCGTGCAATGCGCCGACATTCGCCGCGCCGGCGCCGCCAGCCTGGATCTGGCCTATGTGGCCGCCGGCCGGGTAGACGGCTACTGGGAGCTGGGTCTCAAGCCCTGGGACACCGCCGCCGGCAGCCTGATCGCCCGGGAAGCCGGTGCCATCGTCACCGACTTTGTGGGTGGCCACAACTTCGAGCGCAGCGGCAATGTGGTCTGCGCCAACCCCAAGGTACTGAGGGTGATGCTGTCCACCATTCGCGAGCACCTGCCCGAGTCCCTGGCCAACTGAGCCTGAGAACCGAAAAGACAAAGCCCCGCCAGGTGCGGGGCTTTTTTGTGCCTGCCGTTTGACCGGCGAGCCAGAAAGGCGGAAGCAGAAACGGCGACTGCCGAACTTCTCCCTGACTTTAGTCCGGCCTGCCGGCCGGCTTAGTCCGCATGGTGTCGGCTGTCGTTGGCCTGGGCCAGCAGCAGCCGACTTTCCTTGAGGAAGGTGTCGGCATAATCGCCGAAAAACGCGCTCACGGTTTCGAACTGGCGTACAAACGCCTGCCGCTGCCCGCTTTCCAGCTGTTCCAGCAGCTCGCCGAAACGACGATGATAACGGCGGATCATCGCCAGATTGCGGGGCGACGACAAGATAATATCGGCATACAGGGCCGGATCCTGGGCAAACAGCCGCCCCACCATGGCCAGCTCCAGCCGGTAGATGGGCGAGCTCAGGCGCAGCAGCTGGGCCAGATCCGCCCCCTCGGCACAGAGGTGAGCCCCGTAGGCAAAGCTGGTGAAGTGACGCAGGGCCTGCACCAGGCTCATGGCCTCGTCGTGCTCCTCGGCGGGCACCGCCTGCAACCGGGCTCCCCAGATGCGGATTTGTGCCAGCAACCATTCATACTGCTCGGCACCGCGGCCGTCGCAATGAATGATCACCTGCTTGGCCAGGCTGGAGACATCCGGGCCAAACATGGGATGCAGCCCCAAGACCGGACCGGTATGGGCCTTCAGCATGGCCGCCAGCGGCTCGCTCTTGACGCTGGTCAGATCCACCAGCAGGCAGTCTTCCGGCAGCGCCGGCAAGCGCTCGATCACCGCCACCGTCTGATCGATGGGCACGGCAATCATCACCAGGCCGGCATCGGCCAGCAGAGCCTCGGCGTGGCCCCAGTCGTCCTTTTCCAACACCTCGACCCGATAACCGGACAGGGCCAGCTGATGGGCAAACAGGCCCCCCAGCTGGCCGCCGCCGCCGATCACCACCGCCTTGCGCAGATCAGGATTCACGCATTTGAAGCCGGTGTCCTTTTCACTGGCGTAGGACTCACGCATAAAGCGGCGCAACACGTCTTCAATCAAGTCCGGCGGCACACCCCTGGCCTCGGCCTCGGCCCGGCGCCGAGCCAGCATGTCCGCTTCCCGGTCGGGGGCGTAAATAGGCACGCCGTTGCGGCTTTTCACTTCGCCGACCTCGGCCACCAGCTTCAGTCGCCTGGCAAACAGCTCCACCAGTTGCTGATCGACTGCATCGATTTGATCCCGCAGGACCTTGAGTTCATCTACCATTGCATTCATCCCGGAATTAAGACGCCGGACCTGAGGCCCGGCGTTGCATTATGCCTGTTTACTGCCAGGGCTGACAATTATCAGGCAACGCGTGTCTTCAGCGCGGCCGACAGTTGCTGATGGCAGCGCGCCAGCAGCTCGGCGGTGGTGTCCCAGCCGATGCAAGCATCGGTAATGGACACCCCATATTGCATATCGGCCACCGGCTGCTCGCTGGACTGATTGCCCTCAAACAGATGGGACTCCAGCATGATGCCGAGAATGGACTGGTTGCCTTCCTGGATCTGGTGCACCACGTTTTCGGTCACCAGCGGCTGCAGGCTGTAGTCCTTGTTGGAGTTGCCGTGGCTGCAGTCCACCACCAGCCGCGGGTTCAGGCCGGCGGCGGTCATGGCCTTCTCCGCCAGGGCGATGTTCACCGAGTCGTAGTTGGGGTGCTTGCCGCCGCGCAGGATAACGTGGCCGTCGGGGTTCCCCTGAGTCACCAGCAGCGCCACCTGACCTTCCTGATTGATGCCCATAAAGGCATGAGGCTCGGCCGCCGCCTTCATGGCGTTGATGGCGGTGCCCAGGTTGCCGTCGGTACCGTTCTTGAAGCCCACCGGCATCGACAGCCCCGAGGCCATTTCCCGGTGAGTCTGGGATTCGGTGGTGCGGGCACCGATGGCGGACCAGGAAAACAGCTCGGCCAGGTATTGCGGGCTGATGGGATCCAGCGCTTCGGTGGCCAGGGGCAGTTCCAGCTCCGCCAGCCAGCACAGCAGCTCGCGGGCCTTGTGCAGGCCCAGTTCAATGTCAAAGCTGCCGTCCAGGTGAGGATCGTTGATAAAGCCTTTCCATCCCACCGTGGTGCGCGGCTTTTCAAAATAGACGCGCATCACGATATAAAGGCTGTCACGGTAGTCATCATGCAGTTTTTTGAGGCGGGTTGCGTACTCTTTGGCTGCGTCGATATCATGGATGGAGCAGGGACCGCAGATCACCAGCAGACGGTGATCCTTACGGTGCACAATATTCGAGATGGTCTGGCGGGCCTGGCCGATGAAATCCAGCGCACGCTGGGAAATGGGCAGTTTTTCCTTGAGCTCCGCCGGGGTGATCATCACCTTTTCGGATTGAATATGAATATTGTTTAATGTGTCTTTCTGCATGATGACATCCTCACTGTAAACTTTTTCTTACAACCAAATAAAAAGAAAAGGTCAATCAGGTTTGACTTATGACTATTTCTCTTTTACGCAACCACCTTCACCTTACCAAGGCTGACGGGGCTTGCAAAGCCCGGGATGGTGCAAAAGGCCGTTATTTTGGAGAATGCCGCTAAAATGGGCAGAAAAGCACTGCACGCGGGTCAACTCTATCATGAGCAGAAACCAGGGAGCCGGCATGGCAATGAGTGAACATGACTACCGGGAGCTGGTCAGCACCCTGCGGCGCATTCTGGATCACTACGGCGTCGACTACCGGCAAAGCCCGCCGTCCTACGACTACAACACCCTGTACGATCACCAGTGCCGGCTGATCCTGGAGGAAGTGGCGACCAGCTGGCAGCAGCATTACGGTTACCGCCCAAGCCCCGGCGCCCTGCAAAAGGCGCTGTTTGCCGCCGAGCACAGCCGCGCGTTTTCACCGCCCTGGTATAAACGCTGGTGGCAACGTCTGCGGCGCTGACGTGAGGGGTGAGGTGCCAGGGGATTCACTCCTTCCCCTCACCCTTCCCCTCACCCTTCCCCCCTCACGGGGTTCAACCGTCGATCTCGTCCATAAAGGCGTCGAGCTCTTCGTCCGAGGCGGGTTCGAATTCCTTGCCCACCTTGGCGTCCTGGTACTGCAGGTACAGATCCTTGGTCAGGCCATAAGGATCGAGGGAATTGTCGATAATGGCTTCCCGGTCGATAAGCTCACTGCGCTGATAGAGCCCGTCCATCACCCATTTGCCGGTACGCATGGCCAGGGTCATGACGTCATAGGGAAAATACAGGCTGTCCACCATGTCGCCGGAGAGCTGGCGCAAGGTGGTGGGGCCATAAAGGGGGATCATCAGGTAAGGGCCGTCGTTTATCCCCATCTGTCCCAGCACCTGGCTGAAGTCCTTGGATCCGGGTTCAAACGAAAACTTGCTGGCCACATCAAAGTAACCCAGCACACCCACGGTGCTGTTCACGCCAAAACGCACCAGGTTGTTGCCGGCGCCGGGAAAGTCACCGGTCACCAGGTGGTTGACGAAGCTGGCCGGCTCTTCCAGGTTGAGCACCACATTCTGAATGCCCACCCGCACCGGACGGGGGACATAGTCGGCGTAGGCGTGGGCCGCCGGACGCACCACATAAGGCTCCGCCACGTCGTAGTTGATTACCCAGCTGGCCCGGTTTACCGGCTCAAAAGGATCCCGGGCGTCGGCCGCGGTGGATTTGGCGTAGTCTGCCGGTATGGCCGGGGAAAACGGATCGTTCACCCGCTCCTGCTTCACGCCCTGGTGTGCCGCACAGCCGGTCAGCAATATGCCGGCAGCGGGCATCAGCACTCGATGCCACATCATCTGTTGCTCGTTGTTGTTATTGAAGATCCAAGTCTACCGAGGGCCGGCCATTACGGCCAGCCGCAATTTACAGAGGCGTGTCGATCAGCACGCTGAGCTGGCTGTCTTCATCGGTAGCCAGCTTGCCGCTGCGCCCTTCCCAGGCATTGGTGGCGTCGGTCACGTTGCCGCTGGGGGCAATGCGCGCCTTGATGATCACCGCCTCACGGCTGCTCAGGTTGTTCTCGGGCACCATGGCGTCGGCATTCGACAGGGTAATGCTCATGGGAAAGGCCGGCTGCTCGATGCGCCGCGCCGCCAGGGGCATTTCTCCGCCGTTGGCATCCACCGCAAACACAAACAGCACGGCGCCGGGATGATAAGGCACACTGCTTGAGGTATTGATCTCCACCTGGTAGCGGGGGCCGGTCACCGGCGCCTGCTGGCGCTCGGCCAGCTGTTGCTCGGCAAAGGCGATGGAGCGCTGCACCATGGCATAGCGCGGATTGTCGGCGGGCATGATGGCGAGCATCTGCTGCCAGCGGGCAATGGCCAGGGCGTAATCGTCCTGCTGCAGAGCCATAAAGGCAAACACCGACCAGGCTTCCAGGTTGCCTGGCTGGCGGCTCAGCACCTGCTGCACCAATTGTTCGGCACGCAGGCTTTCTCCGGTCATGGCCAGGGCTTCGGCATAGGGCACGCGTACTGCATCGGGTTCATCGGCCAGCTTCAGGGCCTTTTCCAGGGCGTCCCGGGCGGTTTCACCGTCCCGCAGCTCCAGGGCCAGCCGGCCCAGCAGCAGCCAGCCGCGATAGTCGTCGCCGTCCTGATGCAGCCGGGTACGCAGCGACAGCATCAGCTCGCGCACGTCCTGATCGGTCACGGTTGCATCGGGTTCGATCAGCACCCGGCGGGACAACTCCGGCAGCTCGGCTGACACCTGCTGCCATTCCGCCACCTGGCGGTGGGCGCCCAGTTGCCAGTAAACCCCGTAACTGACCAGCACCACCAGCGCCAGGGCGGAGATCAGCACCAGCGGGCTGCGACCGCGGCGTGCCACCGGCTGGTCACTGACCACGTCGTCCAGCAGGCTTTTCTGCAGCTCCTGCTGCAATGCCTCGTCGTCTTCCAGCAGGCCCAGTTCGCTGTCCTGCTCCAGTTCTTGCAAACGCTGGCGATACAGCCGGGTATTGAGCTCGTTACGGCTCTGGCTCGACTCGGCCCGGCCCCGGGTCAGGGGCAGAATAATCACCAGTGCCAGCAGCGCCACCAGGGCGACACTGAGGATCCAGAATACGGTCATGTCAGCTCTCTTTGTTCTTGTTCAGCAGGCGATCAAGGCGTTGTTTTTCCTCATCGCTGAGACTCTCGTCGGCCGCCGTGCGTCCTCGCCGGGTGCGCAGCAGCACCACCACAACACCGATCATCAGCACCAGCACCGGGCCGGCCCAGAGGATCAGGGTGGAGGCCATAAAAGGCGGCTTGTAGAGAATGAAGTTGCCGTAGCGGGCGACCATGTAGTCGACGACTTCGTCCTTGCTGCTGCCTTCCTGCAGCATCTGGTAGGTCTTTTCCCGCAGATCCTTGGCCAGCTCCGCATTGGAGTCGGCAATGTCCTGGTTCTGGCACTTGGGACAACGCAGTTCCCTCAGCAGCTCGCGGAACACCTCTTCCTGCTTTGGGTCGTCAAACTCGTACACGTCGATGGCCGCCTGGGCCGCCGGCAGCCACAGCAGGGCCGCCAGCATCAGCACGAGCATCCGCATTTTCATCCACATGGGGCTTACTCCATTTGCTCGAAAATGGGCTTCAGGGTCTGGGTCCACACCTGCTCATTCACATCCCCTACATGGCGGTAGCGGATCACGCCCTGACTGTCGATGAGGAAGGTCTCGGGAGCGCCGTATACTCCCAGATCCAGCCCCAGCATGCCGCGGGGATCGTACAGGTCGATGGCGTAGGGATTGCCCAGGTTGCTGAGCCAGCGCAGGGCCTTTTCCCGCTCGTCCTTGTAATTCATGCCGATGATGTAAACGCCTTCCTTCGCTTTCAGCTCGTTAAGGTATTCATGCTCGGCATAACAGGTGGGGCACCAGGTGGCCCACACATTGAGCAGCATGGGCTGGCCGGTGAAAATGGCCTTGTCGTGCTGCTTGTTCGAGTCGTGCAGATCCTGCAGGGTGAATTCCGGAATAGGCTGGTCGATCAGCACCGACTCCAGTTTGGTGGGGTCGGAAAACAACCCCTTGTACAGAAACACGCTGGCCGCCAGAAACAGCACCAGCGGAATGGACAGGATCAGAATGCGGCGGTTCATGCGACCTCCTCCCCGGCCTGGCGGCGGCCAAACCGGTAGCGCTTGTCAACGATGGCAATGACACCGCCAATGGCCATCAGCAGGGCGCCGAACCAGATCCAGCGCACAAAGGGCTTGTAATAAAGCCGCACCGCCCAGGCGCCGTCGTCCAGCTCCTCACCCAGGGCGGCGTACAGATCCCGGGTAATGCCGGCATCGATGGCCGCCTCGGTCATGGCCATGCGCTGCACCACATACATGCGTTTTTCGGCGCGCAGCTCGGTCAGCGGCCGGCCGTTTTTGGCCACGCTGATCACCCCTTCAAAGCCTTCGAAATTGGGGCCGTCCGCCTGGCGGGTGCCCTCAAAGGTAAAGGTGTAATCGGCAAAGGTCACGGTGTCGCCCTTGCTCATGCGCACGTCCCGCTCAATGCTGTAGAGCTGAGTGCAGGCAATGCCGATAATGGACACCGCCAGGCCGATATGACCGAGGATCATGGCCCAGTGGCTGTTGCCGAGCTTGCGGACACCGGTCAAGAAGCTGTGCCGGTGCGTGGCCCGAACCCAGGTTTCCTGCAGGCTGGTAATGGTGATAAACACCCCCAGGCCAATACCCACCGCCGCCCAGGGCTCGAAATGATCCGAGAACAGCACCGGCAGGGCAATGCCCAGCACAATGCTCAGTACCAGCGCCAGCAGCAGCTTGCCGTTCACTTCCTTCATCGGCTGGCGGCGCCAGCGGAACAGCGGCCCGGCGCCCAGCAGCAGGGCGAAGGGAATGATCAGCCAAGCGTAGAGGCTGTTAAAGAAGGGCGCACCGATACTGATGCTGCCCATGCCCAGCTCCTTGTGTACCAGCGGCAAAAGCGTGCCAATCAGCACCACCACCAGGCCGGCCATCAGCACGATATTGTTGCCCAGCAGCAGGCTTTCCCGGCTGGCCAGTTCGTGCTTGCCATGGCTGCGCACCTCGGCGCCCTTGATGGCATACAGCAGCAGGGACGAGCCCACCACCAGCAGCAGGAAGATAAGGATAAACAGGCCCCGGGTGGGATCGGAGGCAAAGGCATGCACCGACACCAGCACCCCGGAGCGCACCAGGAAGGTGCCGAGCAGGCTCAGGGAAAACGCCATGATCGCCAGCAGCACCGTCCAGGCCTTGAAGCTGGCCCGCTTTTCGGTCACCGCCAGGGAGTGGATCAATGCCGTGCCCGCCAGCCAGGGCATAAAGGAGGCGTTTTCGACCGGATCCCAGAACCACCAGCCGCCCCAGCCCAGCTCGTAATAGGCCCACCAGGAGCCCAACGCAATCCCTAAGGTCAGGAAGATCCAGGCGGCCATGGTCCAGGGCCGGGACCAGCGGGCCCAGGCCGCATCCAGCTTGCCGGTCATCAGCGAGGCGATGGCAAAGGCAAAGGCCACCGAGAAGCCCACGTACCCCATGTACAGCATGGGCGGATGGAAAATCAGCCCCGGATCCTGCAACAGCGGGTTCAGATCCCGGCCGTCCACCGGAAAGAACGGCAGGGTGCGTTCAAAGGGATTGGAGGTAAACAGCACAAACAGCAGAAAGCCGATGGCAATCATGCCCATCACGCTCAGCACCCGGGCCACCGCATCCAGCGGCAATGCCCGGCTGAAGCGGGCCACCGCGGCGGTCCAGCCGGCCAGGATCAGCACCCACAGCAGCAAGGATCCCTCATGGGCGCCCCATACCGCCGAGATACGGTAGGCCAGGGGCAGCAGGCTGTTGGAATTGGACGCCACATAGAGCACGGTGAAGTCGTGCTCCACAAAGGCCCAGGTCAGGCACAGAAAGGAAATGAACAGAAAGCCGAACTGGGCGTAGGCCAGGGGCCGGGCCAGCAGCATCATGGCGGTGTTGCCACGGACCGCGCCCAGCAGCGGATAAATACTCAGCACCAGGGCACTGGCCAGGGCCAGCACCAGGGTAAATTGTCCAAGCTCGGGGATCATAGGTTGCTACCTTTGAGCTGCGCCTCCGTGTATTCGGGTTTGAAGTGCTCCATTCCCTTGAGCGCTTCCGCCACCTCCGGTGGCATGTATTCTTCGTCGTGCTTGGCCAGTACCTCAAAGGCGTCGATGGTGCGGGCGTCCGCCAGGGTGCCCTGTGCGACAATGCCCTGCCCTTCCCGGAACAGGTCCGGCAGTATGCCGTCAAAGCGCACCGTGACCTGTTCGCCGCCGGCATCCACCAGCCCGAAACTGACCTTGAGGCTTTGCTGATCCCGCTCCACCGACCCCGGTACCACCAGGCCGCCAATACGCAGCCGCTGGCCCACTTCCGGCTTGAGCTGCTCCTTGCCCTTGCCCTGCACCAGCTCGGTGGGGGTATAGAACAGATCGATGTTCTGCTGCAGGGCGTAAAGCACCAGTCCAATCATCACCGACAGCCCGGCCACCACGGCCAGCACCAGGGTCATTCGCTTTTTACGTCTGGGGTTCATAGGGTGTTCTCCAACTTGCGGGCGGCCTCGCGTCGGGCGGCCCGGGCCTGTTTTTGGCTAACCTCGCGCAGCAAGCGTTTCTTCGTTGTTATGGTGGCCACCACCAGCCCCAGCAGGGCCAGCAGGGTCACGGCAAAGGACAGCCAGACGTAAAAGCCGTAGCCACCCATGGCCCAGAAGGCGGACCAGCTATCAAATTTCATTGCGTTTCTCCGCCAGTTTCAGCACCCAGGGGCGATGGGATTCGCGCCGGATCAGCTCGTTGCGCAGCCGCATCAGGGTGACCGCGCCCAGGAAACAGATGAAGGCAAAAATCATGAGCAGCAGCGGCCAGAGCATGTCGTTGGAAATGGACGGCTTGGCGAACTTGGTGATGGTGGCGCCCTGATGCAGGGTGTTCCACCATTCCACCGAATAGTGAATGATGGGCAGGTTGATGACCCCCACCAGCGCCAGAATGCCGGCGGCACGCCCCGCCAGTACCTTGTCGGAGATGGCGTTGTACAGGGCGATCACGCCAAGATAGAGGAACAGCAGAATCAGCTCGGAGGTGAGGCGGGCGTCCCACACCCACCAGGTGCCCCACATGGGCTTGCCCCAGGCAGCACCGGTAAAGAGCGCGATAAAGGTAAACACCGCCCCCACCGGGGCGATGGCCGCCACCGCCATGTCGGCGGTTTTTATCTGCCACACCAGGCCGATAAAGGCGGCGATGGCCATGGAGGAATAGGCCCCCATCGACATGATGGCCGCCGGCACGTGAATGTAGATGATGCGAAAGGCGTCACCCTGCTGATAATCGGCGGGCGCAAACGCCAGCCCCCAGGCCAGCCCTATGGTAAAGGAGACCAGGCTGAACACGGCAAACCAGGGCAGCCACAGGCCGGCAATTCGGTAGGCGTCTTCCGACCTGGCGTAAGGATGTAACCATTTCCACATCTTGCTCAAAGACCTTTTGTATACTACGCATTGTTCGGGCGGACTTAAGATACCCCAAATCCGCCCCCTTTAAAAACCTTTGCCACCTCAGACAGCGTCAGCCGAGGCTAGTTCACGCTCACCCGCAGCGCCGCCGCAATGGCAAAGGGCGCCAGGGTGACACTGCCCGCCAGCATGGCGCCCAGTATCGCCAGCTGGCCGCTGTAGGGCAGCCCCAGGCCGGCGGTTTCAATGGCCGAGGTAGCAAAAATCAGCACCGGAATATACAGCGGCAGGGTCAGCAGGCTGAGCAGCACGCCGCCCTTGCCGATGCCCACGGTCAGCGCCACGCCGATGGCACCGAGCAGGCTGAGAATGGGAGTGCCCAGCAGCAGGGTCCAGAACATGCCCCAGAAACCGGCCAGGTCCAGGCTCAGCAGCACCGCCACCAGGGGCGACAGCAGCAGCAGCGGCAGGCCGGTCAGCAACCAGTGGGCCAGCACCTTGGCGAGCACCACTACCCCCAGAGGACAGGGCATCAGCATCATTTGTTCCAGGGTACCGTCAATAAAATCATCCCGGAACAGCCGCTCCAGTGCCAGCAGGGAGGCCAGCAGCGCCGCCACCCACACAATGCCGGGGGCAATGCGCGCCAGCAGGGCCGGCTCCGGGCCCACGCCCAGGGGAAACAGGGTAATGACGATCACGAAAAACCACAGCGGGTTGAGAATGTCGGCGCGCCGGCGCAGGGCGCTGACCAGCTCCCGGCGCACCACGCCGGTAAAGGCCTGCATCATTGGGCGTCCTCCCGGGGCGGTGCCAGGTGAAGAATGCGCGCCCGGTCGGCGCACAGGTTGAGATCCTGGTGGGTGGTGATCAGCACCATGCCACCGGCGTCGGTGTGCTCGATAAAGAGCCGCTCCAGCACCTTGACGCCGTGCTTGTCGATGGCGGTGAAGGGTTCGTCGAGGATCCACAGTTTGGGTCCGCCCAGCCACAACCGCGCCAGGGCCACCCGCCGCTTCTGGCCGGCGGAGAGCTGGCCGGCATACTGATCTTCCAGCCCCGCCAGTCCCACCTGGGCCAGTACCTCCCACAGGTTGGCGGTGCTGCCGGCATGATGCATACGGCGAAAGAAAGCCAGGTTTTCATAGGCGGTCAGCTCGTGCTTGATGCCCGCCTGGTGCCCCAGATAAAACAGCTCCTGGTGGTAGCTGTCGCGGCACTGCTCGATGTTTTCTCCCTGCCAGTGCACCTCGCCGCCATAGGGCCGGGACAGGCCCGCCAGCAACCGCAGCAGGCTGGTTTTGCCGGCGCCGTTGGGGCCGGCAATCTGCACCAGCTCGCCGGGCGAGACGGCAAGCGACAGCTCGCTGAACAGGGTACGTTCCTCGCGAACGCAGGTCAGGGCGTTGGCTTCAAGCATAGGTAAGGTTTCAGGCCATTCAAAAATGGCCGCCAGTCTAGCACAAGGTGCCGACGCAGACTCGCCCCTTGGGGGCATCAAGCTGAATTAACGAAGGTTTATTGCGCTGAAACAAACTTCGGGTGGGTGCGCGGGTCTGGCTCCCGAATGGGGCAGCGCACCCGCAACTGTACGCCACGCGGCAACCCGGTAAAGCAAGCGCCCTCGCGGACGCTCATGCAGGCTGGCAGCCTGCGCTCCCATCGGTTACCGCTGGCGGTGCAGCGACAGCAGCAGCTCGGCCTCGGCTCGGGGCATGTCGCACTCGGCCATGATCTCCTCGATGTCCGCGCCCAGCTGCACCATGCGGGCGGCGCGGCTGTAGAGCTTGCTCTGGGGATCCTTGAGCGCCAGCTCCTGCTGTTGCTCGCGCAGGCTCAGCTGCTGGCGGCCCAGCTCGGTGAGCTTTTTGCCCAGACCGATGTTGGCCGCCTGCAGCTCTTCCAGCTGTTTGCGGTAGCTGTCCCGGCTGCGGGACAGTTCCCGCATCAGGGTGCTCATGGCCTCCAGCTTGCGCTGACTGCGGCGCCACATCATCCAGGCGAGCCCCATGGCGGCCATGGCCAATACCAGCGCCATCACCGCCAGGATCAGTGCGGTTTCACCGACCATCAGAGCTGGCTCAGCTCTTCCCACTCGTCGTCGGACAGCAGCTTGTCGAGATCCACCAGGATCAGCAACTCGTTTTCCCGGTTGCACACGCCCTGAATAAAGCGGGCACTTTCGCTGGTGCCCACATTGGGCGCGCTCTCGATCTCCGACGACTTGAGGTAAACCACCTCGGCCACGCTGTCGACCAGAATGCCGATCACCTGCTTTTCCGCTTCGATGATCACGATGCGGGTGTTGTCACTGATCTCCGCCGGCATCAGACCAAAGCGCAGCCGGGTGTCTAGCACGGTCACCACGTTGCCACGCAGGTTGATAATGCCCAGCACATAGTCCGGGGCACCGGGTACCGGGGCGATATCGCTGTAGCGCAGCACCTCCTGTACCTGCATCACATTGATGCCGTAGGTTTCGTTGTCGAGGCGAAAGGTCACCCACTGCAACACTTCGTCTTCAGCCAGATTTTCCGCCAGATTGCGATGATTGCTCATACACTCACCCTTATGTCTCTCAGACCCGTTGTCCGTCGATATTTTTGCCCTGCTCCAGCAATGCAATCAATGCATCCACGTGCAGCAGGGCGCACATTTTTTCTTTTACCATGCCCGCCAGCCAGGGCCGGGAGCCGGGCGTGGTGCGCCACTTCACCTGCTCCCGGGTGAGCTGGACGGTGCCTTTCAGCTGATGGCAGGCCAGCCCCCAGTGGCTCTCCCCCAGGGTCACCACATACTGGTAGACCTCGTCCTGGGTATGGCCGGGCATGGCCCAGCGCGCCGTGTCCACCACGCTGAGCTGGCGTTCCCGTTCGGTCATGATGCCGGAAAACCAGGCCGGCTTGCCAAACAGGCTGGTCAGCTTCGATAGCTGATAAATGCCTCCCAGGTGGGTCAGCGGCACA
>AZIJ01019253.1_pt1 | contig 14911 bp, 15 predicted proteins | sample 359151 | NCBI WGS metagenome assembly AZIJ01 (sample SAMN02429718, study PRJNA222666) | marine sediment metagenome | biome: Sediment sample; isolation source: enrichment culture of sample MGS-ElMAX(UA) from oil contaminated site at the... | place: Egypt: El Max | collected 2013-01-23 | depth 9.22 m m | reverse complement strand
CTCATTAAATGAAGGTGTCTACTTTTTTCGGGCCAGTCCAGGTAAAAAGCGAAAGCATTTTCTCCTCACACTGGTCCCCTCACACCTCACCATAAAAAAACGGCGCCGAAGGGCGCCGTTTTTGTCTGTGCGAATCGCTTATTTGACGCGGGACACGTACTCGCCGGAGCGGGTGTCCACTTTCAGCACTTCACCAATCTGAATGAACAGCGGTACCCGTACCACGGCGCCGGTGCTCAGGGTAGCGGGCTTGCCGCCGGTACCGGCGGTGTCGCCCTTCAGGCCCGGATCGGTTTCCACCACTTCCAGCTCCACAAAGTTGGGCGGAGTGACGGAGATGGCGGCGCCGTTCCACAGGGTCAGGGTGCACACATCCTGCTCCTTCAGCCACAGCTTGGTGTCGCCTACCGCTTTTTCGTCGGCGGCGATCTGCTCAAAGGTGTCGTTATTCATGAAGTGGTAGAACTCGCCATCGTTGTACAGATAGGCCAGTTCCACGTCCATCACGTCGGCGCCTTCTACGGTATCGCCGGACTTGAAGGTTTTTTCCAGCACCTTGCCGTTGAGCAGGCGACGGATTTTCACGCGGTTGAACGCCTGTCCTTTGCCGGGCTTAACGAATTCGTTTTCGATAATGGCACAGGGTTCGCCGTCCAGCATAATCTTGAGACCGGACTTGAATTCATTGGTACTATAGGAGGCCATTTTACCCTCGTAGTTGACAGAGTTGCAGAAAATGCCGGCAATGATACCCCTAAACGGGGGCGATTTACATATTCCCTGGCAAAAAGAGCTGGCCCGCGCCTTTACCACTCCCGAGCAGTTGCTGGACTACCTGGGGCTGGATCCCGGCCCCTGGCAGGCAGGCCTTGCCGCCCGCCGCCTGTTCCCGATGCGGGTTCCCCACCCTTTTGCCGACAAGATGGAAAAGGGTAACCCGCACGACCCGCTGCTGCGCCAGGTGCTGCCCCTGGCCGAGGAGTTTGCCGAGGTGCCGGGCTTTGTCACCGATCCCCTCGACGAGCACAACAGCGCCCTGCCCGGCCTGCTGCACAAGTATCGCTCCCGGGTGCTGCTGGTGCTGCGCGGCGGCTGTGCGGTGAACTGCCGCTACTGCTTTCGCCGCCATTTTCCCTATGCCGACAACAGCCCCGGCCAAGGCGGCTGGCAACCGGCCATCGACTACATTGCCGCCCACCCGGAGATCAACGAGGTGATCCTGTCCGGCGGCGATCCGCTGATGGCCCGGGACGATCACATTGCCGCGCTGCTGGACGAGCTGGAAGGCATTGCCCACCTCAGACGGCTGCGCATTCACAGCCGACTGCCGGTGGTGATCCCGGCGCGGCTGACCGACCGCCTGCGCGATCGCCTCGGTCAGAGCCGGCTGCGCCCGGTACTGGTGCTGCACGTCAACCACGCCCATGAAATCGACGACGATCTGGCCAGCCGCCTGCACTCATGGCAGCGGGCCGGCATCACCCTGCTTAACCAGAGCGTGCTGCTGGCCGGCGTCAACGACACCGCCGATGCCCTTGAAGCCTTGTCGGAGCGGTTGTTCGAGGCCGGCGTACTGCCCTATTACCTGCACCAGCTCGACAAGGTGGCCGGGGCTGCCCATTTTGCCGTCAGCGACGAACACGCCCGCGGCCTGATAAGCGAGCTGCTGAGCCGGCTGCCGGGCTTTCTGGTACCGCGGCTGGTGCGTGAGATCGGCGGTGAGCACAGCAAAACTCCTCTCGATTTACACCTTGAACCCCGTTAAGGACATTCTCATGCATGATTCGGTAATTGACAGGCTGAACGACACCCTGAAAGAACTCTACCATCAGGCCATCGACGCCGACAAAAAACTGGCCGCCCTGCGCGCCAAGGGGCAGGCCAAGTTCAGTGCCGTGTTGCGTGAAGACAGCGACTTCATCACCCGCGCCGATCACTTTATGCCCTATGTGGCGGAGCTGGCCGAGGAGCTGGAGCTGCTTTCCTCCAGCTCGGAAGCGGAATACCAGGCGCTGCTGGCGCGCATGGTGCACAAAATCCAGTTGCTGGCCACCACCCTCGGGCAGTTTATGCGCCTTGACTGACGTCGAAGTCGGTCAGCCGCGCCGGCGCCAGCCCTTCCAGCCAGTTTTTCACCTCTGTGGCCGCCAGTGACGGACCGACAAAGGGCCCCTGCAGCAGGGGCTCGCCGCCCAGCGACGCGATGATCCCGCGCTCCGCGGCGCTGCTCACGCCGCAACAGACCGGGGGCACCCCCAGCAACCGGGCCAGTTCAAACAGGGTGGCCAGCTGCGTTCGCGCGTCTTGATTCTGCTCGATACCGCTGCAATAGAACGCCTCCAGCTGCAGCCAGTCCAGCGGCAGCCGCGACAAGGCGCCCCAGCGGGAACACCCGGTACCGAACTCCGTCAGCATGATGCGCACCCCCTGACGACGCAGCGCGTCCAATATTGCCTGGGCCTGATGTGATGATTCCATCGCCATGGGCTCACTCACCTCCAGGGCCAGGGCCTCGCCCTTCAGTCCGTAACCGGCCAACAGGGTTTCAAGCCGGGCGCCGAGAGACAAGCGAAACGCCGAAGGCGGCAACGCCAGGCTGACAAACAGCGTCTGCTGCCCTTGCCGCCAGCCGGGCAGCAACTCGCCAATCCGCTCCAGCGTCCACCACAGTAACCGTTCCGACAACTGATACTGCTCGGTAATCCGGATCAGCTCGCCGTCGCCGATGTCACCATAGCGAGGGTGCCGCCAGTGCAGTGACAAGCGCAACCCGGCGCACTGGCCGGACGGCGTGGCCAGCGGATCAAAGCGCAGGCTCAGGCTGTCGCTTTCCAGTGCCGCGGGCAGATCGGCGGCCAGTTGCTGGCGGCGCTCCATCTCCTTGAGCATGGACGGTTCAAAAATGACATAGGGCAGTTGCTCGTGCCGGCTCAGCTCCAGCGCCAGCTCGCCCCGGGCCAGCAACTCCACCATGGTGTCCGCATCCGCCGGATACAGTACCACGCCGATCACCGGGGCCAGGTTGAAATCGTGCTGGGCCATGGGCTCGGGCGCACTCAGGGCTTGACGAAAACGGGAAAGGCGCACCCGCACATCGGATAATTCCCGCACTCCTTCGGCCACCACGACCAGGCTTTCCCGGCCGAGGGAGGCGATGCTTTCTTCCGGCAACAGGCTGGTTTCAAGGCGACGGGCAAAGGCCTGCTGTAGCTGGTCGGCCACCTCAAACCCAAACTGCTGGTAATACCGGGAGTAATCCTTCAGCGCCAGCAGGATCAGGCTGAACGGCTGCTGGCGGCTGACCAGCTGCTGCAGCCGGTGATGCAGGGCAAACCGGTTGGGCACCCCGGTCAGGGGATCCCGCAACAAGCGGCGGCGGTAGCCAAACAGCTCGGCCCCCAGCATTAGCAACAGCAACAGGCCGCTGACCGCCAGCCCCAGGGTGCTGATATAAAGCTCCCGGCCCAGTTTTCGGTAGGCCTGATCATATTCGGCATAAAACAGCACATTGCTGTGCATGGTGGCGGTCATGGTGCGGGCCAGGGGCTCATCATAGGGACTGAGCTCGGCCAGCAGCAGCTGATAGTCGGGCGAGCCGGGGCCCATCGCCTTGACCATGGGCTCCATGGCTCTGACCCGGTTTTCAATCTGCTGGATCAACTGCCACAGATCGGGGCGTTCGCTCAGGGTGTCCTTGAGCTGGTTGCTGAGCAGCACCGGCGTCCGGCTCCACAGAATGTCGTAACGCAGCATCAGCTCGTCGTGGTTGATGGCGCCGGCATGGCGCAGCCTGACGGCATCGAGGAACCGGCTCATTTCCAGCTTGAGCTGCATCAGCGACCAGGGCACTTCATAGTTACGCTGCTCAAGCAGGGTATTGTGCTGGCGAATGCCCAGCAAGGCTTGGCCGGCGCTGATGCCGAACCACAGCATGCACAGCAGCAGCAGCAGGCTCCCGACCCGCTTGAGCGCATGCAGGGCGCCCTGGTGCTCGGTGCCGGGAATGGGAATGGGAATGAACAATCGCCTCACTTGGATTCCGTTCGAACTTTGATGTACCTGAGTTGCCAGGCCATGTAATGCAAAAACTCCGCCTGCTGCAGCTCGGGTGCCTGATCATAGGGCAATATCAGCCACAGCGGCCCCTTGTCGCGCCGGCTCATCAGACGGCCATTTTCGCTCCAGGCCAGCAGCGGCCCGTAGGGAGCCACCGTCTGCCAGTCCACCGCCACGCTGAAGCCATTCAGTGCCTCCAGGTAGAGCGTCCTGATTTTCCCATGGGCAAACAGGGTGTCGAGCAGGGCGCTCAAGTCCAGACCACGATAGGTCCGGGGCTGCTCGGACCAGGGGTGGGCCGTGGTGATTTCTCCCTGAGGCAGGGCGCGAAGCTCAGGCAGGGTATAGTCGATCTGCTCAAAGGAGCGCCCTTCCAGTTCGATATTGCCGAAGATGGTGAGGATCACCGGCTCCTGAGACCAGCTCCCAAACGATACCAACCACAGCATAAGCATGCCGAGCCGTTTCATGCTTCCTCTCCTCAGCTCACAAGGGTGGTGTTTGCCCGGCCTTTCGAGCGGTATCCTGAACAACCACAAGGACTCAATAGTCCCATCAAGACAGGGCTGCCATCATACCTAAAACATTAGATGCAACTGAAGTGTAATTTTAGCCAGGGACAGACTCAAAAAAAAAGCCGGACCTCTCGGTCCGGCTTTTTGATGGCCCGGGAAGGATCCCGGCAGGAAGTGATGTGACTCAGATGTCGGGTAGCAGCAGTGCATTACTGCACCGCCGCCCCCTAAGAACCGTACGTGCGAGTTTCCCCGCATACGGCTCAAGCCTTTATAAGCCCCTGCTTATGCAGGGGCCAGCGACTTTACCTACGGCCAATGACGTCTGTGTACGTAAAATCATCATGAGTAAGCTTACTTTTTCCGTAAAGGTCTTTACGCATAGCCAATACAATGTTTCCGATAGCTCTGCGACCTTCCTCAGGGTCTGGATTTTGACCTCTGCTGTCCTTAACTAAGGCAACCATACTGTTGATCGCCTCAATGACCTCGTCAGAGCTGTATAGCCACGACTTATATTGCTCTTCGAAGAATTCCTTCTTGGTGTGAGCATTGGCCGTTTGCCCGACGAAGCCTTGAAGCTTTACCAACAGCTTTGCGTATTGCTCTTCCTTACTCCTCAATGCAGCTTCACTTTGCTTTGATTTCACGCCGTAGACGTAAGTCAGGGCGGAACCAATGACCAAAGTTATCACAGGAATCAAGGACTTAAGAGCATCGATTGCCAGTTCCATTTTACCATCCCTAAGCTTAACTGATTGAATTAACGACACTTATAGCTCATTCAGCAAGGCTGATAATGAACCTTCATATGGCAGTTGATGTGCAGCATTACCAAGTTCCCGATGTTATCCCCGCCTCCGTCTGTTTTCCGGATAACATGATGGAGATCCCAGTCATCCTTATCCTTGAACAGCTGATTGCAGACGAGACATCGGTGGTTTTGGCGTTCCCAAATTCTGCGTACCTTGTCGAGCGTAAACTTGTTCTCCTTCCAGCGCTTGACCAGCCGCTGTTCGAAGTACAGCTCGAAGTCGCGATCATAGGGATTGGCCTCCGCCTTGATCTTGATGTGCCGCTTGATCGGAATGTCTTTGCTTTTGAACAGCCGTACCGGCCTGCCCTCGGCATCAACACTCTGGAACACCCAACGCTGCCCGCCCACTGTGTGAAAATACCTACCCATCACCCAGCGTTTGTAGCGGTTTTTGTGCCTGCGACAGCACCAGCGCCAGAGCAGTTTCCAGACTCTGTAGTCCACATAGCTGAAGGTTTCCTTGGCCACCACATGGCGGTGATAGTTGGCCCACCCCCTGAGTACCGGGTTGAGCTGACGTATCAGATTGCCCTGTTCGGCCGTCAGGTTACCTCTGACAATGTGTCTGATCTTCTGAAGATGGGCGCGCAGGTTCTTCTTGCTCGGCTTGATTAACATCTTGCCGTGATACTTGCGCAGATTCTGCCCCAGAAAATCGAACCCGTCCGTAATATGCGAGATCACCGTTTTTTCCGGTGACAGCGTTAACCCCCGCTCGGCCATAAAGGCTTCGACGAGAGGCTTGACCTCGCTTTCCAGCAGCTCTTGCGAGATACCGGTGATCACGAAGTCATCCGCATAGCGTACGTAGTTGACCTTGGTCTTGTAACTGGCCTTGGTGTTTTTCTTCCCGAAACGGGATTCGAGCACCGCCTCCAGTCCATCCAGCGCCATATTGGCCAACACCGGCGAGATAATTCCCCCTTGCGGGGTTCCTGCCTCGGTCGGATACAGACGGTTGGACTCCATAAAGCCCGCTTTCAGCCATTTTCCGAGTACCTGTTTATCCAACGGTATGTTGGCAAGTAACCAGTCATGACTGATGTTGTCAAAGCAGCCCTTGATGTCTCCTTCCAGCACCCACTGCGCGGAATTGCCACGACTGAGATTGACGAACAATTGCTCAATCGCGTCCGCCGTTGAACGCATCGGTCGGAAACCATAGCTGTTGCGGTCGGCCGTTGTTTCCGATACCGGCTCCAGAGCCAGCAGATACAGCGCCTGCATGGCCCGGTCCAGCATGGTCGGTATTCCCAGCGGCCGGCGTTTGCCATTCGCTTTGGGAATATAGATACGACGCAGCGGTTTCGGACGATACCCTGTCCTGACCAGCCGGCCGATGGCCTTCCACTTCGCCTCGGGCGTACTCCACAACTCGCCATCAACACCGGGCGTTTTCTTGCCCCGGTTTTCGGTGACTCGTCTGACGGCCAATGCCTTGGCCGCAAACGAGCGAGTCAGCATCCGTTGCAAGGCTTTCACCTTGCGCCAGCGCTGCTCTTTTGTCGCCTTCGCGATTCGTACCTGTAGCCCCCTCACCTGTCTGTGCATGGCATACCAGTCGATGGTGTGCCAGCTGTCAGCCGGGTGGGAAAATGCAGGTACATGAACTTCAGTACTCATCTTGCTATTCTCCTCAGTGCTTTGTTTATGAAAGCCCCGAGCGAGAAACAGATGGATCAATCCCTTGCGGGAGAGAAATCTGCTCCCGCAAGGGTTCAGGCAAAGTCGGTTTACGGCCGCTTCGCCACCTTTCATGTCACTGTGGGCGCTTTACACGCCTGCACACGATTAAAGACCTGTCGGACGTGGGCTCCCGTTTCCGGTGGAGGAACCTTTAACCCCCTATCCGCCCCATTACAGAACGGCATTCGCTTTTTCCGACTTCCCAAACCCGCACGTCCAACAGCGTCGATTGCTCTTCGCCTGCCCCAGGTCATTAAACCGGGGCGAAGGTACGGGGTTTCCGAGTTCCGTGCCGATGACACGAGTCACTTAGGTTCTGCCAATACACCGAAGGCTTGATGGCAACGTATCCCCAGATGTAAGAGGGATAGCCAGCCTTGTACCTTTTGGTCAAAGCGCATCAGTAGCTTGCGCTCATTGCGGCTGACGGTGCTTGTTAGCAGTTCACGTATGTTAACCATATGACCCAGCCTAGCCTCTCATCCGCCTGCTACTGGCGAAATCTCCGGCACACCTCGCGATGTAAACCGAACCCTTGCGGGGAGTACATTGTCAGGAAGCTTCGCACCCCACCGTTACCAGTGACGCACTATCCCTAGGCTACTGTTGGTTGCACAACAGGTTCCGCTCACCACTCTCGACCAAGTTACTTTTGGCTAAGGGTAGTGTGGAACAATCATCAGACACAGCTTCACACCGGCAGGTGCTTAGCTTTTGATAGACACGGATATTCCCGTTACCTCACAACCTCAAACTTCGAGACTGCTTCAACGTGTATCATTCGCGCAATGCGGGGATACAGGCTCATCACCCATACCTGAATTCGGAACTCCATACGGAGTACCGATATTCGGGCCTGGAACAAGCCCGAATATCGGGTTTTCTCAAATGCTATTTTCTGCTGGAAAGGGCAGTGACCACCACCCTATAAGTTAGTGGTCACTTCGGGTGTAACCCAGCCAGGCTAGCTACCTGCGCGACTCTCGTCGCATCACATCATACCGCCCATACCACCCATACCACCCATGCCGCCCATGTCCGGCATGGAGGCGGCATCATCCTTCGGCAGGTCGGTGACCATGGCTTCGGTGGTGATCATCAGACCGGCCACGGAAGCAGCAAACTGCAGCGCGGAGCGGGTCACCTTGGTCGGATCCAGGATGCCCATTTCCAGCATGTCGCCGTAGGTGTCGTTACCGGCGTTGTAGCCGTGGTTGCCTTCGCTGGCCTTGACCTTGGATACCACTACCGAGGCTTCTTCGCCGGCGTTGGTAACAATCTGACGCAGCGGGGCTTCCATGGCGCGCAGGGCCACCTTGATACCCACGTTCTGATCTTCGTTGTCACCGGTCAGGCCGGACAGCTTGGCAGCGGCACGTACCAAGGCCACACCGCCACCGGGCACCACACCTTCTTCCACCGCAGCGCGGGTCGCGTGCAGGGCGTCGTCAACGCGGGCCTTCTTCTCTTTCATTTCCACTTCGGTGGCGGCACCCACCTTGATCACGGCCACACCGCCGGCCAGCTTGGCCACGCGCTCTTGCAGCTTCTCGCGATCGTAGTCGGAAGAGGATTCTTCGATCTGCTGGCGAATTTGCGCCACGCGAGCGTTGATGGTTTCGGCTTCGCCCACGCCATCAATGATGGTGGTGTTGTCTTTGCTGATCACCACGCGCTTGGCACGGCCCAGATCTTCCAGGGTGGCCTTTTCCAGCTCCAGACCAACTTCTTCGGAGATCACGGTACCGCCGGTGAGGATGGCGATGTCCTGCAGCATGGCCTTGCGACGGTCGCCAAAGCCCGGGGCCTTGACACCGGCCACCTTCACGATGCCGCGCATGTTGTTCACCACCAGGGTGGCCAAGGCTTCGCCTTCCACGTCTTCGGCCACGATCAGCAGGGGCTTGGACTGCTTGGCAACGCCTTCCAGCACCGGCAGCAGCTCACGAATGTTGGAAACTTTCTTGTCCACCAGCAGAATGAAGGGGTCTTCCAGCTCAACGGTGCCGGTTTCCTGCTTGTTGATGAAGTAGGGAGACAGGTAACCGCGGTCGAACTGCATGCCTTCCACCACGTCCAGCTCGTCTTCCAGACCCTGGCCTTCTTCCACGGTGATCACACCGTCGGTGCCCACTTTTTCCATGGCTTCGGCGATCAGGGTGCCGACCTTTTCATCGGAGTTGGCGGAGATGGTACCCACCTGGGCAATGGCCTTGGTGTCTTTACAGGGTACGGACAGGGCTTTCAGCTCTTCCACTGCCTTGACCACGGCCTTGTCGATGCCGCGCTTCAGATCCATCGGGTTCATGCCGGCGGCCACGGCCTTCAGGCCTTCATTAACAATGGACTGGGCCAGTACGGTGGCGGTGGTGGTGCCGTCACCGGCTTCGTCGTTGGCCTTGGAAGCCACTTCCTTCACCATCTGGGCGCCCATGTTCTCGAACTTGTCTTCCAGTTCGATTTCCTTGGCCACGGACACGCCGTCCTTGGTGATGTTGGGGGCACCGAAGGACTTGTCCAGTACCACGTTGCGGCCTTTCGGGCCCAGGGTCACCTTAACGGCGTCGGCCAGGATGTTCACACCCTTGAGCATTTTAACGCGGGCGTCGTTACCAAATTTTACGTCTTTAGCTGCCATTGTTTCTCTTCCTTAAAAGTAGATGAACCGGATTATTCTTCGACGATAGCCAGAATGTCGTTTTCGGACAGGATCAGCACTTCCTGGCCATCCAGCTTCTCGGTCTTGACGCCAAAACCTTCGTTGAAGATCACCTTGTCACCGACCTTCACGGACATGGTTTTCACTTCACCGTTGTCCAGCGTACGGCCATTACCCACCGCCAGCACTTCGCCGCGAGTGGATTTCTCGGCGGCGGAGCCGGTCAGAACGATGCCACCGGCCGACTTGGCCTCGGCTTCAATACGCTTGATAATGACGCGATCGTGCAATGGACGAATGTTCATCGATAACTCTCCTGCTGAGTGTTGTTACCTTGTGAGATAAACGGCCATCGGCCGCAAACTTGTTCCGTTGCCTTCCTATATGGGAGCGCATTCGGCGCCTTCAAGAGCGGAAAGCAAAAATTTTTTTAAAATCATGGGTGGGGCAGCGTTATCATGGCCGCCGAGTTCTGCATCCGCCGCCACACCAAGGTTATTCTGTGACCCGCACCAATTCCCTGCTCACCGCTCCCATCGGCCCGCAACTGGCGCGCATGACCGGCCCCATGGCGCTGGGCATAGTGGCGATCCTGGGGTTCAACCTGGTGGACACTTTTTTTATCGGGCTGCTCGGTACGGCCCCGCTGGCGGCGGTCACCTTTACCTTTCCGGTGACCTTTGTGGTCACCTCGCTGGCCATGGGCCTGGGGGCCGGGCTGTCGGCCAGTCTGGGGCAGGCGCTGGGCGCCGGCCGCCATGAGCGGGCGGCCCGCTTTACCAGCGACAGTCTGTTGCTGTCCCTGCTGCTGATTACCATACTGGCCGGCCTGGGACTGGCCAGTATGGATCCGCTGTTTAGCCTGCTGGGGGCCGATCCGGCACTGCTGCCGCTGATCCACGATTACATGATCGTCTGGTACGCCGCCTCGCCCATGCTGGTGATCCCCATGGTGTGCAACGCCGCCATTCGTGCCACCGGCGACACCCATACGCCCGGCCTGGTGATGCTGGTGGCCGGCCTGGTGAACGGCGTGCTCGATCCGCTGCTGATCTTTGGCCTGGGCCCCTTTCCCACGCTCGGCATTCGTGGTGCCGCCATCGCCAGCGCCTGCTCCTGGCTGATGGCCATGGTGGTGGCACTCTATCTGCTGCAGCACCGGGAGCGCCTGCTAAGCTGGCATTGGCCGGCCCTGACGCCCTTATTGCAACACTGGCGCCAACTGCTGCACGTGGCCATTCCCGCCTCCTTCACCAGCGTGCTCAACCCGGTGGCCACCGCCCTGCTGATGCTGTTGCTGGCCGACCTTGGCACCGAAACCGTGGCCGCCTATGGGGCGGCGTCCCGTATTGAGGCGGTGGTGTTGATCGTGATGATGGCGCTGAGCTCGGTGCTCGCGCCCTTTATTTCCCAGAACACCGGCGCGGGGCTGCATGAGCGCAGCCGCCACGGCCTGCTGCTGGCGATGCGCTTTGCGCTGCTGTTTCAGCTGGGTGTGTTTGTGTTGCTATGGTGGCTGGCGCCCTGGCTGGCGGGACTGTTTACCGACAGTGCCGAGGTGAGCAGCCTGCTGCAGCACTACCTGCGGCTGGTGCCCGTCAGTTACGGCCTGCAAGGGTGCTTTATGTTGCTGGGGGCGGCCCTGAACGGCCTGCGAGTGTCGGTGATTTCCCTGCTGCTGAACGGCCTTAGGCTGTTTGGCCTGCTGCTGCCCCTGGCATGGCTGGGCGCCGCCCTGGCCGGCGCCGAGGGCATTTTTACCGGTATTTTGCTGGCCAACTTGCTGGCGGGGCTGCTTGCCTGCGTATTTGCCTGGCGACGCTTTCCCTGGAAAATCCGCCATCCGCTGAGTTGACGTGGATTGGGGACTGGGAACTGAAAGGATTGTCACTCCGGCCTTGAGCCGGAGTCCAAGGCGGTATGCAGGGCCATCCTAAAAAGATGCCGGCTCAAGGCCGGCATGACGAACAGGGATCAGGCGCGTTTAGCTTCTCAAGAGATCACTTGTCGTCCTTGCGCTCGGCTTCGCCTTCAAAGGTCACGCCTTTTCTGCTCTGCTCGTCGTCGTTCACCCGGGTTTCGCTATGGTAGTAATATTCGGCGCTGAAGGTATGACCCTTGGTGCCCCGAACATGGGCACGGCCGAGAAAGCGCTCCGCCAGGGCGGTGCGCACCGGCGGCAACAGCAACAGTACACCGGCAAAGTCGGTGACAAAGCCCGGCAACAGCAACAGTACGCCGCTCAGCGCCAGCATCATGCCCGACACCATTTCCCGGGCCGGGGTTTCACCCCGGTTGATTTTGGCTTGGGCCTCCATCAGGGTCTGCAGCCCCTGAATGCGCACCAGGCTAATGCCGATGATCGCGGTCAGCATGATCAGTGCAATGGTACTCCAGGCACCAATGGCCGAGCCCACTTCGATCAACACGAAGATCTCCAGCAAACCGGCACCAATGAAAAACAACAGTATTCTGCCCACAATCACCTCTTTTTGCCGTTTCACGGCTTACAATGGGGTCAAACCGATAACGTGGGGGCGCACCATGGCATTTTCAAATGTCATTGTGTGCTCCACGACTCAGGGAGACATTGATGAAACCTGCTCTGCTGACCGCGGCCCTGATCGGCCTGCTGCTGATGCTGGCTCCGTTTGTACTGGAATGGTCCGCTCCGTCGCCACCACCCGGCAACCGGGTGCTTCCGGTGGAGCAGGCCTTTGTGATCAGTCACCGCCGCGACGGCAACGCCGTCCGGGTCGATATCACCATCGCTCCCGATGCCTACCTGTACCGGCACACGCTCTCGGCCGACGGCCAGGGCGTTGAGCTGGGGCACTGGCAACCACCGGCAGGTGAGCCCCATGAAGACGAATATTTTGGCAAGAGCGAAATCTACCGAAGGCAGCTAACCCTGAGCCTGCCGGTGGCCTCGGCCACCTCAGGCGGCCATATCATGCTGCACTATCAAGGCTGCACCACCGGTCTTTGCTACCCACCCCAACAGCGTGTGCTTGCGCTGAACTGAGTCACTCCAGCAAATAGTCGACACTGGTCACCACCCGCACCAGCTTGATCTCGGGAGTATAGGCATCCAGGTCGGCGATGGAAAAATACCCCTGCTGGGCCGCACGAATGCCGCCCACCTCGGCGCCGGCATCATTGGCAAACTGACGGGCCGCCTCTCGCGCATTGGCGGTGGCCTGGGCAATCATGTCGGGCTTGATGTCGTTGAGGCCGGTAAATACATACTGGGTCTTGTGCTCATAGCTCTGGGTCAGCAGCACCCCCTGACTGACCAGCCCGGCCACCGCCGGCTGGGTGTTTTTCACTTCTTGCACCTTGTTGCTGCGCACCAGCACCACCGCATCGGCCCGGTAACGCTGGGGCGCGCGCTGTTCACCATACTGGCTGGCCCAGACGTCCTGTACCGCCGGAGCAGAGAAGCTCAGCTCGGTCTGCTCAAAGCCGTGCCGCTGCAAAAAGGCGGTGATCCTGGCTCGGTTCCGATCAATGGCGTCATACAACGCTTCAAGGCTGTCGGCCGACACCGAGAAACTGAGCGGCCACAGCACCAGGTCCGCCTGCACTTCCCGCTCGGCCAGGCCCTTGACCGAGACCACCCGGTCCGCCTGTTTCCAGATGCGCACCGCGTCCTTGAGATAGCTGCCACCCCAGATAAGCCCGAGGGCAATTAACCCACCCAGCAACGCCGCCGGCCCTGTTCCGTTTGCTTTCATGATAAACCCCGTTAGGATTTGCCGATGTTCGAGTTTCGATTGTAAACCATGCCATGAATTCCACCGCCCTTGAGGCCCCCTGGTACCTCTATCTACTGCGCTGCCGGGATGGCAGCTTCTATGGTGGCATCAGCCTGGATCCGTTGCGCCGCTGCCACGAGCACAATCAAGTGCCACGGCTCGCTTCCCGCTACGTGTGGTCGCGCCGTCCCGCCACCCTGGTGTGGCAGCAGCCGGTCACCGACAGATCCACGGCGCTGCGGCTGGAATACCGGCTCAAGCGCCTGTCCAGAAAACAAAAAGAGCAGTTGCTGCACGCCCCCTCGGAGTGGCAACAACTGCTCCTGGACAGGAACGCCTGAAGGGCGCCCTCGGTGTCTTGCTTATTCGGTGCCGGCTTCGTCCGGTGAGGCGGCCACGGCTTCCTGGGCGTCGGCGGCCTTTTCAATGTCCAGCAGCTCAACGTCAAAGATCAGCACCGCATTGCCGGGAATGGAGCCGGCACCGGTCTCACCGTAGGCCAGCGCCGACGGAATATAGAACTTGTACTTGGCGCCCACCGGCATCAGCTGCACGCCTTCGGTCCAGCCCGGGATCACCTGGTTGAGCGGGAAGCTCGCCGGCTCGCCGCGCTCGACCGAGCTGTCGAACTGGGTGCCGTCCACCAGGGTGCCGGTATAATGCACGGTCACCACGTCTTCCGCCGCCGGCTTGTCTCCCTCGCCTTCGGTCAGCACTTCGTACTGCAGGCCGGACTCGGTGACCTGCACGCCGTCACGCTTGGCGTTTTCCTTCAGAAACTCCTCGCCTTCCTTCAGGGTGGCGGCGGCTTCTTCCTTGTTCTTGGCTTCGATCAGCTCGTTGATGTGGGTGTCGTAGGCCATCAGTGCCTGCTGCACTTCCTCGTCGGTCATTTGGCCCTCGGCACCAAACCCGTCCTTCACCCCCTGCAGAATGACCTCGTCATTCAGGGTCACGCCCAGTTCCTGCTGCTTTTCCAGGGTAGAGCCGATATAGCGCCCCATGGACAGGCCGATGGCGTAAGCGGACTTGTCCTCGAAACTGTTCAGCGCCACCGCGTTTTCGGCGGCCGGGGCGGTCGAGGCCGCCTGCTCTTCCTTACAACCACTCAACCCCGCCATCACGGCGGCGGCCAGCAAGCTGACCTGTAACAGTTTTTTCATTATCAACTCCGAGTCGGGTGCACAGACACCTTGGAAAATGAGAGACTTATACTCAGGGATTTATACTAACCTTGCAACTTGCCCATGCGAAACCCCTTCTTGGTAAAAACCCGTGCCGGCCTGGCCGGCGCGGCAGGACTTGTCCTTTTGCTGCTGGCCGGCTGTGACCGCAGTGCTCCCCCCCTCGCCCGGCAACCCCTGGCCGAGGGCAGCGTGCTGGCGGTAGAGTCTACCGCGGATGGCCGCTTTACCTTGGT
>AZIJ01018312.1_pt1 | contig 14986 bp, 12 predicted proteins | sample 359151 | NCBI WGS metagenome assembly AZIJ01 (sample SAMN02429718, study PRJNA222666) | marine sediment metagenome | biome: Sediment sample; isolation source: enrichment culture of sample MGS-ElMAX(UA) from oil contaminated site at the... | place: Egypt: El Max | collected 2013-01-23 | depth 9.22 m m | reverse complement strand
AGCTCCGAGTGTCCAAGAAGGACAAAGGGTGTCTGCTTCGCCGTGCCCTTTGCGCCAGGGCCGAAAATTGCTCCTGCATGTTCGGCATTTCCGCCATCCCTGGCGGTCAGATGCGCAACGGAGCCTACATGGGGCGAGCTTGCTCGCCGTGACGAAATGTTTCAACCCGACCGAACATTCAGTATGTTCGCAGCGGTTTGAAACATTGAGTGGCATGTCATCACGGCGTGCCGGCGAAGCAGTGCGCTTTGACCGACGGACGATAGCGCATGGCTGCAAGCGAATATAAAAAGAGGAAGCGAATGCTTCCCCTTGATGCTTACTTCAGGCCGGCGGCGTCGCGCAGCAGGGCGGCCTTGTCGGTGGCCTCCCAGGGGAACTCGTCCCGGCCGAAGTGGCCGTAGGCGGCGGTGGCCTGGTAGATGGGACGGTTCAGGTCCAGCATCTGAATGAGGCCATAGGGGCGCAGGTCGAAGTGTTCGCGCACCAGGGCGTCGATGAGCTCCTCGGATACCTTGCCGGTGCCGAAGGTTTCCACGCTGATGGAGGTGGGCTCGGCCACACCGATGGCGTAGGACACCTGAATTTCACAGCGATCCGCCAGGCCGGCGGCCACGATGTTTTTGGCCACGTAGCGGGCGGCGTAGGCGGCGGAGCGGTCCACCTTGGACGGATCCTTGCCGGAGAAGGCGCCACCACCGTGGCGGGCCATGCCGCCGTAGGTGTCGACGATGATCTTGCGGCCGGTCAGGCCACAGTCACCCATGGGGCCGCCAATGATGAACTGGCCGGTGGGGTTGATGTGGTACTTGGTGTCCTTGCTCAGCCATTCGGCGGGCAGCACCGGCTTGATGATCAGCTCCATTACCGCTTCGCGCAGGGTGGCCTGATCGATGTCGGGGCTGTGCTGGGTGGACAGCACCACGGTGTCGATGGCCACCGGCTTGCCGTCGTCGTAAACAAAGGTGACCTGGGACTTGGCGTCCGGACGCAGCCAGGGCAGCTCCTTGGCCTTGCGCACATGGGCCTGGCGCTTCACCAGACGGTGCGCGTAGGTGACCGGGGCGGGCATCAGCACGTCGGTTTCGTTGGAGGCGTAACCGAACATCAGGCCCTGGTCGCCGGCGCCCTGAGCGTAGGGGTCTTCGTCCTTGCGATCCACACCCATGGCGATGTCGGGAGATTGCTTGCCGATGGCGTTGAGCACGGCACAGCTGTCACCGTCAAAGCCCATGTCGGAGCTGGTGTAGCCAATGTCGCGCACGGTGCGACGGGCCAGCTCTTCAATGTCGACCCAGGCGCTGGTGGAGATTTCGCCACCCACGATGACCATGCCGGTCTTGACGTAGGTTTCGCAGGCCACGCGAGCCTTGGGGTCCTGCTTGATGATGGCGTCGAGGACCGCATCGGAGATCTGGTCGGCAATCTTGTCGGGATGACCTTCGGACACGGACTCGGAGGTAAACAGTCTGGCCATGTTACTTCACTTCCTGAAAATGTAATGAATTCGGTGCTGTCAGGGGCCGCCTGGATGGCGGTATTAACATCTGGACGGCTATTCTAGAGAGGCGGCGACGGGATTGCCAGCAAAATGTGTGACCGGCCCGGCGCCCGGCAGCGGGGGAGAATAATTTGCGCCACCCGGCCGTCTTTGGGACAATAACCGCCGTTTTGTTCACCCTTCTTTCAAGAATTTCTCAGGAGATGTCGATGCCTTCTCGTCAAGTGCTGGCCAATGCCGTGCGCGCGCTCAGTATGGATGCGGTACAGAAAGCCAATTCCGGCCACCCCGGAGCCCCCATGGGCATGGCGGATATCGCCGAGGTGTTGTGGCGTGATTACTTGAAGCACAACCCCGCCAACCCGAACTGGGCCGACCGCGACCGCTTTATTCTGTCCAACGGCCACGGCTCCATGCTGCTGTACTCCCTGCTGCACCTGACCGGCTATGAGCTGTCCATCGACGATCTCAAGCAGTTCCGCCAACTGCATTCCAAGACCCCGGGCCACCCCGAGTACGGCTACGCCCCGGGCGTGGAAACCACCACAGGCCCGCTCGGTCAGGGCATCACCAATGCGGTGGGCATGGCCATCGCCGAAAAGGCGCTGGCGGCCCAGTTCAACCGTCCCGGCCACGAGGTGGTGGATCACTACACCTATACCTTCCTGGGTGACGGCTGCCTGATGGAAGGCATTTCCCACGAAGCCTGCTCCCTGGCGGGTACCTTAGGGTTGGGCAAGCTGATTGCCTTCTGGGATGACAACGGCATTTCCATCGACGGTCATGTGGACGGCTGGTTCAGCGACGACACGCCCAAGCGTTTTGAAGCCTACGGCTGGCAGGTGATCCCCGCCGTTGACGGCCACGACAGTGCCGCCGTGGCCGCCGCCATCGAGCAGGCCCGTGCCGACACCGCGCGTCCGACCCTGATCTGCTGCCGCACCGTGATCGGCTTTGGTTCTCCCAACAAGGGCGGCAGCCACGACTGCCACGGTGCTCCCCTGGGTGAAGATGAAATCGCCGCCACCCGCGAGCAACTGGGCTGGCATCACGCCCCCTTTGAAATCCCTGCCGAGGTATATGGCGAGTGGGATGCCAAGGCCAAAGGTGCCGAGCGGGAAGCCGCCTGGAACGAGCAGTTTGCCGCCTACGCCGCCGCTCACCCGGAATTGGCCGCCGAGCTCAAGCGCCGTCTGAACGGCGAGCTGCCCGCCGACTGGGCCCAGCAGAGCGCCGACTTTATCAAGGGCCTGCAGGCCGCTCCGGCCAAGATCGCCACCCGCAAGGCGTCCCAGAACGCCCTTGACGCCTTTGGCGCTGTACTGCCCGAGCTGCTGGGCGGCAGTGCCGACCTGGCGCCGTCCAACCTGACCATGCACAAGGCTTCAAAGGCCATCAGCGCCGAGGATGCCTCCGGCAACTACCTGCACTACGGTGTGCGTGAGTTCGGCATGAGCGCCATCATGAACGGCATCGCCCTGCACGGTGGTTTTGTGCCCTACGGCGGCACCTTCCTGATGTTCGTGGAATACGCCCGCAACGCGGTGCGCATGGCCGCCCTGATGAAGCAGCGCTCCATCTTTGTATACACTCACGACTCTATCGGTCTGGGTGAAGACGGCCCCACTCACCAGCCGGTCGAGCAAATTGCCTCCCTGCGCCTGACCCCCAACATGAGCACCTGGCGTCCCTGTGATCAGGTGGAATCTGCCGTGGCCTGGAAACACGCCATCGAGCGTCAGGACGGCCCCACCTCGCTGATCTTCTCCCGGCAGAACCTGGGTCAGATGGAGCGCACCGACGCCCAGCTGGCCGACGTGGCCAAGGGTGGCTATGTGCTGCGCGACTGCGCCGGTACGCCTGAGCTGATTATCATCGCCACCGGCTCCGAGGTGGAGCTGGCCATGGCCGCCGCCGAGCAGCTGACTGCCAAGGGCCGCGCGGTGCGTGTGGTGTCCATGCCGTCTACCGACGTGTTTGACGCCCAGTCTGCCTCCTACCGTGAAAGCGTGCTGCCCGCCGCCGTGACCAGGCGTCTGGCGGTGGAAGCCGGCATCAAGGACTACTGGTTCAAGTACGTGGGCTTTGGTGGCGACATCATCGGCATGACCAGCTTTGGCGAGTCGGCCCCGGCCGGCGAGCTGTTCAAGCTGTTCGGCTTTACCACCGACAACGTGGTGGAGAAGGCCGAGGCCCTGCTGGGCTGAGCCTTCCCCGCGACATGAATGATAAAAACCGGCTTTCGAGCCGGTTTTTTTATGGCCGGGATCCGGCCCGAACACGGCGTCGTGGGCTGTCAACGTCGCGGAGCGATCCCGATCACAACTTTTTAACCGGGTAAAATTCGTACTAAAGGAAAAAGCCGTTTTTTAACAGTGCCTTGGCTGATTTTTTGAGTGTTCGGTCAGCATTTTATGGCGCTGGCCCCATTGCCCAGCCTGTTAATGAAATGTATATATAATTATGAATTCATAATGACGCAGGCGGCGTCCAAACCAAGGAGAAGGTAATGGGAAACAATCTACACGCCTTTGGCGGTTTCTTTAAAAAAAGTTTGTTAACGATCTCGCTCGGCGCGACCCTGGCGACCGCCTCGGTGCAGGCCGAGACCCTGCGGGTGGCCGGCAACTTCGCCGTGGATCATTCCAGTACCCTGGCCATGGAGGTATTCAAGCAGGAAGTGGAAGCGGCCACCCAAGGAGACATGGAAGTCAACCTGTTCCCGGCCATGCAGCTGGGCGGCGCCTCGGAAAACGTGGATCAGGTGCGCTCCGGGGTGCTCAGCATGACCTGGATTGGCGTGTCCTTTCTGTCCCGCACCGTGCCCGAGCTGGAAGCTGTCAGCCTGCCCTTTGTGTTCAAGGACCGGGAAACCGCCTTCAGGGTGATTGACGGCCGGGTAGGGGAGCTGCTTAACGAAAAACTGGCCGACAAGGGCTTTGTGGCCCTGGGCTTTATGGAGCTGGGCCCGCGCCATGTTACCAACAGCGTGCGCCCTATCGAGTCCATCAACGACTTCGACGGCCTCAAGATCCGTCTGCAGCCCAATGAAACCCACCTCAAGACCTTCCGCGCCCTGGGTGCCAGCCCCACTTCCATGGGCATCAACGAAGTCTATTCCGCCCTGCAGCAGAAGGTGATCGACGGCCAGGAAAACCCCTTCAGCATCATTCGCAAGAACAACTACCAAGAGGTGCAGCAGTACGTGACCGACACCGGCCACTTCTTTGACTTTATCGTGGTGGTGGCCAACAAGCGGCGCTTCGACAAGCTCTCCGGGACGGAGCAGCAGGCGGTGCGCGACGCCATGGCCAAGGCCGTGGCATGGCAGCGTGAAAAGGCCGCCGAGGAGGATGTGCATTCCCGGGAGCAGCTGGTGGCGGCGGGCATGCAGTTCAACAGCGTCGGCCCCGAGCTGCACCAGCAGATGCAGCAAAAGACCGCGGGCATTATTGATGAGCTGAAGGAGCGCCTGGGTGCCGAGCTGGTGAACGCCGTGCTGGAGGATGCCAAGTCATGACAACCGGTCATTCCGAACAGCCGCACATGCTGAACGGAGCCGGGCCCCTGCCAGCGCCGGCGGCCTTGGTCCGCCGGCTGCTATGGAGGGTGGACAGCGCTTCCCGCTATACCATTTGTGTGTGCATGGCGGTGATGGTGCTGCTGGTCACGGCTCAGGTGTTCTGTCGTTATCTGCTGTCCGAGTCCATCGACTGGGCCGACGAGATGTCGCGCCTGGCCTTTGTCTGGGCGGTGTTCCTGGCCATTCCCCACGGCCTCAAGCACGGCATTCATGTGGGGATTGATGTGCTGACCAACAAGCTGTCGCCCCGGCTGCAGGAAGGGCTGGCACGGCTGATGCTGCTGGTCAGCGGTCTGCTGATGGTGGTGGTCTGTTACCAGGCGGTGCTGGTGGCCATGGACAGCTGGGGCGAGCTGATGCCGACCATTCCGGTCAGTGCCTCTGTGTTCTATATCCCGGTGATGCTGAGCTGCGGCCATGGCCTGCTGCACCTGCTGTTTATGGCCTGGCGGGGCACCCGGGTGTGGATGGATGAGGAGGAGATCGCATGACCACACTGGCGATTATTCTGTTTCTGGTGCTGGCCCTCTTGGGCATGCCCCTGGCCTTTTCCCTGGGGCTGGCGGCCCTCGGCGGTCTGGCCTGGAGCGGCATCGAGCTGTCGGTACTGCCCCAGCGCATGATGCACGCGGTCAACTCTTTTCCGCTAATGGCGATTCCGCTGTTTATGCTGGCGGGGGAGCTGATGGTGGGCGGTCAGGTGATGCAGCGTACCATCGACTTTGCCAACGCCTTCGTCGGCCGGGTCAAGGGCGGGCTGGCCCATGTCACCCTGCTCTCCGGCCTGGGGCTGGCGTCGGTGACCGGTGCCGCCGTGGCGGGCGCCAGTGCGCTGGGCACCACCATGATGCCGGCGATGAAAAAGCACTACGACGCGGGCTTTGGCTCGGCGGTGGTGGCCTCGGCTTCAAACCTGGGTCCCATTATTCCGCCCAGCGCCGCCATGATTGTGTATGCCCTGATGGCCGGCTCCTCGGTCTCCGTGGGTGGCCTGTTCATGGCCGGCGTGGTGCCGGGTGTGCTGCTGGTGATAGGCATGATGCTGCTGTCGAGCTGGATGGCCCATCGCAAGGGCTATCCGCCTACCGGTGAACCCTTCAGCCTGAAGAACCTGCTGGTGCAGACCAAACGGGCCGGGGCCATCATGCTGATGCCGGTGATCGTCATTGGCGGCATTGTCGGCGGCGTGTTTACCGCCACCGAAGGCGCAGCCATTGCCGTGGTCTATGCCTTTGTGATCGGCAAGTGGGTGACCCGCAAGCTGGCATGGGCCGACCTGCCGGGCTGCATGTTCCGGGCCGCGCTGACCTCGGCGGTGGTGGGGGCGCTGATCGCCTTTGCGACGCCGTTGACCTTCCTGTTCACCATTGATCTCATCCCCATGCGGTTGTCCGAGTTTATTCAGACCCTGACCGACAACCCCCATGTGTTTCTGGCACTGGTGATGGCGATGCTGCTGGTGGTGGGCATGTTCCTGGAGTCGAACGCGGCCTACATCATGCTGGTGCCCCTGTTTGCGCCCATTGCCCTGGCCTACGGCATCGACCCGCTGTACTTCGGCTTTCTGTTCGTGTTCAACCTGGTGATCGGCATGATGACGCCGCCGGTGGGGGTATTGCTGTTCGTGATGTGCGGCATTGCCAAGATCCCGATGTCGCAACTGTTGCGCTACGTCTGGCCCTTTATTGCCCTGCAATACCTGGTGCTGGTGCTGTGCTGGATTTTCCCCGGTATCGTGACGGCCCTGCCGCACGCCCTGGGTTACTGATAACTGAATGAAATCTAACAACAAGCAAGGAGCTTACCATGACTAATCGTACTCTGCTGGGTGTTCTGACCCCGTCCTCCAACACCACCCTGGAGCCGGTGACCGGCGACATTCTGCACGGCGTGGAGGGCGTCAGCGCCCACTTCGGCCGGCTCAAGGTGACCGAGATTTCCCTCACCGATCAGGCCCTGAGCCAGTTCGACAACGAGCCCTTCCTGCAGGCGTCCCGGCTGCTGGCGGACGCCAGGGTGCAGTCCATCACCTGGAGCGGCACCTCTTCCGGCTGGCGCGGTTTTCAGGATGACGAGATCCTGTGCAAGGCCATTACCGACGCCACCGGTATTCCAGCCACCACCTCGGTGCTGGCGCTGAACGAGCTGTTCGAACTGACCGACGTCAAGCGCTTCGGCCTGGTGACCCCTTACCTGCACGATGTACAGAGCAAGGTGATCGCCACCTACGCCGGTGCCGGCTTTGAGTGTGTGGCCGAGCGTCACCTCAACGACAAGGGCAACTTTTCCTTCTCCGAGGTGAGCGAAGACACCCTGGAAGAGATGGTGCGGGCGGTGGCCGCCGAGGGGCAGTGCGACGCCATCACCATTTTCTGTACCAATCTGCGCGGCGCCCGGGTGGCGGCCCGGCTGGAAAAAGAGCTGTGCATTCCCATCTACGACACCGTCTCTACCGGGGTGTGGAAGGGCATGCTGCTGGCCGACGCGGATCCGAGCCAGATCCAGGGGTGGGGCTCTTTGTTTTCGGTCAAGTCGTAATTATATATTATATAATTCATAAGTAAGGGCAGCCTGCTCACCGGCCATGGCGGGCAGGCTGCCGACCATGATTCTTTATTCATTATTAGATCGGGATCACCCTTGTCCGTCTCTGTCATACCGTTTTACCCGACAACGGATTAAGGTAAACCGCCAATAACATTCATATAACAGGAGCACGATATGGCAAGCAGTGTTAATTCCCTGGGCCGAAGTTCCCTCAGGCGGCGCTCGCTGCACGAGGAAGTGGCCGACTGCGTGCGCACCATGATCATCGAGGGCGAGCTCAAGGAAGGGGAACGCATCAACGAGCCGGCGCTGTGCAAACAGCTGGATATCTCCCGTACCCCCCTGCGGGAAGCCCTCAAGGTGCTCAATTCCGAAGGCATTGTCACCATCGAGCCCAACCGGGGCGCCCATGTTTCAGTGATCACCCCGGACGAGATCCGCGAACATTTTGAAATCATCTGCTCCCTGGAGCGCCGGGCCGCCGAACTGGCCGCCAAGCGGGCGACCGCCGCCGATCTGGATCGGCTGGTCCGGTTGCAGCACCAGCTTGAAGGCTATCACCAGGCCCAGGACAAGCAGCACTATTTTGACATCAACCAGCATATTCACCGGCTGATCATCGAACTTGCCGGCAACGACACCCTGACGCAGCTGCACCACCAGCTGATGAACAAGGTCAGCCGTGGCCGCTACCTGGCCATCGACTTTCATCATCGCTGGGACGAATCCGTGGCCGAGCACCGGGCCCTGCTGGCGGCCCTGCAGGCCGGTGACGGCGATCGGGCGGGACGCATTCTGGCCGAGCACGTGATGCATACCGGCACCCTGCTGGTGCGTGAACTGGAGCAAAAACAGCAAAAAACGGGCTGATCTGGCTCAAAGGGGCGGCGTCAGGCCCCGTTCATTTTCTGATGCTTTGTTGTCACCTCCCTGCACTCCCTTCACTGTCGTCCGCCGGCTGCCTGGCCATTTGATTGCTCCCCCATTGCTGCCGCCGGCAACGTCGCCTCGGCCCCACTGTGGCCACCTGCTTTGCAGGTTCGTCCTCATTCGAGGCGTGGCCCTTTTTGATTCACCGCTCCATTGTTAACAATTTGTTTGATTTGTGAGATCCCGTTCACATTCCGGTGACTGCCGGTTTGAAACCGGGCACAAGCAATGATTAATTACGAATATATAATTATGAATTCAATTTAACGAAGCGCACAACATCAAGGAGTGATTCATGTCCGAGTTTGATCTGGTGATTCGAAACGGCCGCATTGCCACCGCCGCCGACGTGACCGACTGCGATATCGGCATCAAGGACGGCCGCATCGTGGCCCTGGGCCTGAACCTGGGCGCGGGCCGGGAAGAGCTGGATGCCAGTGGCATGCTGGTGCTGCCGGGCGGGGTGGATGGCCACTGCCACCTGGATCAGCCGATGCCGGACGGGCTGCGCATGGCCGATGATTTTTACACCGGCACCCGCTCCGCCGCCTGCGGCGGTACCACCACCGTGATGCCCTTTGCCGCCCAGGAAAAGGGCCAGTCGCTGAAGGCGGCGGTAGAGGATTACCACCGCCGGGCCGAGGGCAGGGCAGTGGTGGACTACGCCTTTCACCTGATCGTCAGCGACCCCACCGAAAAAGTGCTCAAGGAAGAGCTGCCGGAGCTCATTCGCCAGGGCTGCACCTCCTTCAAGATTTACATGACCTACGACGACCTCAAGCTCAATGACGGCCAGATCCTGGACGTGCTGGCCCTGGCCCGGGCCGAAGGCGCCATGGCCATGATCCACGCGGAAAACGCCGATTGCATCGGCTGGCTGACCAAGCGGCTGATCGACGCCGGTCACACCGCCCCCAAATACCATGCCGCCGCCCGGCCCATGCTGGTGGAGCGGGAAGCCACCCACAGGGCCATTGCCCTCTCCGAGCTGGTGGACGTGCCCATTTTGATCGTGCACGTCTCCGGCGAGGAAGCGGTGGAACAAATTCGCTGGGCCCGCAGCAAGGGCATCAGCATCTATGCCGAAACCTGCCCTCAGTACCTGTTCCTCACCGCCGAGGATCTGGGGCTGGACGGCTACGAAGGCGCCAAGTGCGTGTGCAGCCCGCCGCCCCGGGATGAGGCCAACCAGCAGGTGATCTGGGACGGACTGGAAGACGGCCTGTTTACCATCTTCTCCTCCGACCATGCCCCTTTCCGTTATGAAGACCCCCAGGGCAAGAAGCCGAACGGCGAAGAGGTGGACTTTCCCTACATTCCCAACGGCATTCCCGGCCTGGAAACCCGGCTGCCGCTGCTGTTCTCGGAGGGGGTCAACAAGGGGCGCATTACCCTTAACCGCTTTGTGGAGCTGACCACCACCAACCCGGCCAAGCTGTACGGCCTCTATCCCCAAAAGGGCAGCATTGCGGTGGGCGCCGACGCCGACATCGCCATCTGGGATCCCAAGCGTGAGGTGGTCATTCAGAACGAGTTGCTGCACCACGACGTGGATTACACCCCCTACGAGGGCCAGCGGGTGACCGGCTGGCCGGTACTGACCTTGAGCCGGGGCAAAGTGGTATGGCGCGATGGTGAGGTGCTGGGCCAGGCCGGTGACGGCCGCTTTTTGCCCTGCGGCAAGCCGGACATGGCCAAACCCAAGGTGCGCCGCTGAGCACAGGGATGATTTCTGGTGGCCCGCGCCGCGGGCCATGTACTCATGCCATCGGGCATATTCAAGGAAGGAGAGTCTCATCATGAGAAAACTGATCACCGCCACCCTGCTGGGCAGTGTGCTGGCATCCACACCGGCCCTGGCCGAGACCATCAACCTCAAGGTGATCGGTCAGCCGCTGGCGACCGGGCTTATTCAGAAAAACAAGGAGCAGCCGTTTTTTGAACACCTGGCCGACAACACCGGCCTGCCGCTCAAGGTCAATTACAAGCCCCTCGACACCACCGGCATCAAGGACGTGGAGCAGTTGCGGGTACTGAAATCCGGCCTGTTTGACCTGATTTCCCTGCGTCTGTCGCAGGTGTCCCGGGACGAGCCCACCATTCTCGGGCTGGATCTGGTGGGGCTGAGCCCCGACTTTGAAAAAGGCCGCCGCGTGGTGGATGCCTACAAGGATACCGTCGATCAGCGCCTGCAGGCGCGCTTCAACACCAAGCTGCTGGGGGTCTGGCCCTTTGGCCCCCAGGTGCTGTTCTGTAACCATCCCCTCACCAGCCTGGAAGACGTCAAGGGGCTGAAGGTGCGGGTATCCGATCAGAGCCTGGCGCAGTTTGTGGAATCCGTGGGCGGGGTGCCGGTGCCGGTGGCCTTTGGCGACGTACACCAGAGTCTGGCGCTGGGCATGATTGAATGTGCCATCACCGGCGCCAGCTCTGCCAACTCCGCCGGCTGGCCGGAAGTGACCACCCACATGCTGCCGCTGAGCTTCCAGATGGCGCTGAACGGTTACGGCATTAACCTCAAAACCTGGAACAAGCTGACTCCGGAGCAGCAGCAGACCTTGCAGGCGGCCTTTGACGAGCTGACCGACGACATCTGGAACTACTCGCAAGCCCTGTTTCAGGATGCCAGCCGTTGCAACGTGGGTGAGCAGCCCTGTGACACCGGCAAGCCCTTCAATCTGGTGGATGTGCCGGTCAATGAGGCCGATCTGGCGGTCGTCGCCAGCATGGTTCAGCAGGTGTCTTACCCGAACTGGGCCGACCAGTGCGACAAGACTAACCCCGACTGCTCCGCCAACTGGAAGCGGGACATGGCCGACATCGTCGGCCTGTGACCCATCATGACGCCGGCCCTTGCCGGCGTCATGGCCTGAATAACAGTCCAATGGACGGGTTGGCGGTGCGGGCACAGGCCCGGTGGTCGCCGACACCACGCCCGGCGGCAAGGCGATGGCGGCCTTGCCCGCCGGCAACAAGGAGAGATTGACATGAAGCGAATAGAACAACTGGCCAGTCTGGCGTTTGGCGGCATGTTTCTGCTGCTGTCGCTGCTGATTGCGGTAGAGACCCTGCTGCGCAAGTTTTTCAAGATATCCCTGCAGGGGGTCGACGAGCTGAGCGGTTACGCCCTGGCGGTGGGCGCCACCCTGGCCTTTACCATCGCGCTGTTTGGCCGTGCCCACATGCGTATCGATATTTTTCACGAGCGGCTGCCGCAAGGCCTGCAGAGCGTACTCAACTGGCTGTCGGCGCTGTTTATGAGCGGCCTGGGCCTGTTTCTGGTGTGGGTGTGCATGAATGTGGTGCTGGAAACCCTGGACTACGGCAGCACCGCCCAGACACCCTGGGCGACGCCGCTGATCTACCCCCAGAGTGTGTGGATGGCGGGCCTGGCGGTGTTTGCCCTGGTGGCGCTGGGCTATGGTCTGCGCGCCACCTGGCTGCTGGCCAGTGGCCGGCATCAGGCGCTGAACCATGAATTCAACCCCAAAGGGGTGAGTGAAGAGCTGCAGGAAGAGCTGGCCGACTTTGCCCAGCGCCAGCAGCAACAGGATAAACCCACAGCGGCACCGGCGCTGGCCGGGGAGGGGGCGTAATGACCATCACCACCGTTTTTATCGGCTTTCTGGCCATGCTCGGCATGTTGTTGTTGGGGGTGCCCATCGCCGTGGCCATGGCCCTGATCGGCGTGATTGGCGGCATCATGGTATTCGACTGGACCTTTATGGACTCCATCGGTTCCGTGGTCTGGAGCGTGCACAACGAGGCCCTGCTCACCGCCATTCCGCTGTTCATTCTGCTCGGCGAGCTGCTGCTGCGCAGCGGCATCGCCGACCGAATGTTCCTGTCCATGTCGGCCTGGCTGGGCCGGCTGCCCGGCGGCCTGCTGCACACCAATATCGGCTCTTGTGCGCTGTTTGCCGCCACCTCCGGCTCCTCGGTGGCCACCGCCGCCACCATCGGCACCGTGGCGCTGCCGTCGCTGAAGGAGCGCAACTACTCCATGCGCCAGTCCCTGGGCAGCCTGGCCGCCGGCGGCACCCTGGGCATTCTTATTCCGCCCAGCGTCAACATGCTGATCTACGGCTCGCTCACCAACAACTCCATCGGCAAGCTGTTCATGGCGGGGCTGATCCCCGGCATCATGCTGAGCCTGCTGTTCATGGTGTACATCGCCTTTGCCAACATGGGCCGGGGCAGCGTACGGGAAGAAAAGCTGCCGCTGTCCGAGAAGCTGCGCCTGTCCCGTTACCTGGTCCCGCCGGCGGTGGTGTTCGGCATTGTCATGGGCAGCATCTACAGCGGCCTGGCCACCGCCACCGAGTCCGCCGCCCTGGGGGTGATGACCGCGCTGTGGTTTGCCTGGCGCTCCGGCCGGCTGACGCTGGCCTTCCTGCAGGAGTGTTTTGTCCAGACCGCGCGTATTACCGGCATGATCCTGCTGATCATCACCGCCGCCTTTGTGCTCAATCTGACCATCAGCCTGACCGGGGTGGTGGACGAGCTGACCGCCTGGGTCACCTCCTTTGGCCTCAGCGCCACCGGCCTGCTGCTCATCCTGATCCTGTTCTACCTGGCGCTCGGCATGTTCATGGACGTGTTGTCGATGCAGGTGCTGACCATTCCCATCACCTATCCCATCGTCACCGCCCTGGGGGTGGATCCCATCTGGTACGGGGTGTTTGTGGTGCTGATGTGCGAGCTGGCGCTGATCACCCCGCCGGTGGGCATGAACCTGTTCGTGGTGCAGAGCGTGCGCAAGGACGGCGGCAACATCAGTGATGTGATGTGGGGGGTGGTGCCCTTCATCCTGATCATGATGCTGTTCACCTTCAGTCTGATGGTGTTCCCGGAGATTGCCCTGTGGCTGCCCAATATGATGTAACCCAAAGCCGGCGCCTCGGCGCCCTGGAGCTGGCGACAGCGTGAACATGAGGATGACGACCATGGAACAACCCATTCCACCACAACAACAGGTACAGCAAGCGGTGGCCCGGGTGCTGGCCGCCTATGAAAGCGGCAGGCAGTTCGAGGCCGGCGACGGCCCGCAGACGGTGGAGCAGGCCTATGCCATTCAGGACGGTGTGGCCCGCCACCTGTGGCCGGCCCGGCGCACCCATTGCTGGAAGGTGGGGGCGCCTGACCGGGACACCGAACCCTACAGCGCCCCCATTCCGCCGCAAAAGGTGCACGACAGCGGGGTGCGGCTCAATGGTGCCGACTTTCACATGATAGGCATCGAGGCGGAGCTGGCGTTTCGGGTCACGCGGTCCTTGCCGGTGCGGGCCCGGGCCTACAGCGAGCGGGAAGTGTGCGCGGCCCTGGGCAAGATGTGCGTCACCCTGGAGCTGGTGGATACCCGGCTGAAGGCATGGCAGCAGACCAGCGCCCTGTGGCGGCTGGCCGACAACCAGATCAGCGGCGGCCTGGTGGTGGGCAGTGGCATCAGTGATTGGCAGGGTCGAAATCTGGCCCTGCAGCCGGTGCGATTGACGGTGAACGGCGCCGTGCTGGCGGACCAGCGCGGCGGTCATCCGCTGGCCGATCCCACCCGGTTGCTGCATTGGGCGGTCAATCATTTAGTGGCGCGCAATCGGGGGCTGGCAGCGGGAGATCTGATCACCACCGGCAGCTGGACCGGCATGCGCTTTATCGAGCCCGGCGCCGAGGTGGTGGCCAGCTTTCCCGGCATTGGCGACGTCAGCCTGGTGGTGGCGTAAGTCGCATTAACTGGCGCCGGCCTGTCCGGTTAAGGAGGGCATCATCGCCTGGTTGCTTCCCGGCGGCCTGTGTGCCGCCATGGTGCTGGCCCTGCTGCTGCCGGGGCCCGGGGTCTGGCTGGCCCAGTGGCAGCCGCTGCCCTGGCTGGTGGCGGTGATCTTTCTGGTCAACGGCCTGCAGACCCCGGTGCGCGAGCTCAGGCCCGATGCGGGCTTTGGCCGGGTCTTCGGATTGGCGCTGGTCATCAGCCTGCTGCTGTCACCGCTGCTGGGCGGACTGCTGTACCATTTCAGCGGACTGGCGCCGGGGCTGGCGCTGGGATTGCTGGTGGTGTCGGTGGTACCGCCGACCCTGTCCTCCTGCGTGGTGCTGACCCGGCTCAGCGGCGGCAATGCCCGGTGGTCGCTGTTCATGACCCTGGGGCTGAACCTGCTGGGCATTGTCACCATACCGCTGATGTTGAGCCTGCTGATCGGGAACGGTGGCGCCTTGTCGCCCTGGCCGCTGCTGCACAAGCTGTCGCTGATGGTGCTGCTGCCCTTTGTGCTGGGCATGGGGCTGCGGCTCGGGTTGGGAGCGAGGGCCGCGCAGCGCTGGATGGGCCTGGTGCCCACCCTGAGTGTGGTCACCACCGCCTGGATCACCCTGTCGACCAGCCGTCCGGCCTTGCTGGCCCTGGAAGGGGCGGACTTGCTGGCGCTGGC
>AZIJ01003146.1_pt1 | contig 15111 bp, 16 predicted proteins | sample 359151 | NCBI WGS metagenome assembly AZIJ01 (sample SAMN02429718, study PRJNA222666) | marine sediment metagenome | biome: Sediment sample; isolation source: enrichment culture of sample MGS-ElMAX(UA) from oil contaminated site at the... | place: Egypt: El Max | collected 2013-01-23 | depth 9.22 m m | reverse complement strand
CCGGTGTGGGCTTGACGGCCGGTGCGGGTTTGGTCGCCGCGCTGGCCTCACCGGACGCCACCGTGACCGTGGGTCCCTTGCCGGCACCGTGCAGCTGGTCCAGCAGGGCTTCGAATTCACTGTCGTCGATCAGCTCATCATGCTCCTTGCCGGCGGCCTTCGCCTCGGGCTCGGAGGGAGATTCGGCGGCGCTCTGGGGCACGCCACCGTGTTTGCCGGCACCGTGCAGCTGATCGAGCAGGGCTTCAAATTCGTCGTCGGTAATGTCGTCGCTGTCCCCTGCCGCCGGCTCGCTCTCAAGCTCGCCCAGCATTTGCTGGTATTCCTGCTCGTTGAGAGACTCGATGGAATCAGGTTCGGCGGGCGTTTCGGCCACGGCGTCAACGGCCTGCACCGGCGGGGTTTCGTCTTCTCGCTCGGGCTGGCAGTAGAATCCCAGCTCCTCCAGCAGGGCCGGATCCGCAGGGGTGGGCTCCTGGCGGCTCTGAATTTCGGCGAACATGGCGTTAACCGTGTCCAGCGCCCGCAGGATCACGTCCATCAACTCGGAGGTGACGCGGCGCTGACCGGTACGCAAAATGTCGAACACGTTTTCCGCCTTGTGGCAGGTGTCTACCAGGGCGGTCAGCGACAAAAAGCCGGCACCGCCCTTGACGGTGTGAAAGCCGCGGAAAATGGCGTTGAGCAGGTCCTTGTCGTCGGGCTGACGCTCCAGGGTTACCAGTTGCTCCGACAGCTGCTCCAGGATTTCCGATGCTTCCACCAGAAAGTCCTGCAGAATATCCTCGTCTACCTCAAAGCCCATGCTTGCTCCTTAAAATCCCAGACTGGACAGCAGATCGTCCACTTCATCCTGATCCGAGACCACGTCATCACGCTGTTCCCTGTTGATGATGGGCCCCTCGGCCTCGGTGGCCTTGGCCGTGCTGCTGGCCGACGAGCCGCCGCTGTGGCCGCTATGCTGCTGATCTCCGGTCAGGCGGCCAAATACCGACAGAATGTCCACCAGCTTGGCTTCCACTTCCTGCACCAGCTTGATCACCCGGCGAATCACCTGGCCGGTCAGATCCTGGTAATCCTGGGCCATCAGGATCTCGGTCAGCAACTGGCGCAGCCGGTCGGCATCCTGCTCGGAATCCCGGAGAAAATCGTCGAGCTGGTAGCAAAGTTCCTTGAACTTGCCCAGCTCCAGCTGCCGCTGCATCAGTCCGCGCCAGCCCGGCATCACCTGCTGAATGCGATCATTCAGGCGGTCGGCAATGGGCAGGCTGGCTTCCACCGCATCCATGGTGCGGTTGGCCGCCTTGTCGGTCATGTCGATGACGTAATTCAGGCGCTCGCGGGCATCGGGAATATCGGTCTCGGCCAGCTCCGGCAGGCGGGGATCGTTGCGAAACTCCTGCAGCGCATCGTGCAGCTGACGGGTCAGCTGCCCTACCTGATCCAGCAGCGCATCGGCGTGAGGCATGCAGACGTCGGTCATAAAGCGATCGGCCCCGGCCTGATCTCCCCGCTCCAGCAGGGCCACCAGTTCACGGGCCTGTTCCAGACTGATCAGTCCTTGTGGTTGTGTCATGTGAGACCCTTATCCGATGCGCTCGAAAACCTTCTCGAGTTTTTCCTTGAGGGTGCCGGCGGTAAACGGCTTGACCACATAGCCGTTCACCCCCGCCTGGGCGGCGGTGATGATCTGCTCGCGTTTGGCTTCGGCGGTGACCATCAACACCGGCAGGTGCTTGAGCTTGTCGTCGGCGCGAATGGCCTTGAGCAGGTCAATGCCCTGCATGCCCGGCATGTTCCAGTCGGTCACCACAAAATCGAAATCACCGTTCTTGAGCATGGGCAGGGCCGTCAGTCCGTCGTCCGCCTCGTGCGTGTTGTTAAAGCCCAGATCTCTGAGCAGATTTTTTATAATCCTGCGCATGGTGGAAAAATCATCCACGATGAGGATTTTCATGTTCTTGTCCAACCCATTCCTCCCGTTCCGCTGAACCAACAGCCGCTGAACACGATAAGAGATACCCACTGTTAACTAGTCGGCAGAAACGCCGGCTTCTTGAGCGAGAATATGTCGTTTATGTAACTTAACTTGTTGTCGCAAATCAAATTTGCCAGTCTTTCAGGCGAGATTTCAGCCGTAGCATGGCCTGGCTGTGGATCTGACTCACCCGAGACTCCGATACCTCCAGGATCTGACCGATTTCCCGCAGGTTGAGCTCTTCGTCGTAATAGAGCGACAGCACCAGGGCTTCCCGCTCCGGCAGCTTGCGAATGCCCTCGGCCAGAGCGCGCTGAAAACGGTCCCTGGCCATGCCCTCAAAGGGGCTGCCGGCGTGGGCCGAGGGAGCGGCCTGGTACTCCACTCCCTGCTCGAACTCGTCCATTTCCAGCAGCTTGCCGTGGTTCACGTCCGCCAGCATGGCATGGTACTGACTAAGGGAGACGCCGAGCTCGTCGGCGATTTCCCGGTCCTGCGCCGGGCGCCCTTCCCGGCGCTGAATGCTGTGCATGGCCTCGGCAATTTGCCGGCCATTGCGGTGCACCGAGCGCGGTACCCAGTCGCCCCGGCGAATTTCGTCGAGCATGGCGCCGCGAATGCGAATGCCGGCAAAGGTTTCGAAACTCGCCCCCTTGGAGGCATCGAAATTTTTCGCCGCTTCCAGCAGTCCCACCATGCCCGACTGGATCAGATCGTCCAGCAAGACGCTGTCGGGCAGGCGCGCCAGCAGGTGCTGGGCAATGCGCCGCACCAGGGCGGCGTGGCGCTCCACCAGCCCCTGGGTATGGTGCCGGGCGTAGGCCTGCGCCTTGCTACTGCCGAACATCCTGCTCTGCGACCGGCTTGGCCAGCAGCCTCTCAACGAAGAATTGCAGGTGCCCTTCCGCCCGGTGAGGCGTGGGCCAGTTCATGGCCTTGGCGGCCAGGGCGCGAATGGCCATGGCCGAGGGCGACTTGGGATACTGGTTCACCACCAGGCTCTGGCGGCGCACCGCCATGCGCAGGTTGCCGTCAAAGGGTATGCAGGCCACCAGCTCCAGGGAGGCATCGAGGAACTTGTCGGTCACCCGGGTGAGCTTGGCGAACAGCTCCATGCCTTCCCGCTGGCTGCGTACCATGTTGGCCACTATCTTGAAGCGGAACACGCCGTGCTCCCGGGACAGCAGCTTGATCAGAGCATAGGCGTCGGTGATCGAGGTGGGCTCGTCGCACACCACCACCAGCACCTCCTGGGACGCCCGGGAAAAACTCAGCACCATGTCGGAAATGCCGGCGGCGGTGTCCACCAGCAACACATCCACCGGGGTGCGCATTTCGCTGAAAGCGCGGATCAGGCTGACGTGCTCCAGGGGCGACAGCTCGGTCATCGACTGGTTGCCCGAGGTGGCGGGAATGATGCGAATGCCCTGCGGGCCTTCCACCATTACCTCGTCCAGGGTGCACTCGCCCCGCAACACATGAGACAGGTTATGGCGTACGCGAATGCCGAGCAGCACGTCCACGTTGGCCAGCCCCAGATCCGCATCCAGCACCATCACCCGCTTGCCCTGAGCCGCCATGGCCGAGGCCATGTTGAGGGTGATGTTGGTCTTGCCCACCCCGCCCTTGCCGCCGGTGACAGCGATCACCTGCACTCTGTTCATTTTTTGCATAAGCCGCAGTCCGCTTGCCTGGTCCTGAAACCAATTATTCATAAAAACGCGCATCCTCATGATCGGCATCGGAAGCTTCCCAGTAATAAGGCTCTTCCCGCTGCTGCTCTACCGTGCCCAGGGCCTGGCGTACCAGCTCGTCGGCCCGGGCCAGGCGCAGGTCTTCCGGCACCCGCTGGCCGTCAGTGACATAACTGATGGGCAGGCTGTTCTGAATGCTGATGTCGAGCACATCCCCCAGCGACAGGCTCTCGTCGAGCTTGGTCAGAATGCAGCCGGCCAGGGGAATGCGGCGAAAGTGCTCCACCGCTTCCTGCAGCACACGGCGCTGGGCGGTGGACGGCAACACCAGGTAATTGCGAATGCGGATCTGGCGATCCCCCACCAGGTTGTCGAGCTGCTCGTTGAGGCGCATGTCCCGCTGGCCCATGCCGGCAGTGTCAATCAGCACCAATCGGCGGTGGCGCAGCTGATACAGGGCCTGGGCCAGCTCCTGGTAGGTACGCGCCTGCTTCACCGCCACCCCCATGATGCGGCCGTAAGTCTGCAACTGCTCGTGGGCACCGATGCGGTAATGATCCGTGGTGATCAGCGCCAGTTGGTCGGCGCCGTAACGGGCGGCGAAGCGGGCCGCCAGCTTGGCGATGGTGGTGGTTTTACCCACGCCGGTGGGGCCAAGCAAGGCCACAGCGCCCCCCTGGCGCATGATTTCGTCTTCCCCGGTCACCAGCAGTTCGTTCAGGGAGGCTTCAATCTGAGCCCAGGCCTCGTGAGGCGCGGCCCGCTCGTGCACCCGCATGGCCAGCATGTCGGCAAAGCCGTCGCTGAAACCGAGCTGGTTGAGCTGCTTGATCACCATGGCCCGCACCGGCTCGCGCCGCTCCACTTCCTGCCACATCAGCCCCGACACCTGGTGCTCCAGGAGCCGACGAATGCTGGCAATTTCCTGACGCATGGCGTTGAGCTCTTTGTCCTTGGCGCTTTCCTTCTGCCGCCCGGCGCTTTTGCCGCCACCGGCAAACAGCGGCGCCGGCTGGCTCAGCACCGGTTCACGACGCGCTTCTGGCTGCCCCCAGTCCACCTGCTCGGCCAGGGTTTTGGGGGAAGGGTCCGTTTTGCCGCGGCTCAGCAGCGCCTGCAGCGAATCCGCCTGCTGCGCCTGGCTCAGGGGCGGAACAAATTGACGGGCCTGCGACGAGATTCTGACATTGTCGTCACTCAGGGCCCGTGAGGCGGTCTCGACCGGCGCGCTGTCGTCGTCGTCCACGGCGGCCACGATTTCGATGCCCCCGGAGACCTTCTTGTTGGACATGATCACCGCGTCTGCACCGAGCACTTCTTTTACCTCGGCCAGGGCCGTTCTCATGTCCTTGGCGAAAAACCGTTTAATTTTCATTCAATCCTCTCCCGCTACTGCTGCCCAACCGACGCCACGATGCGGATTTGGCGATCATCCGGCACTTCCTGGTAAGACAGTACCCGCAGACTGGGAATGGTATGTTTCACAAAGCGCGCCAGGGTGGTACGCAACATGCCCGAGGTCAGCAATATCGCCGGCTGCCCCTCCAGCTCCTGATTGGCGGCGGCCTGGGTCAGGGACTGCTGCATGCGTTCCGCCAGACCCGGCTCTATGCCGCTGCCTTGAGCGCCACCGGCCTGCAAAGAGTTCTGCAAAATCTGTTCCAGTTCTGGCGCCAGGGTAATGACCGGCAGCTCACGCTCGGTGCCGGCAATTTCCTGCACCAGGAAACGACGCAGGGCAATACGGCAGGCGGCGGTGAGTACCTCCGGATCCTGGCTCTTGGGTGCGTACTCGGTGAGGGTCTGCAAAATGGTGCGCGTGTCCCGAATGGAGACGCCCTCGTTCAGCAGGCTCTGCAGTACCTTGGTGACCAGGGCCAGACTCAGGGTATTGGGCACCAGCCCCTCCACCAGCTTGGGCTGGCTGCGGCCCACCTGATCGATCAAGTTCTGTACCTCTTCATGACCCAGCAGCTGGGAGGCATTGTTGGTCAACAGCTGGCTTAAGTGAGTGGCCACCACGGTGGCGGCATCCACCACCGTGTAACCCAGGCTCTGGGCATGCTCTATCTGATCCCGGCCAATCCAGGTGGCTTCCAGGCCAAAGGCCGGATCCCGGGTGTCGATGCCCGACAGTGGGCCGAACACCTGGCCCGGATTGATGGCCAGTTCCCGTTCGGGGTAAATATCGGCCAGCCCGGAGCTGACCCCCATCAGGGTGATCTGGTACTGGTTGGGCCCGAGCTCCAGGTTGTCGCGAATGTGCACCGCAGGAATCAAAAAGCCCAGCTCCTGGGACAGCTTCTTGCGCACCCCCTTGATGCGGCTGAGCAGCTCGCCCCCCTGGGACACGTCCACCAGGCTGATCAGGCGGTAGCCCACTTCCAGCCCGATGGTATCCACCTGACTGACGTCGTCCCAGCTCAGCTCCCGGCTTTCGTTGCCGGCCACCGCCGGCGGCTGGGCGGCGGCGTCCTGTTGCTGTTGCTGGCGCTCGTCCTGGCGTTTGTGCATCCACCAGGCGCCGGCGGCAGACAGCCCTCCCAGCAGCAAAAAGGCAAAGTGGGGCATGCCCGGTACCAGCCCCATGGCGATCAGAATGCCGGCAGCAATGGTCAGGGAGCGCGGGTTGTCAAAAAGCTGACCCAGCATGGCCTGGCCCATGTCTTCCCGAGTGTTTTGCCGCGTCACGATAATGGCGGCGGCAATGGACAACAGCAAGGACGGGATTTGCGCCACCAGGCCGTCACCGATGGTGAGCAGGGTATAAACCCGGGCGGCGTCGCCAAAGCTCAGCTCATGCTGGGCCATGCCGATGATGAAGCCCCCGATGATGTTGATAAAGAGGATCATGATGCCGGCGATGGCATCGCCCTTGACGAACTTGGAGGCACCGTCCATGGAGCCGTAGAAGTCGGCTTCCCGGGTCACTTCATCCCGGCGGGTGCGGGCTTCATCCTGATTAATCAGGCCGGCGTTGAGATCGGCGTCGATGGCCATCTGTTTGCCGGGCATGGCGTCCAGGGTAAAGCGGGCACTCACTTCCGAAATACGGCCGGCGCCCTTGGTGACCACCACGAAGTTGATGATCATCAAAATCAGAAACACGATAAGACCGACCGCATAGTTGCCGCCGATCACCACAGAGCCAAAGGCCTCGATCACGTTACCGGCGGCGTTGCCCCCTTCGTGGCCTTCCAGCAGCACCACCCGGGTGGAGGCCACGTTGAGCGCCAGCCTGAGCAGGGTGGCCACCAGCAGCACGGTGGGAAAGGCGGCAAAGTCCAGCGGCCGCTGGGTATATACCGCCACCAGCAGCACCACCAGGGCCAGGGAGATATTGAAGGAAAACAGCACGTCCAGTATCAGTGCCGGAATGGGCAGCACCACCATGGCCAGCGCCGCCAGCACCAGCAGCGGCGTGCCTATGCCCTTGTTGACCCACCGGGACCACTGTTTCGCCTGAGAAAGTCTCGCCCTTAACTCCATGACACTCGCTGAACCTCAACAATCATGGGGGGGACAATGCAAGAAGTGAGCCAATCGTTTTGAGGATTGGGGATTGGGGATTGGGGATTGGGAGAATTCTAGTCCCTACTCCCCAGTCCCTAATCCCTTTAAGTAAACCTACACCCGGTATTCATCCGGTATGGGCAGGTCGTCCTTCAGCGGCACCGGCTTGTTGCCCTGGCCCTTGCGCCAGGCGTTCAGCTGGAACACATAGGCCAGCACCTGGGCCACCGCCACAAACAGACCGTCGGGAATTTCCCGCTCCAGTTTGGTGGAGAAGTACACCGCCCGGGCCAGGGCCGGAGAGGAGATCACCGGCACCTGGTACTCCCGGGCGATTTCCCGAATCTTGAGGGCAATTTCGTCCAGTCCCTTGGCCACCACCACGGGGGCGGCGCCGGGTTTGTCCTTGTCGTAACGCAGGGCCACCGAGAAGTGGGTCGGGTTCACCACCACCACATCGGCGGTGGGCACCTCGGCCATCATGCGCCGGTTGGCCATTTCCTGTTGCAGGCGGCGAATGCGGCTTTTCACCTCGGGCTTGCCCTCGGTGTTCTTGTATTCGTCCTTGATCTCCTGCAGCGTCATCTTCAACTGGCGGGTGTGGTTCCACACCTGAAAGGGCACGTCGATGGCCACGATGGGCAACAGGGCCAGACACAGCCCCAGCCCCATCCACAGCAGCAGCTCCAGGGCGTCCTTCATGGCCAGGTTCAGGGTCTCATTGCTCAGGCGCAGAATATGGTCGAACTGGCCCCACAACAGCCAGATGGCAATGGTGGCGATAAACACCACCTTGGCGATGGACTTCAGCAGTTCCACCAGTGCCTGCACGCCAAACATCCGCTTGAGGCCCTTCATCGGGCTCATGCGACTGAATTTTGGCATCATCGCCTGGGTACTGAAGTTAAAGCCACCGAGCAGGCAGTTGCCCACCAGGGCCGCCACCAGTACCACCGCAAACAGCCCCAATAGCGGCCAAATCAGGCCGCCGATGGCTTCGGCCAGCGCCGGCATCATGGCGGCGGGGTCAAAAATGGCTTCCCGCTCCAGCCGGAAACTCTGCTCAAACACCGTGGACAGGGCCGCCCCCAGCGAGTCCCCCAGCATCAGCAGGGCGACGGCGGCACTGAGCAGCACCGCCGCCGTACCCAGTTCCTTGGAACGGGGGATCTGGCCTTTTTCCCGGGCCTGACGAAGTCGCTGCTCCGTGGGCTGTTCTGTTCTTTCCTGACCGTCCGACTCTGCCATGTCAGCCTCCTTCGCAGGTCAGTCTGAGGCTGTCGCACATCACCTGTTGCAGGCGCAGCCACTGGTTGACAAAGTGATCCATAAAGCCGCCCAGGGTCAGCCACATGATAAAGAGGCCACACACCATGCTGATGGCAAAGCCCACGCTGAAGATATTGAGCTGGGGCGCGGCCCGGGTCATCACGCCGAAGCTGAAGTTGATCAGCAGCATAGCCACGATGGCCGACAGCGACATGGCCACCGCCGCCTGAAACAGCAGGGTCAGCAGGCCGGCCAGGTTCTGCCAGTCGCCCACGGTAAAGCCGCTGGCCGCCACCGGCACCGAGGTAAAGCTGAGCACGATGGCTTCGATCATCACCAGATGACCGTCGAGGCCGAGAAACAACAGTGTGCCCAGCATCAGATACAGTTGGCCCACCACCGGCGCCGACTGGCCGTTGAGCGGATCGACCATGGAAGCAAAGCCCAGACTGGTCTGCATGGCGATGATCTGGCCGGCGGTGACAAAGGTTTGCAGCAAAAACTGGGACAGCAGGCCAATCACGGCGCCGATCAGCACCTGCTGAACGGTGATCAGAAAGCCCTGCACCGAGAACAATTCCACCGCCGGCATGGCCGGCAGCACCGGCGCCACCGCCAGGGTAATGGCCACCGCCAGCAGCAGCCGGGTATAGACCGGCGTAAGATTGGCGCCAAACATCACCATGGTCATCATCAGGCCGGCAATGCGGAACAGGGGCCAGAGGTAGGACGCCAGCCATTGCATCAGCTCGGCGGTGGTGTAGTTCACCCTAACCCACCACCTGTGGAATCAGCTCCATCAGCTCGTAAAAATAATCTATCAGCATGCCAAAGCCCCAGTGGGCGCCCACGGCCAGGGCTCCCAGAGTCACCAGCAAGCGGGGCAGAAAGCTCAGGGTCTGCTCGTTGATGGAGGTGGCCGCCTGAAAGATCGATACCAGCAGGCCCACCGCCAGGCTCGGAAAAATCACCGCCGACACCAGCACCGTTACCAGCCAGAGGGCGCTGCGAAACAGGTCGACAAAGGTTTCCGGGCTCATTACGGCGCTCCCAGTCCGAAGCTGGTGGCCAGCGTGCCCATGATCAGGTTCCAGCCATCCACCAGCACAAACAGCATCAGCTTGAAGGGCAGCGAGATCAGCATGGGCGACAGCATCATCATACCCATGGCCATCAGTATGCTGGCCACCACCAGATCGATCACCAGAAACGGCAGAAACAGCATAAAGCCGATTTGAAAGGCGGTTTTCAACTCGCTGGTCACAAAGGCCGGGATCAGCACCCTGAGCGGCACCTCGGCCTCGCTGTCCACCTGCACATTGGCAATATTAAGAAAGGTATCGAGATCCTTGACCCGGGTCTGGGCCAGCATAAAGTCACGAATGGGCAGCTCGGCCCGGGTCAGGGCTTCCCTCGAACCGATTTCTTCCGCCAGGTAGGGCTGCAGCGCCTCGGCGTTCACCCGGTCCAGTACCGGCGCCATGATAAAAAACGACAGGAACAGGCTGATGCCGATCAGCACCTGGTTGGACGGGCTCTGCTGCAGGCCCAGGGCCTGCCGCAGAATGGACAGCACCACAATAATGCGGGTAAAGGAGGTCATCATGATGACCACCGCCGGCAGGAACGACAACGCCGTCATCAGCGCCAGCACCTGCAGGGTGAGGCTGTATTCTTGGCTGCCGTCCGGGTTGGTGGTGACCGTCACCGCCGACATGCCCTGCTGGGCGAAAGCCGGACTGGCCAACAGCAGCAACAGCGGCAGCCAGGCCTTAATGCACTTCATCGCGCCTGCCCGTCAATGGTTTGCCGGCCTGGGGCATGTCCAATGGCTGCTCCAGCTTGCCCAGACGATTGATATTCTGAGGGGTGATGCCCAGCAGCCACTGCTCCTCGCCCACCTGCACCACCACCAGTTTCTCCTTGTGACCGAGCGCCAGACTGGTCACCACCCGCAATTGCCGGTTGCCGCCCAATGCCGGCAGTTTCAGCCGGCGCAGGCCCCAGCCCAGGGCCAGCAGCAGGCCAATCACCAGGGCCGACGACAGCGCCCAGGACCCCCACTGGATTTCCGGACCGCCCTGGGCGTACGCCGGGGCCGCCAATAAAAAGACGGCACAAGCCGCCCTTGTCATGCCGGACTTGCTCCGGAATCCATTCTGCAGACAAGTAAACAGGCTGCAGCGATGCGGGCTCCCTACACGAGACTCCGGGGCGAGCCCGGAGTGACGGTATTTGCAGGTGCGGTCTATCAGCATGCCTCTGGAGAAAATCATTTCAGCTTTTTGATCCGTTCGGTCTGGCTGATCACATCGGTCAGGCGAATGCCGAACTTGTCGTTCACCACCACCACCTCGCCGTGGGCGATCAGGGTGCCGTTGACCATCACGTCCAGGGGCTCGCCGGCCAGCCGGTCCAACTCCACCACGGATCCCTGGTTCAGCTGCAGCAGGTTGCGAATGCTGATCTGGCTCTTGCCCACTTCCATGGAAATGGTGACCGGAATATCCAGTATGGTGTCGAGCTTGCGCCGCTCCTCCTGGGTGATGGGGTTCTGGCCGTCGGCGCTGAAGTCGTCCAGCTCCGCGGGCTTAACGCCCCCCTCCTGCTCCGCCATGGCGTCGCCCCAGATATCATCCAGCTCGCTTTGATCGTTCTGCTCGCTCATTATGCGTCCTCAATGGTTCTTTCCAGTTCTTCCAGCTCGGCTTCGCCATCAATGCGCACGCCGCGGCGGGTCACTTCATGCAGTTCGGTTTTCACGGTTTCCGGCCGCTTGATTTTTTCGGTAATGCGAATGGCCATTTTTTCCTGGGTACGCCCCAGCTGGGCTCTGAACGTGGGCAGCTCCTCCACCGACACCAGCAGGTGCTCGGGCATTTCGACGGGAATAATATCGCCGGCCTGCCATTCCATGATGTCCCCCAGACTGACCTGCTTTTCCAGCAGCCGGGTGGTCATTTCCACTTCTACATCAAGAATTTCGTCCCGCAGGGCCTTGCCCCAGCGCAGATCGTTCTCGCCCTTGTCGCTCTGCACCCCGGCGTCCAGCAGCTCGCGAATGGGCTCCAGCATGCCGTAAGGCAGGGTGACGTGAAAGTCGCCGCCACCGCCGTCGAGATCGATATGAAAGGAACTCACCACCACCACCTCGGTGGGGCTGACGATGTTGGCCATGGTGGGGTTGACCTCGGAGTCCAGGTACTCGAACTCCACGTCCATCACCGGCGCCCAGGCTTCCTTGTAATCCTCAAACACCAGTTTCAGCAGCAGCTGGATCACCCGGCGCTCGGTGGGGGTGAACTCCCGCCCCTCAATCTTGGCGTGGCGGCCGTCGCCGCCAAAAAAGTTGTCCACCAGAATAAACACCAGCCGGGCTTCCATGGTCACCAGCCCAATGCCCTTGAGCGGACGAAAACGCACCATGTTGAGACTGGTGGGCAAAAACAGCGAATGTACGTATTCTCCGTACTTGATCACCTGCACGCCATTGATGGACACCTCGGCGGTGCGGCGCATCATGTTGAACAGGCTAATACGCATATGACGGGCAAAGCGCTCGTTCACCATTTCCAGGGTCGGCATGCGACCCCGGACAATGCGATCCTGGGACGAGAAGTCAAAGGAGGCTACCCCCCCTTCCGACTGGGCTTCCTCTTCCTTGACATCGTCCACCCCGTGCAGCAGGGCATCGATTTCATCCTGGGATAACAGATCGCTCACAACTCACCTATTGCATCACTATGCTGGTAAACAACACTTTTTCGAACAGCCGCTTTTCCAGCACCTCGGCGGTGGCATGGTTCAGCTCGTTCAGGGCTTCCTGGCGCAACGCCTTTTTATTGGCGGCAGTCAGGTAATTGTCGGCACTCTGGCGGCTGAACACCTCCAGCAGGGTGCTCTCCAGCAGGGGCAGGTGCTGCTTGGCCAAGGCTTCGTTCGACTCACCCCTTACCATCAGCTGGGCTTCTATCTGTACCAGCCGGTCCCGGCTACCACCGGGCACGCTGAAAATAAAGGGCTGAGACAGGCTGACGTACCTGGCCAAACGTTCGGTCTCATTTACTTCAGTCACCCTGGGTTCCGGTGATGAAGGCATCAAAAACCAGGAAACACCACCAACACCAATGACTAACAGAGTCAGCAGAACAATCAGAGCAGGCTTGCGTTTGTACCACGCCAACTGGGGAATGGTAAGGTTATCTGCCATTGGTTATTCCTTGTTGTTTCACGGCATTCAAGCAAAATAATCAATCAGGCCACGGTTTTCCGAGCGCGCAGAAAACCCGGACACCGGCTCCCAGCTTTCATCTTCCGATACGTCAACCGAGATCTCGCCAGTCTTCCTCTGATCAGAGGCACTGTTATCGGCATTTCCATCCTGACCGCTAAAACTTCCCACCTGTCCTTGCCCCAACTGTATGCCCTGCTGACCCAGCATGTCTCTTAGTCGTGGCATGGCCTGCTCCAATAACTCTCGGGCCTGGGGATGGTTAGCCAGAAACTGAACGCTGGCTTCCCCTTGTTCCACTTTGATATAAATTCGTAAACCGCCCAACTCGGTAGGGCTCAGTTGAATATCGGCCTGCTGCATATTCTGATTAACCATCACTTGCACCTGTTGAGCCATCTGGCGGGCATTCTGCTCCGCTCCTGCCTGATGCAAAGCCAATGTCCGCTCACTCATCACTAACGGCTGAGCACGCTCGCTAAGAGGCACCCCCTGTTCTCGCCCTGGAAGCGACAAAGCTCCCTCTGGCTGACTGATCTGCGTTGGATCATCCGCACTGTTTAGGCTGTATTCAACCGCTTCCAGCAAGATCCCCGCACGACCGTCCGTCTGCTCTGGCTGCGTCACATTTACTTGGTTACTCACTTCGTCACTGGCTTCAACACCACTGGCCATGTCACTGAATTTAGCATCTTGGGCAACCAGCTCAGATGGAGAGGCCTGAGACTGTTCGTTCTGCCATCGCTGGCGATGCTTAATTTGAGCCAGCCAGTCAGGAGTAGGCCCATCTTGCGTACTCCCTGTCATCTGATGATTCCCGTCGGCTTTAGGGAGCGCTACTACCAGCGTATCGGAAGCTTTTAGCTCGGTACCGGTCATTGAAATCAGAGGAGTTTCTTCCTGGTCGTCCTCGTCTGTATCTGATTCTTCAGTATCTTGCGATTGCACCAAGTCTTCAGGCGGCAATTTATTGCCTTCTTCCGCCTGCGGCAATAGCTCGAGACTTTCGGCATCAGCGGCTTCCGGAGGCGCAGTCATGTCGCTCTGTTGTGCTGCTTTACCTGATGGAGACTCAATACTCTCTCTTTCGGCTCGCGCCATCACCTGGTCAAAGTCTGCCTCTGCGCCGGCCATGCCCTTGGCTCGCTCAGTTCCACTCCCGTTTACAGCAGCATTGGAGCCCGTCCTTCCCGCCATCAATATGGTCATGCCTGCACCTTGTTCAAACTCGGACAAACAGGCCAGCTGCTCCGCGAACCGCACAGTGGCCAGACATTGTAGAAGAAAGCAATTTATGTACCAGTTTTATAGAAGGATGATAAAGAACGAACAAGCTGCTCACCACAAAACAGGCGACCTAAAGGGGCTTGCGGTGAAAGCGGTAAATGGCAAGGTTGTCGAGCATCTTCTGCTCCTGGCGGGCGGCTTCCTGCTGCTTGCGCTCGCTTTCACGCTCCATCAGCTTGCCAATGGCCTGCTTGCGGGCGCGCACCGCCAGCCAGGCATCGCGGCTTTGGGCCAATTGATCCCGGGCCTGCTGCAGGCCCTGCTGTTGCTGTTGCTGGGCCACTTCCAGCTTGTCGATAAAGCCGCGAAAGTGGCCGAACTGGTAGGCTTCCAGCCCGCTTCGGCCGCGCTGCTGAAAGGTCTGCACATACTGGCGCTGATACTGGCTGAGGGTCTGCAACTGCTGCTCCATCTGCTGCAACTGCAGCTGGGCGATATTGAGCTCCGCCGCCGCCTTGCGCTCTTCCCCCTCCAGTTGCTCCAGCAGCAGGGTCAGTGCCCGGCTCATCCGCCGGCCCTCAGCAGCGGCATGGCTACCACCGCCAGCTCTTTGAGGCAGGACTCGAAGTCAAACACCTCGGTCATGGTCTGGGTCAAGAAACGATCCAGGCGCGGACGAATGGTAATGGCCATGTCGAGCCTGGGATCGGCGCCGCTTTTGTAGGCGCCCAGGTTGATCAGATCGTGGTTCTGCTGGTAGAGGGCATAGGCCTGCTTGAGCACCCTGGCCTGCTGCTGATGCTCCGGGGAGGTCACCGCCGTCATCACCCGGCTGATGGACTTTTCAATATCGATGGCCGGGTAATGGCCGCTGTCGGCCAATTGACGCGACAACACGATATGGCCGTCGAGGATGGCCCGGGCGGCATCGGCGATGGGATCCTGCAGGTCATCGCCCTCGGTGAGCACGGTAAAAAAGGCGGTAATGCTGCCCTGGCCTTCGCCGCCGTTGCCGGCCCGTTCCACCAGCGCCGGCAATTTGGCGAACACCGAGGGCGGATAGCCCTTGCTGGCCGGCGGCTCTCCCACCGCCAGGGCAATTTCCCGCTGGGCCTGGGCATAGCGGGTGAGCGAGTCCATCAGCAGCAACACGTTCAGCCCCTGATCCCGATAATACTCCGCCAGGGTCAGGGCGGTTT
>AZIJ01008240.1_pt1 | contig 15255 bp, 15 predicted proteins | sample 359151 | NCBI WGS metagenome assembly AZIJ01 (sample SAMN02429718, study PRJNA222666) | marine sediment metagenome | biome: Sediment sample; isolation source: enrichment culture of sample MGS-ElMAX(UA) from oil contaminated site at the... | place: Egypt: El Max | collected 2013-01-23 | depth 9.22 m m | reverse complement strand
GCCGCGGCCAGACCGCCCGGGCCCGCGCCGATGATGCCGACCGACTGGTCCAGTTCCTGCACCGGTTTGACGGGCTGCACCCAGCCGTTTTCCCAGGCGGTATCGGTGATGTATTTTTCGACCGCCCCGATCGTCACGGTGCCGTGGCCCGATTGTTCGATCACGCAGTTGCCTTCGCACAGGCGGTCCTGCGGGCAGATGCGGCCGCAGATTTCGGGGAACGTGTTGGTCGCCTGGCTGATGGCGTAAGCTTCTTCCAGACGGCCGGTCGCGGTCAGACGCAGCCAGTCGGGGATGTTGTTGTGCAGGGGGCAATGGCTCTGGCAATAGGGCACACCGCACTGGCTGCACCGACTGGCCTGTTCTTCGGCCTTGGCCTGGGCATATTCCGCATAGATCTCGTGAAAGTCCTGCTTGCGGTCACCGGCGTCGCGCTTTTCGGGCATGTCGCGGCTCACGCTCACAAACTTGAGCATTGGCTCTTTTGCCATGTCAGATCTCCTAATTCCTCCGCGCCTTTTACCACGCAGGCTCGGAAAGAAAAGTCAGTATGTATGACATATTATGTGACAAATGACGATTTACCGTCGTCAATCTTTGTTTTTACAGCAATTATAAGTCAGCATTGCTTCCGTAATAGCGTGCAACTCAATCAAAGCGCCCAGAAAACGAGTAAGCCAACAGCGATTCGCCACCATCCAAACAGGGCGTAGCCATGGCGTGATACGAACCCCAACAGGCCCTTAACAACGAACAGCGCCATCACGAATGCAGCCACAAAACCCACGGCGATATCCCCCATCGCCGCAGAATCCAAAATCTCGCGATTTTTGTAGAGATCGTAAGTGAACGCACCGAGCATTGTCGGCATGGACAAGAAAAACGAAAACTCTGCCGCTGATCGCTTGTCCGCGCCAAGGGCCAACGCCCCGACGATGGTCGCGCCCGACCGTGATACCCCTGGGACCATCGCAAGACACTGAATGAAACCAATGATTAACGCCATTGGTAAAGGAAACCTTTCAGCGTCTGTGTGGGTCGGGTTCTTAACCAGCTTATCCACAAACAAAAGGACGATGCCCCCGAGGATCAGAGCTGTCGCAATCACGCGCGGGCTTTCGAAAAGAACGTTCTTGATGAACCCGTGGGCCATCACACCGATGACGGCGGCCGGCAGAAAGGCGATGATCACCGAAGCTGCGAAATGCCTTGATTGCGCACTGCTGGGCAGCGTCACCGTCGTGTCTATGATCTTGCGGGCGTACACCCCCAATATCGCCAGAATCGCGCCGAGTTGGATCACCACTTCAAACGTATTGCCCGCGCTATTGAAGCCCAGAAAATGGCCCGCCAAGAGCACATGCCCGGTTGACGATACGGGGATGAATTCGGTCAGACCTTCCAGCAGCCCCAGAATGCCCGCAACCAGTGTTTGATCGGACATCAGGCGGACTTGCGCAGGTTTTTCGCCGAGTTCTTGACTGCAGCATACTGCCCAGACGGGCGATATTTCCAAAGGTAATCAGGCGTCACCGCCTCAGACGACACAGGCACAATACCAAGATCAGCGAATGTTTTGGTCTTGCCGGTCACGATATTATCCTGACGCAATTGTCTGATCTGATCCAGCGTAAGGACCCTATTCTTGAACAGGCCAACGGTGATGCCTTGTACAAGTGTCAGCAAAGCGGCAATGATCTTGCCGACCCAAAATGGCATGTTCACGACAAGCCGCCTTTTCTGAATCTCATCCAAAATTTGCTGGACCAGTTCCCGTAACGTTGAAACGTCCGGTCCGCCCAGCTCGTAAATACCGCCAGCCGCCTTGCCTGTGACCCCCATGACCGCAGCTTTGGCTACGTCATCGACATAAACGGGCTGGAATTTGGTTTTGGCACCAATCAGCGGCAAAATAGGCCCCATCCCGGCCATACCTGCAAAGCGGTTGAAAAATGCGTCCTCCTGGCCAAACACCACCGACGGTCGCAGGATCATGGCGTCCGGCATAGCCGCCAGAATACCTTCTTCGCCCAAGGCTTTTGATTTCGCGTACTTGCTGGCGCTCTGCTTGTCAGCACCGATCGCTGATATATGCACCATTCGTTCGACGCCCAATTCGGCCGCTATGCGGGCGATCCGCTCGGCGCCTTCATGCTGAACCGCGTCGAAATTATTCGCGCCCGAGGCATCGAATGTGCCGACGCAATTCACAACTGCATCAGCCCCTTGCATCACGGCGCGCACAGACGCGTCGTCACGAATGTTGCAAAAAACGGGTTCTACCTGGCCAACTGCACCATAGGGCTTGACGAACATCGCCTCATTCGGGCGCCGTACCGCCACTCGCACCCGCCACCCCTGTTTGGCCATGCGCCGGGCAATGTAGCGACCAACGAAGCCCGAACCGCCATAAATCGTGACCAGATTCGCCATAAGTCTCTCCAACACTGTATAGCCTTTTCAATAGCTTTCCGGGTGCGAATGAACAAGTCGCGAATGAAAAGCAAAGAAACGCGCAGAACAGACGTTGACACCATGCGCACGCGCCTATAAATCGCGGCTCCACGACACCTGCCCAGGTGGCGGAATTGGTAGACGCGCTAGCTTCAGGTGCTAGTGTCCGTATGGACGTGGAGGTTCGAGTCCTCTCCTGGGCACCATTTTCCACTATTGCGATCGACAAGAGCTTCTTCTGGATGCGAATGATCCTGTGCTGTGCGCATCGTTTGCACTGGGCCTTCCAACGGCTGTGCCGCAGATCAAACCAGCTCTTCAGGGAACCCCGGAATACCGACACCGGTTTCCCGCGCGGGCTTGTTATCATGTGGCAGGACGAAATGGGGACGCTCTTGTGGCGGTTTCTGTTGGTTTTCATGCGCGGCTTGCGTCCACTCGGACGCGCGCGTCATTTTGCCCGGTGCGGCGCCGCGGAACCAATGCGCGATTGAGCGCTGCCAAAGCTCTGTGCTTTCAACATCGTTCAAGGTCACGCCAGCTTCCGTATCCCATCGCATGGAACGACCGTTCAAATTGGCTGAAGACACCAATGCCGATGTACCATCAGCGATCATGACCTTGGCGTGAATGTAAATGATTTCAGCGCCATAGAGCGTGTCGCGATCCCCATCAGCTGCGACTGGGCGCGCCGGTGAGCCGACAAACAACCGTTCGCCATATGCTTTGCGAAGCCGATCCAACGCGTCTGCCTGCAACTTTTCTCCGTACCGGCTATCAAGAGAACGGCTTTGGTCAAATGCGATTTCTTCGGGCGCAGATGGCAAAAGAAGAATAACCTCTATTCCGTTCTGCGCAGCATCCACCAAAGCATCCGCGATCACGGAAGACCTGAGAAATTGTGTTTCGATATAGATGAATTCGCGGGCGTTCTGGATCATCGCAACATGGGCGTCTTCCAATTCGGTCAGAACTTCTTTCGGGGACAGGGGACGCGCAAAGGAATTATCGCGGCAGGACAATGTCCGCAGCACACCCGGGGTCGCTTTCGGTTTCGCCCCGGCGCAACTGCGCGCAAATTCACGTAAGTGGACCAAGGCCGACTGGGCCCGTTCATCGCGCACGATGACCTGAACATCATGCCACGTGTCGTCAGCGGACCGGTCGTGATTGGTTGTGTCATAACGCCGAGGGTTCAAATCCAGCCCGCCGATATACAGCACCTCGCCGTCCACGACGGCCAGCTTCTGATGGTGCGTAGCGGGGACCAAGGGCGGCGGCGGCCAGCGCTTGGGACGTAGCGTTTTGCCCCTGACCACCAATTTGCAAAATCCCGGCATCAGTTCCAATTGCGCGTCGCGATCAGCTTTGGGCAGGTCGTTTAGCCGTTCACATTCCTCAACCAGCTTGGCTTTGGACACCGGGCGCAAACTTAGCCTGTGAATCCAACTGACGCGGGCAGGATGGAGCAAGACCCGCGCAGTCAAGTTTTCCGGGTTCGCCTTGGCGGCCTCCTTCAGGCGTGCGCGGCAGTCCCAGGAATACTGATGCATGGCAGGCCGTGCGACCGGGTCGAAATCTGCAATCGTGATGTCAAAGCGCACACCTTCTGCAAGCTTGGCCGCGATCAGATCCGCCCATGTTTCGCCCAGGTCCGTTTCCCCGAACAGGCGCGTCGCGACGTCGAAGATTCGCATCGATATCACGACCTCGTCGCGCGCGGCGCGCACGATACGTTCAAAGGCCGGATAGGCTTCGCCGGCGGTCAGTAGAATTTCGGTCATGATCAGGTGCCGGCTGTTTCAAGTCGTTTCAATTTGAGAGCCACGGCCGCGCCAACAATCGAAAGCGCTGCGCAGACGGCAAGCGTAAATGCAGGTCCGGCAATGTGAGACACCACACCCAAGCCCAAACCCAGTACCAGCACAAGACCGATAATCATATTGCTGACAGCGGTATAGGTCAGGCGGTTGGCGTCGGTCGTCATGTCCGTCAGGTAAATCGACCGGCCGGACCGCACGCCGTTGTATCCAACTTGCCCCAGGAACATGATCCCCGATGCCCAGATCAGCGACACCTGCGTTTCTTCCCCCCAGCCGATCACAGCAGCAGTCGCGTAGGCGGCCGCAGCAGCAAACCCGCCCACCGCCAAAGAAAGCTGGCTGGACACATCCGACACGCGCCCCCACAGCGGCGCCGACAGCGTTGCTGCCGCAGCGGATGCAATTACCAATGGCCCAAGGCTGGTCAGGCTTGCGCCTTCGGAATGCGTCAGAGCAATGAGGAACGGAGGGGCGAGCGCCGTCGCAGTCAGGAATGCCCGCGCGGTAATGAACTGGCGAAACTGGGCATCTTTGCGCAACGGGGTCAGGTAGTCTGACCATGACACCAGTTTCGCACTTTCACCCTTTTTCGGTCGCTCTGACAGGCCCATGAACATCACGCCGGCACCCAGCATCAGCACGCACGCCAACAAAATGAACGCAGCAACAACCGCGACAGTGACGTCACCAAACACCCCAAACGCCATCGTGGCCCCATAGGCCAATGCCGCGGCCGCTGCGATCCCCCCGGCCAAGCCGGTCACCTTGCCACGCTGCCCTTGGTCGACCGTGCGGGCCAAAGCGTCTTTGTAGGTTGTCGATGCGACAGATCGGGCCAAGGCCAAGACCAATAGCGAAGCAACGATCCCAAAGCCCGCGACGGCCCCGTCGGTCGTCAAGGCGAACAGGCCGATGGACAGTGCCGCCAACCCCTGCACGCCCGCCGCGAGCGCCCAGAATTGCTTTCGTCCTTCGCGCTTGCGGGCAACACGCGCAACAAGTGGCTGCGGCAGAAGCGCCCCGGCTTCTCGAATGGGCACGAGAACCCCGGTGAGATAACCAGGCGCACCAAGCGCATTGATTAGCCAGCTAAGCACCAGCTTCGGATCAATAAGCGCATCGGCGGTTTTTGTCGCGCTGAGCGCCAGGACATGAATGGTCTGGTTGCGCGCATCTTTCGGTGCATCACCAATAGCTTTCGAGGTAAAAGCGTCTGCCATTCCCAGCACCCTTTATGAATGGAAGATCATGAATGGAAGAGCCGCAGCGGCACTGCGGCTCTTTCCCATGGTCAGGCTGCGCGCCGAACCAGAGTGAACAGGAACAGCACCAAGAATACCACAAAGAGGATCTTGGCGATCCCGGCGGCAGCACCTGCGATCCCACCGAACCCGAGAACGGCCGCGATAAGCGCAATGACAAGAAACGTGATTGACCAGTTAAGCATATCCAAACTCCTTACCTGAGGATGCTGGATAAACGCCGCGGCGCGCCAATTGGTTCCTTCAGTTTCTTCGACCAGCAGTCTGGCGCAATGTCAGGCCAGCGTTTCCGTCGACGCAAAGAACATCGCCTGCGAGATGGATGACAGCACATGTTCGGCGCGGAACGGCTTGGTCACCAGGAACGCAGGCTCGGGCTTGTCACCGGTCAAAAGCCGCTCGGGATAGGCCGTGATGAAGATCACCGGGATTTCGCCATGCGCCGCCAGTAAATCATTCACCGCATCAATGCCCGAACTTTCGTCCGCCAGCCGGATATCGGCAAGAATAAGGTCGGGTTTCTGGTCCTGGCCCAATTTGACTGCTTCGTCATGCGTGCGCGCCACACCAAAAATACGGTGCCCAGCATCCGAAACGATCTGCTCGAGATCCATCGAAATAATGGGTTCATCTTCGATGATCAGGACAGATCCGCGCACGGCATCGGCCATATCGGCTGTGCCCTTGACGACGAGCGCGCCCGCTTCGTCGGCGTCGATGCCCATGATGTATCCGATGTCTTCGTCTGAAAAATCCTCCATCGCGCTCAGCAACAATGCTTCGCGTGTCAAAGGTTGTAGCGTCGCCAGATGCTGTTGCGCGCGGGCAGCGATGCCGCGCTCTTCATCACCGACAGGTGCACCCGAGCTCTGCCAAATCGCGTGAAACATTCGAAACAGCTCTTTGCGCGCCTCGTCGGGCCCCGGAACCGTGGCTGGATCGGCGATCATTGCTTCAAGCACAGCAACGGCATACGCATCGCCCGTGGTTTGGTTTCCCGTCAAAGCCCGTGCGTAACGTCTGACAAATGGTATTTGTGCAGCAATGTGGTCCATGTTTTCCCTCAAGGTTTTTTCGCACTAGCCGGAACCAGTGAAGATGATTAGCGTTGCATACCAATATAAGAGGGTGCACGGGCAAGGCAAACGGTAGGTAGAAAATGGCAAACAACCCAAATAAAGAGCCATCTGACGCCCTTGCTGGGCATTTGAGAGCGGCGTTCAAAGACACTGTTGATGAAGGCATCCCGGATGAATTCTGCAAGTTGATCGACGACAATCTCAAACAGGCTTACAACAAGACTGTAGATGAAGGTATTCCGGATCGCTTTGCCGATCTGTTGGCCAAGCTCAATCGGGTTGCTGGCCAGGAAAGCAGAGATGACTGACCTGGCAAATGAAATGTTGCAGCACGTTCCGTCGCTGCGCGCATATGCACGAAGTCTTACCAAAGATGCGACACGCGCGGACGATCTAGTCCAGGACACCCTGGTGCGCGCCATGTCGAACATCGAAAAGTTCCGCGAGGGCACCAACCTGCGCGCATGGCTTTTCACGATCCAACGCAACTGCTTCTACAGTGAACGCCGCAAAGCCGTTCGCGAAACGGAAGACCCGGATGAAACCATGGCCAGCCAACTGTCGGTTCCCCCCGAACACGACGCCAAGCTGCAATACGCCGAATTCGAGGATGCCTTCGCGCAGCTGTCTGCCGAACACCGCGAGGCGCTGACCCTGATCGGCGCGATGGGCATGGCTTACGAAGACGCGGCAGAGACCTGTGGCGTGCCCCCGGGCACCATGAAAAGCAGGACCAACCGCGCCCGCAAAGAACTGGCGCGGCTCATGCAACTTGGAGAAGAGACTGTTCATTCCAGCGCCGTCGTGAAATCGGCCGTATGACCTGAAGATGGGCGTGTCTACACATATGTCGCGCTCGATCATGGCGCGTTTCTGGGCCACGCTTACCGTGGCCCTTTTGCCGCTCTTGCTCCTGGCAATTGGTGTGCAGACGGTGCTTTTGCGGGACCGGACCCGCGCTTTTCAGTCCGAGGTCACGCTCTCGATCCTCGACAAATCACGTGAGCTGCGCGCCAATCTCAATGATACGTCCCGGATCAGGAGTAGTTTGCAAGATCTCGTCGCAGGAAAACGGACCTGTGAGGACATTCAAGCGACCCTCGAGACATATTCCGCGGATATAGGGACAATCGGATACTATGGCCCCGACGGGCAATCGCGCTGCTCTGGCAAACCGCTTGAACAATCGGTGGTTTCGCAAATCATCGGATCTCAAAGCGAAATCTCAAGCGAAAACACCGACATCGTTCTGGTTCAACCGCTTTCCGATGGTTTTGTGGTGGCCAAGGTCGGCGTTCCAAGCGCCGAAGATCTGGGCGTGTCCGACTATGCGCTCGCAACCGAAACATGGCAGCCCACGCTTATTTCGGGAACCCGCTTTGATCCGCCCGATTTCCCGGAAAGGTTGCTCACAGAACCTGGGCAAAGTGAAATTTACCGGGTGCCCGACGGATCAGTTCTGCAAATTCCCGACGACTCGGGCACATATGTGCTGATGACACGGCTGGACCGGGACTATGCCGAAAAATCGCTATGGTCCTACATCCTGCAGGCATCTGTTGTTCCCTTGACCCTGGTTTTGGTCGCGGCGGGCACTTCGGCATATCTGATCAACCGGCTTGTCATCGCAGATATTACCAAGCTGCGCGCGGACATGCAGGAGTTTCAGCGAGTACGCAAAGTGCCCGAGGCCGATCTTTCAGGCTCAATCGCGACCGAAACCTCGCGCATGCGCCAGAAATTCGCGCGATTGGCGGCAACGTTGGTTCAAGAAGAAGAAATCGCTCAGGCCCGCCTTGAGCATGCCGAAGACCTGCAGCGAGAGGTCTTTCATCGCGTCAGCAATAATTTCCAGATCGTTCAATCAATCGCACGGATCATTGCCCGAGAAGGCGGCGATCCAACTGCGATGAAGAAAATGGAAACCCAGATCGCTCTGCTCAGTGCCGTTCACCATTCGTTGCACCACATCGAGGACAGCGAAATGAGGTCGCTGAATGCGGCGCTGCCGTCGTTGGTCACGAACCTTGAATTTGCCGGGCTTGTCCCACGCAGCGGGGTCGCGCTTTCGCACGTCAATTTCAGCTTGCCGGTCGCGCAAACCTACAGCTTGCTCCACGCGATCGCCGAGTGGGTCGTCGATCTGGTTGGACAGGGGGCGAGCGAAATCGAAATCGTGTTGGGCATCGGCCAGCTCAAGATAACCAGCGATGTGCAAATCACGTCCGAACAGAACATTTACCGACGTTTGGCTGCTGCCTTTGCCGCGGAAATGAACGGCACGGTAGAAAGAACTGAAAACGGAATTGTCATGCAATTCCAAGTCTGATCCAGGCCCATTTTATCGAAGGAACCAATCCCTGACGGCCCCGTTGACTGTGTAGATGCAAACACAAACATCGGAGAAAGCTATGAATTGGGATCAGATCGAAGGCAAATGGAAAGAATTCAAAGGGTCCGCCCAGGAAAAATGGGGCGAGCTGACAGACGATGAGATCGACGAAATTGACGGAAACCGCGAAAAGCTGGAAGGCCGTCTACAGCAGAAATATGGCAAGACAAAAGAAGAAGCTAAGAAAGAAGTTGACGATTGGCTGAACGCTTGATCTTTGACCGCGCCGGCACCTTGGCCGGCGTGGCCCTCCATTCAGAAAACTGCTTGTGCGGACGCGGCTGCGAATGAACCTTCGCCAAGCTCTCAAGAGCGACTTGCAGCCTGAACACGATCGTGTGGATGAACGCATGGGCGCGCTGGATTTGACCAATCGCGCCGATCTTGGTCGATTCCTTCAGGTGCATTTTTCGACGTGGTCGGCGCTTGACGCCGTGAGCGATGAAGCGCGCCATGCTCTGGAAACCCGCGTGTCTTCGCTGGACAAAGACCTTGCAACGCTTGGCGTCCCGGCACGGCCCTTGCCCAAGGTCACCGTTCATGATCATTCCATTCTTTATATGGCCTATGGATCAAAAATGGGGACAGCCGTGCTGCGCAAACGCTGGCTGCGCGCGACAGATCCCACTGTAAGACTGGCAAAAGAATTCCTGACCTTGCCCGGCGACCACCACGCATGGAACCGCCTGTGTTCCACGTTGTCAAAAGAACAATCAGATACCGAAAACGCGAAAACTGTCTTGGCGGGTGTGAGAACGATTTATGCGCTGTTTTCCAGGTCCATGGCGTCCAACGGTGGCGAGCATTTTTCCCAGTAGACCGCTGCACGTAAACCATTATCCTACGTTCACTGCGAACTGCGCTTTCGGGTTTTTTTCCTCATGACTGAACTGAATTTAACTGATTGCGATCTGGAACCGGTCCACCTGATTGGCCGTGTACAGCCGCATGGCGCGGTGCTGGCGATGGATGCCAACTGGATCGTGACACACGCATCCGAGAACATCGCTGATTTTGTCGGGATCCCTGCAAAAAATACTATCGGCCAACCAATTGCTGGCGTGCTTTCGGAAGATGCCGTGCACAGGATCCGCACGAAAGTTCAGATGATCGGCGGAACTGATACGGTCCTTGCCATTCGTGGTGAAACTTTTCCGGCATGCAGGGTCGATGTCTCGGTTAGCCATGACAACGGCGTCACTCTTCTGGACATCGAACGCCATGCCGAAGATCACAGTGACGGCGAAATGAGCATGCTTGCGCCTATCTTGGCGCGTCTACCCGACACTGACGATATCAAACAATTGACCAAAGCTGTGGCCCGCGGATTCAAGGCGCTGACAGGTTTTGATCGCGTCATGGTCTATCGTTTTGCCAAAGACGGCACCGGCGAGGTGATCGCGGAAGTTGCAGCGTCGGGGATGGACCCGTATCTGGGCCTTCGTTACCCGGCTACCGACATTCCCAAACAGGCGCGCGCTTTGCTGCTGCGCAACCCTGTTCGCCTGATAGCGGATGTGTCCGACCCAGGGCTGGCAATTCTGGGTCAAAGCGAACTTGATCTGTCGCTGTCCGGCATTCGTGCCGTGTCACCCATCCATCTAGAGTATCTGCGCAACATGGGTGTCGCGTCGACGATGACTGTGTCGCTGATCGTTTCCGGTCGGTTGTGGGGGTTGGTTTCGTTGCACCATCGCCAGCCCTTCGCGGTTCCCATGGCGCTGCGCCATGCGTCGCAGTTGTTGGGCGAACTGATTTCGCAACGCATCACAGCAACGTTGATCAGACAAGAGATCAACGCGATAGCGCTGGCCGACAGCTTGCATGAGCCGCTCTTGAACAGCACCAAGGAATGCTCTGACATCGCCCAGATCCTACCCCAACTTTCCGAATCCTTGGGGACAGTCATTTCTTTCGACGCGCTGGCGTTCATTAACGGAGATCAGATTTTCACGTCCGGAAACACCTGGAAAGGTGATGCTCTGCGCCAACTGCTGTCACCCTTGATCGTGGGCCAGTCGATGCGTCAGACAAACGATCTGGGCAAAGCAGCCTCCGAGGCAGGATTGCACGATCTGGCCGGTGCGCTTGCGATCCCGCTTCTGCCGGGTCAGGCGGTATTCCTTCTGCGGCGGCAAGTCACTCAGACCATACGCTGGGCGGGTGCCCCGACGAAAAAAGACGATGCACAAGGGCGCCTTCAACCTCGCGCAAGTTTCGAAGCATGGAGTGAAGAAAAAAAAGAGCAGTCGGAACCTTGGTCCGACCGTGATGTGCGCATCGCAAACCGCCTGCGCACGATCTTGCTGGAAATGACGTTGAATATTCAAGGCAATGTCGAAAGTCGCCTGCGCCGAACCAGCCAGAACCAGGACACGATCATCTCGGAACTCAATCACCGTGTGCGCAACGTGTTCGCGTTGGTGCGCGGGATCATAACGCAATCCAGGACGGTCCAGAACCGGGACGAGATCAACGTGATCCTTGATCGTATCAACGCCCTGACCCAGGCGCATGATCAGCTGACGCATCATAATGGCGTGTCTCTGTCCCGACTATTGAAGAGCGAGGTGCAGGCATTTGCAGGAACCAACGAAGATAAACTGACCCTGGTCGGCCCAGATCAGTGGGCGTCCGCGGACGCCGCGCCGACGATCGCTTTGGTGTTGCACGAATTGGTGACGAACGCAGTGAAATATGGCGCCCTGTCGAACCAGACAGGCACCGTCACGTTGTCAGTCGATCATGACGATAACGAACATGTTGTCCTGACCTGGGAAGAAAACGGGGGCCCAGAGGTTCAGGAACCGGACCGCCGGGGATTTGGCAGCACGATCATTGAAAACTCAATCCCGTTCGAATTGGGCGGCGAAGCGGAAGTACACTATTGCCGGTCGGGCTTGCGTGTTACTCTTCGCATTCCCGCGGGGTATTTCGAACCCTCTGGGCAAAACCATCCACCTGCCGAGGACGAGGAAATGGAAGAGCTCTGCAAAGACCCCCTAGCGCATATCGCGCGGTTGTTTCTGGTCGAAGACAACGCACTTATCGCTATGGATGTTGCAGACAGCCTCGAGCAGTTGGGCGCGCGCGAAGTCGTCGTGATCCGGTCTGTGGCCGACGGCATGGAACAGATGAAATTCGGAACACCCGATTTTGCCATTCTGGATGTAAATCTTGGCGGCGAAAGTTCGCAAGCGCTGGCCGAGCATCTTGTCGGGCTGGGGTGCCCCATTGCACTGGCCACGGGGTATGGTCGTGATGACCCGATCCTGCAGGGGTTTCCCGACGCGCCGCTCATGCAGAAACCATATGACCGGGGCGCAATCGCGCGGCTTGCGGGGCAATTGCTCAAGGCCTAGGCGGCCTGTTCCTCGTGATCGCTTCCCAGGAACAGGCCGATTGGCCGTGTGGCTGGATGTTCATCCAGGATGATTTTCGCGGCGATCAGGATCGGCACCGCCACGACCATGCCAATAACCGACCAAATCCACGCAAAGAACGCCACGGTCAAAAAGATCAGCGTGGGATTCAGGCGTAACCGGCCGGAAAGCAGGTAAGGTGTTACCAGCTGTCCTTCGATCGAAGTCAGCACCATGTAGACCGCGAAAATCCCGGCCGATGACCAAAGACTACCCGCGTCGCTATAGCCGACGATGGCGGCCAGGGACGCCCCGGCGACAGCGCCCAGGTACGGCACAAAGTTGAACGAAAAGGCGATAAAGCCGAACATCACCGGATCTGGAACATCCAACAGCCACATAGCGATGCCGACGACCACGCCCAAGCCGGCATTGATGAACGTTATCCCGCTCAGGTAGCTGCCCAATTTGACCGAGACGCGTTGGACCACCTCGACCGTTGCGCGCTTTTCGCGGAAGTCACCCCCAATGGCGACCAGCTTGCGCAAAAATGTTTGCCCCGACGAAATCAGGAAAAACATCAGGACCACCGAAAGTATGATCTGCCCACCCAAGGTTGGAGCCGTCGCCATCAGCCTGGCCAGAATTCCGCCTTCTGTATCAACCTTGACGGTGACCGCGGACGGCTCTTCGCCCATGACCTCTTCGGCGGCTTCCTGAGCTTCTTGCAGGTTTTCGACCATCTCGCCGCCGATGCTGGCCATATCATAGCGCATCGATTGCACCAAATCGGGAAGGTCTTCAAGAAGTTGGGCGACCGGTGCCGAAATCGAAAACAGCACGAACAGGATCACACCTGACAACGCAGTACATACAGATGCCGCAGTCACGGAGCTGGGGATTCCGATACGGCGCAGCCGACTTTCAAGGGGCAACGTCACAAGGAAACCAAGAAATGCCGCTGTGATTGGCACCAGGAAACCCGCCGCCCAATGCAAGGTGTGAACGCAAAGGATGATGAAGATGCCGACCACGGCCCAATTCGTCTGAACTTTTTGCACGGGTTGCCTTTCATCCGGATTTGATGGGCGGGCTGTCCAGTTCGCCCCACGTACAGCCTGCCGCGTGCGTTAACCGGACGCAGACTGTTTGGGCAACGCTGACCACGTCGGTTGGTTCCGCTGATGCGACCGGCTGAGACACCCCGACAATCCAGGGAACTTTTCGCATCGCCCCGGGTTGTCGATACGCAAGGCGGAAAAAGTCCGCCCTACCGTGGAAATAGTGGAGACCCAGATGACCCCGTTTCGGATCATTCACACGACACGATCGACATTGGATCATACGATAAATTGTGTCCCTTGCTCCGCGCTGGACGTTCCCCGTTGAGACGTAATCTCACAGGTCCAGACACCGTTAACTGATCCCGTTCCCGTACCTCGTTGCATGAATTGCCGCCTGCCGGCTTTTTACGTAGTGGATCAGATTCAGGAGGGCGCGCGGTGGATTCCGCGCGCCTATCCATTTGTAAATAAAATATTTTCCAAAAATTTTGGAACGAATGATCTTCACGGATCGTTGCCCATCCAGAAGCTGAAACACGAACAAAAGGATTTCAAAATGAAGTTCCCCATTATTGCTGCAAGCGCTATCGCACTGAGCACCGCCGCCTACGCCGAGACCCATTCCACCACAGCCGGCGAAGAAATGAAAACGCCTGCAAGCGAAAGCGCCATCACCACGGGGTCGATGATCCGTGCCCGTGATCTGGTTGACGCTGAAATCTACACCGCCAACACGAAAAGCGATTTCATGTGGGATTATTCCACGTCTTATTCGCAAGTTGAAACCGACTGGAACGAAATCGGCGAGATCGAAGACCTCGTCATGGACGAAAATGGCAAGCTTATCGGTCTGATTGCCGAAGTTGGCGGCTTCCTTGATCTGGGCGACAAGCACGTGATGGTCTCGCTCGACGAAATGAAGTTCTTCAAGGCCGACAATGATGGTGACAGCGACTGGGTTGTTGTGACCGGGCTGAGCGAAGAGCAGCTGGAAGAGCGTGAAAACATCGATGAAGGTTTCTGGGAATAATCCCTGTCTCATCGTGCCCGGCCAAGTTCGGCCGGGCGCCTTTCAATTCAATCCGAGGGGACTGCCATGACCACCACTTCGAACGTCAAGAACAAGGTTGAAAACGTCGTGGACGAGACCGAAAGCACGGTCGACCAAGCTGCGAAAGACCTTCAGGACAGCGTCGATGCATTCGCCCGGACGGCCCAGGAAACGGTCGATACGACGGTGAACACCGTGGGTGACACGGTCAGCCGGACGGCGTCATCGCTCAGTGCGGCCGCAGCCAACCTTGCCGACGCGTCGGAAGCAATCCGCGACAATGAGATCGGTCAACTGGGGCGCGACATTTCAAAACTGGCCCGCCGCAATCCCGTCGTTTTTGCCGGCGGCGCACTGTTGTTGGGCTATGCCATCGCGCGAACCCTGTCGGACGCGAGGTACAAGTGATGCGCCGCTCTGAGCAGCCGAGTTCAACCTTGGCCCTGTTGGTGGACGTGTTCCGTCATTCATCCCGTTTGGTTGAAAAAGAGATCGAACTGGCGCGCAGTGAACTGCGGGCTTCGGTCTCGCGCGCGGGCGTCGCATTGGCACTTCTTGTGTTTTCCGCCGTTCTGGCGATGGTCGCTCTCAATCTGCTGGCCGGGTTCTTTGTCGGCTTGTTGGTGCAGAACGGCATCGCGCCAACGCTTGCAACCGTGTTGGTTGCGGTCGGGTTTGGCCTTGTCGCACTTGTCTTGGGCCTGCGCGGCCTGAATGACCTGAAATCGGCCACCCCGGTTCCCGAGCAGACAATGGCCAATCTACGTC
>AZIJ01023197.1_pt1 | contig 15257 bp, 15 predicted proteins | sample 359151 | NCBI WGS metagenome assembly AZIJ01 (sample SAMN02429718, study PRJNA222666) | marine sediment metagenome | biome: Sediment sample; isolation source: enrichment culture of sample MGS-ElMAX(UA) from oil contaminated site at the... | place: Egypt: El Max | collected 2013-01-23 | depth 9.22 m m | reverse complement strand
GGTTATGAGCCCGACGAGCTACCAGGCTGCTCCATCCCGCGTCCTCAGGTGGTGCATACTAGTGATCCCCGTCACCAAAGGCAAGCCCCCGATTGAAACTTTATTTCGTTCGCTCAACAAAACGGCAAGATGTTCAACTGCTGAGCAGGGGGCGTGGCGGCCGGCTGCACCATTAATCCGCAGAAATCGCTCATCCACTCATGTATAATGCGGCCTCTCTATTTCTGACCATGCGTGATTATGCTGCCGTTTTTTGCTACCTGCCCCAAGGGCCTGGAATCCTTACTCTCTGATGAACTGCAAGCCCTTGGCGCCAGCCAGGTGCAGGAAACCGTGGCCGGCGTGGCCTTTCAGGGCGAACTGGAGGTCGCTTACCGAGCCTGCCTGTGGTCGCGGCTGGCTTCGCGCATCATGCTGCAGCTGGCCGACTTTCCCATGCGTGACGACATGGACCTCTATCTAGGCGCCAGCAACATAGAGTGGGAAACGCATATTCAGGAAGGCCAGACCTTTGCGGTGGACTTTTCCGGCAGCAACCGTGCCATCACCAACACTCAATATGGCGCCCTGAAAATAAAAGACGCCATCGTCGATCGCCTGAGTAAGCGCCGAGGCGAGCGGCCCAGTGTTGACAAGCGCTTTCCCGACATTCGTATTCTGGCGCACTTAAAGCGGGAGCGCGTGAGCATTACCCTGGACCTGTCCGGCCCGGCCCTGCACCAGCGAGGCTACCGCCAGCAGCAGGGGGAAGCCCCGCTGAAGGAAAACCTGGCCGCCGCCATTTTGTTGCGCAGCGGCTGGGATGCCAAAAGTCCGCTGGTGGATCCCATGTGCGGCTCCGGCACCTTGCTGATAGAAGCCGCCCTCATGGCCGCCGATCAGGCACCGGGGCTGCTGCGTCCGCGCTTTGGCTTTATGGCCTGGTCCGGTCATAACCGTGAGCTGTGGCAGAGCCTGCACGCCGAGGCCACCGTGCGCGCCACCCGCGGTCTGAACAAGGCCGAAGCGGTGATCTACGGCGTTGATCAGGACAAACGGGTGCTGGGCTTTGCGCGGGAAAACGCCGAGGCCGCCGGCGTGGCGCAACTCATCCACTTTACCCAAGGGGTGGTGAGCGAGCTAAACAACCCGAGCGAACAGCCGGGCTGGCTGATTTCCAACCCGCCTTACGGTGAGCGGCTCAGCGAGTTCCCCTCCTTGCTGGGCCTGCACCAGAGCCTGGGTGACAGGTTGCGGGATCAGTTCAAGGGCTGGCATGTCAGCCTGATCTCCAGCTCGCCCGAGCTGCTCAGCTGTTTGCGCCTGCGTCCGGAAAAAACCTACAAGCTGTTTAACGGGGCGCTCGCCTGCGAACTGCGCAACTATTTCATTGCCGAGGACGCCCGGCCGGCGCGGCCACTGGCGGAAGACTTTGCCAACCGCCTGGCCAAGAACCTCAAGGCGCTGGACAAGTGGGCAAAAGGCGAGGGCATTGACTGCTACCGCCTGTATGATGCGGACCTGCCGGAATACAACGCCGCCATTGATCGCTATAAAAATCATCTGGTGATCCAGGAATACGCCGCGCCCAAGAGCGTGCCCGAGCACAAGGCCCGGGCGCGTTTCTTTGACCTGGTGCAGGCCACCATGACGGTAACCGGCGTGCCCGGCAATAAGGTGGTGCTCAAGGTGCGGGCCCGTCAGAAGGGCAATGAACAGTATGAGCGGCTCGACAAGCGCGAGCAGTGGATGGAAGTGCAGGAGCACAACGTCCGCCTGTTGGTGAACCTGCACGACTACCTGGATACCGGCCTGTTTCTCGATCACCGACCTATTCGCAAGCGCCTCGGCGAGCTGGCGAAAGGCAAGGACGTGCTCAATGTCTTTGCCTACACCGGCACCGCCACCGTGCATGCGGCCCTGGGCGGCGCCCGCTCCACCACCACGGTGGACATGTCGAAAACCTACCTCGGCTGGGCCGAGCGCAACATGCAGCTGAACGCCATGACCGGCCGTCGCCATCACTATATTCAGGCCGACTGTCTGAGCTGGCTGGCGAAAACCGACGGCGATTATGATCTGATCTTCGCCGATCCGCCGACCTTCTCCAACTCCAAGCGGATGGAAGACAGCTTTGACGTGCAGCGGGATCATCTGGAGCTGCTGCATCTGCTGAGCAAGCACCTGCGCAAGGGCGGCCTGCTGATTTTTTCCAACAACAAGCGCAACTTCAAGATGGACATGGAGGGCCTGGCGGCCCTGGGCCTGGAAGCGAAGGACATTACCCGCTCAACCCTGCCCAAGGACTTTGCCCGCAATCCGCAGATTCACAACTGCTGGGAAATCCGCTGGAGTGACCAATGAAACTGACGCTGTTTTCCACCGACGGCTGCCATCTGTGTGAGCAGGCCTGGGCCTTGCTGGAGCAGACCGGGCTGGCCGCCGAGGCCGAGATCAAGGACATCATCGACAACGAGCAGTGGCTGGCCGATTACCGTATTCGCATTCCGGTACTGCGCCGGGCCGACGGTGCCGAGCTGGACTGGCCCTTTACCGCCGACCAACTTATTGCATTTAATCAGGAACCATCATGAGTCTGCTTACCCTGCAAAACGCCCTGCTGGCCTACGGTGACGCACCGTTGCTGGATGGCGTGGAGCTCAATATTCAGGCCGGCGAGCGGCTGTGTATCGTCGGCCGCAACGGTGCCGGCAAGTCCACCCTGATGAAGGTGATCGCCGGCGACATTCAGCTCGACGACGGCCGCCGCCAGGTGCAGCAGGACGTGGTCATTGCCCGGCTGGAGCAGGATCCGCCCAAGGCGGACGACGATCAGACGGTGTTCGACTATGTGTCTGCCGGCTTGGCCGAGCTCGGCGAACTGCTGGCCCGCTACCACCACCAGCTGGAGCAGGTTAGCCACGACAGCTCGGAAAAAGCCATGAACGAGCTGATGCGGCTGCAGGAGCAGGTGGAGCACGCCAACGGCTGGCAGTTCGATACCCGCATCAATCAGAGCCTGACCCTGCTGGGCCTGAACGGCGACACCCGGCTCAAGGATCTCTCCGGCGGCTGGCTGCGCAAGGTGGCGCTGGCCCGGGCGCTGGCCAACGATCCCGACATTCTGCTGCTCGACGAGCCCACCAACCACCTGGACATTGACGCCATCGCCTGGCTGGAAAGCTTTTTGACGGACTTTCGTGGCGCCATTGTCTTTATCAGCCACGACCGCGCCTTTATTCGTAAGATGGCCACCCGCATTCTCGATCTCGACCGGGGCAAACTGTCCAGCTGGCCCGGCAACTACGACGACTACCTGGTCAGCAAGGAAGAAGCGCTGCGGGTGGAAGCGGAGCAGAACGCCCTGTTCGACAAGCGCCTGGCCCAGGAAGAAGCCTGGATCCGCCAGGGCATCAAGGCCCGTCGTACCCGTAACGAAGGCCGGGTGAGGGCACTGAAGGCATTGCGCAATGAGCGCAGCCAGCGCCGGGAGAGCCTGGGCAAGGTGTCCGTGACCCTGGATGACGTGCGCCGCTCGGGCAAGATTGTGTTCGAGGCCGAACACCTCGGCTTTGATTATGAAGGCAAGCCGCTGATTCAGGACTTTTCCGCCCTGGTGCAGCGGGGCGACAAAATCGCCCTGGTCGGCCCCAACGGCTGTGGCAAGAGTACGCTTATCAAGTTGTTGCTGGGACGCCTTGAGCCCAAACAAGGCAGTCTCAAGTGCGGCACCAAGCTGGAGGTGGCCTATTTTGACCAGTACCGGGAGCAGCTCGACCCTGAGCGTACCGTGATGGACAACCTGGCCGACGGCAAGCAGGAAGTGGAGGTGGGCGGCAAATCCCGCCATGTGCTGGGGTACCTGCAGGACTTTTTGTTTGAGCCCAAGCGCGCCCGCACGCCGGTGAAGGCGTTGTCGGGCGGTGAAAAAAACCGGCTGCTACTGGCCCGGCTGTTCTTAAAGCCCAGCAACCTGCTGGTGCTCGACGAGCCCACCAACGATCTGGATGTGGAAACCCTGGAGTTGCTGGAAGAGCTGCTCGCCGATTATCAGGGCACCCTGCTGCTGGTCAGTCACGATCGGGACTTTATCGACAACACCGCCACCCATTGCTGGACCTTTGAAGGCAACGGCCGTATCGACGAATACGTGGGCGGCTACCAGGACATGCAGGCCCAGCGGGCACGCCAGGCTGAGGGGAGCGCATCGGCCCCGGCCAGGGCGGAAAAAGCCGGGCCGGCCAGGGCCGAAAAGCCGAAAGCCGCGGGCAAGAAGCTGTCTTACAAGCAGCAACAGGAGCTGAACGGCCTGCCGGCCCGACTCGAGCAACTGGAGCAGCAGATTGAAACGCTGCAGCACGCCATTAACAGCCCGGACTTTTTCTCCCAGGCCGAGGAAGTGACCCAGCAAACACTGCAGCAACTGGCGGCGGTGGAAAGCGAGCTGGAAGCGGCCTTTGCCCGCTGGGAAGAGCTGGAGGAGCTGGCCGCCGGCTGATCCAAACAAACTGGACCACACTTCACATACCCCATGCCGGCCCTTGAGCCGGCATGACACCGATTCAAGCTACCGATTGCCCCGCCTTCAACGTGATCAAACTCACATTTCAAGGCTTTCTCTTTTCATCAAAACTTCATAAATATCAGTCGCTAAAACGCCACACTGCTCTATGCTCAAAAATTAACCCTTGAGAACGGCGGTCAACTCATCTATTTCTTAAGTGCGGCAGGATGAAACGCCGCGCACTTTTTGTTGATTAAACGAGGGTAATACCTATGAAGAGACAAAAACGTGACCGTTTGGAAAGAGCGCGTACCCGCGGTTACCAAGCTGGAGTCAGTGGACGTTCCAAAGAGCAGTGCCCCTACAACGATTTTGACGCCAAAGGCCATTGGCTAGGGGGCTGGCGAGATGCCATGGAAGACAAAGGTTCCGGCCTCTTCATCAAGTAAAACAAGTCATCATCATCAACAAAAAGGCCCCGCAATTGCGGGGCCTTAACGTATTCGACCAATCAGAACGTGGAGGTGTCGGTAAACAGGCCCACTTTCAGATCCTTGGCTTCGTAGATGGGGCGGCCATCCACTTCCACCACGCCATCGGCGATGCCCATGATCAGCTTGCGCCAGATCACCCGCTTCAGGGTGATCTTGTAGGTCACCTTTTTGGCGGTCGGCAGGATCTGGCCGGTGAATTTCACTTCACCCACGCCCAGGGCACGGCCCTTGCCGGGACCACCTTTCCAGCCCAGGAAGAAACCCACCAGCTGCCACATGGCATCCAGGCCCAGGCAACCGGGCATCACCGGATCGCCGGGGAAATGGCAGTCAAAAAACCACAGGTCGGGAGTGATATCCAGCTCGGCCAGGATCTCGCCCTTGCCGTGCTCGCCGCCCTCGTCACTGATGTGCACAATGCGGTCCATCATCAGCATGTTGGGGGCGGGCAGCTGGCTGTTGCCGGGGCCAAACAGCTCGCCCTGGCTGCAGGCCAGCAGTTCTTCTCTGGTAAAGCTGTGTTTACCCAGTTCTTTTTGTGAAGGCATTCCACTCTTCCGTTTTTTCATCGGGCACCGAGGCCCGGGTGTAAAATTGGCGTCACTTTAGCGAACAGCTGTGCACCAGGCAAGTCCGATCTGTTAACGGCGCCACAACCGGCGCCAAAAACCGCTTTCCATAGTATGACCGTTAAGGTCGTCCAGCCGTTCACGAATGCGACCAAACAGGGTGTAGGGATCGTCCACCTTGCCCGCTTCGCAGCCCATCAGCAGGGCGATGGCTTCTTCCACCCGGGCCACCGGATGAATGTGGAAACGGCCTTCGGCCACGGCGTCGGCGACCTCGTCCGACAGGTTGAGCTGCAGCCGGTTGCTGGCCGGGATCAGTACCCCCTGCTCACCGGTGACGCCCTGCAGGCGGCACAGCCGGTAAAACCCCTCGATTTTTTCATTCACGCCGCCCACCGGCAGCACGTTGCCAAACTGATCCACGGCACCGGTGATGGCGAAATGCTGGTAAATGGGCTCCCGGGCCAGGGCCGAGAGCAGGGCACAGAGGCCGGCCAGCGCCGCGCTGTCGCCGTCGATTTCGTGGTAGGACTGTTCAAACACCAGGTTGGCGGATAGCGGCGAGGGGTGTTCGGCACCAAACAGGTTGGCCAGGTAGCCGTGAATGATCATCATGGCCTTGGCATGAATATGCCCGGCCAGATCCGCCTTGCGCTCGATGTCGGCCACGTCGCCGTCGCCCAGGTGCACGGTGGCGGTCAGCCGCACCGGCTCGCCAAAGTCGTAGGGATGGCCGGCAATCTGAATAACCGACAGGCCATTGATCTGGCCGACTTCCCGCCCTTGAGTCTGCATCAGGTACTGGCCGTCGCGCACCCCCAGATCCGACTGCTCCACCAGGAAATTAAGCCGCTGATCCTGCTCTTCCTGGGCCAGGCGCAGGTGGCGTTCGGTTACCAGCTCACTGTGTTCCCGGGCGGCAATCAGGTCTGCCAGCTGCATCATGGCCACCAGTTGGGCTTCCACCAGCGACAGCCGGTGCTGGTGCTCGGTGATGCGGCTGCCATAGCGGCACAGCCGGGCCACGGCGCCCGCATCCATGTCGCGCAGACCGTACTTTTGGCGCAGGTGCGCCAGGTAGCCCAGGTAGGAGGGCAGATCCGCCACGGCGTCCCATTCCGGAATGATATCGGCACGCAGAAACGCCAGGGTATCGAGCTCCCGGTCGAGCAGGTGCAGCTCGGCCACCGCCAGCCGGTCGCCCACCAGAATAAGGTGCACATCCAGCGGCGGCGGCTCGGGCTGAAAGTAAAAGGCGGCCATCTCGCTGGGCCGGCTCCATTCCACCCGTTGGGTGGCCAGGGCGTTTTTCAGCCGGAACCAGAGGTTGGGCTGATCCAGCAGCTCCTCGATGGGTACGATGAGATAGCCGCCGTTGGCCTGGTGAATGAGCCCCGGCTCCAGCAGGTGGTGATGACTGAACACCGAGCCCTGCTCGGTCTGAAAGTGAATGGCGCCAAACAGCTGCTCGGGAGTGAACTGGCGGGCGTGCACAATGGGAATGTGGTTGTCGTGCCGGTGCACCATCAGATTGATCAGAATGGGATGACTGAAACCGCCGCCCGAGGCCACATGCTGGGCCAGACTCGACAGGTAGTCGGCCACCTTTTCATCCTGGCCCTGCTTTTTAAGAATGCGCTCAACGATGTGCTCCGCTTCCAGATGGCGGGAGCTCAGCTCCAGCAACTGGCCCACCAGCTCGCAGAACTCAATGCCGGTGCCGGCCTTGAGCCGCAGCCAGATGGGCTTTTGCGGGTGGTGCAGGTTTTCCGCATAACAGAGGTCAAACAGATCGGCGTGATCGGCGTGGCGCTTGACCAGATCCTGCACCAGCTCTTCCACGTCCAGGCCGGCAAAGCCGTTCAGCAACAGAATGGGATTGACGGAATTCAGCCTCGACAGAGTGGCAAAGGCCGAGTCGGCCCGCTGCTGCAGGGCGCTGAAGGGCAGGGGAGCCGCATCGTTCAGAGTGGTCAGGTTGGGTAATGAAAATGCAGGGGCCAGCTCGGCCGGGCTCAGTGATTGCACTGGTTCACTCGTTCTAGGGGTCAATGGCGGCCAGTATACTGCAGCGGCGCGTTCGTTACAGCCGGCCCGGCCATTTTCCCGACTTGCTTTGCTCAACCGCGGAACGGCCAGCCGCTGTCACGACGGTGACTAGCATAAACGTCTGTGATGAAAACTATGGCGCCGGGAAATATTGATACTTGCCAGCATAATATATGGATGAATGGCACCGAAGGCCCCAAGCGGGTTGTTCGGTGCCACTGGTTCAGTCAGCCAGCTTTTGCTGCACGCTGGTGACCTTGTCGGCCATGGTCTGCGCCCGGTCGTTGCGGGTGCCGAGCTTAATATGGCTGGTGATGCGCACGGCGCCGGCCTCGTGCAGTACTTCATGGCAGCGCCTGACCGCCGCCATCACGTCGTCCCATTCGCCTTCCACATTGGTGCCATAACCATGCATGGTGTGCGTGAGTCCCGCATCCTCAAAAATCTGCTGACACATGGCCACATAGGGCGACACCGACACGCCAACGCCGCCGGGCGAGACCATGATATCCATCAGTACGTACATAACTGCTCCTTGGTGAAATGATTCTAAGTGAAGTGCTCAGTCATTCGAGCCAAAGCGCAGGCTGACCACAAGGGCCAGATGGCGAGTTTGCATTGGCCAGTGGAATGGTGGGTATTCGGACTATCGAATACCATATTTAACATAATATACATTATGCGAAGTTGTGTATGATGGGCCTAGCGCCCGTTCCGGGCTGTTCTCCCAGGGCCATGCTCGCTGTCACCACGCTTCCATTACTCTTCACTCCCGCAATCGGTCCAGCCGTTTGTTGGCGGCACTTTCGTGGCGCTCCACCTTGCCGGTGTGCAGGTATTGCGAGGTGGTGTCGATGCTGTCGTGGCCGGCGTCGGCCTGCACGTGAGACAGCGGCCGGCCGTTGTAGTTGATGTCGTGGGTAATGCCGGTGTGACGAATGCCGTGCACGGTGAGCGTGCGCATCTCGGCGGCGTCCTGCTCAAAGCCGTCGGTCATGGCGGCATCGGCGGCGGCGGCCAGCAGTTCGTTGAGCAGTTCACGCAGCTGGCGAATACCCAGGTTGGCGTTGAGAAGGCCCTGATCCCGGCCTCGCCCGGCGGCCCGGTGGCGGACAAACAACGGGGTGGCTTCACCGGGTGCCGGCAGCGGCGACAGTTCCAGATAGGCACGATAGCGCTTAAGGGCATCCAGCAGTTCCCGGGATACCGCCACCGTGCGTTTTTTGCCGCCCTTGCTGACGGGAATGTAAAAACTCCAGATCCCGGTTTTGGCATCCCGCCGAAACTGGCTCATCACCGGGGAAAAGCCCGGCCGGGCCGCCACTTCCGAAATGCGCAGGTAACAGCCGTACATCAGCGACACCAGAAACAGGGTGCGTTCATGGCGTTCGGGAGCCTCATCGGCCAGCCGCTGGGCGGTGTTCATCACGTAGGACCATTGCAGATCGCTGAACACCCGCACCTCGTCTTCTTCGCCCAACCGGGCAGCCACCGGGGCCGTGGTGCCAAAGCGGCTGTGGCGCATCCACATGGTGGCCGGGTTGCGCTCGGTGACTTCCTCATTAATGAGATAGCCATAAAAGGAAGACAACACCGCCATCTTGGTTTTCAGGGCCTTGTCGCTGAGCCGGTACGGCTGCTCGACGCCGTCAAGCTTTTTACCCAGAAACGGCCGCCACAACGGATTGGGCCGGCGTTCGCCCAGCTCCCGGTCGGCCATGAACTGGGCCACATTGCGATAGGCAATCAGCGCCTTTGGCGGCGACAGGCAATAGTACACATAGCGGTTCATGGTACGCCGGGTCACATCCACCGGCGAAATCTGCTCCACCTCCAGGCACCAGTGCAAAAAGGTGGTCAGCTCGCTGCGGTAAGTCTTGTAGTTGTTTTCGCTGTAGCGGCTTTCCAGCAGCCATTCCATGGCGTGCTCATAGATAAAGGCGGCGTCGGGCACCCGGCCGAGGGTGAGCTCGGCGATATGCTGGTTGACCAGACTATTGCCCTCTTCCAGGTATTGTGGCGCGTCAAACAGGGGAAAAACCGGGGGTGTGTCCATGGGCTGAAAAGACAGAGACAAAGAATGGTGTGCGCATAATGCCGATAAATCCAGTTATCGGCAATGAGCCTGAGGGTTGTGCTCTGCTCTATGCTTTAGGTTCATTCACTGATGGGAACCATTGCCATGAAATTACTGATGCCGTTGCTGTTTATGTTACTGAGTACCGCCCTTCACGCCGAGGTGATCACCGAAGAGCGGGATTACCAGGTCGACGGCCAGACCTTTCGGGGCTATTTCGCCATTGACCGCACCGCCACGACACCCCTGCCCGGTGTGCTAGTGGTACACGAGTGGTGGGGGCTGAACGATTATGTGCGGGAGCGCGCCCGCATGCTCGCCGAGCTGGGTTACGCGGCCTTTGCCCTTGACATGTATGGGGACGGTAACACGGCCACTCACCCGACCCAGGCCGGAGCCTTTGCCGAGGCCTCACTGTCCTCCCTGCCCCAGGCGGAACAGCGCTTTAACGCCGCCCTCGCCCTGCTGGCCGCCGATGAGCGGGTTGATGGCTCCCGCATCGCGGCCCTGGGATATTGTTACGGCGGTGGCGTGGTACTGCACATGGCCCGTGCCGGTGCCAAGCTCAAGGCGGTCGCGAGTTTTCATGGCTCCCTGGCGCCCAAATCCGCTCCCCTGCCCAGCCACAGTCCGGTGCGTATCGCCGTATTCAACGGCGCCGCCGATCCCCTGGTGCCGGCGGCACAGGTGGCGGCCTTTCGGGAGGAAATGGAGCAGGCCGGTGCCGATTACCTGCTGATCAATTATCCCGGCGCCTTGCATGGCTTTACCAATCCGGCGGCGAATGAGACCGCGACCGAATTCGGCCTGCCCCTGGGCTATGACAAGGCCGCCGACGAGGACTCCTGGCAGCGGCTTCAGGTGTTCCTGAACCAGAGCCTCAGATAGCCCCTGGCGGGTCAGTGCCTGACCTCAAACAAAAAGCGGTAACTCAGGGGCTGCCCCCGGTGTTCCACTTCCACCACCCAGGCCCAGAGCATGCGGGCCTCGGTGCAGCTGCCCACCAGCGCCTGCCCCTGCCAGCGGCCTTCGCTTACGGGCTTTAGCAGGGCCGGCAGCGTTCCCATGTACATGCTTTCCCCTTCCAGTACGCTGCGGGTCACCCTCGCTTCGGGATCCGACAGCAGCAGCTCAAGGGTAAAGGGGGTTTCCGCCTGAAGCTTATCACTGACCAGGCGGGCCTCGGCGGTCAGTCCCTGTTGTTCAATGGTGCATTTATTGTGACCTATATCACAATAATTGAATTTTTCCGTGACAACGTCAGACGCTGACTGCTCGTCGCTGCAGGTCCGCAACCAGAAGGCGGCGGATAAAACAGCCATTACCAACAGAATTTGCACCAGTTTGGGGCCGGTCAGTCGCTCTCTCATGGGGTTTTGTATCCTGTTTCGGGACGCATTCAGGGGCCGGGTTGATCTCGATCAACGCGCGCCCTTATGCCTTGTGTGGGGCCTTAAGGGGTAATCATATTACTGTTTATACTGTTTTTTTGGCACCCACTCCTTTATCATCACTGCCGGGTTTTTGGGGCCTGCTTTGCTTTGTTAACAAAGGGTTAATGAAGCTTTGCCGGTAGTGAAAGCCTGATAAATAGAAACCGGTAATTTTATCCTTCCGATGTGAGCACTTCGCGTGAACACAAGATCTGAATAACAGCAGTGGAAGCGGAACTATAACGATGAGTCAAACTAATAATCAACCAAACTACAACTACACAGTAGTTCGTCAGTTTACGGTCATGACCGTAATCTGGGGCGTTGTAGGTATGTCGTTGGGTGTGCTGATCGCAGCACAGCTTATCTGGCCTGCCCTCAACTTCGAAACACCCTGGCTGACCTACAGCCGGTTACGTCCGTTGCACACCAATGCGGTTATTTTTGCATTTGGTGTCAGCGCCCTGATGGCCACGTCCTTCTACGTGGTGCAGCGTACCTGTAATACCCGCCTGTTTGGTGGTCCGCTGGCCTCCTTTGTGTTCTGGGGCTGGCAGGCGATCATCATTTCGGCGATCGTTACCCTGCCGCTGGGCTACACCAGCAGCAAGGAATACGCCGAGCTGGAGTGGCCGATCGACATCGCCATTGCGGTGGTCTGGGTGTCCTACGCCATTGTGTTCTTCGGTACCCTGTACAAGCGCACCACGTCCCACATCTATGTGGCCAACTGGTTCTACGGTGGCTTTATTCTGACCGTGGCCGTGCTGCACATCGTCAACAGCATGGCCATTCCGGTGTCCGGCATGAAGTCCTACTCCATGTACTCCGGTGCCGCCGACGCCATGATCCAGTGGTGGTACGGTCATAACGCCGTGGGCTTCCTGTTGACCGCCGGTTTCCTCGGCATGATGTACTACTTCGTGCCCAAGCAGGCCGGCCGCCCGGTTTATTCCTATCGTCTGTCCATCGTGCACTTCTGGGCGCTGATCACCCTGTATATCTGGGCCGGTCCGCACCACCTGCACTACACCGCCCTGCCCGACTGGGCGCAGTCTCTGGGCATGGTGATGTCCCTGATCCTGTTTGTGCCGTCCTGGGGTGGCATGATCAACGGCATCATGACCCTGTCCGGCGCCTGGCACAAACTGCGTTATGACCCCATTCTGCGTTTCCTCATCGTGTCCCTGTCGTTCTACGGCATGTCCACCTTTGAAGGCCCGATGATGGCGATCAAGACCGTGAACGCCCTGTCCCACTACACCGACTGGACCGTGGGTCACGTGCACTCCGGCGCCCTGGGCTGGGTTGCCATGGTGTCTATCGGCTCCGTTTATCACCTGATCCCCAACCTGTTCGGCCAGAGCCGCATGTACAGCCTGGGTCTGATCAACACCCACTTCTGGCTGGCGACCATCGGTACCGTGCTGTACATCGTGGCCATGTGGATCAGCGGTGTGATGCAGGGTCTGATGTGGCGTGCGGTCAACGAGGACGGCACACTGACCTACAGCTTTGTTGAAGGTCTGCAGGCCTCCTACCCGTTCTACTTCGTGCGTTTCCTGGGCGGTGTCTTCTTTGTCGCCGGTATGCTGCTGATGCTGTACAACGTGTACCGTACCATCAAGGCGCCGAAAGGCTCCCTGCAAGCTATCCCCCAACCGGCCTAAGGAGACTCGTGAATGAAAAACCGTCATGAACTGGTCGAAAAGAATGTCACCTGGTTGGCAATTCTGACCGTTGTAGCCATCAGTTTCGGTGGTCTGGTAGAAATCGTACCGCTGTTTTTCCAGCAGCAGACCAACGAGCCGGTTGAGGGCCTGCGCCCCTACACCGCACTGGAAATGGAAGGCCGTGATATCTACATCCGTGAAGGTTGTACCGTTTGTCACAGCCAGATGATCCGTCCGTTCCGTGCCGAAACCGAGCGCTATGGTCACTACTCCGTGGCCGGTGAAAGCGTGTGGGAGCATCCCTTCCTGTGGGGCTCCAAGCGTACCGGTCCGGATCTGGCCCGGGTGGGCGGCCGTTACTCCGACGAGTGGCATCGTGTGCACCTGATCAACCCGCGTGACGTGGTGCCCGAGTCCAACATGCCGGCCTTCCCCTGGCTGGAAACCACCGAGCTGGATGGTGCCGGGACTGGCGAAAAACTGCGCGTTTTCCGGGATAACTTCGGCGTGCCCTACACCGACGCCGACATTGAAGGTGCCGAGGCCGCGGTGAAGGGCAAAACCGAAATGGATGCCGTCATCGCCTATCTGCAATCCTTGGGACACGCCCTTAAATAACCGGAGTCGATATGGATTTCAGTACCTTGGAAGCCCTCAAGCCGATGCTGATAAGCTTTCAGACCCTGGCCCTGCTGATTTTGTTTGTAGGCATAGTGTGGTGGGCCTACGGCAAGCGCAGAAAGGGCAAGTTTGATGATGCCGCCAACTCCATCTTCGATGATGAGGAGCGGGAAAAACCGCGCCGGGGTACTGAGCAGGATCGCGCAGGAGCTAATAAAGAATGAATACTTTTTTGAGCATTTTTGTAACCGTGATCAGCCTGGGCACCATTTTTGGCTGCCTGTTCCTGCTGATCTGGTGCACCAAAGACAAGATGGGAATGGAAGAAGGCGCGCCCACCGGGCACACCTTTGACGGTATCTCCGAGCTGAACAATCCGCTGCCCAAGTGGTGGAGCTACATGTTCATCTTCATGATCGTCTTTTCCCTGATCTATCTGGTGCTGTATCCGGGCCTGGGCAACTTCAAGGGCGTACTGGGCTGGGAAAGTTCCAACCAGGACATTCGCTCCCTGGAAGAGTCCCGTGCGGCCTCTGCCGCCGCCCGGGAAGAAGGCCGGCTGGTGCAGTACGAGCGTGAAATGGTGAAGGCCGATGAGGTCTTTGGTGCCAAGTTCCGTGAACTGGTCTACGAGGCCGATGGCCAGACCTACCGCGCCATTGCCGATATCGCTCACGACGAGGAAGCCACCAAGGTGGGCCAGCGTCTGTATCTGCAGAACTGTGCCCAGTGCCACGGCTCCGACGCCCGTGGTGCCCGCGGTTTCCCCAACCTGACCGACGGCGACTGGCTGTGGGGCGGCTCTCCTGAAGCCATCAAGCACACCATCATGGCCGGCCGCAAGTCTGCCGGTATGGCGGCTTGGGAGCCGATGCTGGGTGAAGAGGGCGTGAAAGAAGTGGCCAGCTATGTGCTCAGCCTGTCCGGCCGCAAGGTCGACCCGGTGGAAGCACAGAAAGGCCAGGCCCGCTTTGGTATCTGTGCCGGCTGTCACGGCGCCGATGGTAAAGGTAACCCTGCCCTGGGCGCGCCCAACCTGACCGACAACATCTGGCTGTATGGCGGCTCCCGCGCCGCGGTGGAAGACTCCATTCGCAACGGTCGTGCCGGTGTCATGCCCGCCTGGAATGACATTCTGGGCGAAGACAAGGTGCATCTGCTGGCATCTTATGTCTACAGCCTGAGCAACGAGCAATAAAGCCCCCGGGCTTTGAATTGAAAGCCCCGTTCGCGGGGCTTTTTTGTTATATTGGCAGCCGACCTTTTTCGTAGTAGGAATCCCTGTTATGCAACGTCCCTGGTATCAACAATTCTGGCCCTGGTTTCTGATCGCTCTGCCGTTCTGTGTGGTGGTGGCCAGCCTGTATACCCTGTATCTGGCCAGTACCCATGCCGATACCATGGTGGTCGATGACTATTACAAAAAAGGCCGAGCCATCAACCAGGATCTGAGCGAGCTGAAGGAAGCCGAGCGGCGCGGGCTGGTGGCCGAAATCCGCTTTAACAACGGCGAACTGGCGGTGAAAATGCAGGGCGAGCATGAGGCCGGCGAAGCCATTTATCTGCTGCTGAGCCACCCCACCCTGGCCGAGCAGGACGTGCGCGCCCTGCTGAGCAGTGATGCCAACGGCGTTTATCGCCTGCGCCCGGATCATGAGCTGCTCAAGGGCAAATGGAACCTGCAACTGGAAGCCTTTGACAAGCGCTGGCGACTGCAGGACACGATTTACCTTCCCACTTCCGACTGGCTTCAAATCCGCCCCGGGAGCTGAGCATGACCGGCTGTTTTCACTGCGGTGAGCCGCTGCCGGCGGGCGCCGAGTTCAGCGCCACCCTGGACGGCGCGTCGCGCCGGTTC
>AZIJ01004475.1_pt1 | contig 15291 bp, 11 predicted proteins | sample 359151 | NCBI WGS metagenome assembly AZIJ01 (sample SAMN02429718, study PRJNA222666) | marine sediment metagenome | biome: Sediment sample; isolation source: enrichment culture of sample MGS-ElMAX(UA) from oil contaminated site at the... | place: Egypt: El Max | collected 2013-01-23 | depth 9.22 m m | reverse complement strand
CTCAACAGCGAGATTCGTTGACTACTAAGTTACAGCTCCTTGAAGAGCGGAACGTTGCGACAAATCAACAGCTGGAAATGCTTCAAATTGAACGCCAAGAGCTCATTGAGCAAGCTGAGTTGTTGCTTGAACAAGGCCAGCAGCGGCAGGATGATGATTGGCAAGAACGGCGGGTGAAATTGCAAGAATCACGTCAACAGGCGCAAAGTGCTCTGAGTGGTATACAAAAAAACCACCAACAGCTTGTTTTGCAAATACAGCAAACGGATTCACAACGACAGCACTTGCAAACCCTAATGAGTCGGATTGAGTCACAGAAGCAACAAGCGCAGGAACAGCTATCTTTATTGGAGCAACCAGACGAAGATAGCCATGAGCAATTAGAGATATTAGCTCTACAACTTGAAGAATTGATCCAGAGCCGTGAAAAAGTCGACGAACAGCGTCGTGAGTGGGCGAATCGATTAAGCGAGCAAGAGGCCCAAATTCGAGAAATTAGTTCGGGTGCTCAGGGGGTGCAAGGCCACATAGAGAAAGTGCGGGTAAAACTGCAAAGTAGCCAAATGGAACTAGCTGCGCTGCAAGAACGAACACGCAATGTTTTAGCGGTGCTGCAAGAAATGCAACAGCCACTAAAACCAGTTCTTGAGCAGTTATCTGAACAGGCGAATGAAAAAGCTTGGCAAGCAGAACTTGAGCGCTTACAAAACGCGATTCAGCGCTTAGGTGCAATCAACCTAGCGGCCATCGAAGAAGCTGAAGTATTAGCGGAACGTAAAGAATATTTGGACCAGCAACACGAAGATCTGTCTTCGTCGTTAGAAACACTAGAAACGGCAATTCGAAAAATTGATAAAGAGACCCGTCAGCGTTTTCGTGCCACCTATGATGCAGTGAACAGTGGATTGCAGGAACTATTTCCAAAAGTATTCGGTGGCGGTAGCGCTTATCTTGAACTAACTGATGATGATTTGTTGGAAACCGGCGTAACTATCATGGCGCGGCCACCTGGTAAGAAAAACAGCACAATTCATTTGCTTTCTGGTGGTGAAAAAGCGCTAACGGCTTTATCATTGGTTTTTGCAATTTTCCGTTTAAATCCGGCGCCATTCTGCTTACTCGATGAAGTTGATGCACCGCTGGATGATGCGAACGTTGGGCGCTTTTGCCGACTTGTCGAAGAAATGTCCGCAACGGTTCAATTTATTTATATCAGTCATAATAAAGTGGCGATGGAAATGGCATCCCATTTGGCTGGGGTTACCATGCAAGAAGCCGGCGTATCGCGGCTAGTCGCAGTGGATATTGACGAAGCCGTGGCGCTCACCGAAGCGTCCTAATATAAAAACGAATGATCAAGTGAGTAGCATGTTATGAGTACGATGCAGATTGTTTTTAGTATCATCGGATTAGTGCTGATTGCCGCCATTGTGGGGCATGGTGTGTGGACGATTCGGAAAAATGAAAAGCGTCAGCAAGAGCAAGCTGCGGCTGTGGAACAAAAACGTCAGCGTGCCAGCTCCAGTGATTTTGATGACGATGGTATTGGTGAGGTTCGTGTCGTGAAGCGCACGCCGAGTGCGACACCAGCTAATCCATCTGTCAGCGCAGCTGAACAATCTGTCGATACCACTAAGGTTTCTAACGATAAACCGAAGGCAGAACAAGCGCCAGCGGTTGCTCCGACAATTCGAGCCACCGATGAAGAACCTGAGTTAGATTTGCCAGAAGTGACTGTTGATGATGAAGAGGTGAAGGCGCGTGCGGTGGCAGCGAAGCCAGCGCCACAACAAGCTGATAAGAAAGATATTTCACCCCAGCCGGCGCAACAAAGTATGGATTTGCCGTTGGAACGCGACGATGACGAGCCCATTATTACCGAAGAGCCAGAAGAAGTTATTGTACTGCATGTAACGGGTAACATTGAAGGTGCAATTTTATTACAACAAATGACCGAGTTAGGCTTTAAGTTTGGCGATTTTGACATCTTCCATCGCCATGTTGATACAGCAGGAAATGGCCCTGTATTGTTTAGCTTGGCGAACATGTTCAATCCCGGTAGTTTCAATATCGATACGATCGAAACGTTCCAAACCGAAGGCGTTGCATTGTTTTTAGCGCTTCCTATTAAAAGCAATTCGCTGCAAGCTTTTAACATGATGCACAACGCTGCCGTGAAACTTGCCGCAGCCGTTTCGCGCGGACATGTCTTAGACGAACACCGTAATCCGCTCACGCGTCAGGCTGTGCAGCATATTCATCAGCGTATTCGTGAGTTCGAGCGTAAACGTTTAATTAAGCAAAATTAATCATGACTAAAGATTTATTTGATGAAACACCGAGCGCGTCGCTTGAGCAACAGCAACGCGCGACTTATCTCCGTGATCTTTTAACTCGCTATAACCGCGAATATTACGAACTCGATGAGCCGTCAGTGCCTGACGCAGAGTACGATCGACTCTTCCGTGAACTACAGCAATTAGAACAAAGTTATCCAGAATTACAACACGCTGACTCACCTACGCAGAAAGTCGGGGGGCAAGCGCTTGACGCATTCTCACAGGTTACCCATGAAACACCGATGTTGAGTCTAGATAATGCGTTTTCGGAAGATGAATTTGATGCGTTTGCAAAGCGTGTTGCTGAGCGCCTTGATAGTGCCAGCGACGTGGCGTTCTGCTGTGAACCGAAACTTGATGGTGCAGCGGTAAGTATTCTTTATGAAAACGGCAAGCTTGTTCGTGCCGCTACGCGTGGCGATGGACAAACCGGTGAAGATATTACCGCTAACGTTCGAACTATTCGTAATGTGCCGTTACAGCTTCTTGAAGATTTTCCGGAACGTTTAGAGGTACGTGGTGAAGTGTTTATGCCAATCCACGCCTTCGAGCAATATAACGAGAGAGCCGCTGCTGCAGGAGAGAAAACCTTCGCCAACCCACGGAATGCTGCTGCAGGTAGTTTACGACAACTCGATAGCCGCATGACCGCGCGTCGTCCGTTGCATTTTTATGCCTATAGCATGGGCGTGGTTAGCCCCGATGCCGATTTAGCGGCGACTCACTTCGATCGTTTGCACCAATTGCAACGCTGGGGCTTGCCGATTAGTGAAGAAATTAAGTTAGTCAGTGAGGCGGCCGGCTGCCACGCGTATTACCAAGACATCTTGCAGCGTCGTGACAGCTTGCGTTACGAGATAGATGGTATTGTATTAAAAGTGAATTCGATTGCGCTGCAAAGCGATTTAGGATTTGTTTCTCGGGCACCGCGCTGGGCTATCGCTTGGAAATTTCCAGCACAAGAAGAGTTAACGGTTATTCGAGGTGTTGATTTTCAAGTTGGACGAACCGGTGCAATAACTCCTGTGGCGCGTTTAGAGCCAGTGGCTGTAGGTGGTGTTACGGTTTCCAATGCAACGCTTCACAACGCTGATGAAATTGAACGGCTGGATATTCGCATGGGCGATACTGTTATTATTCGTCGCGCCGGCGATGTCATTCCGCAGGTCGTTCAAGTTGTTCATGAACGTCGCCCAGAAAATGCTGAACAGATTGTTTTTCCGCAACATTGTCCGGTTTGTGAGTCGCATATTGAGCGTGCCGAAGGCGAGGCGGTGGCACGGTGTACGGGTGGTTTGATTTGCGCTGCGCAGCGGCGTGAAGCGTTGAAGCACTTTGCATCTCGCAAAGCCATGGATATAGATGGTTTGGGCGATAAATTAATTGAACAGCTTGTTGAGCGCGATTGGGTTAAATCGCCTGCTGATTTATACCGTCTGCGAGTACGTGAACTTGCTCACTTGCCACGAATGGGCGAAAAGTCAGCAGAAAAAATTGTAGCGGCAATTGCCGCAAGTAAAGAAACAACATTACCGCGCTTTCTGTACGCATTGGGTATTCGCGAGGTTGGGGAAGCAACGGCCGCTAATTTAGCGAGTCACTTTAGTGAGTTATCGCTAATTTCAACTGCAGATATTGAGGCACTAGAACAAGTGACTGATGTTGGTGGCGTTGTCGCAAGCCATATTTATCAATTTTTTCGAGAGCCCCATAATCAGCAAGTCATCGAAGAGCTACTCGAACTTGGTATTGTCTGGCCGGCAGTCAAGAAAATCGCGGAGAGCGAGGCGACGCTTGCAGGTAACACATATGTGCTAACGGGTACCTTAACGCAAATGACGCGTGATGAGGCGAAGCAAGCGCTGCAAGCGAAAGGGGCTAAGGTGTCTGGCAGTGTGTCGGCAAAAACTACAGCTGTTATTGCTGGGGATAATGCTGGTTCGAAGTTAACGAAGGCTGAACAGCTGGGTGTCACAATTTTGAGTGAGGCCGATTTAATCGACCTCCTCAAATAACTCTTAAGATTGGGTATTCAACCGGGTTACGTCAACATACAGTTTCAGTTGCTGACCCGGTTGCAAGTAATTGCTGCGGCTAATTTGATTCCATTTTTCAATATCAGTAATGGTGACATTAAACCGAGAAGCAATACGGGCGAGTGAGTCTCCCGAGCGGACTTTATAGTTGAGACTACGCACCACACCAGCCGGTTTTTCCGATTGAGGCAACCAAACGACTAGTGTTTTACCGGGGCGTAAGGGGTCGGTTGGTGCCATACCATTCCAGCTTGCTAGCTTGCGCAAATTAACATTGTACTCGCGACTGATATCCCACAAAGTGTCGCCACGTACAACTTCGTGCTCTACTTTGTAAGCTCCGCGTGATTCAGATTGTTTACTAACCAAACGCTGCTCGGCTGATAAACTGTAGTCATCAAGATCGCGCGTGGCCACCGGAACTAACAAATGTTCGCCAGCGCGAATAATATGCCCTGAAATGTTATTCGCCTGCTGAATCGCTTTCGCTGTAGTGTGGTATTGCTTCGCAATAACCAACAAACTCTCACCTGACTTCACCTTATGGCGTGTCCACTGCACCAGCTCTTTGCTGTCTGCAGTAGCCAACCATGCTTGAAGCTTTTCAGCATGTTCAATCGGTAACAGCAGTCGGTGAGGGCCAACTGGGTCGGTTGCCCAACGGTTATAGGCTGAGTTGTAATGGTGCAGCGTATCTAAATCGAGTTCTGCCATTTCCGCAGCTTTCGCCAGATCGATTTGGCTTTGCGCTTCGACAATCGCTAAGTAAGGCGTGTTATCGATAGGCAGCCAGTGCTGAGCATAATCGTCGTAGTTCTTCAAAATATCAGCTAGCGCCAATAGTTTGGGTACATAAGCGCGTGTCTCACGGGGTAAATCGAGAGACCAAAAATCGGTTGGTTTACCGGCGCGCTTATTTTTCCGAATGGCATTAGCGACACGCCCTTCGCCTGAGTTATATGCTGCAAGAGCATGTAGCCAATCGCCATCAAAGCGCTTTTGTAACGCATCTAAGTAATCCAAAGCCGCATGTGTTGCTGCGTAAACATCGCGACGGCCGTCGTACCACCAATTGATCTCTAAACCATAGTGGCGAGCGGTACCCGGTATAAATTGCCATACGCCAGCGGCTCGACCATGAGAATAAGCAAATGGATCGAATGCACTCTCGACAATTGGCAATAATGCTAATTCGAGCGGCATATTACGGCGTTCTATTTCATCAACAATTAAGTACATGAAGGGTTGTGCGCGTTTTGCAACCCGCTCCATGTAGGTCGGGTTATTGAGGTACCAGTTACGCTGGCTGACTAAGCGCGGTACTTCAGGAGCTTCCATGGTGAGTTGTCGTTTAATACGAAGCCATAAATCAGCTTCTTCTTGTGGTGTAAGCTCGACCTCGGTAACGGTACTGACTTCCAATTCAGATGTTTCAGCTTCTTTTTCAACATCATTTATTGGCGCCGCAATAGGCTCTTCTGGAACCGTTTGCACGGTCGTACTGGCGTCTGCAGGTTGATCTTGCCACGGCAGAGTAGAGCAGCCACTAAGGATGCTTGAAGATATTGCGATAGCTAACCATTTTTTCATGTACATCATTCCAAAACTCTAAATTGCTGGCAGTTTACGGGATTAGAACTGGTCTTTCCACTGTCGCAGTCGAGCGAACTCTGCAACCGTTGGTGCCCGCAAAAACGGATTAATTTGTTTTTCGAAGCCGATCGTGCTGGGTAACGTTTTTAACCCATGTTCACGCAGCGCTTTCGCTTGTTCACTATACCGGCGAATTTCCTGATTATTAGGTTCGGCCGCCAACGCAAACTCAAGGTTTGCTGCAGTATACTCATGAGCACAATAGACGTTGGTAGCGTCAGGTAGTTCAGCTAAGCACTGTAAAGATTTGTGAAACTGTTCAGGCTTACCTTCGAACATTCGGCCACAGCCAGCAGAAAATAATGTATCACCCACGAAAACGTGGCCTGGAGTATAAAAACAAATATGATCGAGGGTGTGCCCTGGTGTACAGAAAACGGTGTATTCACGGTCATCGCCATCAACTGAAAAGCGTTCAAGGTGTTCGAGTGGGCGACTCACGCCCTGAATATGTCCGCCACGAGGGCCATAAACCGGAACGTCATAATCTTTTAATAAATCGACCAAGCCGTTGGTGTGGTCCCAGTGATGATGGGTAATAAAAAACGCCATAATACCGACATCATGACCGCGTAACCAATCGCGAACAGGTTCTGCTTCGCCGGGATCGACAATAATTGCATCCGAGCCAGCATATGGCTGAATGGCCCAAATATAGTTATCATCAAATGCAGGAATCGCAGCGATATGCATGTAATCACCTAATGAATTAATGAATATAAACACTTTATAGGCGCAGATTATAAAGGGGGCAAGCAATGATGTTAATGCCAGCGCGTCGAATAACGTCGACACCTGCACCAACAAGCTGGTCACAGCTGCCTCATGGCGAATGGCTCCAAGCAGAGTTAAGTAAGGCGTTGGCACCGAGTTGTGCAAAAGTTTTTGGCTATCACTTTGCCCGGGTTGGACAGCTTGCGAAGGCGTTGGAACTGCCAGATTTAAGAGTACAACATGAGTTTTCTGCGGCGCTTACTGCAGGGGCTGATATTCAAACCGATCTAGAATATTGGCCATTTGCCGAAGGTGTACTCGATGCTGTTATGATGATCGGCCAGCTTGAATTTGAGCGAGATCCACACCAAGTATTGCGAGAGCTGAGTCGCAGCCTTATTGCTGATGGCCACTTAATTCTGGCCAGCTTTAATCCGTTTAGCCCAGCGGTTTTGACCGGTTTTTGGCCAAGTAATACAAAAAAAGTACCATGGCGTGGGCGTTATTTTAGCAAAGCACGTATTAATGATTGGCTAGCTCTGTTAAATTTTGAAATTATTGATAGCGGTTATGTAGCACCAACGATGATGTTTGCGAAAACAAACTCACCAAGCATCGGTTTGGGTCACGTTTCGAGATACCTTCCGCAAGTTGGGGCAATGTATTACATCGTCGCTAGAAAACGCGAGTTTCCGCTGACGGTAGTGCGGCATAAACAGCGAGCAAAACCTCGTGTTAATGCATTACCGGTGGCAAATCGAGTGAAATAATCTGATTGAGAACCAAATGGGAGTTGTTGATGTTAAGTTCACAGGAATTATGTGCTCAGGCGCGCTCAAACGTGTCTGAAATTGATGTTCACGAGTTACAACAGAAAATTGCTGAAGGCGCGCGCGTCATTGATGTGCGTGAACCGGGTGAATTTGCCGCAGGTCATATCCGCCAAGCAGTCAACATGCCGCGAGGTGTATTGGAAATGCAAATAAATCAGCACCCAGCGGTCGCTGGCTATGATGATGCATTGCAGCGCATTGCGGCAGAGCCACTTTATTTAATCTGTCGCTCAGGCGGACGCTCTGCTTTAGCTGCAGAATCACTCGTTCGCATGGGATTTGAACAAGCGAAAGTTATTTCCGTCGCCGGTGGCATGCAGGCGTGGGAAGAAGCGAAATATCCACAGGTAGCAGGTGAGTAATTAGCTACTGGGATTAAAACCCGTGTCGTCCTGCAGTTTCGAACTTTCTGCGGCGGCACGGGCCAATTCGTCACAACGCTCATTTTGCGGGTGGCCATTATGGCCCTTAACCCAGTCCCAACGAATCGTGTGGCGCTGTACTGCAGTGTCGAGCGCTTGCCATAAATCTGCATTTTTTACCGGCTTTTTTGCCGACGTACGCCAACCGTTCTTTTTCCAGTTGTGAATCCACGATTGAATGCCCTGACGCAGATACTGACTGTCGGTTGTTAAGATGATATCACACGGTCGTTTAAGTGCTTCTAAAGCTTTGATAGCGGCAAGCATTTCCATACGGTTATTCGTTGTCAATTTATAACCAGCTGAGAGCTCTTTTTTATGTTCACCGTATTCGATAACAATACCATAGCCACCTGGCCCTGGGTTACCAAGGCATGAGCCATCAGTATAGATATGCACCTTTTTAGACATGAAAGCGTTACTCGTTTTTAGTTATTTGTTACTGGTTATTTGAACAACCGAGTCTAGCAGATAAACAAGACAATGTGCGTTAGATAAATTTAAATGTATTTACTTGTCCCATCACACGAAAACAAGCACACTAATAACGAATAACGAATAACGAATAACGAATAACGAATAACGAATAACGGAATCCTCATGCGACAAATAGTACTAGATACAGAAACGACCGGTTTAGACCCCGCACAAGGGCACCGTATTATTGAAATCGGTGCGGTTGAAGTTATTCGTCGAAAATTAACCGGACGTACCTTCCATGCTTATATCAATCCGCAACGTGTGGTTGAGCAAGAAGCAATAGAAGTTCATGGCATTACCAATGAATTTTTAGAAGATAAGCCAGTGTTTGCACAGATTGCAGATGAGTTTCTGGCTTTTATCGACGGCGCAGAGTTAGTCATTCACAACGCCGCATTTGACGTCGGATTTATTGATCATGAATTTCGTTTGCTCCGCAATGGATTTGGTAAAACGACGGATTATTGCCAAATACTCGATACCTTGATGCTGGCTCGAGAAAAGCGTCCCGGACAAAAGAACAACCTTGATGCGCTATGTCGCGCTTATGGTATCGATAACTCAAATCGTACCTTTCACGGGGCTTTGCTAGATGCTGAGTTATTAGCTGACGTTTATCTCATGATGACTGGTGGGCAGACTAAACTTGAATTAGCCGGTCAAAATAAGAATGCTCAAGGTAGCCATAGTACTGGATGGACGCGTGTTGAGAATAAACCACCGTTAAAAATCGTTACGGCAACCGCAGAAGAAGAGCAACAGCACCAAGCTCGATTACAGCTTATTCAAAACCACATTTGGTCATAAAATCTATACTTTTTGCTGGTTTTGATGATTTTTCACGCAAACGAATCAAAAGTTGAAAAAAAAGGTTGACGATAGAATCCGGCGCTCGTAATATTCGCTCCGCATTCAGGGGGACCCATCCGGGAAACTCGGAATTAGGAAAGCGGAGCGGTAGTTCAGTTGGTTAGAATACCGGCCTGTCACGCCGGGGGTCGCGGGTTCGAGTCCCGTCCGCTCCGCCACTTTCCTGAAATTGGTTTCATACCGCTGCGGAGCGGTAGTTCAGTTGGTTAGAATACCGGCCTGTCACGCCGGGGGTCGCGGGTTCGAGTCCCGTCCGCTCCGCCATTTCAAACGATTATCTTGTCTTTTTGGAGTGTCGTGCGATGAGTTTGGCTAACGCCTGCTTGACGTGTGGGGCTTGCTGCGCGTCTTATCGTGTGTCGTTTTATTGGGGAGAGGCTACTGGCGCTCCTGAAGGCTATGTTCCAAGCGAACTAACCGAATCATTTCATCCTCATTTATTGTGCATGCAAGGCACGAATCAAAAAAGTCCGCGTTGTGTCGCTCTAGAAGGCGAAATTGGGCAACAGGTCAGTTGTTCTATTTACACGAATCGGCCGAGTCCTTGTCGTGAATTCAATATTTCTGAAAATGGCTCTAACCCGTATTGCGATAAAGCGCGCGCGAAATACGGTTTAAGTCAGCTCATTCCTGTGCAAGAAGTAGCCTAGAAGCCGTTAGATTGGGGCAAATTGTTACAATTGTGCCATGAACGGCTCTTGAGCGTGGTTGCTATGAGGGGTACATTAGTACAGTTAAATACAACCACAAGGGAGAATCATTATGCGCAAGAGCCTTATCGCTGTTGCTATTGGCGCGGCATTAACAGTTGCCGCATGTTCAGATAAAGAAGCGACTCAGCAAGTTGCAGACACTGCACAAACTGAACAAGCACAGTCTGCTGAATTCAATCAAAATAACCCATTCTATGCTGAGAGCACTTTGCCATATCATGCTCCAGATTTCTCAAAGATCAAATTTGAGCACTATAAACCAGCTTTTGAAGCGGGTATGGCCGAGCATGCTGAAGAAATTGCAGCAATTGCTAACAAATCTGAAGCCCCTACATTTGAGAACACTATCGTTGCAATGGAACGTTCCGGTGCATTATTAGGTCGTGTTTCCTCAGTGTTCTACAATGTTGCTGGATCGAACGGTAATGATGATACCCGTGCACTACAAGGTGAACTTGCACCTAAAATGGCGGCGCATCGTGACAACATCATGTTGAACCCAGATTTGTTTGCTCGTGTAAAAGCAGTTTACGACAATCGCGCTGGTCTTGAAGGTGAGGCGTTACGCTTGACCGAAGATACCTATAAAGGTTTTGTTCGCGCTGGCGCTGAATTAAGCGAAGACGCGAAAGCACAAATTCGTGAAATCAACAGCGAAATTTCTTCGCTAACAACTGAATTCCAACGCAACTTAATGAATCTTGCCAAAGAAAACATGGTTGTTGTTGAAGATAAGGCGCAATTAGCAGGCTTGAGTGAAGCTGAGATCAAGCAACTTGCTGAAGCTGCAACGGCTGCAGGTCATGATGGTAAGTATGCGATTTCCATTACCAATACAACACGTCAGCCAATTCTAGCGTCGCTTGAAAATCGTGAATTACGGCAGCGTGTTTGGGAAGCTTCAGCATACCGTGGTACTGGTAATACAGCGACGGACAACCGCCCATTAGTGAAACGTCTCGCTGAATTGCGAGCAGAAAAAGCGCAACTCCTCGGCTACGATAACTGGGGTAAATATGTTCTCGAAACCAGCATGGCTGGAACTCCTGAAGCGGCACAAAAAATGCTACGCGATTTGGTGCCTGCGGTTGTGAGCAATGTCGAAGCCGAGCAAGCTGAAATCCAAGCAATGATTGATGCGGAAGGCGGCGACTTTGAAGTTCAACCGTGGGATTGGGCATATTACGCAGAAAAAGTGCGTGCTGAAAAGTATGCGTTAGATGCTGAAGAAGTGAAGAAGTACTTCGAATTCAACCGCGTAGTTGAAGACGGTGTATTCTTTGCGATGAACCAATTGTTCGGCATTACGTTTGACCAACGCGATGACATTCCTACATACGGTGACAATATCCGCGTTTATGAAGTGAAAGACGTTGACGGTGAAACCTTAGGTCTGTTCTATGGCGACTGGTTTACTCGCGATGGTAAGCGCGGTGGTGCATGGATGAGCTCGTTTGTTAGCCAATCGAACTTGCTCGATCAGAAACCTGTTATTTTGAATAACCAGAACATCAAAAAAGCAGCAGAAGGTCCAACTTTCTTGAGCTTTGATGAAGTGAGCACCATGTTCCACGAAATGGGTCATGGCTTACACGGTATGTTCTCAGACGTCATGTACCCGTCACTTGCCGGTACCTCTGTATCGCGTGATTATGTTGAGTTTCCGTCAACTTTCCAAGAAGACTGGATGCTCAATGAAAAGGTGTTGAATAACTTTGCGAAGCATTATGAAACTGGTGAACCAATGCCAAAAGAATTGCTTGATAAAGTGATGGCAGCGAAGAACTTTAATATGGGTTACGACACGCTTGAGTATATTGCGTCAGCCCTGTTGGATTTCGAATATCACACGTTAACGCCAGAAGCCGCTGCAAGCATTGAAGACGTTGCTGCGTTTGAAGCCGCAGCGTTAGAGCGCAATGGCGTCGCAGTTGATGCGGTACCACCGCGTTATAAATCAACGTTCTTCGCGCACGTATTCGCTGGCGGTTACTCAGCAGGGTACTACGCATACATGTGGTCTGAAATTTTGGCTGCCGATGCATTCAAATATATGCAAGAGCAGGGTGGTTTAACATTGGAAAACGGTCAGAAATTCCGTGACACCATCTTGTCAAAAGGAAATAGCAAAGACCCAATGCAACAGTACATTGATTTCCGTGGCCAAGAACCAACTGGTGAAGCGCTTCTTGAGCGTCGCGGTTTAACGACACCGAAAATCGATTAACATAAATACAAAGTTAAAAAGGGGTAAAGCTTCGGCTTTACCCCTTTTTTTTGTCTATTAAATAGCTGAATACTGCTTGTAACGCATTAAAAAATGTTAATTATTTGATTTTTATAAAAATGTATCATAAATATAAATAGCCATTTGGCTACATTAATAAAACAAACAGGGAACATTGTTATGACAAATATTGTTAAGTCATTTAACTTATCGTTAAGTGCTCTTGCGGTGGCTTCGCTCCTGCCGAGTGTCGCAGCAGCTCAAGACCAAACTGACGGTCAGAATGCTGACGAAGCTCAAGAGCGGATTATTGTTACAGGTTCACGTATTAATCGTACCGACATGGAAACAGCTTCACCGATCGATATTATATCTCGGGATGACATTGAGGCTTCTGGATTTTCCAACCTACAACAGATTTTAGAACGCTCGCCAGCGGCTGGTGCAGGAACATTCTCAACTCGAGGAAACAGCCAAGATTCCACCGCAAATGGTGGTGCTGCTGTTAGTTTACGTGGCTTCGGCGCAGATGCGACACTGGTATTAGTCAATGGTCGTCGCGTCAACGTATCAGCTTTTGCTGAAGGCGTCGCGAATTCATTTGTTGATATTAATACGATTCCTGTCTCAGCGATTGAGCGAATTGATATTCTAAAAGATGGTGCTTCAGCGCTTTATGGCTCTGATGCAGTAGCTGGCGTAGTCAACGTTATTTTGCGTAAAGATTTTGACGGTATGGAAGTGAGTCTAAGTCACGGCGGAACAACTGGTCCAAGCTATGACGAAACGTCTATGAGTACCGTGTGGGGTACAAGTTCAGGTCGAAATAATACAACGGTCATCTTCGATTATTATCGCAACTCCTCAATTATGGGGAGTGAGATGGGACGTTATGGTACCGCGAACCAAGAACCTTATGGTGGTAACGATTTTCGTTCGTCGCGCGGCTATCCTGGTAATTTTATCCTAAATGGTGAAGTGGTTATCGATCCTGGTTGCCCAGCAGAAAATTCTTTTGGGCAAACTTGTGTATATGACTATGGCCCAGCAACTATGACGTGGCCAGAAGCCGAACGTGTAGGTGCGATGGTTTTATCAAACTTTGAAGTGAGTGCTGATGTTGATGCGTATATTGAGTTTGCGGTTCAACACAACACCTCGAAGGCTGGTGGGGCGGCCACACCGCTAGACGGTGATGCTGGATTATATGTGCCGGCTGATCATCCGAACAATCCATTTGGTGAATATGTTGATATTAACCGCTATCGTACTGTGGATGCTGGTAATCGAGTTTGGGATATTGAGTCAGACACGTTACGTTTTGTCGCGGGCTTAAGAGGTATGCTGGGAGCTTGGGATTGGGATGTATCTGCAACTAAAGCGCGTAGCCGTGGACTACAAACTGGTAGTAAAGACCAAGGTTGGGTGCGTACTGACTTCTTGCAGGAAGAAATCAATGCAGGTCGATATAATCCTTTCGGTGGTGTCACCAATGATCCTGAAGTGATTGATGCAATTACGACAAGCTTAGTCCGTCGTGGTGAATCACATTTGACCGCATTAGATGGAAGTATTACTGGCGAACTCTTCCAATTGGGCGATAACTTTGTATCTATGGCTGCTGGCTTTGAATATCGTGAAGAGGACGTTGTTGACACGCCAGATGATCAATTCCAACGCGGTTTAATTTTTGGTACAGAGTCCGTATCGGCTCAAGCAGAACGGGATCAATGGGCTGCTTACGCAGAATTTTTAGTGCCGGTCGGTGATGCGGTTGAGGTGAGTTTAGCCTTGCGTCACGATGATTACAGTGACTTTGGTTCAAGCACTAACCCACAAGGTAAAATTCAGTGGTTTGTGAGTGATGACTTCACTTTAAGAGCATCAGCAGGAACAGGTTTCCGTGCACCATCACTTGCTCAAGTTGGATTAGGGCCGTCGCAAGTGTCGCAATTCTTTACTGACACCTATCGTTGTCCTACGCCTGATCCAAGTAACCCAGCTTGCGCTGCAACGGATTACACGATTGTATTTAGTGGAAACCCGAATCTAGAAGCCGAAGAATCGGAAAGCTGGAATATCGGTGGCGTATGGCAGGTCAGTGATGCGTGGGATGTTAGCGCTGACTACTGGTCAATTACTCAAGATAATAAAATTGATCGGAACGATTTTGAGTTGGTTTATGAAGCAGAGTGTAACAATCAAAACAGCACTATATGTGTGCGTCTAGATCCGTTACCAGGGCAAGAGTTAGGCTCATTATCAACGTTATACAACAGCTATATCAATATCAGCTCGCAGGAAGCGAGTGGTCTCGATCTCTCAACGAATTATTTGATGTCATTAGAAGATATGGGTGATTTGAAGTTCGCCTTAGATTGGACCTATATGACGAAGTTTGAGAAAAACAGTATTGATTATGCCGGTGAATATAACTATCCAGAGCACCGCTGGATTGGTAGTGTTGACTGGAGTCGCGATGCATGGGGCGCAACAGCCATCGTGACATACATCGGTGAATTTGAAGACTATCAGTCTCCACAAGATGTCGAGGCGAGTAAAGCGCGTACGGTAGATGCAATGATGTTGCTCGATTTGCAAATGCGCTATGACTTTAGCCAAAGCACCCGTTTAACTTTTGGCGCAAATAACGTACTTGATGAAGAGCCGCCATTTGCTATTGGCGACGGTGACGGCGATTTATATGGTTATGCTTCTAGTGTCCACAATCCTCGTGGTGCATTCGTATATGCCAAAGTAAACTTCAAGTTCTAACATCGTAAAGCGCAAGTATAAAAGGAGGATGGAGCTAGCTCTGTCCTCCTTTTTTTGATATACAGGTTAGTAAATAATTTGTAATCAATCGAGTACGAAAATGTCCGAGATTTTATTTGCTTCACAGCCTATCTATAGTCGCAATAATGATGTTTATGCACACGAGTTGTTGTATCGTCACGAAAACGGTGTCAGTGCATTTGAAGTCGGCGACAGTGTGGCGACTAGT
>AZIJ01017985.1_pt1 | contig 15301 bp, 6 predicted proteins | sample 359151 | NCBI WGS metagenome assembly AZIJ01 (sample SAMN02429718, study PRJNA222666) | marine sediment metagenome | biome: Sediment sample; isolation source: enrichment culture of sample MGS-ElMAX(UA) from oil contaminated site at the... | place: Egypt: El Max | collected 2013-01-23 | depth 9.22 m m | reverse complement strand
TAACTTAAATAAAAAAGTCTCCGACAAACCCGGTACGGTTCATTCACTGCCTGTACAGCTGCTTGGATCGCATCATAATGAGGGCGAGTATCCTCAGAAAACTGCATTGAAATAAAAACTTGCTTACTTTTAACTTCTCGAATCTTTTTATAAATTTTTATCAATGAAGATGAATGTATTTGATCTAGATCAAAAATATGATTTTTCTTCATCCAATTGATAAAAATGGATAACTTCATTTGTGAAAGCTGAATAAAAACACAAGCTACAATGATATCTACAGAAATATTATGTAGATTTTCATTTCCCAGACTTTGGTTAACCTGTCTTAACGCCTGTTGAATTTTATCAATTTCTTCATCCGATTCTGTAACCACTACTTCTGCAAGAGCAATATCAATCATCTTTTTTGAAAAAGTTAAAGGACAATTGATAAAGTCTTTCCCCAGATTGGGATAGACATCTGTTAAATTAGGGATCGATGCAATACCTAATTTCCGCACTGCATAAGTAGCCCAACCAAATTTTTCCTTTAGTTCTTCATCATCAAAACTATCCTTTGTTTCTTGTGAAATAATTGCTTTGAGATTTTCTTCCATCGTCAGTGGAACGGCTTTAGCATTGATATTATTAAATATCACACGTTCTGCTTTTTTATTTTCCTGTTGAAGAATAGTCCCTTGTTCTGTTTGAATTACTGGACTTAATATAATACAAAATGGCGCATTTCTACTCGATACAGATGAACTATTAAGATGCTCAACTGCAGATAATCTATGATTTCCATCAATACGATTGAAAGGTCTTTTGCCTTGAGAAATTAAAGCATCATCAATTGATAGCTCTACTAATTGTACCTCGGCCTTATTTCTTATATCCGTTGTACTTTTAAAAGGAACGGATTTAAGTTTGAGCTGAGTACCATCTACATTTGATAAGAATGCTTTCTTAGTGCCATTAAACAACTGTTGAAAAGGAGGAACCTCCCCTTCATTTTTAATATTCTGTTTAATTTCCAAACTCAAAATAATTTCTGAGAAAAACAAATATTCTTCATTCTGAAGATAATGTTGTAGCTCTTGCTCACGTTCTTGAATATAAGCTCTTTGATAGCTCTCATCGGGTTTGGATAATCGAGCAAGTTCACCTAGTGGAGCAAAGCCACGGATACACAGCTGACCACCCAATGAATATTCTAAAATACCTCGGATAATCATTCCGTTTCTCCAAGAATTATTCTTTCAATTTCTTGTTTCGCATTCTCTAGTACTAAATTTGCTTCATCTTTAAGCTTTTTGGCTTCATCACGGATTTGTCGAATATGTGAGATTATTTCTTCCTGAAGAGCTAATGGAGGTAAAGGAATGTTTAAATCTAAGAGTACATCAATACCAACACCCGATTGATTATTCCAATTTGTACAAATTGAATAAAATATATTTGACTTTTGATAAAGATTCAGAATCAAAGCCAAGTATTCAGGGAATATTTTTATCTCATCAACTCTTAGAACAGTAATATGATTCGAATAAGTCGCTTCTAAATCTACATCCCAATATGCAGACTTACCTACAAGTTCCTGACTATTAGTATTGTTAAAAATCACATCGCCTTTTTGAAGACGCTTATGTCTAGCTTCATCAGGCACAAATATGTTTTTTTGGAATAGGAATGAGCCTTGAGGTCCTAAATTAGTTGGTCTAATCTGAAGAATACCTTCATCCTCACTCACTTGATCTTGACGCCCTACCCCCTGCCCAGAGCTAAACGCTTTAATCAGAGTTTTTAGTTTAGTAGATGTAAATTTTCCTTTATTAAATTGATCTAAATCAGAATTATAGTAAATTGGATCAAATCTTTTACCAACTAAATTTCTAAATGGCATTGTAAAGATTCGACTCTCCACATTTATTTTTTTTTGCTCGTGCTCTACACCCAATTTATCTAATAAATAAGCATCAATTGAAGCGAGTTTTTCATAAGCTTCTTTTAAAATTCTTTTTTGCTTTAAATAAGCATCATTTAATTTTGAAAAATCAATATTTTCTATAATTGGGATAGACTTTAAAGCAGGGTAATCTAATGCAGGTCGTGTACCCCCAGTTGAACGTCTTGATGCTAACTTCTCTACCAAATCCAAATTCAGATATTGAGCCAAATATTTACTACTTATATTTTTAGGTTTTATCACAACCATATGTTGATTCGTATTGGCAACAAAATTTTCTGGTGCAACTGATGCAATAGCCATTCGACCAACGCCAGTAATTTTAACCAGTAAGTCTCCACCTGATACCTGGCTACGCTTTAATAAACCTTTATGAGTTTCCTCATTGATATACTTTAAGCCTGTAAAACTGATCTCACCATTCACACCTAAATTTTGGACTCGCAAAAAAGGAATTCCTAATTCCGAGGTTGTATAGTATCGATGTTCCTCAGTTTTAGAGGGAGTAGAACCACTTGCTATTTTTGCAATATATTTTGATAATTTACCTGAAGCTTTGCTTCTTACTTTGTATTCAAGCGCTAGAATTTCAGGTTTATAAAAGTCTACATCCAAACGACCTTCTAATTGTGATGATTGGATAATAAAGACCTTTTTATTATCAATACTTTCACTAAGCTCAAATGTTTTCATTTTCAATCTCCTGAATAAATTCAGCTAATTCAGTAGAGATCAATTCAAGCTCATTGACCTGAGTTTGCTTTCCTGTTGCGTCATAACCAATATCCTCAGCAATTGCCATAAAGATTGGATAATCAGGAAGCTCATTTTGCTTATTTTGCAAATACAAGTCTTCTAATTTCTCTTTTAACTCATTAATCTTTTCACGGTATTCAGCATCAATTTCAGCTTTCCACGCTTTGTATTCTTCGGTCTTTTTCAATTCCGTTAATGTCATCTCGTCATCATAAGGATTATTAAAACCTTCCATTTTCTTAAGAATCAGTGCTTTCTCTTTATCCCACGCTTTTAATTGCGCTTCATAAGCATTCTGAGTTTTTAAGTTATTTTGAATATTTAACTTACGCTGTTTTAAATCCTCTGTATGTGCTTCTGAATATTTTTTCAAGAACAGTACAGAACTCTTCACACCTGCACCTGTAGCAGAGAATGCAGTTTGAGGCATAGAAATGACTGCGACAATTCGATACCAATCTTCAATTTGATCACGGACATATTGCAGACTACTATTGGTTAAAATGCCGTCTGGAATAACCACAGCTAAATAACCACCTTCATTTAAGAAATTATAAGCTTGTTCGATAAATAAAACTTCAGTGCTTTGAGAATCACGATTTTTGACACCAGAATTTTTTACATCTAACCAACCGGGTTCATTATTACCTAAGTTATAGGTTTTTAGGTAAGCTTGCTCTGTCAGCTTTACTGCTGAACCAAATGGCGGGTTGGTAATAATGAAATCAAAGCTTCCGTATTTAAAGCTTTTATTTCCTGTATTCTTCTCAATCGTTGCCTCATTTAATAGACCATCTGATGAAATGACATTAGTATGTCCATCATCATGAATAATCATATTCATTTTTGCGGTACGAGCGATCTGCTCATTAATTTCAATGCCATAAAGATTCTTTTCTGCAAAATCATGCCAATATTCATGCCAAGCACGATAATCATCTTTCTCTGTTTCAAACTCGGGGTATTCTTCATTTGCATGTTTACGCACTTTATCTAGTGCATGAAGTAAAAAGCCACCACTACCGCATGATGTATCTAGCACACGAGATGTATTTTTAATTGGCAAAACATCAACAATAAATTTCACAATAGGACGTGGCGTAAAGTACTGACCAAACTCGCCACGGAAGAATGAACCCATAAATGTTTCAAATGCACGACCTTTACTATCGAGATCCGTCTCACTTAAATTGATTTCTTGTAAATAATTGACGATGGTACGAATACGCTCATTGGATAAACGAATATCATCTTTAAAAACTTCTTTATCGAAATCCTTACCTTTTTGATAGATATGTTTAATACGATCAGCTAAAGCTTGATTGGTTTTTCTTACAGAATCTGCCTCATCCTTGCCAGCAATAGTAATGACCTGAAAGTCGTAAACTTCACCTTTTTTTCGTCGTTTCTTTTCTGCTCCAGACAAGTTATAACGTTCATCCCAAATCTTACAGAAAATTAATTTGTCTAACTCATCAAAGGCTTCTGATGGATTTAATTGACCACCTGCCCAAAGTGCATCATGTGCCTGTTTAAAACGACGAGTGAGCTCATCTTCAGCTACTTGCTTAATGTCTTTAAACTCTTGAGTAACTTTTTTTCCAGTTTTTGGATCAATATATTCATGTTTACCACCGCCTTTCACAAAAGTATAAGGTGCTACGGTATCAGAGCCAAAATGAGGTAAATCTGTTAATGCCTCTTTAACATTCTTTTCTTTATTGAAACGATAAATTTCACTTAATAGGGTTGAGTAAACCCAAATATACTTAACCGTACCAGCTAAAGCATTTGCATAACTAAAGCACTGATTTACAGCTTGATCAAACTCAGCTTGCGTAACTTCTTGCTTTTTTGCCTCAACAATAATCGCTGGCTTCGTATGTGAGGCATCTTCATAAACAATTAGATCAGCTTCTTTTTTCTCTGAACCCATCGTTACAGAGACAAATTGCTTGATATTCTCAACTGGATAACCAAATTCTAGAACCAGACGAATAAAGGCTTCAGCTTGAACTTTTTCTTCTGGGTTATTGAAATTTCTAGACTTCCCTTGCTTGATATAAGTGATGGTTGAACCATCATCACTTAACGAAATCAACTTTGCATTTAAGCCCTGTTTAATCCAATTGTCCATGTTTTCACTACTAAGAATATTATAAATTGGATGGGATTTTAGCAAAATAAGCATGCAAACCAAATTTATTTCTTCAAATAAAAAATCATTAAATATCATAAACTTTTATAAAAATATTTTTGTACAAAGTTAAATTTGATTGAATAATATTCATTGAGATTCACATCTAGATTAATTTTTATAAATACCAATGTATATAGCCATTTTCCTCACCTTGCCGATACGCCCACTCCGCCACCCTATGTGACCGCTCTTTATCTGTTAAAAAACCAAGTACAGAAATTCGATCCACAATAATCAAATCCTGTTCTTCGTTACGTTCTTGCCACTTATGCAAAAACTCATTTGATGCCAACAAATTACTTTTCTTAGAATTACAGTTTGAGTCCGCCAACACAAAATTATGACCTGTATCTGATGGATACATAGACCATGGAATGAAATGATCAACGGCGTAATTGCCATTGCGCATCGGTTTATTGCAGTAGAAGCATTTACAGTCCTGTAGATCGACCAATACATTTGCTACCGCATTCAACTGGTTTCTACTCGGCTCAAACATGAATTGTTCAAGATTAGGTAATTGATTCAAGATGGCTGCATTGCTGCTGTTCTTACGGATATAGTCAATCCAACGTTTCTGGCAAAGCTCTTCGATGATTTCACTAAACTGTCGTAAGCAAAACATGACTTGAGGCAAAAGGGTAAGCTGCTTTCCACACCGATCAAGCTGATATAAAAACTCAAAATTTTCACCATTGATGTTTTGCAAGTAGCGGACTGGCATGTCTTTTACAGTGCGAGCGACATCTTTAACTAGCTTCAACCACACCAATGAATCTCGTCTTAATAACCCCAAAGAAGAGTAGCTTTGCCGAAGCTGTATAATGCGATTCACAATGGCAGCTTGTTTACCATTGTTCTGATTTAAAATCAGCTGCCCTTCATCATTAAAGGTATAGGGTACTGCTTGCTTCCAATACAGCTCGATAAACTTCTCAGCGATATCCGTATATTCGAGTGATAGACTCTCACCTGAATCTTCACCTTTTTCAATAGCTAATCGGCTTAGGCTAATCAGCAATGCAAATTTATAGGTGCTACTAAAACTACCCGACTGTAAAATCAGCTGAATATTTTTTAGAAATTTAAGTTGTTCTTGTGCTGTAGGTATATGCACATTAATCCTCTACTAAATAGATAATATAATTTGAATCATTCATTAAACATAGTCAAAGTATTCACCAAGTTTAATTCACGACAAAGCATGAAATTTGTCTGCTCGAACAACCTTTCAAACACTGGATGCCCTGATAATTGCTGAGTACCACGAAATGGATGATCCCGATATTCTGGCATTACCGGAAACTCTGCATTCCTCACTCTCAGCTCAAAGCTCAATGCATCAAACCAGTCTTTATCAAAGCTCTTATCTTTAAGTTTAACCAGCTCGTTTGCCGCTACCGGGTAGGTCACCCAGAGCTTACGCATCATGCCCTGTTGTTCAACTTCTTTCGTGTAGCTATCCGTTTCTGACTCAAGAACAGAAGAAATCATATTCGTAATTTCCCGAATGTGCTTTTGAATGTTCTTGTAAACATTCAATTGTGGGAATCCTCTCTGCAGGGCGATTAACTCATTTCGGAATTTCCTTAAAGAATCTTGTGAGAGATTATCATTGGCAATATCAAACGACTCCTTATTACCAAAGTTCGAGCGATCTTCCATAATCACAGGACCACAGATATAGATATTTTCAGGAATGGTCAAAGCATCTTCCTGATCGCTAATGGTGAGTAGTCTAGACTTAAGCGAATGATGGTCCCGGCACCATTTCTCGTAGAACTGAAGTTCTTTTAACTCAGGCGTTAATGTCGGCGTGTAAAAACTTCGGTATTTGTTGGTCTTAGTGCTATAGGTAGAACTGAGCTTATTTGCTGAGTAAATCGTTTGGGCCTTCTCTACTACAGCCTTAAGCCTTCCAACCAATTCACCCTCGGTTGCAGCAATCTTATAAAGAACACTATTCACGTCCTTCATGAAATCCCTGATCAAAGAAGCCAGCCCCGGTTTATCACTGGTCTTATTCTTCACCTCACCAATTGGGATCATGGCGATCTGAGTTTTTTTGAAGCCAGCATCCCCAGTGATACGAGTATATAAAGTCCCACGAATAAGCATGAAAATTGAGAGCATATCCAATGAGCTCTTAACTTTATATTCAAGCTCTGTCTGAGTTTCATCATTAGATACCAAGTAGAAATCTTCTACCAGAATCGTCAGCAGTCGATCACGTTCATCGCCGTTGACCCACTCATTTTTCTCTTTATCAAAATATCCACCACGTCCCCGGTAAACAAGCTGGGCGATTTCCATTAAAGAGGCTTCAATTGCGAAACGAGGCATGGCAGCAATGATTGAATCACAGTTCGGGAACGAAATACCCCTAGCTGCAGTCGAAGTAATCAGTACGACTTGCAATGTCTCTTTGCGATCCATCAACTCTGAACGGTGGTATCCTATTAATTGGCTATCAAAAATGCCAATCTTAGAGCGTTCAACCACTCCTTCATCGACTAATGCATCTCTGAGTGCAGCCAATGCATTTTTATCCTGAGCAAAGTAGATAACTTGCTTTTTACCATCTTCAAGATTCTTTTGAATAAGCTCGATAGCAGTCTGTTGAGTCCTTTCCCCAGCTTTCTGGCGAAATAGATGAGTCAGGTTCTTATCCAATCCAAAATCATCTGTTTCAGGGACTACGGCGTATTGCTTGAGCATATATTGGATTTTAAGATCACTTGCCGGGTAACAGTTCGCCATGATATGGATACTAGAACGAACAGAGTTACCATCATCCAGATCTGCAGTCTGCATCTTGAATGGGAAATTACCCAAAGATGGAGAGATGAACATTTTTGCTGGTAACTGATCCTGTTTCTTCATATAGTTCTGGATTGCATTCACATTACTGAGGGATGCATCAGCAAGAATCACAGTCACCGTAAATGGTGAATTACCTTGAAACGGTTCAATGAAGTTTTTGGAAAGGAATTTCAGCATCTCATTGATAAAAGTACGTGTGCCTGAATCCCCTGTAATTTCATCAAACATCACCACAATGTTAGGGAACTTTTTGGCAAACTCTCTCCGTTCGATTTTGGCCTCTGTCGGCTTCTTATCGATTTTGTATTGGAACATTTTTTCCAGCCCATCCAAACTGGAAGCTGCCACAGTTTTATTTTGGTTTTCCCTTGGGTTTCGTGGTCCAGCTGGTGTGGTGTTATATGGCATGAATGCCTGACTTGCTACAGTCATCGTCAGTTTATTGAGCTCTGGATGGAACCCAAGCAATTGCTGGGTCGCTTCCCCTAATGAATCAAACACTCTGGCAAACTTCTTATTGGTTGCCGTAATTTTAGATTCTGAGGTATTGGCATAGCGTCTATTGGCATTTGCATTCTGTTCCAGGTCTTTGATCTTCCGGTATTCATCTTGTTTGAACAATAGAACACTTGAGCCATGATCTATCTTCATATCTTCAACACCACCCACAATAGCGGCACCACGAGCATTCACCTTACAATCCGTATTGTGAATCTTCGAATAGATTTGCTGTGCCTGTGTCACCACATCACTGTTACTGGTAATCGTAGCTGATATTTTAGATAAATCACTGACCACATCATCGTTAATCAACACTCGTGGACTGGCGTAGAAGAAGAAAAACCCTTCCAAATCTACCAACAAGGTCTTAACGCTCGATGTTTTCCCAATCCCCGGCGTACCAGTCAAACAGATGAAATTCACCCGACCTTGTTTACTTTCCTTCAGTGCCAGTACTACGGCGCATTTATGCAAATCACGTAAGGTGAATGAAGTTTTATTCTCAATTTTTCCCTTACGAATTGTTTTAAACTCAGCCTGCACCATCTCTTTAAGTTTTTGGTTATGGTCTTCGTCATCGACTTGCCGATCTATCAAGTCAAAAACCCACTCTAAAGCCAGTGGCTGGTTAGGATTCACAAAATCCTTAAGCCTTTCAGTAATAGTGAAAGTAAGATCCTGACCGTAGGAAATATCGCTAATATTTTTGGACACGATTTCCGAGATGTTTTTGACAGGTTCATTCACCAGATAATTCAGAATCTCAACTTGCAGTTTCGTGCGTTCATCCATATCGTCCAGACTCAGAACGTTATCCTGATACTCCTTGCCCAGCTGATACATAATTTCCAGCTCTGGTGATTTATCTTTATCCGCAAATTCAGCAGAGATGTACTCACTTCCCCGGCTGGTGATCGCCATCACACTCAGACGAATATTTGGCATGTCATCTTGTTCAAACTGCCATTTAAAAGAATCAACAAAAGTGGTTGCATACGAACAGCCTTGCGCCATCTTAAATAGGACTTTTTCCTTACGGACATAGGCTCTCAAGTATTCACGTAGTTTTTTTGAGAACTTAAATGGGATCTCTTGAGCTTCTGCATTCACGTATGAGAAAACACTTTGGGATTCAGAATGTTTGATGTAACGCTTGTACTCTTGCAAATATGTACAAGAATCCTTGGCGTTGAATTGTTCTGGTTCACCTAAAACGTAAAATAATGAATATTCCTGAACCAGCACATGATAGTTGGATTTGACTTTGATTACCGCCAAGAAATCAGCACGACCAAACATACCCTTACCAAACATTTTAGCGTGGGTAAGACTGAATTGTTGATTCCATGTTTCCAACGCCTTCTCCTTGAAGGCTTTAATAGCAATATGTTCTTCCTCAGTTGTGTAGTCATCTACAATGGTCTGGGTTATATCGTTCGGCATTGTCAGCGGACACCAGATGCCAGATAAGCTCCAATTTGGTCTTGCATTCGCCGTTTTAGCCCTTGAAATACCTTTTGGCTTGATCTTTCTTAGAAACTCACGAGTATTGGTATAACCATGCCCGAATCCAGTTTTTATCAATTGCTGAAAATAGCTTTCGATATTTTCATGGATAGCGGCATTAATGACATCGCTATATAGCGCTTCCTTCATTTCCTGAAAGACATCAGCAATCTGTTTACTATTCCATTCTGCTACTACAGGATGGCTGGCTGATAATAGCTTTGCATCAAGCAAAGCCATAATCGAACCACGTTTAACAGCGATCTCATAAACCTCGCCCCAAACTTTGGCTTCATTGTTCACCACGGCGCTTACTCCACATCAGTCGCTAAAATTTCTTCAGCTCCCTCTGGAATCGGCTCGATTGGATCAATCAAGTCTTCATTCTTCAGAATAACGTATTCTTCGAGCTTGCCGATTAAGGCTGGCAGACTCATGACGACTTCGCCTTTATTTAGACGACTCGACACGATGACTTCACCAAGCTCTTGAATGCCAGTGGTGCCACGAATATGGGAAGGCTCAAGTACCGGAGTGAAGTTTTTGCCAGCTGTAGGACGTTCAGACTCAAAGTAATGCAGACCACGCAATACAGAGCGAATTGATTTCATTTCATTGGAATCATTCACATCAATAATTTTACTGTGCAATCTGATTCGCTTATCGTTATGAATCGAATGCTCCTGACTGGTTAGCATATAGAAATACGAACATATACCATTCTGAGTACGAACACCCACAGTACGTTTAGTCGCAAAGCTATATACGGACAAGGATTGTTTATATTCTTTTTGATTGATAATCGCCGTATGGTACTGATGGTGCGGTACCTCATAGACACGACTGTTATCACTGGTTTTTAAGCTCAGTGCTGGGATCGTATCAGACTGGAATGGATAGAAATTCATATTCGGGAACAACTGATCAAGTTGATCCAAAGCACTTTCACTTTCATGAATCAAGTTGCTGGTTTCAGTCTTACCGATCTTACGCTGCGCAAAATGGTGTGAAAGCAATACAACATCTTCAAAACCATCTGACTGCAGTTTTTCGATGATACGGTGCATCGCCTTACTTGTTCTCAGATTATCTTCAGCAACTGGGGCATGACTGACCTTCTGTAGTGATAAGCGACCCTGTTTATCGTTGATACGCTCAAGTGTATAGACGTAGCAGATGTAGCCATAATCTGGTTTAAGAAGTAGCAAATCCTTCTGATGCTGATACTTAAATTCCACATCATTCTCAGGTCGAGAGTTATAGCTAATACAGGCAATTTTATCCTTAGTGCCCTCAAATGGGATGATGATTTCTGAATATCCTGACAGTGCTTCAATTGCAGCCTGAATACGGTAAGTCACTGTTTTATCCATTGCGAGGTTCACCGGGGCACAAACTCGCTCACCATTTTGATTACCATAAGGCATAGGATCTGGTTGATACTTAAGGCCCTGTACCTTCACAATAGCATTATCATTGTTCAGCAACTTCTCAAGGGTATAAGCGGTTGCATACGCTCGTTTACACTCAGGATTAAACCCACCTTTTTGGATCTTTTTTGATTTCCTTTGAAATTGGGCTTTTTCTTCATTCTCATGTTCATCAACTGAGTCAATTCGCATTACAGGTACATATAAGCGCTCTTCAATACCCAGTTGATTTTTTACTTCTTTAATCAGATGTTTAAGGAATAGATGAATCGCAATCGAAAAACATGACGTACTGATGATCAAAGCATTTTCTTTTTCATCCAAACATAATTGAGCATGGCCGCCTTTTAGGTCACTCAATCGAAATAGCTTAGATGAATAATGAATCATGACCTTGTATTTAGATAACAAGTTGTCATAACTTAAGCTATCAGGATGATAAAAATGTGGCAGCCCATTGTCGCTGACCTTCTTGTTGGTCGGCACCATCAATACTGGTAAACAAGGAATATTCAGATTACGAGCGACATCAAATTGATCTAGGTCGGTATTAGGATTCTCAATCGGTACCAACGTTCGAATTTTCAGTGTGGAATTAAACTCAATCTCGCTTAGGGCTTTACGAGCATAATCATTCTTTCGAATGATTTCGTCTTGGCTCATTTTCGCCAATTTTTTACGGCTAGCATCCACCATCGAGATGTAGCTGTAAAAGTTCGATTCTTTACCCTTAAATATACTAAAGAACTGTTCCGAATCTTCACCAATTGAACTCTTGAATACATCTAGATTCACAATACTTGGAAGGATGTAGAGTACGGTTTTAAGACTACTATCCTTTTCCATCTCACTAATGATGGAATCCAGATTCGCTTTTAGCGCCGTAGTGATCGTAGACGTGATCGCCTCCATTCGCTCATGCATTTTTTCGGTATTGAGCTTTTCGTCTAAGATACGAGTAAGGTTAAGTCGGATTTTTTGAGGATTCTTGAATGCATCAACCAGTTTATTGAATGCCCCTTCAAAATCTGAAATCTTCATGTCTGCCCCAGATAGGACGAAGTACATCATAATGAGCTGGAACATCTCTACTTGAGCAACACGATCTGAGCACTCTTTGCTTAATCGTTCTTCAGAAATCGGCTGACCTTTATCATCCACAATATCCTTCAGCAGCAATGCTTTATTGATAGTATGCAGACGAGCTTCATATGCAGTCAGCATGGTATCCGTGTCCGAACGATATCCTTTGCCTGTCTTATAATTGATCCGCAACTTAGAGTTAAAGGAACTTACCTTTTCCTCTTTAACAAACTCACCATTCACCCGAAAGGCATAAGTGACTTCACGTTTTAGAGAGAGCCCTTCCTTATCCTCATGACGACTATCATTTATTTCAATTTTTGGTTTTACCCAAATTGGTAATGCGTCTGTTGCATTTACATAAGCTAGTAATGCATTAAAATCAACTTTACCTACAGCGCCGTAGATAGCACCAAAATCAATGCCATAGTCTTTAATGGCTTCAGTCGTTTCATCATTCCAAGGTGCAATTCGATCACCGAAAATCTCAAAAAAAGCGACTGCTTTACGGATATAAGAAACAGCAGCTTCACGTTTAAATTCATTTCGTTCATTCTGCTCAATGTGATCAGCAATGATCTCCATTATTTTAAAGCAATTTCGGATACGTGCTCGTGGTAGTGCTTTAGTTTCTACAAAATGAAGTAAATTTTGGATGTCGTTATTTTCAACTGAACATTCAGCATCAAGAATTTCCTCCATACGTTCAGCAACCTCTAATGGCATCTTTTCGCCAGCTGAGTAGGACTGTTTCACGATGGCTTTAATAGCATCACGAACTTCTTTCACCCATTTAGGTTTGCTGAGTTCTTCCGTTACAGTAAACAGTCGCAATTCGCCATCTTTTGCTTTTAAGTCGTTTGTATATTGCAAAGAAGCTACTTTAGATTGTCCTTTGACTTGCATAGGATACTGAGAATTTTTGGCAATCACTGGATCAGAATATTTGAGATCGCCTAAGAATTGGTTGAGAAAATTCAGTGCCATACCTGTCGGAGCATTTTGAAGTACTTGCTGAACAATTTCAGACATCACTTGGTCTAAATCACGATAGGTTTGGGCAGTTTTAGCTTCAGATTCCTTATCAAATAAAGTGCTTATTCTGAGTTTTGAATCTTCAGGTAATAATTGAATATCTTTGATGATGTTATAAATTGGCTTTGAATCGTTTTTAGTCCCGATCTGCTTAAATACTGCAGACACAAAAGCGGTGGCATCAAAATGCAAATTATGAGAAGGCCCATAATAATTGAAGAAATGATCTGATTGATGGTTTTTAAGAGTCCCCACCATGGCTTTTAATAAAGGGGAAAGAATTATTTTAGGTGCGAGTGTACTTAGTTCTGTACTAGAACCATTGTTATTTAATTGCATTAAGTTTTTCCATGATAAAGTTGGCACTAAGAGGTCTTTTTATATTTATTAAATATCAAAATCCTCTGTCTGAACTTTGATCATATTTTTTTTAATTAAGAATGTAAATATAAGTTATTTAGAGATTTCTTAAATCGCCACACATATCTTGATATTATGGGAGTAATTAAATCATATTGATAACCATAATTTTCTATATAACTTGGAAACTTGTACAGTAAAATGACTTCATAAACAGACGCGGATTAAAAACCATGGAATCCTCGGTAGCCTATAAATAACCGAAGTTATAAGTAGAGGTTAAGCAGCCATTAAAGGTGATCTTCCTTTGTTAGCTTGTTGTGGTCTTTCATGATTCGAATGCCACACCCAATCAGTTATGTAGTCCTTGTGTCCTGCCATTTTTCAATAGCTAATCGTTTGAGAATAATCAATAGTGCAAATTTATAATGACCACTAAAACTCTCCGACTATAGAACCAGTTGGATATTTTTTAAGAATTTCAATTTTTTTGAGCTGTAAGAATAAAATCAGGCATGTTTTTCCCAAAGTATATTCAGCCATTTTTCTTGTCGATCATGTCGCTGATCTACTGTAATCCACTGTTTTAATACCCTAACCCCATTCAACTGGTCTAACAATTCCTGAGCCTGCTCTTCATTTAAGTCAGTAAACGCCCTACCGCCTTTTTCTCTATCTGCTGTTCCATATTTAAAAGACATATAGCACACACCGCCACGGCGTAATGCAGCATGAATACGTTTTAAAACATCAGGGAGTCTATTACGAGCACAATGTAGTAAAGAGGCACATGCCCATACCCCATCATAAACATCGTGCATATCAAGCTCATAAAAACTTTGCTGCTGAACAGCGATACCAGTCAGTTGGCTCGCTCGTTCGACCAATACTTCAGAATAGTCGATAGCATCAACTTGATAGCCTTTATTTTTAAAAGCCAAACTGTCACGTCCTGAGCCACAGCCTAAATCCAGGATGCGTGCTGAATCTGGCAACTCAGCTAAAAATGGTTGGTATAGGCTTTCCATATCCACATACAACGTGGCTTGTAAAAATTGATCTGCGTATTGGTTGTAATAGTCTATTGTTTTCATATTGGTTGCTTAGGCTAAAAACTAAACTCAGTCTACTAAAAAACAAAAAAATAAGGGAGCATTTGCTCCCTTATCTTTTTAGTCAAATAAATCTGCTCTTACTTCTTCCAAAGCACGATCTGACTTAAAACGATTACATATCGGGTGAATAATTGCTCCATTTTCTAAAACACCATAACCACCTTCTGCTTTCGATTCTCGATGATCTACCTCAGTCGACTCAAGGTATAGAGCACTATCACATACTTCACAATAGCTCCATGTTTTCCTTTCCTCACTTTGATAAAGATTTCTTTTGGTCGCGAGTGAAAAATTTAGAGGTTTTTTCTTCTTTGTTAGTCTTACTGATTTCACAAAGCTCACAACATCATCCACAATGCTCTCATCATAATCACCACCAAAACGATCAAGGTAAAAAGCATTAAAATTAATATAATCAAATGATTGACTCATTGAAAGAATGACGGTGTTCAAACAAACTTCATCTTCAAAATCTAAATCCATATTGAGTCCAATACAGATAAAGGCTTGATACACGTTCTTCAATCGCTCATATGATCTGATC
>AZIJ01006638.1_pt1 | contig 15310 bp, 15 predicted proteins | sample 359151 | NCBI WGS metagenome assembly AZIJ01 (sample SAMN02429718, study PRJNA222666) | marine sediment metagenome | biome: Sediment sample; isolation source: enrichment culture of sample MGS-ElMAX(UA) from oil contaminated site at the... | place: Egypt: El Max | collected 2013-01-23 | depth 9.22 m m | reverse complement strand
CAACTAACTACAAATGTGTCGCACTTGGGATTTGAATCTGCGTTTTCAAAAAATAGATCGAAATTATGAATAAATCAGCTATCTAAAATATTTAGACAAAAAAAGCCCCCATTGAAGGGGGGAGTTAAAACTTGTTGTTATCAATCTAAAGGATTTCCCACAATATTGCTAATAATTCCTTGCATGATGTGTGATCCTTGCTCTTGATAAAGTGATTGATACCATTCTTCAGTCAGTTTTTGATCTTTCATATGTGTTACATCACAACGTTTACGCGCACGTAATACCATTTCTTTAGTGCGATCATTACGTTTATTTTGATAACGCTCAAGTGCATCATCTAGCCCAAAAGTATTTATCTGCAAAGCGCGTGCCAAGTAAATCGCATCTTCCATCGCTTGGCAACCACCTTGACCAATATCAGGGGTGGTACTGTGTGCCGCATCGCCTAATAACACCACGCGACCTTTGTAAAAATTCATAAAAGGTTCGATGTCATGGATTTCGACACGATTGGTTCGTTGCTCATCTAAGCAATCGATCAATTGATGCACAGGTGCACACCAGCCTTGAAAATGCTTTTTCAATTCAGTTTTATATTGATCACGTTGGTTTGGTAAACCGACCTCAATGGGTACATCAAAGAAGAAATAGAATCGATTTTCCGCGACAGGCATGAGAGATACACGTTTTCCTTCACCCACATAAGTTGTCCATTGTTGTGCCGGAGCAATAGCCTCATCAATTTCAACCAAACCATTCCAGTTTACATAGCCTGCGTAGCGACGTTCAACTTGATAGCCAAGAACAAATTTACGTGTAATCGAATGTGTGCCATCTGCACCAATTAAAAGATCAGCTTGGACTTGTGAACCGTCGTGAAAATGTAAACAGACATGATCAGAATGATCATCAATTGCCGTCATTTTCATACCGAGTTTGATATCTTCCAGACCGAATTGCTGCATCAATAATTGTTGTAAATCAGCACGAGCAACAGGGTAGGCACGTTGCCCAACTTCTTTATAGAGAGGAGTTAAGCTGAATTGAGTCATCGTGTGCTGATTGAGTCCATCAACATAGGCAAGAGACTCCATCTCTCCACCTAATGCTTGAATCTGATCAGTAAGCCCTAAGTAGTTAAGACACTTTACACCATTTGACCAAAGTGAAATCGCAGCTCCAACAGGTAGAATCTCAGCAGCTTGTTCGTAGATCGTGACTTGATGACCAAACTTTTTTAAAGCGATACCAGCGGTTAAACCGCCCATACCTGCACCAACAATCGCAATATTCATTTTTAGACCCTAAATATTTTATCAATACATCAAAAATTTCTAAGGAGTATTAAGCGAGAAGCGTGCCAATTTTACAAACTGGTTTTACTGGTCATACCAGTAGTTTTGCATCATTAAAATGCAAGATAGGGTGAGGCGCAATATCATTGCTCAGAACGTGAAATAAAGTGGTGCAACTTGTGCTGATCTTATCGGTTCGACATATTCAAAGCTAATTTGCGTACGTTTAGCTATCATGTCGAGAAAAATAAACACCAGCTCTTTGTGCAGCACCAATAATATGTGCGCGCATGGCTTTTTCAGCAGCAGGTGCGTCTTGTTGGAAAAGTGCTTGCAATATCAAATCATGTTCTTGAATGGTCTTGAATGCTAAATTTGGTTGAACAAATGGAAGAATTTGACTCTTTTTAATCCATTCAGTATGCATTTTAAGAGTTTGAATAATAGATTGATTGTGACTCAACTCGATCACATGTTGATGAAAAGCATAGTCAAATTCAGAAGCGGCTTGCCAGTCCTGTTCTTTGATTGCATGTGCTAGATTTTCATAATGTTTCTGCAATATTGTTTTATCTTGTTCAGTTAAATATTCACATGCAAGTAGGGCACAGAAGCCTTCAAGTACATAACGTAATTGATAAAAGTCTTTTAATGAAACTCGATGTTCTCCATCCCATTGTTCAGCCGCTTGGCTATGTTGTGAAATGACATAAACGCCTTTACCTGCTTTGATTTCTAAGAGGCCTAAGGCTGCAAGACGGGTCAGGGCTTCACGTAAAGAGGCGCGGCTTATGCCGAGTTGTGCCGCTAAATCACGTTGCGAAGGTAAGGCTGATCCAATCGCATAGCTGCCTTGTTGAATGCGTTGATGAATCACTTCCACAGCTTGCTCAGTCACCTGAGATGATTTTCCATTGAGCATCGCTTGTGGGCTCATAGGCGACGAATCCTAAAAATAATAAACAGTTTGATTCTACACAAAAATTACGATTTTTTTAGTGACTCAATTAAAAATTAGGAATATTTTTATAACAGGTCAGACCAGTTGGACTGGATTTTGCATAATTGAATTGAAGTAAAAATATTTAGGATTGATCAATGACGGTGCATATAGCGAAAACAGTAACTTTACCAGATCATTTACAGGGTTTAACGAATTTGGCTGATACCCGAATTGGTGCAACTATTGTGTCTTGTTCAGATGATTTTTTCGCAGAAGCCAAAAGAATGCTTCAAACTGAACCAGCCAAGTTCATCGAAGGTAAATATGATGACAATGGTAAATGGATGGATGGTTGGGAAACCCGACGTAAACGTGAAGCAGGCTATGACTGGTGTGTTGTCCGTTTAGGAGTTACTGGAACAGTCTCTGGTTTTGATATAGATACTTCATTTTTCACAGGAAATTATCCTGCATCGGCGTCAATTGAAGGATGTTATGCACCTGATGAGCAACTCGATCAGGTTGAGTGGATTTCATTATTAGAAAACTCAGTATTGTCACCCGATCATCATCATTTTTTTGAGTGTAATCCTCAAAAGATTACGCATATCCGCATCAATATTTTCCCAGACGGGGGAATTGCCCGTTTACGTGTCTATGGAAATGTCGTTTTAGAGCATGTAGATACGACTCAGCAAATGGATCTAATTGGATTGAAAAATGGTGGGAGAGTTGTTGCCTATAGCGATGCACATTTTGGTCATCCTAATAACTTATTAAGTCCTGATCGTGGCATCAATATGGGTGATGGATGGGAAACCAAGCGTCGCCGTGAACCTGGATTTGATTGGTGCATTATTGCTTTAGGACAGGCAGGGCATGTTGAAAAAATTGAGGTTGATACTGCTTATTTTAAAGGGAACTATCCTGCATTTTGTTCAATCCAAGCTGCGTATGTTGAAGATGCGACTGATGCTCAACTGATTCCTCAAAGTATGTTTTGGTCTTTTTTATTGGAGCAGCAACCTTTATCCATGGATGCAATTCATGAATATATTGCAGAAGTTTTGCAGCATCAAAAAGTGAATTATATCCGTGTAAATATGATTCCTGATGGTGGGATTAGTCGCATTCGTTTATGGGGAAAAATTATTAAATAGTATTAGATATGAAATTTAGGTATTTATTTACTATCGTGGAGGCGGCATGGATGTCGCCCGTTGGACTGCATTACATGGACGTAATGTCAGTCTAACAAATGGTTTTGCCTACTTTTCCCGAAATGAGAAACAACGTTTCGTAAGGTAGGGCGAACCGCAGATTTATCCTGAGATTTGATGATAACTCAGAATGACTCTGCTAATCATTTTTCAATAATTAGATAACTTTTAAATTAAATTCAAGGTATTAAAGTGAAAATCAATCTATGAAGAAAAGCATCCAGATTCAGCCATTAACTCAAGCCAACTTCGCAGCCTTTGGCGATGTTATTGAAAAAGAAAACCATGATTTTTTTCCGATTAATCAAGGTTTAACAGAGCGCTATCATGCATTGTCTATTGCACAAGTGTCTGGCGACAATGTTGCTATGGGGATCAGTGTTTTCCATAATTTATCTGCAACAGAGATTCCATTTAAAATCGACATGTTGGAGCGTCATCCTTATGGTTCACAGTCTTTTATCCCATTACAACAACAGAAATTTATCATCATCGTGGCATTAGCATTTGATGAAACACGACCTGATGAACAACAGATTTATGCCTTTTTATCTAATGGTCGGCAAGGTGTTACTTACCACCAAGGGGTTTGGCATCATCCACTCATTACTTTAGAAGCTAAAAGTGATTTTTTAGTGGTGGATCGTATCGGTGAGGGCAAAAATTGTGATGTACACCATTTGACTCAGTCATATTGGATTATTGAACAACAACCGCAGTCAGAGATAGTGAGTCTCTGACCGCAAATTTACTCAGTATTTCCCTTCAAAATTTGCACTAATTCTTTGTTTCAAATATTCCTTAGCCGTGATCGCAGGATATTTCTTTTTAGGACTTTCAATCACAACATCTTCATTGGCTTGGCAAAAAAATGCCAAACTATAACGTGCACCTTGATATTCATGAGCTTCAGGATTTTTTACACGATGGAAATTCGATGGCAATTGATCATCGCTCCAACGCATCAACATATCACCAATATTACAGGTGATCACATCGTCTCTTGGTTCAATGCTAGTCCATTGTTGTTGTTCCATATCTTTACCAGGACAGACTTGCAAGCCGCCTTGACCTTTGCGCTGGAACAATAACGTTAAGCAATCAAAATCAGTGTGTGCACCTGCACGCCATAAACCAAGTTGATCTTTAATGGCTGGGTTGATTGCATAGTAGTGCAACATTCGCAGCGTGCTTTGATAGGTTTCTTGGTCTGGATCATGCGCAAGCGCAAAGAAATTATCTGCAAAGCCAAGTTTGTAGGCGAAGCAAGATAATATTTTCATACCGACTTGCCAGCAAGATTTTTCAAACTCAAGCATGGTTGCTTTAAATGTCGGTAATTCCTGTTCGCTTGGATATAAGCCAGCCATGCGTGGACGAGTGATTTGATAAGATTCTTTTTGATCAGGCGTACTGGTGGATGGTCGAATTTGCGCTTTACTTTCCCAGCCCGCATTACGGTTCAATGGGTATTGTGCTTTGATGTGTTCAGGAAGATTGAAAAAGTTTTCAGTCATTTCAAAGGCATTTTTGATTTGATCTAAATCAATGCCATGATTTGAAACTTGAAAAAAACCAATATCGGTTGCGGCTGACCAGAGCTGATCTGCTATGTCATACTTCCGTTGTTCAAAGTCAGATAAATCAACCACGCGAACTTCACGTTCAAATGTTTCTTGACCTAAAGCGCCCATGCGAGATTCTTTCTGGAGTTCTTCGAGGCTGTAGTTATTTCCTTCTGCTAAGTTGGTCATGTTTGCATTCATATTTCACCTCAATTTTTGGATAGACCATGACCCAATCAAATTGAATGAAAGGCGACTGGGTCATTATTTCAAAAAAGAGCAATACCTTCTAAATCAATAGAAAGTGAGCTTATTTCTGAGCAATGACCCACATATATTTTTAGATATATGCTGAACGCTTCTACTCTGACAAATCTATATAAGCATTTTCTATACCAATGTTTAAAAATAAGCTAAGAACTGGATTAGTGTCTGTAAAATGCTAGATTTAATGTTGATTAGATGAAAATAAATCAATAGGTTTGGTGGTTAATTTAATATTTGATTCTTTTTTGCGCATGGTATGGTCTTAAAATGGTGCATTTTATTTTTTTATCCAAAATAATTCAGAATAAAGCGCAAATGTTAGTGAAGAATGAATAACTGACATCAATATGAAATCTAGTTTGTTAATCTATCTATATGAAAAATATCTATTAAATAAATACTGGCATGGTGTTTGCTAAATCATGAGTGAGTATAAGCGGTTAGTGTGTATTACACATGGGACATTGCTCTACAGCGTTAGCTGTTCCTCTTTTGGGGACAAAGTCATGATTTGGCTTTGAGAGAATCTGTGTGCTTTTATACATTTGGTTTTTATTCCCCTAAAAGAATAGCGAAATGAGTTCATACATATTTAGGGGTCTTACTTATGAAAATTCAGCACTATGTAGACAAAGGACGATTAACTGTCATTGCAAGCGCACTATTATTCAGTTCATTTACTCAAGCTGCCGATAAATTGGTTCTACAAACCACATGGTATGCACAAGCTGAACAAGGCGGTTACTATCAAGCTTTAGCACAAGGGATTTATAAAAAATATGGTCTAGATGTCGATATTAAAATCGGTGGGCCACAAGTCAACAATATGACTTTATTACTCTCAAAACGTGCAGATATTATTATTAATTACGATTTACAAGTTCTAAAAGGAATTGAAAGCAATTTCCCAATCAAAGCCATTGCTGCACCATTTCAATTTGATCCACAAGGCATACTCACACATAGCGATGTTAAATCTTTAGCTGATCTGAAAGGGAAAACGATTCTTGTCTCGACGAGCGGCCAAGCAAGTTGGTGGCCTTGGTTGAAAGGTAAATATCATTTAAATCCAGCTCAAGCACGTCCGTATACATTTAACATGCAGCCATTCCTTGCAGGCAAAAATGTTGCGCAACAAGCCTACGCGACTTCAGAAGTGTTACAAGCGAAAAAAGCTGAACCTTCAAGTAATTTCTTCTTATTTGCCGATGCTGGTTATCCTGCTTATGGCGGTATTTTGGTTACACGCAATGATGTGATTCAAGCAAAGCCAGATGTGCTTCGCCGTTTTGTTCAAGCCTCGATGGAGGGTTGGAAAAATTATTTAGCAGATCCGAAATTAGGTAATGCAGTGATTAAAAAAGAAAATCCAAATATGAATGATGAGCTACTGGCTTTTGCTGTAGATCAAATGCGTAAACGCAATTTAATTGACGGTGGCGATGCGAAGAAAATGGGTGTTGGTGTAATGACCGATGCCCGTTGGAAAGCAACACGTGACTTTATGGTGGGTGCAGGTTTACTCAATGCCAAAACCAATTGGAAATCGGCTTATACAACACAGTTCGTTAATACTGCGAAGAAATAAGCTGTTTTGAATCGGTTAAGAAAATAGGGCATTTGCACGAAGGGGAAACCATATGAATTCAGCTTTATCTGTTGATATTCCAGTCAAAGAATCATCAAATTTCGTAACGCCTATGATTATGGTCAGAGGCGCAGAAAAAACTTATCCGAATGGTACACATGCATTACAACGTTTAGACTTCAATATTGCGCGTGGTGAAATCGTCTCTTTGCTTGGACCATCCGGGTGTGGCAAAAGTACATTATTAAAAATGTTTGCCGATCTTGAACAGCCTTCTGCGGGGCATGTGCGTTGGAACGGCAAGGCTGATATTCAGTCGCAATGCAAAATGGCAATGGTATTTCAGGAAGCTACCTTAATGCCGTGGTCAAATATTGAAGATAATGTACGTTTACCTTTGGATTTAAGGCATGTTGCCAAATCAGAAAGTACGCTAAAAGTTCACGAAGCTTTAAAAGCCGTTGGTTTGGATAAATTTGCCAAAGCCTATCCAAGAGAGTTGTCAGGCGGTATGCAAATGCGTGCTTCACTTGCAAGAGCATTGGTTACAGAACCTGATTTATTACTGATGGATGAACCCTTTGGCGCATTAGATGAGTTTACGCGGCATAAATTGGATAGTGACATTCGCAAACTTTGGTCAGAGCGTGATCTAACAGTTGTGTTCGTTACTCATAGTATTTATGAAGCGGTCTATTTGTCTTCACGTGTGATTGTGATGGGTGCACGCCCAGGGCGTGTGGTTGCAGATCTACCTGTGGATGGACCGTATCAACGCGATGAATCCTTTAGAACCTCTGAAGGCTTTATCAAACAATGCTCTCATCTTTCTGAATTATTAGCAGAAGCAAGTGGAGGACATGATCATGATTAAACCTTTATTGCAAAATCCTGCGATCCAGCGTGTTGCTGCGCCACTGAGTTTAGGCTTGTTGTTACTTCTAGTTTGGCAACTGAGTTTTCAACAGATGAATATTCCTGTTTATATCGTGCCGAAACCCAGTGACATTGCAATGAGCATGATCAATCAATCGGGTTTGCTATTTGGTAGTTTATGGGTCACTTTGAAAATTACTATGTTGGCGTTTGCATGTGCAGTCATTATTGGAACTTTGGTTGCTTTTGTATTTGTACAAAGTCGTGTGCTTGAGGCATGTTTTATGCCGTATGCAATTTTATTTCAGGTCACACCGATTGTTGCAATTGCACCGCTAGTAATTATTTGGATTCAAAATACAACTCTGGCACTGGTTGTGTGTGCAATGTTAGTGGCAATTTTTCCAATTTTAACCAATACAACTCTCGGTTTACGCAGCGTAAATAAAGGCTTGCTCAATTTATTTCAGATTAATAGGGCAAGCCGTTGGCAAATTTTAATGCGCTTACGAGTACCAAATGCATTGCCTTATTTCTTTGGTGGTTTACGAATTTCCTGTGGTTTGGCTTTGATCGGTGCAGTGGTATCTGAGTTTGTTGCAGGAGCAGGTGGTACTAGTGCTGGCTTAGCTTATCAAATCTTACAAGCGGGTTTCCAGTTAGATTTACCATTAATGTTTGCTGCTTTATTTTTAATTACTTGTACAGGTCTAGGGTTATTTGTTGCCATGTCTTTGTTGAGTCGTATTTTCTTAAATAAATGGCATGAGAGTGAACAAGTATGATGAACAACAGTTATTTGATTAAAAATGCCCATGCGATTTTGACAGGTTTATCAGAGAATGCCGCGCGGTCTTCTGCCACTGATATTCGGATTCAAGATGGCAAAATTAAGGAAATAGGTCAGCTTACGCAACAACCATATGAACAGGTGGTGAGTGCAAAAGATTGCGTTATTTATCCAGCGTGGGTCAATACACACCATCATTTGTTTCAATCTTTACTAAAAGGTGAACCACAAGGCTTAAATCAAAGCTTAACAGCTTGGCTTGCCAGTACCCCATATCGTTTTCGTGGTGCATTTGATGAAGAAACATTTAGAGTTGCGGTTCGTATTGGCTTAATTGAATTATTACGTTCAGGCTGTGCAACAGTTGCCGATCACCACTATTTATATTGGCCAAAAATGCCGTTTGATGGCGCTGCGATATTATTTGATGAAGCCGAGAAACTAGGCATGCGTTTTGTGTTGTGTCGAGGTGGTGCAACGCTTACGCGTGGTTTAGAAAGTGAATTACCACAGGCATTGTGTCCTGAAAAGTTCGATGATTATATGGCGGATATTGAGCGCTTAGTGCATTTATATCATCAACCAGATGGTCATGCTTTTCGTAAAATTGTGATGGCGCCGACATCGACTTTGCACTCAACAACAGCGCAACAGTTTCGAGAAAGTGCCAAGATCGCGCGTCAACTAGGTATCCGAATGCATAGTCATTTATCTGAAACGGTAGATTATTTGGATGCGGCAAAAGCCAAATTTAACATGACACCTGTGCAATATTGTGCCGAAAATGATTGGGTGGGAGATGATGTTTGGTTTGCGCATCTCGTGAAGCTATTACCTGAAGAAATTCAAATCTTGGGGCAAACCCATACAGGTATTGCACATTGCCCACAAAGTAATGCGCGTTTGGGTAGTGGTATTGCTGATTTAGTGACTTTAGAAAAAGCTGGCATGACCATTTCGATTGGAGTGGATGGAGCAGCATCAAATGAGGCTGCTGATATGTTGTCAGAAACACATGCAGCGTGGTTATTGCAACGTGCTCGAAAAGGGATGTTGGCTGTCCCACAGTACGAGAGTGGGCAATTTGAAGGCGGGGCTGATGCAGCGACTATTGAAGATATTGTACGTTGGGGCACAGTTGGAGGCACTAAAATCTTAGGCTTAGATCAAGTGGGTACGATTGAAGTAGGTCAACAAGCTGATTTAGTGCTATATCGTTTAGATGATCCTCGTTATTTTGGCTTACATGATATGGCAATTGCGCCTGTCGCGAGTGGTGGTCGGGCACATATCCAAGCAATGTTTATCGCAGGGAAAATGGTGATGGAAAATGATCAAATTCCTGATTTAGATATGATGGAATTGGCTTCGCAAGCTAAGGATGCAGTAAAACTCTTGCAACAGAGGAGTGTGGAAATGGCGAAAATAGCTTAAGCGTTTTGAATTTATATTGATGATTACTATCGTGTGGGGCGGCAAGGATGCCGCCAGTCTAACAATAGATTTATCCCTGATAAGGATGATATTTATACCAATGTTCTGCGATTTGCTGACGCGTACATATCCAAACCTGATCATGGCTTTGAACATAATCCAAAAAGCGTTGCAATGCCCTAAAACGCGCAGGACGACCTAAAATACGACAATGCATCCCAATCGATAACATTTTTGGGGATGTTGCGCCTTCTGCATACAACACATCAAAAGCATCTTTTAAATATTCAAAAAAATCCTCACTCCGATTAAAACCAGTTGGAGAAGCGAACTTCATATCGTTGGTATCAAGGGTATAAGGAATAATAAGATGCGGACGAGTTTCACCATTCTCTTTTGTCAATGATGACCAAAAAGGCAGGTCATCGCCATAATAGTCACTGTCGTATTGTACATGATCATAATCTGCTAACAGTTGACGCGTATTTGGACTATCACGACCTGTATACCAACCTGTCGGATATTCACCGAATAAATCTTTTAAAATTTGCATCGCTTCAGCCATGTGCGCTTTCTCTGTTTCAATATCTATATTTTGATAATGAATCCAACGCAAGCCATGAGAAACTACGTCATAGTGATTTTGTTTGATTGCTTCAACCACTAAAGGATTTCGTTGTAATGCCATCGCAACGGCAAAAATCGTCATCGGTAAATGACGTTTAGCAAATTCTTGTTGAATTCGCCAAAACCCGACACGTGAACCATACTCGTAGATGGAATCCATCGAAAGATGACGAGCAGGATAACTATCAGCCCCACTAATTTCAGAAAGGAACTGCTCTGAACCATCATCACCATGCAGAATATGCTTTTCACCGCCTTCTTCATAATTTAAAACAAATTGAACCGCAATTTTAGCTTGATTTGGCCATTGAGCATGAGGAGGGTGATTGGCATATCCGAGCATATCCCGAGGGTATTGAGCAGTGAGATGAGGCGATTTTTCTGAGATAGTCATGTGGATGCCTGATGATTTATAGTATGTGAAACTTCACATCAAATTACTCGATGATCTATTTTGGTGTCAAATAATAAATTTATTTAAAACATATACTTATTTGATTTAATTTGGTGCAAATATCTTGCTTTATTCAAGTGGGATATTTTATCATGCCTGATTTTAGTGCCTCCATCTCTTCAATGATTTGATTCATCATGATTTGAGAAATTCTTGAAAGTTGCCGTTTTGGTGCAACACATAATGCAAGGGTGATGGGGTGCAATCCATTTTCTTTAATTGTTCTAAACTCAAACTCGCCACTTTCTATAAATGGGTAAACATCAAGATAACTCATAATGCTAATCCCCAAATTTTGCTTGAGTAAAGAAATCATCATCCGAATATCATTGCATTCAATTTGATGTCTTGGATTAAAGTCATGTTTCTTATATAGAGCAGTGACATGATCATGGATAATTAAAGGTGCAGCTGGAATAATGTGATTAGATTCAAGCGTATCTGAAAAATAAATGTGCTCTTTTGTAGCGAGAGGATGTTGATTGGACATGACAATCCCAAGTGGCATTTCAACAAATGCATTTACATGTAATTGGTGTTGATGTTTAGGATTTAGGATTAATCCAAAATCAAGCTCGGCATTCATCACCATTTCAGCCACGTGGTCGCTGTCCAAAATGCGGATATTGAAATTGATCCATGCATATTGTTGATGTATGGATTGAATGACTTGCGTCACAAAGCTTTCACTTAAAGCAGAAATCATTCCAAACTCAATCGTGCCCCGCTGTAGCCCCTGAATTTCATTCAAACGCTTTTGTGTCATTTGAAAATCTTTTTGCCAACTGCGTAAATCAGCATAGAGAAGCTCACCAGCCAATGTGAGTTTTAAACCACTTGGCAGCCGTTCAAATAATGCAACACCAAGCTCTTCTTCGGCGAGGACAATTTGTCTGTGTACCGCTGAAACTGAAATATAAAGTTGATCGGCAGCTTTTCGCAGACTTCCTGTTTTAGCGACCGCAATAAAATATTCAGCAAAACGTGAAAATGGTAATGCCATTGCACATTCTCTTTAGATAAAAGCATTGCGGAGATAAAAGCAATTTTAGTGCCGATCTGTTCTAATTTTTAGAATGCTTCATTGAGATCATTCTAATAGACGAAAAATAAGATATCCCCCAAACTATTTTTAGACAAAGAGATCAATGATCTACAGAAAAAAATAGTGTGAGCACAACATGAATGCGATTCCTCTGATTAACCTGCCAAATAAGCCATGCCATAGCCAATTTGATGATCAAGATTGGCAAATCTTGGCGCAACATTGGTATCCCGTAGCGCGTGTTGAAGATGTGACCATGAAGCCTCATCAAATCACACTGCTTGATCTGAATATTGCAATTTATAAAACTGAGTCAGGCAATATCCATTTAGTTCGAGATATTTGCCCACATCGAGGTGTGCCATTAAGTAAAGGTTGGGTGAATGGGGAAACAATTATTTGTCCTTATCATGGTTTACATTTTAATGAAGAAGGAAAATGTACCAAGATTCCTGCGCAACCTGATCTCACTAAAATTTCAGATCGTTTCACCCTAACCAAGTTTCCTGTCGTTATAAAATATGGCTTGGTATGGACGAGCATTTTAGGTCGAGATGAAAGCGCTGCGAATTTGCCAATATTAGAAACGTGGGAGAGTGATCAGCATCAAGCGATTTTGCCACCTTATGTTGATATTGCAGGTTCGAGTGGTCGCCAATTAGAGGGTTTTATCGATGTAGCTCATTTTGCATGGGTGCATCATGAAGCTTTTGCTGACCGTGAAAATCCAGTTGTTCCGAAATATTCGACAGAACGTACCGATTATGGTTTACATACTAAATATGTCAGTAATGTGAGCAATTACCCACATGGGATGCAGCATCTCGCACCCGATGATTTTTTATGGGAGCGTATTTTTGACGTGTATCCGCCATTTTCAGCAGTGCTGACGATTCACTTCCCAAATGATGGTGTATTAAAAATTTTAAATGCTTGTTGTCCGATGTCGCACAACAAAACGCGTTTATTTGTGCCTTTGACCCGTAATTTTGATACGACAGGGGATTTACAAGCCGTCTATGATTTTAATGCACAGATTTTTGCTGAAGATCAAGAAATGGTGGAAGCTCAGAAGCCTGAGGAATTGCCTTTAGATATTAGTATGGAAGCACATTTTGAAGCCGATCGCTCATCAACAATGTATCGTCGTATTTTGGCTGAATGGGGGTTAAGCAAACGCTATACGGTTTAGCGATCAATCATTTACTTTATAGAAATCATTTTAATTCGCATCAAAAACTGCTTATTTATTTGTATTAATCGATTTTTCATTAAAGAGAGATTTGCTGTTTAACAGACAATTCAGATAACTTATTTGTATAAGCTTGTATATACAAATATTCAAAAATTCATATACAATGACTTCGCTTATTTTTGTATGAGTTTTAGTCGATGTCAACAGCTTCCAAGCAGACTGATCTGGACTTGTCTTTAGCTGAAGACAGTCCTGTTCCTTTGTATTTACGTGTGAAACAAATGATTTCACAGAAGATCTACGAAGGAACATGGACGGTAAATAAGAAGATTCCTTCTGAAAGTGAACTGGTAAAGTTACTAGGTTGTAGTCGTATGACTGTCAATCGTGCGTTACGTGAACTCACCAGTGAAGGCTTACTTGTACGCATCCAAGGCGTAGGTTCTTTTGTGGCTGAAGGACAAGGACGAACTGCTTTATTTCATGTGAATAATATTGCTGAAGAAATTATCGCGCGTAATCATAAGCATCGTGCAGAGGTTTTGATTTTAGAGCAAATTCAAGCGAATACTGAACAAAGTGTCTTGATGCAAATGCGAGAGGGACAAAAGTTATTCCATTCAATCATTGTGCATTATGAAAATGATGTGCCTGTGCAAATAGAGGATCGTTTGGTCGATCCAGTTTTGATTCCTGAATATTTGGCACAAGATTTTACTGCGATTACGCCCAATGCATATCTCATGTCAAAAGCGCCTGTTACAGAGGGTGAGCATGTAGTTACTGCAATTTTGGCTTCTGCTCAAGAAAGTAAATGGTTAAAAATCAATAAAACTGAACCTTGTTTGTTGATTCGTCGTCGTACATGGTCGAACAAACAACTTATTTCTAGTGCACGATTGATTTATCCGGGTAGCCGCTATTACCTTGAAGGCAAGTTTACCCAATGATTGAGCATCGAGACTTAACTCATTATAAAAAGATGCGATGGAAAAATGGTGCTGGCTATACAATTGAGCTTGCCCGAAGTGCAGGTGATGACTTAGACGTATTTGACTGGCGTATTTCGATGGCTGATGTCAAAACATCGGGTGACTTTTCTAAATTTTCTGGTCTACAACGTATCTTGACTGTGCTAGAGGGTCAGGGACTTGTGTTGCATGTTGACGGTGCAGTTAGGCAACTCAATACTTTGCAGTCTGCTCAATTCAGCGGAAGTAGTGCTGTGAGTTGTGAGTTAATTGCAGGAACAGTTCGTGATTTTAATTTGATTTATGATCCGCAAAAATTGCTTGCTCGCTATCAGTGGATTACTCAAGCCCCAACAACTGAGATTTTCAGCTCGGCTGATCTGGTTTTCATTTTTAATCAAAGTCTTGAAGCATTGGAAATTATAATTGATCACCAAATCTTCCATCTTAAACATCAAGAAAGTCTTTTAATTCACCAAGAAAAACGATTGAAAAGTATTATTTTAACTGAACAGCAATTAAAGCAAACTTGTCTAATCGAACTCACAAAAATTTAACTTTTCCTTACTTTTTTGAAACCCATACAATTTGTAGTTGTATGGGTTTTTTATTGAGATTTAAAAAATAAATCCTTTTATTTCATTGCTTTGAAATTTATTTTTAAGAATGGAATGAAATGCATCTTTTCAAGATAAAAGATTTGTGTAGTATATGGATGTATATACAAGTTAATACATTGCTATACAGTAAAAGCAGTTTAATTTGCGATTCAAATCTCAAAGGAAGGAGTCCGATCGTGACTACAATGACAACAAAATTTCGTGACATAGAAATTCGCGCACCACGTGGTACAAAGCTCAATGCGAAAAGCTGGTTGACCGAAGCACCGTTACGTATGTTGATGAATAATCTTGACCCTGACGTTGCAGAGAATCCGAAAGAGCTTGTTGTTTACGGTGGGATTGGTCGTGCTGCGCGTAACTGGGAATGCTTTGACAAGATTGTTGAAACGCTTAAAAACTTAGAAACAGATGAAA